>Ga0079224_100015484_pt1 | contig 10682 bp, 12 predicted proteins | sample Stecom2015_FD_80414 | JGI IMG/M metagenome (GOLD analysis project Ga0079224, IMG submission 80414) | Agricultural soil microbial communities from Utah to study Nitrogen management - Steer compost 2015 | ecosystem: Environmental > Terrestrial > Soil > Agricultural land | place: USA: Utah...
CAGAGATGGCGCCCCCGGCAGGAGTTGAACCTACGACCTACCGCTTAGGAGGCGGTCGCTCTATCCACTGAGCTACGGGGGCGCTGAGGGAATCGGTTGCGGCTACCGGTTGGGAACTGCTTAAAGTAGCCGTGATATGGGCGGCGCGCTAGCGCATCATACTCACCGCTAACCGCTAATTGCTAACCGCTCAAGAAGAATTGGTGGAGCCGAGGAGGATCGAACTCCTGACCTTCTCATTGCGAACGAGACGCTCTCCCAGCTGAGCTACGGCCCCACCGATGGAAGGGCGCGAATTGTATCATCGAAGATCGGACTCGCAAGAGATTCCAGCCCTCCCAGAGCCTCGCGCACGGTTCGCCCCATCTCGGACGGTCCGTCCCTTGCAGGCTGGCAGCCGCCTCGCCCCGGGGGTCAACGGCTGAGGTCTACGCGACTCCGCGTCTACGCGCTCAGTACCGACACGATCACTTCGCGTGAATGGCGCGAAGCACGATGCTCCCAGAGATAAATCCCTTGCCACGTACCGAGCGCGAGTCGGCCGTCGATGACCGGCACGGTCACCGTCGAGCCCGCAAGCACTGTGCGGATGTGCGCGGGCATGTCGTCGGGGCCTTCCGTATCGTGCTCGTAGTCGGCGCTCCCATCCGGCGCGATCCGCTGCATGAACCGCTCGAGATCGCGTCGGACCGAGCTGTCGGCGTTCTCCGTGATCAGCACGGACGCGCTCGTATGACGGATGAAGACATTGCACAGCCCGCACTTGACACCCGAGCGGGCAACGATATTCGCGACCTGGGATGTGATCATCTCGAAGCCGCGGCCGCGAGTTTCGATCCTGAGCGTATGCTGCGCCATGGGCCGAGAGTGTAACGTGTAGAGTGTAAAGTGTAATGTCAGAGCCACGCTCCCTCACTTCACCCGTCACCATACACACCTACACGGGCGTGCAGCGCGCCCTAGTAACGCACGCGAACGACCTTCTTCTTGGAAATTTGAGGCGCGAACACGATGAACATGGAATCGTACTCGTTCTCGCGCAACGTCACCGTCTGACCGGTGATCGCTTCGACGAGTTGCGGTACGGAGTTGAGATTGCCGGCGACGAGCACGTATTCGCCTCGATGATCGCGCAGTATCCGCTTCGCGAGGTCGTCCCAAGTCGCGGTGGGCACCAGATTCACCGGCAGTGCGAGCATCTCCGACAAGGGCGTGACCGTCTGATGGGTACGCCGATACTCCGAGGCAAAGATTGCATCGAGCCCGCGCACGGGCTGCGCCTGCCCGAGCATCCGAGCAAGCCGAGCGGCGCGTTCGCGTCCGTCTACGCTGAGATTCGGATCGGGATCCGTGCCCGCTTCCGTTTCGGCGTGACGTACGATGAAGATGACCGTAGTCGCTCTTGCATCGAACACCCACACGGCAGCCGCGATGAGCGCAACGAACACGAGCAGGGGCAGCAGCAACGGAAAGAAGAATGGCCGCCGCCGCATCTTGTCCAAGTCGTGAGTCATCCGGCGATGATACCATTCGAGCAAGCCGGAGACGGATTTCAGGCCCGACGCACCCTGCAGACGTCCTCGCCGTATTCAAGATCGAAACAATCTCGTGTATTGCGATTCGTGTCTGGCACTTGCGAATGCCTGCATGACGGCCGCGACGCCAAGGTCATCGTCGCGCAATCGCGACGCACGCTCGGCAACTTGCTCGATCTCCGGCTGCAACGCGTAAAGAATCCGCTGGCCCGCGCTTTGTCCGAGCGGCACGAGCTTGACGGCGGCGAGCGTTTGGTTCTCGACCCAGGTCCAAGCGTAAGTTTGCAGGGCATCTCCCTCGGCAATCGACCAGACCGCACACGCGCGCGCGAACAGAGCCGGATAGCTCGCAAGCTCGTCATCGATCGTGTCATCCGCGATCGCGCCGAGAGCGCGTAAGATGCGGCCGAGCGCGCGGCCCATGTGGCGATCCTCCGCGCGCAATTCCTCGGTCTCGCGACTCGCCAGTATGTACCGGCTCCAATACCGAATCGCATCTTCATCGCCGCGCGTCCAGCCTCTTTGAATTCTTGCGACGATAGGCAAATCGAGCGTGCCGACGTTCTCTCTGAGGCAGCCTGCGATCCACTCGCGCGCCGTTCGCTCGTCCTGCACCCATCCTGCTTCGACCGCGTACTCGAGCCCCTGGGAAAAATGGAAAGCACCGATCGGCAACGCGGGACTCGCAAGATGGAGCAGACGCAGGAGAGGGCTGCTCATCGAGCCTCGCTAAGCGTGCGTATGCGGAGCGAGCGCCGAATGCCCGCCGTACGCGCCAGCCTCCGGCTCGAACGGTGCTTGCTCGACGCGCGCCTTCAGCCCAAGACCGCGGACCATGTCGTCCAGCACATGATCGTGCTGATAGCGCAGCCATCCCGTTCCGATCTGCAGCGCGACGTGGCGATTGCCCAAGTGATATGCAACGCGAAGCAGCATGAGAGGATCTTCCGCACGGACGGTCGACACCGTTTCCGACGCCGCGACGACGCGCACCACGCGACCGTCGTCCGCAAGCAGCAGATCGCCATCGCGCAGAATCGTGCCGCGCTCGAGGATCAGACCCACTTCCTCGCCCGAGGGAAGCGCTGTGCGCAAGCGGCTCTTGGTCCTGAGTTGAAACGGCAGCACGAGATCCGCGTCGGCGGGACGCGATTCCAAGAGGCGTTGGGTGATCGTGATCATATAAAACGTTCTACGTATAGGTCGGCCCTCCGACCAAAGCCCAGTTAAAAGAGAAAATATCGCTGCGCAAGCGGCAACACCTTCGCAGGCTCGCACGTCAGCAGCACGCCGTCCGCCCTCACCTCGTAAGTCTGCGCATCCACCTCGATCTTCGGCTGATAGTCGTTCAAGACGAGATGGCGCTTACGGATCGCGCGAGTGCCTTTGACCGCAACGAGGCGCTTTTCGAGCTTCAGGCGCTCTGCAAGTCCGCGCGACAATCCTGCCTGCGAGACGAAGCTCACGGAGGTCGCGCTGCGTGCGCCGCCGAGCGCGCCGAACATCGGCCGATAGTGCACCGGTTGGGGCGTCGGGATCGACGCATTCGGATCGCCCATCGGCGCCGCGGCGATCATGCCGCCTTTGATGATCATCGCCGGCTTCGCTCCGAAGAAAGCGGGTTGCCACAGCACGATGTCGGCAAGCTTTCCGACCTCGATCGAGCCGACCTCGTGCGCGATGCCGTGGGTAATCGCCGGATTCATCGTGTACTTCGCGACGTAGCGACGCGCGCGGAAGTTGTCGTTGCGCGCGCTGTCCTCGGGCAATGCGCCGCGCTGCACTTTCATCTTGTGCGCCGTCTGCCACGTTCGCGTAATCACTTCGCCAATGCGTCCCATCGCTTGCGAGTCGGACGAGATCATCGAGAACGCGCCGAGATCGTGGAGGATGTCCTCCGCGGCGATCGTCTCGCGACGGATGCGCGATTCGGCAAACGCCACATCCTCGGCGATGCCGGGATCCAGGTGATGGCACACCATCAACATGTCGAGATGCTCATCGACCGTGTTGACGGTGTAGGGGCGAGTCGGATTCGTGGAGGACGGCAGCACGTTCTCGACGCCGCATGCCTTGATGATGTCGGGCGCGTGACCGCCGCCCGCCCCTTCCGTGTGATATGTGTGAATCGCGCGGCCCTTGAACGCCGCGATCGTATCCTCTACGAAGCCGGACTCGTTCAACGTGTCCGTGTGAATCGCGACTTGCACGTCATATTCTTCCGCGACGCTCAAACAGGCGTCGATCGCCGCCGGCGTCGTACCCCAATCCTCGTGCAGCTTGAGCCCCATCGCGCCCGCTTCGAGCTGCTCCGCCAACGGTCCCGGCAAGCTCGCGTTGCCTTTGCCCAGAAAACCGAAGTTGATCGGCAGCTCTTCCACGGACCGGTACATCTGCTCGATGTGCCATGGCCCAGGCGTGCACGTCGTCGCATTCGTGCCCGTTGCGGGACCCGTGCCGCCGCCGATCATCGTCGTGATGCCCGCCATCAGCGCCTCCTCGACTTGCTGCGGGCAGATGAAATGAATGTGTGCATCGATGCCGCCTGCCGTCGCGATGAGTCCCTCGCCAGCGATGACTTCGGTACCGGCACCGATCGCGATATCTACATTCGGCTGCACATCCGGATTGCCGCCTTTCCCGATCGCGGCGATGCGTCCTCCCTTCAAACCGATATCCGCTTTGACGATTCCCCAGTGATCGAGGATGAGCGCGTTCGTGATGATCGTATCCACGACCTGCGCGGCGAGGCGCTGGCTCTGTCCCATTCCGTCGCGGATCACCTTGCCGCCGCCGAACTTCACTTCCTCGCCATAGACGGTGTAGTCGCGCTCGACCTCCACGATGAGCTCCGTGTCTCCGAGGCGCACGCGATCGCCCGTCGTGGGACCGTACATCTCAGCGTAAGCACGGCGATCGATCGTAGTCATTCGATATTCCTCGTCCCTCTGCCGAGCTCTCGGGCTGTCACAGCTTCCCCATCACTCGCCCGTTGAACCCATACACGATCCGGTCGCCCCCATAAGCCACGAGCTCGACTTCCCGTTCTTGACCGGGCTCGAAACGCATTGCCGTGCCGGAAGGGATATTCAGCCGAAAGCCGCGCGTCGATTCGCGGTCGAAACGGAGCGCGGCGTTCGTCTCGTAGAAGTGATAGTGCGAACCGACCTGGATCGGACGATCGCCCATGTTCGCGACCTTGATTCTGCGCGTCGCTCGCCCCGTGTTCAGCTCGAGCTCACCGGAGGCGGGAAGAAGTTCCCCGGGAATCATACGTGTCGCTCCGCGATGTAAGGTCTATGGTGTGAAGCCAGAATGGCACGATAGGGGTCTCTGCCCTTGCACGTTACACCTGACACGTCACACTTCCGTTAGGGTATTGGGTTATGGACCGTTACTAACTTCGTGCCGTCCGGAAACGTCGCTTCGACTTGCACGTCCGGGATCATCTCCGGAACGCCTTCCATGACATCGTCGCGCGTGAGGATCGTCGCGCCGTAACGCATGAGCTCCGCGACCGACTTACCGTCGCGAGCGCCTTCCATGACCGCCGCGGAAATGAGCGCAACCGCTTCCGGATGGTTGAGCTTTAGCCCGCGCGCCCTGCGGCGCTCGGCGAGCAGCGCTGCGGTGAAAATCAGCAGTTTGTCCTTTTCGCGTGGAGACAGGTTCATAGGATTCGGGTGGCGGTAGCCGTTGGACGCGACGGGATATCGACGTCAGGTTCTCCAGATTCTCGGAACGAGGGACTCGCGGTTCATGAGTGCGGGTCTCGAGATGGTCCAGACCCGCGTTAGTGCGTCTCGGACGGGCTCGGCTTGTTGCCCCAGCGCACGGCACACGAGCACGTCGTCGACCAGACTGAGCGCCATCTCCACGTCTTGCGGAACGTACTCGCGCACTCGCTCGATCAGCACGCGAGTCGCCGGATAGGCCAGCAGGGTGCCGATCGCCTTGTAGCCGTTGAGACCCCACACCGCCGTGGGCGCGACACTATCTCCTTCGATCCTCAAGCGATCGATTACGCGCGGCACGCCTTCAACCTCGAGCTCGAAGCCGAGCTGCAACGCGCCGGCCTCGAAGTCATCGCTGCGCGCCGGCAATCCAAGGCACGCGATTTCCCATCCGATGAATCGCGATGCACCTTTGACGCGCACTCGGGTCGTGCTGCGCACTCGTGCCCCGCTGAAGAAGATGCTCTCCTGCGGCAGCCACTCGACGCACGCGCCGGCGATATCGATCGATTGGTCCTGTCGCGCGATCGCGCCTTGCGAGCGATAGAACTTCGCGGCGGCCGGCGTCGTGAGCAGCACGTTGGTTCCGTGCTCCGCGTTCACTCGAATCGAAAGCGCATCGCCGCCGACGACGCCCCCTGGAGGATGCAGGACGTAGACATGGCAGACGCCCTCCTCCGGATAGAACGGCCGTTGCACGATCAGCGGCCCGAGATGCGATCGCTCGACGAGATGCGTCTGAGCACCGCGCGCGGCGAAGCGCAGCCGAAGATCGGCTCGCCACCCAGCATCGTGCAGGTCAGGCTCGGCAATCATCTTCAAACCGTCAGGTGCTGCTTCACGAGCTCATCCGTCAGTGCGCCGATCTCCCCGCTCGCGACGATTCGACCCTTGTCGATCATCCGAAACTCGCTCGCAACCCGACGTGCGAACGGCAGCTTCTGCTCGACGAGCAGCACCGTGAGGTTCGCCTCCTCGTTGAGCTTCAAAATGATGTCGCCGATCTCGTGCACGATGTTCGGCTGAATGCCTTCGGTCGGCTCATCCAGGATCAAGAGCTTCGGCTCCAACACCAAGGCTCGACCGATCGCGAGCTGCTGCTGCTGTCCTCCGGAAAGGTCTCCGCCGCGTCGGCGCAGCATCTTCTTGAGCACGGGAAAGAGCTCGAATATTTGCTCCGGCAGATCGCGCCGCTTCTTGCGCCGAGCGGACAATCCTACGCGCAGATTCTCCTCGACCGTGAGCTGCGAGAAGATCTCGCGCCCCTGCGGCACGTAGCCGATGCCGACATTTGCGCGCCGTTCCGCCGGAAGTGCATGCAGATCATGCCCCTCATAGCGGACCTCCCCGGATGCGACAGGCAACAGGCCCATGATGCACTTGAGCAAGGTCGTCTTGCCCATTCCGTTTCGTCCCATCAAGCACGTTCGGGAACCCTTGGGCACGCTCATGTTCACGTCCCAGAGGATGTGGCTGCCGCCGTAGAACTGATTGAGGTTCTGGATGTCCAGCATCGCGCGCCGCCTACTCGCCCAGATACACTTCCACGACGCGCCGATCGTTCTGTACTTCGTCGATCGTGCCCTCCGCGAGCACGCGGCCCTCGTGCAGCACCGTCACTTTGCGTGCGATCGATCGCACGAACTCCATGTCGTGCTCGACGACGACGACGGATTGCTTACCCGCGAGCGACAGCAACAGCTCCGCGGTGCGCTCGACCTCCTGCGGCGTCATGCCCGCGACCGGCTCGTCCACGAGCAAGAGTTGCGGATCCTGCATCAGCAGCATACCGATCTCGAGCCACTGCTTCTGACCATGCGAGAGCGCGCCTGCGCGCAGCGAACGTACGTGCTCGAGACCGATCGTCTCCAGAACCGAGTCCGCGAGATCGCGCTGTGTCGCGCTCAGCGGCTTGAGCAACGTCGCCCAGATCGTCTTGTCGCCGGATGCCGCAAGCTCGAGGTTCTCGAACACCGTGTGGTGCTCGAACACCGTAGGCTTCTGGAACTTGCGACCGATTCCAGCTTGCGCGATTTCCGGCTCGCTCATCGTGAGCAAGTCGGTCGTTTGACCGAACCATGCGGAGCCGGCGTCCGGCCGCGTCTTGCCCGTGATGACGTCCATCATCGTCGTCTTCCCGGCGCCGTTCGGACCGATGATGCAACGAAGCTCGCCTGCGTCGATGTAGAGGGTGAGCGCGTTCAGGGCCTTGAAACCGTCGAAGCTCACGGTGATGTCCTCGAGGTACAGAATCGGACCGTGCGAGGCATCGCCGGGCGGCGGACGTCCCTTGCTTGCGCCGACACCGAAGACTTTCTGCCAACCGTTGCGAATCGCAGCCGCTGCGTTCATGCCGGCACCGCTTTTGCGAGAACGTTCGGCTTGCGCTTGACTCGTGCGGCCAAGCCCACCACACCCTGCGGCAAAAACAACGTAACGAGCACGAACAACGCACCGAGCGCGTACAACCAGAACTCGGGCAGCGCGGCCGTAAAGTAGGTCTTCGCATAGTTGACGAGCACGGCACCGGCAACCGCACCATACAACGTGCTGCGTCCGCCGACGGCCACCCAGATCACGACCTCGATCGAGTTGATCGGCTGAAACTCGCTCGGATTGATGATGCCGACCTGCGGCACGTACAGCGCGCCTGCGACACCGGCGAGCGCGGCCGAGAACGTCCACACCCACAGCTTGTACGATTCGACGCGGTAGCCGATGAAGCGCGTGCGGCTCTCGGCGTCGCGTACCGCTTGAATCACACGGCCCGCGCGCGAGTGGGTGAGGTACTTGCAAGCGAGATACCCGAGCGCGAGCGCGACGCCGGAAGCGACGAAGAGCGAGACGCGCGTTCCCGGTGCATAGATATCGAAGCCGAGGATCTCCTTGAAATCGGTGAGCCCGTTGTTGCCGCCGAAGCCCATGTTGTTGCGGAAGAACGCAAGCATCAGCGCGTAGGTGAGCGCTTGCGTGATGATGGAGAGATAAACCCCCGTCACGCGCGAGCGAAATGCCAGCCACCCGAATACGAACGCGAGCACGCCCGGCACGAGAATCGCCATCGCCGCCGCAAACCAGAACATGTCGAAGCCGTGCCAGAACCACGGCAGCTCGGTCCAGTTGAGGAACACCATGAAATCCGGCAGCTCCGGATGACCGTACACTCCCCGCGTTCCGATCTGCCGCATCAAGTACATCCCCATCGCATAGCCGCCGAGCGCGAAGAAGGCGGCATGGCCGAGACTCAAGATGCCGCAGTATCCCCAAACGAGATCCACTGCGATCGCGAGCAGCGCGTACGTCATGTACTTGCCGATGAGCGTCATCGTGTAGCTCGACAGATGGAGCGCCGATCCCTCGGCTACGGCAAGGTGTAGGATCGGCACGATGACGACCGTCGCGAGGAGAACGCCGAAGAAGGCCTTCGTGCCTCGATCTCCGAACAGTTGGCTCAACAGCGGGTGCGTTGCGCTCGTCATTGTGTTCATGCCTCCGCGGCTCGGCCCTTCTGCGGGAACAAGCCCCGCGGCCGTCGTTGGATGAATAGGATCAGCGCGATGAGCACGAAGATTTTTGCGAGTACGGCGCCGGCATGAGGCTCGAGTACCTGGTTGACGACGCCGAGCGACATGCCGCCGATCAGCGTGCCCCACAGATTGCCCACACCACCGAACACGACCACCATGAAAGAGTCGATGATGTACGACTGTCCGAGGTTCGGCCCGACGTTCGTGAGCTGACTGAGCGCGACACCCGCCACGCCGGCGATCCCCGAGCCGAGACCGAACGTCAGCGCGTCGACCCATTCGGTGCGAACGCCCATGGCTTTCGCCATCGGCCGATTCATCGACACCGCGCGCACCTTCAGCCCCAAGCTCGTCCGTTTCAGCACGAAGAGCAAAATGGCGAACACGATTGCCATGAACAGGACGACGTAGAGCCTGTTGTAGGTGAACGAGAGCGCCTCGTTGATCTGCAAGGACCCTGACATCCACGACGGTGTTTCGACCGGACGATTGTTCGCAGTGAAGACGTCGCGAACGATTTGCTGCAGGATGAGACTCACGCCGAATGTCGCGAGCAGCGTCTCCAAAGGACGGCCGTAGAGAAACCGCACGACACCGCGCTCGATCAAGACGCCGACTGCACCCGCCACCAGAAACGCCGCGGGAATCGCGATCAGGACAGAGACGTCGATATAGCTCGGCATCAGAAGTTGAATGACGTACGTCGTGTACGCGCCGAGCATCATCAGCTCGCCATGCGCCATGTTGATGACGCCCATCACACCGAATGTGATCGCAAGGCCGATGGCGGCGAGGACGAGCACCGAGCCCAAGCTCAGGCCGAAGAACAAGGTTTCGAACAAGCCGTACAGATTGCGCTTCGACTTGATGCTGTTCACGGCCTTCTGCGCCGCCGCACGCACTCGCTCGTCCGGTTCCGCGAAGCTGCCGTCGCTCGCACGCTCGACGAGCGCGGCCAAGCGGTTGAAGACCTCCGGGCTCAGATCGCCTTGCAAGGCGCCGACCGCGGACAGTCGCACGTCCGCCTCGGGGCTTTCGAGGTCCGCGAGCGCGAGCGCGCTTCGCATCATCGCTCGCACCTTTCGATCCGTCTCCGCGTCGATGCGATCGCGCAGAAGCGCCGCGTCATCCGCATCGAGCGAGCGCATCATTTCCGCAACGGCCGCACGGCGTACGTCCGCATCGGGGTCCGTCAGCGCGAAGCCGGCCAAGATGCCCTTGAGCTGCTTGCGCAACTGGTTGTTCGTGGTGATCTTCGTGAAATCCCGCGTGGATGCGGCCCCTGCGGGCGCGAGCGTAACGGCATCGGTCAGCGCGACCGTGTCACCCGACGCTTCGAGCACGAAAACGCGCTTGTCCTCCTTGCGGAAGTACAGCGAGCCGTCGAGCAGCGCGGCGAGCACTGCGCGCGTGTTCGGATGTCGCAGCATCGCGATCTCGTCGACGGCCTCGCGTTTGATCTTGAAATTCGTCGTCGCGAGCTTTCCGACCGCTTGTGCGAACCCGTCATCGCTCGACGCATTCGCTGCAAACGCCGCGAGCAAGGTGATGACGAGCAAGAAGCTCGGCCACCAACGCGCGGCGCGAGATCCAACAGGTCGTTCGTCGTGATTCGTGTCGATCGTCAAGGCGCTTCATCCCCAAATGCTGATCTTGCTCGCGGTCAGCCTTCGACGATGGCGGCCGCTTGCCCCCACCCTGACCCTCCCCCGCTTTCGCAGGGGAGGGACTTAGCTGTTCAGGTTCGGAGTGGAGCGCCGCGCGGTTGCGGCTCTCGATCTAACCGCTAGCCGCTAACCGCTTCGGAATCACTCGTAGTTCTGCCCCGAGCACTTCTTCGTCTTCGTGTTGTAGTTGCCGCACTTGAGCGTGACCCAGTCGGCTTC
>Ga0079224_100015485_pt1 | contig 10681 bp, 10 predicted proteins | sample Stecom2015_FD_80414 | JGI IMG/M metagenome (GOLD analysis project Ga0079224, IMG submission 80414) | Agricultural soil microbial communities from Utah to study Nitrogen management - Steer compost 2015 | ecosystem: Environmental > Terrestrial > Soil > Agricultural land | place: USA: Utah...
ATCGCGCGCCTGCGCCACGACGATCACCCGGCCGTCCGCCGGGGCGAGCACCGCATCGGGCGCGCCCGGCACGTCGCGCGCCGGGTCACGGAAGAACTGGACGATGAAAAGCGTGAGGAGCCAGAAGGGCCAGGCCCAGCCGAAGCCGCCGGCAAGATGCACCAGCAGGGTAACGACGAGGGCGGCGCCGATGAACGGCCAGCCCTCGCGGGCGATCAGGGGATGCGGGTAGTCTGGGTTCATCGACCGGCCTGGTTGGTGGATTCCGGGATCAGTAAGGCCGCTGGCGCAGCCATTTGGTCACGACCCATTTCTCGCCCTCCGTGACCGGTCGGCCCGCGTGCAGGCAGCGTGGATCGAGCTCGCCCGCCTGGTTGCAGTACTCGAAATAGACCGCGCAGCCGCGCCGGGGCATGACGGTGAGCTCGATCTCGGGGAACTCCGTCGCGCCGCCGCCGGGCACGTCGTTGAGGAACATGACGAGCGTCGCGATCCGCTGCCCGCCCCGGACGAGGATCGCCTCGCTGCCGGGCTGGGCGGGATCGAAGTAGTCGTGGTGCGGCCTGTATTCGCCGGCATGCTCGTAGTGGAGGATCTGCAGCGGCTCGCCATGCTCGACGGGCACGCCCGTCAGGGCGCTGATGCGCGCCTCGAGCAGCGTCACGATCGGGTTCTCGCCACGCGCGAAATAGGTGCCCTCGCTCGTGCGGACGTCGCTTACCGTGAACCCGCCGCCATGGCGATCGACCACCTCCGAGCGCTTGAGCTTGCCGGCCGACAGCCGGATGAGCTCGATGCACTCGTCCTCGTCGAGCAGGTTCTCGATGACGGCGACATTGGGATTGCGAAGCACGAAGGAGAAGCCGACCTCGCGGTCGTGCGCCAGCGCGCGCGAGCCCGCGGGCAGGCGGATCGGGTCGGCGGCATACGGCACCAGCGCGGCCGGGGCCTGTTCGCGGACCCGCGCCGTCATGGCCCCGATCACCGCCACCGCCGCGCCGGCGAACGCGGGGTCGAAACCGTTCTCGGCCATGACCCGGACCAGGTCCTCGTGCCGGCACCCGCGTGCAATGTTCTCGGCGAGCCAGTCCTGCCACTGCGGTCCCAGCTTCGCCTGCATCCGTGCAACGTCCATCGTCGCGCCCTGCCCTGTCGTGCGGTCGACGTGCAAGTATAGTGCCATGCGAGGGGCGCTCCGGCGACCGCGGGCGGCCCGGGCGCAAACGGAGACGGGTCGAAAAAAGGGGGCCCGAGGCCCCCTCCTTTCCGTGTGCCCCCGCGGGCCGTCCCGGGACCGTCCTCAGTTGCGGGACTTGTCCACCAGCCGGTTGGCCTTGATCCAGGGCATCATGGCCCGCAGCTTTTCGCCCACCTGCTCGATCTGGTGCTCGGCCATCAGGCGGCGACGCGAGGCCAGCGTGGGCGCCCCGGCGCGGTTCTCGAGGACGAACGACTTGGCGTACTCGCCCGACTGGATGTCGCGCAGCACCTCGCGCATCACCCGCCGGGTCTCGTCGGTGACGATCCTCGGCCCGGTGACGTACTCGCCGTACTCGGCGTTGTTCGAGATCGAGTAGTTCATGTTCGCGATCCCGCCCTCGTAGATGAGGTCGACGATCAGCTTGAGTTCGTGCAGGCACTCGAAGTAGGCCATCTCGGGCGCGTACCCGGCCTCGACCAGGGTCTCGAAGCCCGCCTTGATCAGCTCGACCGTGCCGCCGCACAGGACCGCCTGCTCGCCGAAGAGGTCGGTCTCGGTCTCCTCGCGGAAGTTGGTCTCGATGATGCCGGCCTTGCCGCCGCCGATCGCGCTGGCATAGGACAGGGCGACGTCACGGGCGACGCCCGAGACGTCCTGGTGGACCGCCACCAGGCAGGGGACGCCGCCGCCCGCCACATAGGTGCTGCGCACGGTGTGGCCCGGCGCCTTGGGCGCGATCATGACGACGTCCAGGTCCGCGCGCGGCACGACCGCGCCGTAGTGCACGTTGAAGCCGTGCGCAAACGCGAGCGTGGCGTTCTTCTTGATGTTGGGCTCGATCTCGGTGGCATAGACCTCGGCGATGTGCTCGTCCGGCATGAGCATCATCACGAAATCGGCGCCCTTGACCGCGTCGGCGACCGTCGCGACCGAGAGCTTCGCCTTGCGCGCCTTGTCCCACGACGGCCCGCCCTTGCGGACCCCCACGGTGACCTTGCCGCCGGAGTCGCTCAGGTTGAGCGCATGGGCGTGGCCCTGCGAGCCATAGCCGATGATGGCGACCTTCTTGCTCTTGATCAGCTTGACGTCGCAGTCCTTGTCGTAGAAGACCTTCATTTGACCCCTCGTTGGTGTTCAGACTTTCAGTACGCGTTCGCCGCGCGCGATACCCGATGCCCCGGTCCGGACGGTCTCGAGGATCGCCGCCTTGTCGAGCGCATCGATGAACGCATCGAGCTTGCCCCCGTCGCCCGTGAGCTCAACCGTGTAGGTCTTGTCGGTCACGTCGATGATCCGGCCGCGGAAGATGTCCGACAGGCGCTTCATCTCCTCGCGGTCCTTGCCGACGGCGCGGACCTTGATGAGCATGAGCTCGCGCTCTGTGTAGGCGGACTCGGTGAGGTCGACGAGCTTGACCACCTCGATCAGGCGGTTCAGGTGCTTCGTGATCTGCTCGATGACATCGTCCGAGCCGCTGGTGACGATGGTCATCCGCGACAGCGAGCGGTCCTCGGTCGGGGCGACCGTCAGGGACTCGATGTTGTATCCGCGCGCCGAGAACAGGCCGACCACCCGCGACAGCGCGCCGGGTTCGTTCTCGAGGAGCACGGAGATGATGTGTCTCATGGGCTTCATCTCAAAGATCCTCGGCTCCGAGCAGCATTTCCGTCAGGCCCTTGCCGCCTTGCACCATCGGCCAGACGTTCTCGGTCTGGTCGGTGATGAAGTCCATGAACACGAGCCGGTCCTTGTACCTGCCGAAGGCCTCGCGCAGCGCGGGCTCCACGTCGGCGGGACGCTCGATGCGCATGCCGACATGGCCGTACGCCTCCGCGAGCTTCACGAAATCGGGCAGCGCATCCATGTACGAGTGCGAGTAGCGGCTGCCGTACTCGATCTGCTGCCACTGGCGCACCATCCCGAGGTACCGGTTGTTCAGGTTCACGATCTTGACCGGCAGGTCGTACTGCTTGCAGGTCGAGAGCTCCTGGATGCACATCTGGATCGAGCCTTCGCCCGTGATGCAGGCGACATCGAGGTCGGGATGCGCGAGCTTGGCGCCCATCGCGTACGGAAGCCCCACGCCCATCGTCCCGAGCCCGCCGGAGTTGACCCAGCGGCGGGGCTTGTCGAAGCGGTAGTACTGCGCGGCCCACATCTGGTGCTGGCCGACGTCGGACGTGATGATCGCGTCCCCGCCGGTGATCTCGTGGAGCTTCTGCACCACGAACTGGGGCTTGATGAGCTCGTCCGACGCCTTGTAGGCGAGGCAGTCGCGCTTGCGCCAGTCCTCGATCTGGCCCCACCAGCCGGCCAGCGCCTTCTCGTTGATCCGTTCGCCGGCCGAGAGGCGCTCGTCCACCATGCCGATGAGGTCGCGCAGCGTCTCGCGGACGTCGCCCACGATCGGCACGTCCACCTTGACCCGCTTCGAGATCGACGACGGGTCGATGTCGATGTGGATGATCTTGTGCGGGTTCTGCGCGAAGTGTTTCGGATTCCCGATCACGCGGTCGTCGAAGCGCGCGCCGATGGCGATCAGCACGTCGCAGTGCTGCATCGCCATGTTCGCCTCGTAGGTGCCGTGCATGCCCGGCATGCCGACGAATCGGGGACTCGAGGCCCGGTAGCCGCCCAGCCCCATCAGGGTGGTGGTGCAGGGAAAGCCGAGCGCGTCCACCAGGCGGTTGAGTTCCTGGGAGGCATTGGCGAGGATGACCCCGCCCCCCGTGTAGATCATCGGGCGCTCGGCCCGCATGATCAGGTTGAGCGCCTTCTTGATCTGCCCCTGGTGGCCCTTGACCACCGGGTTGTAGGAGCGCATCGAGACCTGCTCGGGATACGAGAAGCGGCACTTGTCGCGGGTGACATCCTTGGGAATGTCCACCAGCACCGGGCCGGGCCGGCCGGTGCGCGCGATATGGAAGGCCTTCTTGATCGTCTCGGCGAGATCCTTGACGTTCTTCACCAGGAAGTTGTGCTTGACGCACGGCCGCGTGATCCCGACGGTGTCGCACTCCTGGAAGGCGTCCTCGCCGATGGCGTGCGTCGGGACCTGGCCCGAGATGACGACGAGCGGGATCGAGTCCATGTAGGCCGTGGCGATGCCGGTCACCGCGTTGGTGACGCCGGGGCCGCTGGTGACCAGGGCAACGCCGACCTCCTGGGTCGTGCGCGAATAGGCGTCGGCCGCATGGACGGCCGCCTGCTCGTGGCGAACCAGGATGTGCTGGACCGCGTCCTGCTTGAAGATCTCGTCGTAGATGTAGAGAACCGCGCCGCCGGGATAGCCGAAGATGTGCTTGACGCCCTCTTCGCGCAGGCAGCGGACAACGATTTCAGCGCCGGTGATTTCCATTTGCGTGTTCCTTTCAAGTCCAGGGAGCCTGCCCGCCGGCGCCAGCGCGATCCTGGACCCATCCCGACCCGTGCAGGCATCGGAACCGGAACCATCGCCCCGACGCAGGCCTTGGAACAGGACCTGCGAAAATGATCGGACGCCACGGCCGAGCCCTTGTGGGGCCATTCGTGGCATTCGGAGCCGGCACAAGCGCAACTTGTCGTCGCGACCGCGTCGGTCAAAGCGAACGCCCCCGGCGTGATCCGCCCTCGCGGGCCGGTCACGACAACCGGGAGCGCTCCTGGGTGAGCACGGGAGCATACTGCTATGCAGCATCAGGGGTCAAGCCGACCCGCGGGACGCCTGCCGTCCCTCTGATACGATTCGCGCTGCCGCAACAGCAGTGGCGTGAGCCCCGAGCGCGCCGCCCCCGATGGCCACACGGCAGGAACTCGAAGACTTTCTCGGCGCCACCGAACGCCGCGCCTTCAAGCAGGCGTTCTACGCGGTTCGCAACGAGGAAACCGCGCTCGACCTGGTCCAGGACGCCATGATGCGGCTGGTGGAGCGCTACGCGGACCGGCCCCGCGAGGAACTCCCGCCGCTCTTCCAGCGCATCCTGCAGAACGCGATCTACGACCACTTCCGCCGCGAGAAGGTGCGCCGCCTGTGGGGCACGCTGGTGTCCTCGTTCTCCCCGGGCGAGCCCGGCGACCCGGACGAGTCCGACCCGCTGGAGTTCATGGAGGGCGAACCCGGCCACGGCCTCGGCGAGAGCGCGGATTCGAAGGCCGAGCGCGAGCAGCTCCTTGGCATAATCGAGGCCGAGATCGCGCGCCTGCCCGACCGTCAACGCGAGGCGTTCCTCCTTCGTTACTGGGAGGAATTCGATGTCGCCGAAACCGCGGCACTGATGGGTTGCTCGGAGGGCAGCGTCAAGACGCACTGCTCGCGCGCGACCCGCGCCCTGGCAAGGGCGCTGAGGGAAAGAGGGATAGATCAATGAACGAGCCTGCCTTCGCGGGTCGGGTCTGCCGTGTGCTCGACGCGGGGCTCGACCAGCTTCCGGAACGCATTGCCACTCGGCTCGCGGCCGCGCGCACCGCCGCGCTCGCGCGGATGCCGCAGGACGGGCCGTCGGTCCGCGACCTGCCCGGCACCTCCACCGCGCGGCGCCGCGTCGAGGACCCGGTCGCGTCCGGCAACGAGGCCGCCTGGCTGCGCTGGGTGCCCGTGCCGCTGGCGGCGATGATCCTCGCCGTCGGCCTGTTCGGCATCTGGCACTGGAGCGAGCTGCGCAGCGCCCAGGAGCTCGCCGCGCTCGATGTCGCGATCCTGGCCGACGACCTGCCGCTGTCGGCCTACGCCGACAAGGGCTTCGGCGTGTACCTGCGCAATACCGGGCGATGAGCGCCGCCCTGCCTTCCCGCGGCCTGGTCGCCGCGCTGTTCCTCGTCGCGATCCTCGCGGCGTCGGTCGCCGGCGGTGGCCGCGCCATGGCGCAGGCTTCCGGCGCGGCGCCCACCTGGGCCTCGCTCACGGCGGACCAGCGGAACCTGCTCGCGCCCTTCGCCGAGGAGTGGGACAGCTGGCTGGACGGCGAGCGCCGCGCCTGGCTTGCGCTGGCGGCGCGGTTCCCGGCCATGCCACCCGCCGAGCAGGTTCGCGCCCGTGAACGGATCCGTGAGTGGGCCCAGCTCGGGCCCGAGGAGCGCCGGACCGCGCGCGCGAACTTCGGGATGGCCCGCCGCATGCCCGAGCACGAACGGATCGAGCGCTGGCAGCGCTACCGGTCCATGACGCCCGAGCAGCGCGCGGTGCTGCGCCAGCACGGCCGCACGAGCAACACGGCCGCGGGCCTCGCCACGCCGCGGATCGGGCTCGCCCGCGAGGCGGCCCGGCCCCTGGCCGACGTGGCACCCGGGCCGGCCGGCGCGGACGCCGGCGAATCGACGGCGCGATGACCGATCCCGTGACGAGCGCGCCGCAGGCGGTGGCGGCCGACCCGTGGCGCCGCTTCATGGGCGCGACCTACGAGTGCATCCTGCTCTTCGGCGTGCTCTGGTTCGCCGACTACCTCTTTTCCGCCCTCACCCGCTTCCAGGGCGAACCGGGCCCGATGCGACTCGCCTTCCAGGTCTTCACCGGGCTGGTGCTGGCCGTCTACTTCGCCGGGTTCTGGGCGCGGGGCCGACGCACCGTGCCGATGAAGACGCTCGGCCTGCAGCTGCTCGACCGCGAGGGCAAGGTCCTCACGACGTCACGCGCGTTCGCGCGCTTCGCCGCGGGGCTCGGCTCGATCCTGCTGGGGCTCGGCCTCGGGCACGAGCTGCACCCGGCGCTCTACCTGCTGCTCTTCGTGCCGTACGCCTGGTGCTTCTTCGATCGTGACCGGCGGGCGCTGTACGACGTGGTCGCCGGCACGCGCCTGGTGTACCTGCCCGTCGCGCCCGCGCCCAGGCGCAAGGCGGCGGTCAGCCGGTAAAGGCCCGCACGCGCGAGGCGATCGCCTCGATGGCCTCGCCGGCCGCGTCGAGCCGCCCCCCGAAGCGAATGAAGCCGTGCAGCATGCCCGGCACGCGCAGCAGTTCGCTGCGCCCGCCCTGCTCCCGGATCCGGTCCACCATCGCCTCGCCTTCGTCGCGGAGCACGTCGCAGCCGGCCGTGACCACGAAACTGGGCGGCAGGCCGCCGAGGTCGTTCGCGCGCAGCGGCGCGAGCTCGGGATTGTCGCCCCGGCCGCGGGGATCCTCGCCGATGAACTGCTGCCAGTACCACAGCATCAGGTCGCGGGTCAGGTAGTAGCCCGACTCGAAGGCCTCCATCGAGGCGGAGTCGTGGCCGACATCGGTGACGGGGTAGATCAGCACCAGGCCCGCGACCGGCGGCGCGCCCGCCGCCTGCCGGCGCCGGGCCACGCCGAGCGCGAGATGGCCGCCCGCACTGTCGCCGGCCAGCACCACGCGATCGGCATCGATGCCGAAGGCGGCGGCATCGGCGAGGATGCCGGCAACCGCCGTCTCGCAGTCGTCCAGGCCCGCCGGATACGGCGCCTCGGGCGCGAGGCGGTAGCCCACCGAGAACACCTGCGCGTCGGCGGCCCGGGCAAGCTCGCGGCAAAGGGCGTCGTAGGTGTCGAGCGTGCCCGTCACCCAGCCGCCGCCGTGCATGTACACGATCGCCCGGCGCGGGGCCGAGGCGGGCACGTAGTGCCGCACCGCCACCGGCGGCGTGCCGCCGGCCCCGCCGAGGGCAAGGTCCTCCACCCGCGCCATCTCCGGCCCCGGCACGGTGAACTTCGCGGTGAGGAGTTCGTGTCCCGCGCGGGCCATCTCCACCGTGGGCATGCCGGGGCGGCTGCCCATCTCCGCGAGCAGTGCCGCGGCTTGAGGATGGAGGCGGGAATCGGGCTGGCTCATGGCGGCTCTCCTCGCAGGGGGTCAGGCGGGTCGGGGTCGGCGGCTCACTGCTTCACGCAATCGACGTAGTAGACCTTGCGGCCCCGCTCCTCCTCGACGACCAGGCCGTGGACATCGGTCTCGAAGCCCGGGAAGCGCTCGTTGAAGGAGCGCGCGAACTTCAGGTATTCGACGATGGAGCGGTTGAAGCGCTCGCCCGGGATCAGCAACGGGATGCCCGGCGGGTACGGCGTCACCAGCATCGTGGTGATCCGCCCCTCGAGCTCGTCGATCGGCACCCGGTCCACGCGCCTGTGCGCGAGGCACTCGAACGCATCCGACGGGATCATCGCGGGCTCCATGTTCGAGAGGTACATCTCGGTGGTGACCCGCGCAACGTTGTGGCGCCGATAGGCATCATGGATCTGCTGCGCGAGGTCCTTGAGCCCGACGCGCTCGTACTGCGGATGGGCCTCCACGAACTCGGGCATCACCCGCCAGAGCGGCTGGTTCGCGTCGTAGTCCATCTTGAACTGCTGCAGCTCGGTCACCAGCGTGTTCCAGCGGCCCTTCGTGATACCGATCGTGAACATCACGAAGAAGGAATAGAGCCCGGTCTTCTCGACCACAACGCCATGCTCGGCCAGGTACTTCGTGACGATCGCGGCGGGGATCCCGTGGGCGTCGAACTTGCCGTCGATGTCGAGACCCGGCGTGACGATGGTCGCCTTGATGGGATCGAGCATGTTGAAGCCGTCGGCCAGCTTGCCGAAGCCGTGCCAGGGCGCATCCGACTCGAGGAACCAGTCCTCCCGGTCGCCGATCCCGTTCTGCGTGAGCCGCTCCGGGCCCCACACCTTGAACCACCAGGAGCCGTCGAACTCCTCGTCGACCTTGCGCATGGCGCGCCGGAACTCGAGCGCCTCGAAGATCGACTCCTCGACGAGCGCGGTACCGCCCGGCGGCTCCATCATGGCGGCGGCCACGTCGCAGGACGCGATGATCGCGTACTGCGGGCTCGTGGACGTATGCATCAGGAAGGCTTCGTTGAAGCGGTACTGGTCGAGCGTGCGCGACTCCGAGTTCTGCACCAGGATCTGGGAGGCCTGTGACAGGCCCGCGAGCAGCTTGTGCGTGGACTGCGTCGAGAACACCAGCGCGTCGCGCGATCGCGGCCGGTTCGGGCCGATCGCGTGGAACTCGTGATAGAAGGGATGGAAGGCCGCGTGCGGCAGCCAGGCCTCGTCGAAGTGCATCGCCTCGACGTAGTCCTCCACCTGCTCCTTGATCGTCTCGACGTTGTAGATGATGCCGTCGTAGGTGGACTGCGTGATGGTCATCACCTGCGGCCGCTTGCTCTTGTCCTTGATGAGCGGGTTGGCCTGGATCTTGGCCGCGACGCTCTCCGGGCTGAACTCCGACAGCGGAATGGGCCCGATGATGCCGAGGTTGTTCCGCGTCGGCTGCAGGAAGATCGGGATCGTCCCGGTCATGATGATCGAGTGCAGCACCGACTTGTGGCAGTTGCGGTCCACCAGCACCACGTCGCCGCTGCCCACGCTCGAATGCCAGACGATCTTGTTCGAGGTGGACGTGCCGTTCGTGACGAAGAACAGGTGGTCGCAGTTGAAGATGCGCGCCGCATTGCGCTCCGATGCCGCGACCGGGCCGGTATGGTCGAGCAGCTGGCCGAGTTCGTCCACCGCATTGCAGACGTCCGCCCGCAACATGTTCTCGCCAAAGAACTGGTGGAACATCTGGCCCACCGGGCTCTTCAGGAAGGCCACGCCTCCCGAGTGTCCCGGGCAGTGCCAAGAGTACGAGCCGTCGTGCGCATAGTGGACCAGCGCCTTGAAGAACGGCGGCGCGACCGAGTTCAGGTAGTTGGTCGCCTCGCGAATGATGTAGCGGGCCACGAACTCGGGCGTGTCCTCGAACATGTGGATGAAGCCGTGCAGCTCCTTGAGGATCGCGTTCGGGATGTGCTGCGAGGTCCGGGTCTCGCCGAAGAGGAAGATCGGGATGTGCTCGTTGCGACGGCGCGTCTCGGCGATGAACTTGCGCAGGTCGCCGATCGCCTTGCTCTCCTCGCCGTCCTCGTTGATCTCCTCGTCGTCGATCGAGACGATGAACGCCGATGCGCGCGCCGCCTGGTTGGCGACCATCGAGACATCGACGTAGGTGAAGCCGCCGACGACCTCCATGCCCTCGTCCTCGAGCGCCTTGGCCAGGGCACGGATGCCCAGCCCGCTGGCCGAATCGGACTTCCAGTCCTCGTCGATGATGACTACCGGGAAACGGAACTTCATCGCGGATCCTGCCTGCTGGTCGCGCAAAGCGCACAGTTAATCACAATTGCCCGCATCCTGCGGCCCGCCGGCATCAGCCGCGCCCCCGCCGGCCGCCGCCGATGGCCGCGGCAAGCGCCGCGCCGAGGGCGGTCTCGACCTGCGGCTCGCGCCAGCGCCCGTCCTCGCGCCTGCGGCCCGCCCGGCCCTCGCCGGCACCGCGCCGCGACCTGTCCTGCGCGGGGCCGCCCGCGTCACCCTTGCCACCGGATTCGGGTCGCGCCCCGCTCTTCATCGACAGCGCGATGCGCTTGCGCTCGACATCGACCTCCAGGACCGTCACCTTGACGACCTGGCCCACCTTGACCGCCTCGCGCGGGTCCTTCACGAACCGGTCCGACAGTTGCGAGATATGCACGAGGCCATCCTGGTGGACGCCGATGTCCACGAAGGC
>Ga0079224_100015486_pt1 | contig 10681 bp, 12 predicted proteins | sample Stecom2015_FD_80414 | JGI IMG/M metagenome (GOLD analysis project Ga0079224, IMG submission 80414) | Agricultural soil microbial communities from Utah to study Nitrogen management - Steer compost 2015 | ecosystem: Environmental > Terrestrial > Soil > Agricultural land | place: USA: Utah...
CGCCGGCGACGTGGCCGAGGTGGAGCGGCCCGTTGGCGTAGGGCAGCGCGGCGGTGACGAGGATCGGGCATTCGACGGGCATGGGGCGGCGGCGGGTGAGCGGGGCAAGCTACGCAGGGGGAACGGGTGATCCGGCGACGGCTGGCGAACGGATGTTCGAGCCCCCGCTCGCCGGATCGCCCGATCCGCAAACTCTCCGAAACCCCACACTCCCGGGGGATACGCACCCGCTACCTTGTCCCGTTCTGCGCGTGCCCGTTCCCGCCTCACCCCCACCTCCATGATCCCCCGCGCCCTCCCCCTCCTCCTCGCCGCCGCGCTCGGCCTGGCCGCCTGCGGCGGCGAGGAGCGTGTGCCCGAAGCCGCCGACGTCGAGAACCTCCGCGAGCGGCCGACGGTCGAGCAGGCCCTCTACCTCGCCGCCTACGAGATCGGCCAGCAGGTCCGCGAGCAGGACACCACGTTCAACGTGGACGCCTTCCTCCGCGGCCTCCGCGCCGGCTTCGAGACTGACTCGGCCACGGCGCTCCCCTACGCCCTCGGCTACCAGCAGGGCATCGAGCTCGCGAACCAGACCCGCCTCGACTCCACGCTCTCGGCCGACCTCGGCCTCTACGTCGCCGGCTTCCGCGAGGGCTACGAGGACCGCGAGCGCCGCCTCACGCAGGCCGAGGCGCAGGCGGTCTCGGAGGAGATGCAGCTGAGCCAGCTCCGCCGCGACGCCCTCACCAACCCCCAGGCGCAGGAGTACCTCACCGAGCTCGAGTCGTCCCGGGCCGCCGCCGACTCCTTCCTCACGGCCAACGCCGCCCGCGACAGCGTAGAGACCCTCCCGAGCGGGGTGCAGTACGTCGTGCTCGAGGAGGGCTCGGGCGACAGCCCCGTCGAGGGCGACCGCGTCCTCGTCACCTACACCGGCATGCTCGCCGACGGCACCGTCTTCGACAGCTCGCAGGGCCAGCCCGTCGACTTCGAGATCGGCGAGGGGTTGATCCCCGGGATGAGCGAGGCGCTCAAGCAGATGAGGATCGGGAGCCACTGGCGGCTCTACATCCCGCCGAACCTCGCCTACGGCATGCAGGGCGTGCCCCGCTCCCCCATCGGCCCCAACGCCGTCCTCGTCTTCGACGTCACGCTCGTGGACATCATGGACCCCGTCGACACGGGCACGGAGGCGCCGGCGCTGAGCGAGCCGCAGACCCAGCAGTAAGCACTTCCCAGGAACCCCCTCCGTAGGGGCGGCCGGCTGCGGTCGCCCCTACCGTTTTTTGGGCGTAGGGAGACGGCGCGCCGGGTCCCTACCTACGCCCGATCCGGGTCGGAGAGCAGCGCCAGCAGCGCCGCGCCGTAGGCGTCGGCCTTCGCCGGGCCGACGCCCTTCACGGCGAGGAGCTGCTCGAACGACCGCGGGCGCGCCGCGGCGAGGGCGCGGAGGGCCCGGTCGTTGAAGACGATGTAGGGTGGGACCTCCTGCGCGCGGGCGGTCTCGGTGCGCCACCGCCGGAGCCGCTCGAACAGCGCCTCGCCCTCGGCGTCGAGCGGCGTGTCATCCTGGGCGGCGGCCGTGCGGCGCTCGCGCGGGGCCGTCGGTACGTCGTTCATCTCCAGCGGGACGGCCTCGCGGTGGTCGAGCGCCTGCGCGCCGAGCGCCGTCAGCTCCACGACGGGGTACTCGCCGCCGGTGATGCGGAGGTAGCCCTTGAGGATGAGCTGCTTGTAGAGGCCGTCGACCTCGTCCTGCGAGAGGAAGCTGAGGCGGCCGAAGTAGGGCGAGCGCTCGTAGCGCGCCATGCCGTCGGCCTTCGAGCCGGCGAGCATCTTGGCGAGCGTGCGGCGGCCGGCCTTCCAGCGGAGGCGGCGGACGGCGTCGAGGAGGCCGAGGGCGATGCGCGACGGCATCGGGAGGGCATCCCACGCGGGGAGTTCGTCGGGCGGGGCGGCCTTGAGGCGGGCGTTGACCTGGCAGTTGTCGCAGCAGCCGGCCTCGGGCACGGCGAGGTCCTCGGCCTCGGCCGCCGGGTCGCCGAAGTGGGCCAGCAGGAGGCGCCGCCGGCACTCCCCCGTCTCGGCGTAGCGGACGAGCTTCTTGAGGTCCGTCGTCCGCGCGCGGCGGCGGCTCTCGACGGCGTCGAGGACGCGCCGAGCGGCGGCCTCGTCCCAGTCGCCGAGGCGCCAGACGCGGTAGGGCCCCTCGTCGTCGAGGCGTTCGAGGGCGCCGATCTTCTCCAGCAGGCTGAGGCCCACGCGGGCGCCGACGGGGTGCTGGTCGGCGGCCTCGGCGAGCACCTCGGGGTCGTCGCGGAGGACCTTCCCCCCCGCGCCGTCGGCGCGGCGCTCGGCGGCGCGGAGGAGGCCGAGGAGGCTCGACTGGTCGGGGGCGTACTGCTGGATGAACCACTCGCGGAGGGCGCGGTCCTGCGGCGCGTAGAACAGCACGGCCTCGGCGAAGGCGCCGTCGCGGCCGGCGCGGCCGGCCTCCTGGTAGTACGATTCGAGGTTGGCCGGCACGTTCCAGTGCGCCACGAACCGGACGTCCGGGCGGTCCACCCCCATCCCGAAGGCGTGGGTGGCGACGACGAGGTCGAGGCTCCGCCCCATGAAGCGGTCCTGGACCTCGGCGCGCTCGGCGTCGGAGAGGCCGGCGTGGTAGGCGCGGGCCTCGCGGCCGGCGTGCTCGCGGATGTGCCGGGCGATCTGCTCGGCCTCCTTCCGGGTGGAGACGTAGACGAGGCCGGCCTGCCCCTCGCGCTCCTGGAGGAACTGCGCGAGCGCCTTCTTCTTCTCCTTAACCGTCGGCGTCGAGCGGACGGAGAAGAGGAGGTTGGGGCGGTTGAAGCCGGTGACGAGGCGGGCGGCGTCGCGGAGGCCGAGCTGCTCGGCGATGTCGTCCTGGACGCGCGGGGTGGCCGTGGCCGTGAGCGCCACGCACGGCGGGTCGCCCATGCGCTTCCGGGCCTCCCCGACGGCGAGGTAGTCCGGCCGGAAGTCGTGCCCCCACTGGCTGACGCAGTGGGCCTCGTCGACGGCGAGGAGGCGGACGTCGGCGGCGTCGGCGGCGCGGAGGAACGAGCGCGTGCGCAGCCGCTCGGGGGCGACGTAGACGAGGCGGACGGCCCCTCGGGCGAACGCCTCCAGCGCCGCGCGCTGCTCGGCCTGCCCCTGCGACGAGTTGACGGCGACGGCCGGGACGCCGCGCGCCGCCAGCCCGTCCACCTGGTCCTTCATCAGCGCGATGAGCGGCGAGACGACGACGGTGACGCCGCCGCGCAGCACGGCGCCGAGCTGGTAAACGAGGCTCTTGCCGGCGCCCGTCGGCATCACGACGAGGGCGTCGCGGCCGTCGAGGACGGGCGCGAGCGCCTCGGCCTGCCCCTCGCGCAGCGCCTCGAACCCGAAGTGGGCGCGGAGCGCGGCCTCGACGGCGTCGGGAGAAGCGGCGACGGGCACGGGCGGTTCGAGGACGGCGGGCACGGGGAGGCCGGGGGCAGGCGTCAACCTACGAAACGGGGGGCGGCGCCACGAAAGGCCCCGCCCCCTGCCACGTGTGTGTCAGCCCGCCGGTGAAGCAGTCGCGGATCAGGACTCGTACCGGAGCCGGATGCTGACGGTGATCAGGCCGTCGGTGCTCTCGACGCGGAGGAACGAGGGCCGGCCGCCGTCGATGAGCTCCTGGAGGTTGAACGCCTCCGTGCTGCCCATGTAGTCGTCCTCGCCCTTGGTCAGCTGGGGGTCCTCGTCGTACAGGTCGAAGGCGAGGGGGGTGTTGAAGCGGGTGAACACGATGGGGTCGAGGGCGGGGTCGGTGTCGAGGTCGTACTCGAGCGGGAAGTCCTGGTCGTCCACGTTCGAGAACTCGTTGCCCTGGAACGACTCGACGAGGGAGCCGGTGTCGTCGTTGACGAGCTCGAGGTAGATGTCGGGGCCGCCGCCGGAGATGTCGTTGTCCCAGCCGCCGCCGTCGGGCGCGGTGAGCGGGGCATCGTCGATGGTGATCTCGGTGATGAGGACGCGGCGGATGGTGCCGTCGTCATCGCCGTCGCCCCCGGTGTCGCAGGCGGCGAGGAGGAGGAGAGGCGCGAGGGCGAGGGGGGCGTATGGGAGTCGGCGCATGGGAGGGGCTTTTCGATGAAGGGCGGGATGATACGGCGGCGCGCGGCGGGGGTGCCGCGGGGCACCGCTTTCCCCCGATTCTGCACGCCCCCGCCGTGACTTCGCCCTCACTTCCCCCGGCTCCGTTACGTCGTCCCCTCTGCCCCGCGGCGATCTGGAACCCCGGGCAGCGGGACCCCTGCACGGCTACCTTTGTAGGAGATCGGCTGAGCCCGCGCGACCATGCTGCTCGTCATCCCCGCCATAGACCTCCGCCACGGCCACTGCGTCCGCTACTGCGACGGGCGCGAGGAGGAGCCGGTGTACTTCAACGACCCCGTCCAGATGGCGAAGCTGTGGCGGGTGCAGAACGCGAAGACGATCCACCTCATGGACCGCGCCCCCCGCGAGGGCGAGCCGGCCACGGACAACCGCGAGGTCATCGCCCGCATCGCGGCCGCGCTCGACATCCCCGTGCAGGTGGGCGGCCGCGCGTTCACGCTCGACGACGTGGCCGACCTCCTCGCCCTCGGCGTCTACCGCGTCGAGATCAGCTCGGAGGCCGCCCGCGACGCCGCCTTCGTCGAGGAGGCCGTGCGGCGGTTCGGCGCCAACCGCGTCGTGGTCGGCGTCGGCCTCGGCACCGAGGGCGCGCTCGACCACGCCGCGGCGCTGGAGGCGCGGGGCGTCCGCCGGTTCGTCGCCGCCGAGCGGGCGCGGGCGAGCACGCTGGAGGGGCCGCCCGTCGGGCACCTCCGCGCGCTGGGCGAGCGCCTCGAGAAGGCGCGCGTCACGGCCGCCGGCGGCGTCGGCGGCTACCGCGACCTCCTCGCGCTCGAGCCCCTCGTCCCCCGCGTCGACTCCGTGATCGTCGCCCGAGCGCTCTACGAGAACCGGTTCCCCTGCCAGCGCTTCTGGTGCTGGCACGACCTCGAGCGCGTGAACCTCGACGTGTACTCGACGGCCCCCCTCACGTAGCCGCCCATGCCCGAGAGCCTGCCCCGCTCCAGCGGGGACGCCCGCCGCCGCGGCCTCGCCCTCCTCCGCGCCGCGCTCGTCGCCGTCCTCGCCCTCGCCGCCGGCATCACGGCGTGGACCGTGGACAAGGCGCTGGAGAACCCGGACGTCCGCCTGAGGCGGCCCGGCTGGGCCGACGCCGCCGGCTTCGACTTCTCGTTCTGGACGCCGCTCCTCGTGACGGTCGTGGTGGGGGCCGGCCTCGTGTTCTACGTGTTCTGGCGGGCCTACCGGCGGCTCCAGGCCGGCGAGGACCTCTACGCCGGGCGCTACGGCCTCCCCGACCGCCCCGGCGAGGAGCCCCGCTGAGCAACCTCCGACGGCCCCCTCGGTCTCCCCCCACCCCAGCCACCCCACCCGATGCGCCTGCTGCCGCTCGCCCTCGCCCTCGCCGTCCCCGTCGCCGCCCAGCGGGTCTACGACACCGCCGACCCGATGCCCGTGATGGTGGGTGGGCTGGAGGCGCTCCAGGCGGCGATCACGTACCCGGACGAGGCGCGGGAGGCCCGCATCGCCGGCCGCGTCATCGTCACCTTCGTGGTGGACGCCGAGGGGCGCGTGGCGGAGGCGGAGATCCTGCGCGGCGCGCACCCGCTCCTCGACGAGGCTGCGCTCACGGCCATCCGCGAGGCCCGGTTCGAGCCCGGCCGCCTCCAGGGCACCCCCGTCGCCGTGCGCATGGCGCTGCCGATCACGTTCGTCCTCGACGAGCGCGCCGAAGCCGCCCCGACCGAAGCCACCCCGGCCGACGAAGGCACGAACGGCGAGGCCGAGCCGGCGGACGACCCCGAAGCGGCGCCCCCGCCCCCCGCCACCGTGCAGGTGGACCGGATGCCGGAGATCGTCGGCGGCCTCGACGCGCTCGTGGCGCGCGTCGTCTACCCCCCAGAGGCCGAGGCGGCCGGCATCGAGGGGCGCGTCTACGTCCTGTTCGAGGTGGACGAGCGCGGGGCCGTCACGGCGGCCGAGGTCGTCGAGCCCGTCCACCCCCTCCTCGACGCGGCGGCCCTCGAGGCCGTCCGCGCGACGACGTTCCGCCCCGGCGCCCACGACGGCCGCCCCGTGCGCGTGCAGATGGTGCTCCCCATCACGTTCTCCCTCCCCGAGGAGGACTGACCGCCGCGAGCAGCGCCGCGACGAAACGGCGGGCGAGGGCGTAGACGCCGGGCACCTCGCTCTCGCGCGGCCCTGCCACGTTGAGCGTGCCGATCCGGTGCGCCCGCATCCACGCTGCGGCCTCCTCGACGCCGCCCGGCGCCTCGGGATCGAGGACGAGGAGGGGGCGGCCGAGCGCGCTGGCGTGCTCGGCGGTCAGCGCCGTGCCGCCTTCCGGCTCACCGGTGCTGAGGACGAGCGTGCCGTCGCTGTCGCGGACGTTGAGGCGGGTGCGGACGGCGTAGTCGGCCGAGGGCGCTTCGCGGAGGGGATAACAGCGAGGGATCGGACCGTCCTCGGCGCGGCGGCCGGCGGGGCACCAGCCGCCGCAGGGGACGCCCGCCGCGAGCGCCGCGTCGAGGGCCGCGCGGTCCACGCCCGTCTGCCCTCCCGACACGATCCGTAGCGGCTGCGCTTCGAGGTCTGTCACGGCGAGGTGGCGCGGCTGTCAGCGTGGCAAGCGGCTACGGGCTGGCACACCCGGTGCGCGCCCTGCCCTGGTCGTCAACAGGTGACAGGGTTGCACCGCCGGTGCACCCGTCACGCTCCGTACCCTTCAACTAACCCTTCTACAGCCATGAACGGTCTCACAAGGTATAATCCCGTGCGGGAGCTCAGCCTGCTCCGGCGCGAGATGGACCGCCTCTTCAACGACTTCTTCCCGGTCCGCCAGGGCGAGGACCCCGGCACCAGCGTCTGGATGCCACGCGCCGACCTCGCCGAAACCGACGACGCCTGGATCCTCTCCCTCGACCTCCCCGGCATCCCCGCCGAGAACGTCGAGGTGACGGTGGAGGGCGACACCCTCACCGTCAGCGGTGAACGGAAGGCGTCGAGCGAGCAGCAGGACGGCCGCTTCCACCGCATCGAGCGGACCTACGGCCGGTTCCTCCGCACCTTCCAGTTCGACTCCCCCGTCGACACCGACCACGTCGAGGCGTCGTTCGAGGACGGCGTGCTCACGGTGCACGTCGCCAAGGCCGAGGCGAGCAAGCCGCGGCGGATCGAGGTCCGCGGCCGCACGCAGACCGGCGGCCAGAAGGCCGCGGGCGACGGCCACACCACCGACGCCCGCCACGTCGAGGTGAGCGAGAAGGAGAAGGCCGCCTGACGGCCCCCTCCCTCCTCCCCGTCCTGCCGCCCCGCCCGATACCAACCCACCGGGCGGGGCGGCTTCTCGTTGGGTTCGGGCACGGCCTTTGGACCCTCGCGCGTTGTAGGCCCCGTACCCGTCCCCCCGACCCCGACGCCCATGAAACCGATGCTCCCGCTCCGCTTCGCCGCCGTCGCCGTCGCAGCCCTCGTCCTGTTCGCTGGACGGCCGCAGGCGCAGGACGCCGCCGCCGTCGCCCAGCGCCTCCAGGAGCGCTACCGGGCCCTCGACGCGCTCCAGGCCGAGTTCACGCAGACCCTCGGCACGTCCACCCTCCGCGGCACCCTCACCGTCCGCGGCGACGCCTTCCGCATCGAGCTCCCGGGCCAGACGCTCGTCTCCGACGGCACCACGCTGTGGTCGTACTCGGCCGACGACAACCAGGTCGTCGTGCAGGACTACACCGAGGACGACCTCGGCTTCTCCATCGGGCAGGTGTTCACGGACTACCTCGCGGTCTTCCGCCCGACGGGCGCCACGCAGGCGACGATCAACGGCGTCCGCCACGACGTCCTCGCGCTCGTCCCGCGCCATAGCGGCACCTCCGTCCGCGACGCCACCCTCTACGTCCGCTCCTCCGACGCCGTCCCGACGCGCGTGCGCGTGCACGACGTGAACGGGCAGACGCTCGCGTTCGACCTCGCCGACGTGCGGCTCAACCCGAGCCTGGCCGCGGGCACGTTCACGTTCCAGCCGCCACGCGGGGTGGAGGTCATCGACCTGCGGTCGTGACGCGCCGAGCGCTCGACGTTTAACGCTCAACGCATCCCGCGTTGCCCGACGGGCTTCTATCTTCGAGCGGGGCTGCTGCCGGCCGGCACGCGGCCCCGCTTTTTTGCCCCCGCGCCGTGCCCCCTCGCCTCAAGACCGTCCTCGCCGTCGTCGGCAGCTTCGTGCTCGGCGGCGGGCTGCTCTACCTCGCCCTCCGGGGCGTGGACTTCGCCGCCGTCGGCGCGGCGCTGGCCGAGGCCGACTGGCGATGGCTCCTCCCCCTCCTCGCCGCCACGCTCGCGGCGCACGCGCTCCGGGCGTGGCGGTGGAAGCTCATGCTCGAGACGCTCCCCGGGGCCGAGGGCGCAGGGGGCAGCGCGCCCGTCCCCTTCCGCGTCGCGTTCTACTCGGTGATGATCGGGTACATGGTGAACTACGCGGCGCCGCGGGTGGGCGAGGTGGCCCGCGCGGCGAACGTGGCGGCCCAGACGCCCCTCCGCTTCCCCGGCGTCCTCGGCACCGTCGTCGTCGAGCGGGTGCTGGACGTGCTGACGCTCGGGGTGGCGCTCCTGAGCGTGCTGGCGCTCTTCCGCACCCGGCTGACGGGCGTGCTGGGCGCCTTCTTCGAGAACGCACAGGCGGCGCTGCCGGCGGTGCCCTGGGCGGTCGTCGCCGCCGCGCTCGCCGTGACGGCCGTGGCGCTCGCGCTGCTGGCGCGCGTCCTCTACCGGCGGCGGCTCGCCCTCGGCGGCCCGTCCGCGCCCCTCGGCGGCCTCGTCCGCTCGTTCCGCGACGGGCTGCTCTCGCTGCTGCGCCTCCGGCGGAAGGGCGCCGTCGCCCTCGCCACGGCCGGCATCTGGGCGCTCTACGCCGTCATGGCCGACATCCCGCTCCGCATGTTCGGCCTCTCGGAGGCCTACGGCCTCGGCTTCCTCGACGCCTGGGCGCTCATGAACGTCGGCGCCATCGGGATGGCGCTGCCGTCGCCGGGGGGGACGGGCTCGTACCACTACGTGACGGTGCAGACGCTCGTGCTGCTCTTCGGCGTGGCGGCGGCGCCGGCGGCCACGTACGCGCTGTTCTCGCACGCGGCGCAGCTCGTGCTCTACGCCGTCGCCGGGTTCGCGTGCCTGCTGCTGCAGGGGACGAGCGTGCGGGCGCTGGGGGCACGGGCGCGCGCGGCCCGCTCGGGGCCGGAGCCGGGCGCAGCGCCGGCCGAGGCATGAGCCGCCGCGCCGCCCTCGGGCTCACCGGGCTCCTCCTCCTCGGCTGCCGCGAGGCGGCGGAGCACCGGAAGCTGCCGCCCCCCTTCGCCGGCTCGACGCCCGCCACCGCCCTCGACACCCTCGCCGGCGAGCGGCCCGTCGAGGTCTCGGTGGGCGGGCACGTGGCGGAGCCGCCCGCGGGCCGCCTCCTCCTGCTCGACGACGGGACGGGCATCGCGTACGTCGTGCTGCCGGATACCATCGCGGCGGCGCCGCCCGTTCCGGTGGGGACTCGTTTCCTGGCCCAGGGCCTCCTCCGGCGCATCGACGGCCTCCCCGTCGTCGAGGCCGAGGCGTGGTACTACGACTCGACGGCGGTCCCCGTCCGTTCACCCTAGCGCTGCGACCGTTCAGCGGGAACGGCTTGGGCGGGCGCATGCGGCGACGTACCGTTTGCGTGGGCGCCAGCCCTTCACCCGCGACCACCACCATTCCTCCCCTCCCATGCAGGCGTCGGCAGATCAGAACCCCCTCAACGGGCTCATCAGCGAGGACACCTACGCCCTCCTCCTCGAGCACGACCTCCTCAGCGAGAAGGGCATCCGCGACTACCAGATCCGCAACCAGTTCCGCTCGCTGCGCCGCCGGAACGTCCCCGCCTACGAGGCCATCGAGGAGCTGCGCGAGCAGTACCCGTACCTCCAGTTCGACACGATCCGCAAGATCGTCTACGGCCTGCGTAAGCGGAAGTAGAGCCGGCCCCCGGCCCGTCGGCCCGGCGCCGGCCACCGAGTCTCTCGTGGATTGGGTGAGAGAGACGGACGGGGCCCGCGAACCCCCGTCCGGTCAGAGGGAGCGAGGCCGCGGCATCCGTGTCGCGGCCTCGTTTTTTGCGTTGTCCCAGGCGCGGTAGGGACACGGCGCGCCGTGTCCCTGCGGACTATGCCCGGTCCCGCACCGCCGCGAACAGGGCGATGCCGGCGGCGACGGAGGCGTTGAGGCTCTCGGCCGGCCCCCGCATCGGGATGGCGGCGAGGACGTCGCACGCGGAGCGGACGCGGGGCCGCATCCCGCGCCCCTCGCCCCCGACGACGAGGACGACGGGCCGGTCCCAGTCGTAGGCCCACACCGTCGTCCGCTCCTGGCCGCTGCCCTCCCCCCCTTCGAGACCTACGATCCAGTAGCCTCGCTCCTTCAGCGCGAAGAGCGTCTCGGCGAGGTTGGTCACCCGCGCGATGGGGAGACGGAGCGCCGTGCCCGCGCTGGCCTTGACGGCCGTGGCCGAAAGCGGCGCCTGCCCCCGCTCGGGCACGATGACACCCGCCGCACCGGCGGCCACCGCGCTCCGCAG
>Ga0079224_100015487_pt1 | contig 10681 bp, 9 predicted proteins | sample Stecom2015_FD_80414 | JGI IMG/M metagenome (GOLD analysis project Ga0079224, IMG submission 80414) | Agricultural soil microbial communities from Utah to study Nitrogen management - Steer compost 2015 | ecosystem: Environmental > Terrestrial > Soil > Agricultural land | place: USA: Utah...
AACATTTCCATCAGAGCCCGATATTTGAAAGTGGCCACACGGGCGTAGTCGATGGTGTCCAGACTGCGCAGTGATTCCAGCTGCATGAGCCAGTCATCCGGCGCCGTGGGACGGTGGTCGCGCCACTCCCGGAAATCTTCCGCGACATTGAGGTCGAGATAGAGGGGGTTCAGGCGACGCCGGTCATTGGGGCTGTACGGGCTGCAGCTCTCGGGGTCGAGTGGGTCGAGGGCGTGCAGCGGATTGAGCACCAGAAAATCGGCCCCCTGCCCGGCCGCCAGTGGAATCAGTTCGCACAGATCCCCCAGATCGCCGATGCCCCAATTATGGGCGGAGCGCAGCGTGTAGAGCTGTACCGAGAATCCCCACAGGCGTTTGCCCTGCTGCGCCCAGTCCGGTTCGTGGCAGCGCGACGGTGCCAGAACCAGCGTGGTGCTGCCTATCGCATGAATCGGGTCACAGTGCACGGACAGTCGATGGTAGCCCAGCGGCAGCTCCCGGGACTGCAGCGGCCACAGCGGCAACTGCCGGGCACTGAAACTTGCGCCATCAACGTCAGCGACATCCTGCTCTGTCAGCCTGGCAGGTACAAACTCGCCCTTGAACTCGCTGCCATCTTCGGCCTGCACGCACCAGTGCCAGATATGCTCGAGCGCGTGACAGGGCACGTGCACGGTGACGAAATCCGCAGCCCCTTCAGTCAGGACCACCAGTGGCGGGAGCACCTGTTGCCAGCGTTCATTGACAACACTCCGCAGCTGCTCCTCCATGAGAGCGTCGTCCAGTACGCCATTCTCATCGAGCAGCCGCACGCCTTTGATATCGAGGATGTCCAGGCGATCTGCCAGGGGTATGGTCGCCACGTGCCCAGAGTATTCGATGTACTCGCCTGCTATACCATGTGCCTGCAACAGGCGGGAAACCTGTTGCTGCTGATGTTCGCTCAGTGAAGCGGCGGCGTGGCGCAGGGCGATGAAATCGGGATGCAGATTGGGGTTGTTCACCGGCTCTCTCATTGCGACGTGATCCCGCGGGCATAGACTGCACATCCTGCCAGTCCCGGCGTAGCGAGTGTGAGGCGCGCCACCGGCACTTCCCTGCACCACTCCCGGAAAGCCCCCTTGGCCTGGAACCGTGCCAGGAATAATTCGATGTCGAAAAGGCTGCCCATTTTCTCCAGCATGTCTCCGGACAGATAGACGCCACCGACGCTGCCCATCATCAAGGCCACATCGCCACAGGTGGAACCCATGATGGCACTGAAGTCGCGCAAGGTCTGTAGCGCCAGCGCCTCTCCGGCGGCTGCCCTCTCCACAATCTCTGCGGCCTCCGGCGCTATGTCCGGCCCTGCGGTCAACGCCGAATTGGCCCAATACAGGTTTGCAAGCCCCGGGCCACAAACGAGATCTTCCGGCGTAATTCTGGGATGGCGCTGCCACAGACACTGCAGCAGCTGCAGCTCGTGCGCATTGACCGGCGCGAAGGAGATATGGCCCGGCTCCGAGGTCAGCACTTCCCCCTGCACCGTCACCGTGGATGCCCCAAACCCCGTGCCGGGACCTATCACGGTACGCGGCCCCGCAGGGGGCGCCTCCAGGCCGGCGAAACCCTGCGGGCGTTGCCACCACGATACATCCTGGGGTTGCAGGGCGCGCAGGGCATGGGCCTGGGCGCCGAAGTCGTTGAGCACCTCCACGGGAATGCCGAGTGTGCGGGAAAGACCGTTCCTGCTGAAACGCCAGGGGTTGTTGGTAAACTTGATGATGTCTCCATGCACCGGTGCCGCCACGGCGAGGCAGACATCGATGGGCGCCAGGTCCAGCTTTGGTTCGAGGTCACGCAAATAGGTGTCGATGGCCGCTTCCAGCGTGTCGAAGTCCGCACAGGCGAAACGTGTGATGCCCTGTAACCGGGCACTGTCCGGCGTCACGAACGCAAAGCGTGCGTTGGTGCCTCCTATGTCGGCCAGTAGATGGAAACCATTCTGTGAAGTGTCAGCCCTGCTCACGGATAATCCCTCATTCCCGTTGCTCAGTCTCCCCTGCGCTACTCGTGCCTGATCACGGCGGTCTGCATCACTGCAGTCCTGCGCCGCGGATCCGCTCCACGCATTCCCGGGACAACTGCTCTATACTGCTCCAGCGCTCCTGCCGGATGAGTGTGGGATCCACCATCCAGGAGCCACCCACACACAGTACATTTGAAAGGGTCAGATAGTCGAGGAAATTCTGAGGCCCTATGCCACCAGTAGGACAAAAGTTGACGCCTGCGAACGGAGAAGCGAAGGCTTTGAGCAACGCCAGCCCGCCAACAGGCTCGGCGGGAAACAACTTGAAACATTCGTAACCCGATTCGAGGCCGACCAGAATTTCGGAGGGCGTGCACACGCCTGGCAGCAAAGCGACTTCCAGATTTCTGGCGAGCGCAGCCAGCGTCGGTGTGAAACCAGGGCTGACAGCAAAATCCACTCCCGCCTCAGCGACTGCTTCCAGGTCCGCCGGTGTGCGCACCGTACCGGCGGCCACAGTAATATCGGGACGGGACTTCCTCACAGCCTTGATCGCCTCAATGGCGACAGGTGTGCGCAGGGTGATTTCCACAGCATGAATCCCGCCGGCAGTCAGCGCGTCGACCACCGGCAGGACGGCGTCCGCTTTCTCCACGATCAGGACTGGCAATATCCGGTGTTGAACCAATAGCTCTTGCAAGGGCATGGTGCCTCCGTTCACGTTTCTGTAAACAGGGAGGCGCCCCGCGTCGCCGGCGAGGAGATCTGCCGCAAACCATCGAACATGTGGCGACCCATCGTGCTGCGTGCCAGAACCTCCTCCTCGCTCAGCGTGAGATGGGCGAGCTCACGTGAGGCCAGTTCTTCCGGCGCCAGCCGGACATTCAGCGTGCCAGCATCGGCGTCGAGCACCACGACATCTCCATCGCGCAGCCTGGCCAGTGCGCCACCGGACAACGCTTCCGGACATATATGTATGGCAGCTGGCACCTTACCGGAAGCCCCCGACATGCGACCATCAGTCACCAGCGCAATATTGAAACCCTTGTCCTGGAGCACCCCGAGTTGAGGCGTCAGCTTGTGCAGTTCCGGCATACCGTTGGCCTGCGGGCCCTGGAAGCGCACCACCGCCACGAAGTCGCGCTCGAGGCCCCCGTTTGCCATCGCAGCCAGCAGGTCGTCCTGATCATCGAATATGACACATGGCGCTTCGACCCGACGGTGCTCGGGCTTGACAGCGGAAATCTTGATGATGCCCTCGCCCAGATTACCCTGCAGCAGACGAATGCCACCCTCACTCTCAAAGGGAGCCGTGACCGGTCTCAGCACATCGGGCAATCGGGATTCTTCGGTATGACGGCGCCAGCTCAGGACTCCGTCGGCATCCAGGAAGGGCGCGGATTCCATCACCTCAAGACCCTCTCCCATCAGCGTTACCACGTTCTCGTTCAACAGCCCCGCGCGGCGCAGCTCTCTCACGAGAAAGGCCATGCCTCCGGCCCGCTGGAAGGCGTTGACGTCGGCTTCGCCGTTGGGGTAAACCCTGGCCAGGAGCGGCACCGCTGCCGACAGCTGCGCGAAGTCACCCCAGGTAATGCGGATTCCCGCAGCGGCAGCGACCGTGATCAGATGGATGGTGTGATTCGTGGAGCCACCTGTGGCCAGCAAGGCGACCATGGCATTGACCATGCTCTCCTCAGTGACAACAGCGGACAACGGCGTGAACTTCCTATTCATATCGGCTGCCGCGATGACACGCAGGACTGTCTCCTTCACCAGGGCCATTCGCGCCGGGTCGTCCGGGTTGATGAAGGAGGACCCTGGCAACTGCACGCCCAGCATTTCCATCAGGACCTGATTGCTGTTGGCTGTCCCATAGAATGTGCAGGTGCCCGGGCTGTGATAGGAGGCCGATTCTGCGGCCAGCAGCTCCTCCTCATCAACCAGGCCCTGAGCGTAGCGTTGGCGGACCAGGGCCTTTTCCTTATTGGGAATGCCCGAGGGCATCGGTCCGCCAGGAATGAAGGCACAGGGCAGGTGACCAAAAGCGAGCGCACCGGTCAGCATTCCTGGCACGATCTTGTCGCACACACCCAGGCACAACACCGCGTCGAATAGGTTGTGGCTGAGGCTGGCCGCAGTCGCCATGGCAATGAGGTCGCGAGTGAACAACGCCATTTCGTTACCGGGCTGCCCCTGGATGACACCGTCGCACAGCGCCGGCACCCCGCCGGCAACCTGCGCGGACGAACCCACTTCCCTGGCGACCTCACGAATGAATTCCGGATAGTGCTCCAGCGGTTTGTGTGCAGACAGCATGTCGTTGTAAGCCGTCACGATGCCGATGTTGGCACTTTGCATCAGCCGGATGGTCTGCCTGTCCACGGCATTGCAGCCGGCAAACCCGTGCGCGAAGTTACCGCACGACAGGACGCGGCGCGGGGGCAGCGTCTCACGGGTGAGGATCATCCGCTGCAGATAGCGCCTGCGGCTGTCGCGGCTGCGTTCCCGGATAGCTGCGGTAACAGCCTCGATAGTAGTGTTCATATAGTCTCCGCGTAGTAGATCTCGAGGGGGTGCTGACGCTGCAGCACCGCGCGCACCGGCAGTTCTTCCTGTGGCCCCTCACGCAGTGCCTCTTGCAGCACCGCGTACTTGGCGGGCCCGATAAAATGCAGCAGCAGGTGCCGCGCCTGCAACAGTGCGCCCAGCGTCAGCGTCATGCGCGGCAACGTCGGTTCTGGAGGCTCGATGGCGGCACAATGCTCGGTGGGGTCACGCGCAAGCGCTGCGGACAGACCACGAGCCCCCGGAAGGAAGGAGGCAACGTGCCCGTCCTCACCCATACCCAGGAGTGCCACATCAAGCACCCCCTGCTTTTCCATCACTGCCTCGCCCACCAGCGCACCGTCCAGCACCGATTCGCGCAATCGCCGATCCACGGTCGCGGCAGCTGAAAACGGGCTGTCTGCCTCGGTCTTCAGCCCGACGAAGTGTGCCGCGGCCGCGCGGTTCTGCAACAGCGCCTGCCTCACCAGCCCGGCATTGGAGGCGGCATCGTCTTCATCCACCCAGCGTTCATCAACCAGCGTCACCGTCACCTGCTGCCAGGGCAGATCAAGGCGGGAGAGTGCCTCGAACAGCGTCCGCGGCGTGCTGCCACCGGATACCGCCAGCGACGCCCGCCCGCGCTCCTGAACCGCACTCTCCAGTAATCGCCCGATGACAGATGCCAGTTCCCCCACCAGCATCCTGTTGTCGGCATAGCTGTGCAGAATCCAGGCCATGCTCTACTCCTGCCAGTTGCGCCCGTCGCGGGCGATCAGGGCGATGCCCTCGGTGGGTCCCCAGCTGCCAGCCATATACGGCAGGGGGCGCTGACTGACCGCCTTCCATCCGGCGGCGATACCGTCCACCCACTTCCAGGCGGCCTCCACCTGGGCGGCATGCATGAACAGCGTGGAATTGGCGCGCATGACGTCATAGAGAAGACGCTCATAGGCATCGGGCACACGACGCGACGTGAATACATCAGACAACGACAGGTTCAGCGACACCATCTCCAAGGGCTGGGAATCATCAAGACCTGGCACCTTGTTCATCAGATGCAGGCGGATGCTCTCCTCTGGTTGCAGGCGTATCACCAGCCGGTCTGCCTGCCCGGGGCGCATCTGTTCACCAAAGATTGAGTGTGGGACTTCGTTGAACTGCACGACAATCTCGGAGAAGCGCTTCTGCATTCGCTTGCCGGTGCGCAGGTAGAATGGCACGCTGGCCCAGCGCCAGTTGTTGATTTCTGCCTTGATTGCTACATAGGTTTCGGTATCCGAATGTGGCCGCGCGCCCTTCTCCTGCAGATATCCGGGCACCGGGTGACCGCCACTGTTACCCGCGACGTACTGGCCGCGCACGGTGTACTCCTGGACATTGCGCCGGGTGATCGGCGCCAGGCTGTGCAACACCTTCAGCTTTTCACCATGCACTGCGGCCGGCTCCAGCGAGGCCGGCGGCTCCATCGCCACCAGGCACAGCAGCTGCAGCAGGTGATTCTGCACCATGTCGCGCAGGGTGCCGGCCTCGTCATAGAAATCCCAGCGCCCATCGACGCCGACCGTCTCCGCCACGGTGATCTGTACATGGTCGACGTAATTACTGTTCCACAAGGGTTCGAAGAGGGCGTTGGCGAAGCGCATCGCCAACATGTTCTGCACCGTTTCCTTGCCAAGATAGTGGTCGATCCGGTAGATCTGCTCTTCCTTGAAGATCTCGGTGAGGCTGTCGTTGATCTGCAGAAAGGTCTGGCGATCCTTGCCCAGTGGCTTTTCGATGACGATGCGGGTCTTGCTGCGTACCAGACCGACGGCCCAGAGTGATTTGCAGACGGGTGCAAATATGGATGGAGGCGTGGCCAGATAGACCACGAGATCGCGATTGACGTCGGTGAAGATTTCCTTGCGCAACCGTGCCAGTTCGGCCTCGCTCGTGGCGTTGGCCTGAAAGTGCTGGACTCGCCGGGAGAAGCGTACCCAGACCTCTTCATCAATCGGCTCGGCCGCCAGATATTGTTCGAGTTTCTGCCGCACCCGCGCCGCAAACCCTTCGGCTGGCGCCGGGCTGCGGGACACGCTGACTATGCGCAGACACTCCGGCAGACAGGCATCCAGGTCCAGATGATAGAGCGCCGGATACAGCTTGCGCAGCGCCAGATCGCCGTCCCCTCCCACGATCAAGAAATCACAGATCATTCCCGCTCCCTGCTTCGTCTTCTGGTGGCCCCAATGTCCGGGATGCCCAACAGTCTAGCAAGTGGACAGTTCCCTTGTGTGACAGTTATCCCCCTTCTTCAAAATACTGTCTTGAAAAAAATAGTAAGCATGCTTATTATAAGCGCCCTTATGAAACCCACTCCAGATACCAGTCTCGGCTTTCTCCTCAACGACGTCACCCGCCTGTTGCGTTGCACCTTCGATCGGCAGTCCCAGGAGATCGGTCTTACCCGGGCCCAATGGTTGGTGCTGGTTCACCTGAGCCGCCGGAACGGCGTCCAGCAGAATGTGCTGGCCAAGGTGATGGAGATCACCCCTATCACCCTGGGGCGCCATCTCGACCGCCTGGAGAAGGACAACTGGATAGAACGCCGTGACTCACCGGACGACCGGCGCGCCAGATGCGTCTATCTCAACCCTGACGCAGCCCCCGTCCTGGAGCAGCTCGGCCGCCTGGGTCGGGCTGTCAGTGCTCAGGCCCTCAAAGGCATCAGCGCCGCCGAAGAAGAACAACTCATGCAAGTGCTGCTGAAAATCCGCGAAAACCTGAGCGCAGCTCAGCCCAACTGCAGCAATGATCCAGTGAGGAAACAAGCAAAGTGAATGCCAAGTCCGGCAAAACCGTGAGACACCTGACCCTCTTAATCGCAGGCCCGGCCGCCATCGCTGCCATCGCCCTGTGGCTGTACCTGCAAGGTGGCCGTTACGTCAGCACAGACAACGCCTACGTCAAGAGTGACATCATCGCCGTCAGCAGCGAAATCTCCGGCCGCGTGGTCGAGGTTCATACCCGCGACAACAGTGAAGTCACCAAGGGCCAACTGTTATTCCGCATCGACGACCGCCCCTACCGCATCGCCCTGGCCAAGGCGGAGGCCAATCTGGCCAGCGTGCGGGCCGCCATCGAGAGCGAGAAGGTCGAATACCGCAACAGCCTGCTGGATATCGAAAATGGCAGAACCGATCTGGAATTTCACCGCAAGGAGATGCAGCGCCTCTCCCAACTGCTGAGCAACCGCTCCGTGCCTCAGGCGCAGTACGATCAGGCCGAGTATGCGTGGCAGGTCGCCAGTAATGAGCTGGCCACCCGTCAGCAGGAGATGGAAGCCGCCCGCGCCCTGTTGATCGACCCGGCTCTTCCCACCGAGCAGCATCCACGCTATCTCCAGGCAGTCGCCGAACTGGAGCAGATCAAGCTCGACATCAGTCATCTGGAAGTGCGCGCGCCCAAGGACGGCGTTGTCGCCAAGGTCGGCGTGCACGAAGGCGAATATGTGATGGCTGGCGCCCAACTGGTGAGTCTGGTGGATCGCAGCCGCATGTGGCTGGAGGCCAACTTCAAGGAAACCGATCTGACCTGGGTGCGTCCCGGCCAGAGCGTCACAGTGACGATCGATACCTACCCCGGTCAGGAATGGCATGCAACGGTCGATGGCATCATGCCCGCCACCGGCGCCGAGTTCTCCCTGCTGCCCGCGCAGAACAGCTCCGGCAACTGGATCAAGGTGGTGCAACGCATTACCGTCAACATCCAGCTCGAAGACTATGGGGACCTGCCTCTGTCCGCCGGGATGAGCGCGGAGGTCAGGATTGATACCGGTCACAGCCGAAGCCTTGGCGGCCTGGCGCTGAACTGAGTCCTACCTCGATGAGCAGCGCTGCAGCTACCGGTGGCACACCGGATGTGAAATTCCGTGGCTTCGTCACGTTGTCCATCATGCTGGCCACCATCATGCAGGTGCTGGACACCACCATTGCCAATGTGGCATTGCCGCACATGCAGGGCAGCCTCTCCTCTACCCAGGAGCAGGTCACCTGGATCCTGACTTCCTATATCGTGGCCTCGGCCATCATGACGCTACCGACCGCCTGGCTGGCGGGGCGTTACGGCCGCAAGAACGTCTTCCTGGTGACGGTCGCCGGATTCACCATCACGTCCATTCTGTGCGGTATGGCGACTTCCATTGAGCAAATGGTGATATTTCGCATTCTGCAGGGATGCTGCGGCGCTGCACTGGTGCCGCTGGCTCAGGCCACCATGCTGGACATCAATCCCAGGGAACGCCATGGCAGTGCCATGGCACTGTGGGGTATGGGCGTGATGATCGGCCCCATCCTGGGCCCAACCCTCGGCGGCTGGCTCACCGAATATTACAGTTGGCGCTGGGTGTTCTATATCAACGTCCCTCTGGGCATTGTGGCCTTTGTCGGCATGCTCCTGTTCATGCCGGATTCGGAGCGCTCCGAGCGGCCATTCGACAAGTTCGGGTTCTTCATGCTCAGTATCGCCATCGGCGGCGCGCAGATGATCATGGACCGGGGCGAACATGCCGGCTGGTTCGACTCCAGGGAAATTCTGCTGTATTGCGCGTTGGCTGGCTCGGCACTGTGGATGTATGTGATCCACACACTGCGTGCGCAGCACCCCTTCCTGTCGCCCGCCCTGTTCCGTGACCGCAACCTGGTGACCAGCCTGGTGTTTATCTTTTTTATCGGCATCATCCTGCTGGCCACCATGGCCTTGCTGCCCCCCTACATGCAGAATGTCATGGGCTACCCGGTGCTGGATGTGGGCATGCTGATGGCGCCGCGCGGAGCCGGTACCATGGTGGCCATGATGATCGTCGGCAAGCTGAGCAACCGGGTCGATCCCCGCGCCCTGATGTTGACCGGTCTGGCCTGCACTGCGTTCTCGCTGCACGCGATGACGGATTTCGGAATCTTTGTTCCTTCATCGACCCTGATCTGGACCGGCGTGGTACAGGGCTTCGGACTGGGCTTCATCTTTGTGCCATTGAGCACCATCGCCTATTCGACACTGGCGCCACAGTACCGTGCCGAGGCGGCAAGTGTGTTCAGTCTGTCACGCAACCTGGGCAGCAGCGTGGGCATCTCGCTGGTCATCGCGCTGCTCAGCCGCAATACCCAGATCAACCACGCCTATCTCACCGAGAACATCACGGCGGAATCGGTGGGCGCGGGATTGCAAGTGCTGCCCCAGGTGTTGCTCAACAGCGGCAGCGGAGCGCTGCTGGCGCTGGACGGGGAGATCACGCGACAGGCCGCGACAATTTCCTATATCAATGATTTCTATCTGATGATGTGGCTGGTCATCGCGGCAGCGCCGATGGTGCTGTTGCTGCGCAGGGCAGATGCCTGAAGTCGACGGGTGGGGAACCCTGCCCCGACGGAATACTTAGCTCTCGGACCCCAGTAACAGGCGCTCGATATAGCGCACAAAACCGGGATCCTCTCCCCGTAGCAGGCGCGGAAAGGCTTCCCGGAAGCCCGGCTTCTCGCCCCACTCCAGCATGTAGTCGCGCCAGGAGTTCCAGCGGCGCTTCTGCCGCGGCGACATGTCTTCTTCATAGAGCAGCAGGTAGGAACGTTCGAACAGGGAAATGAGCATGGCAAAGATAATCACCTGACGCTCCTCCTGCTCCGGGCTCAACTCCGTGGCCACATCAGAGAACAGCCGCAGGTCGGGATTCTCCAGAGCCACCTTGAGAAAGTCCTGATAGTTGTCCGAAAGCAGCTGATACACTTCCTCCTCTTCGTTCTCGCGTTCCTTGCGTTGCTCGAACAGGAACACCGCGATGGCCAGTGGCAGGCCGATCACGGTCACGACATAACTGAGCAGCTCCCATATTTCAATAGACACCTGTCACCTCCGTCTTTACGACGCCTGAACCCCGGCGCTGCGTACGCGCAGGGCATTGGTGACAACGGACACCGAACTCAGGCTCATCGCCAGCGCGGCCAGCATGGGCGACATCAGCATGCCGGTGAAGGGATAAAGAATCCCGGCGGCGACTGGCACCCCAATCATGTTGTAGAGAAACGCGAAGCCAAGGTTCTGTCGCATGTTCCTGACCGTGAGGTATGAAATCTGGATGGCCTCGGCTAT
>Ga0079224_100015488_pt1 | contig 10681 bp, 9 predicted proteins | sample Stecom2015_FD_80414 | JGI IMG/M metagenome (GOLD analysis project Ga0079224, IMG submission 80414) | Agricultural soil microbial communities from Utah to study Nitrogen management - Steer compost 2015 | ecosystem: Environmental > Terrestrial > Soil > Agricultural land | place: USA: Utah...
GCGGCCGGCGCCCGCCCGCCCGTCCCGCACCACGTCGCACCCCACGATGGCGCCGGCGATGCCGGCGAGCAGCCGGCCGACCGTGTCCACGGTGACGCCGCTGCCGACGAAGATCGGTGCGCCGGGCGCCGCGCGGGTGGCGTCGGCGACGTCCTCGGGGCGGGTGGCGTGCCCGGTGCCGGGGCCGGAGACGACGAGGGCGTCGGCCAGTCCCCGGAGCCAGGTGTCCGCGGCGGCGTCCGCGAGGCAGGCCCCCGGTGTGGGCGTGGCGTGCTTCACATGGACGTCCGCGAGGATCGCGATGGGCAGGCCCAGCGCGCTTCGCAGACGGAGCGTCTCGTGGGCGCGGCCCTCGATGAGCCCCTGGTCGGTCCACATCGAGCCGGCGTGCACGTTGATCCGGACGAACAAGGCGCCGGTCACCGCCGCGATGGCGAGAGCGGCCGCCCCGTCGTTGCGGAGCACGTTCACACCGACGGGGAGGTCCGTGACCTCCCGCACGGCGCCGACCGCGCTCGTCATGGCCGCGACGGTCACCGGCGGAACGGGTCCCGGATGAAATGGGCTGTCCATGAAGTTCTCGACGATGATGCCGTCGAATCCGGCCTCCGCGAGGGCGGTCGCATCCGCGCGCGCCCGGTCGAAAACCGCCTCCATGGAGCCCGTATGGCGCGGGGCACCGGGGAGCGGCAGGAGGTGCACCATGCCGATCAGGACGGGTCCCCGCGGCCACACATGGGCGATGCCTTGCTCAGGCGCGGGTGGTGGCGAGGCGCCCGCACCGGCCCGTCCGCTGGTCGTTCTGCCGCGGTCGCTCCGCTCGCGGTTGCCCGGTGCGGCGCTCACGACTCGTCCGATGCCGGACGCGGGGACGAGGGGGAGGGCCGGCCCGAGCGCGTTCCGACCAGCCGCGCCGCGACGACCGCATCCGGCCCGAACCGGCCGCGCACCTCGTCCACCACGCGGGAGAGGCCCCGTTCGCGCTCCGTCTCGCCGGCGACCGGCTCGCCGAAGAGACCGAGCTGACGGGGCGCGTCGGCGTCCTCCAGGGTACCCAGCCCGATGCCCAGCAAGCGGACCGGGACCGGGCGGGCGGCCCGCAGATCCCGCAGCAGGGCCCGCGCGACGTCCCGGACGGCCCGCTCGGACTCGACCGCCTCCGGTAGCGTGCGGGTGCGCTGGCGGGTGCGGAAGTCGAAGTCGCGGATCTTCACGCCGACGGTGCGGGCACGGAGGCTCTTGTGCCGGAGCGTGGTCGCCACGGTGTCCGTAAGGCGGAGGAGCGCCGCATCGAGCGCGCCGTCGTCGTCGATGTCCTGGAAGAAGGTCCGCTCGGAGGAGATGGACTTCCGCCCGAGCTCCGCGTCCACGTCGCTGCCGGCCCGGCCCCGCAGCCGCGCGTGCAGCCACGCGCCGCGGCGAGCTCCGAACCATCGCTCGAGCCACTCGGGCTGCACCGCGAGCGCTTCCTTCACCGTGTGCAGCCCCCTCTTGGCGAGCGCTTCGAGCAGGGACGGCCCGACCCCCGGGATATCGCTCAGCGACCGGCTCTCCAGGAAAGCCGCTTCGCCGCCCGGCGGGACCACGTGAACCCCGGCGGGCTTGGCGCAGGAGGTCGCCATCTTCGCGATCAATCGGTTGGAGCCGCCTCCCACGGACGTGGAGATCACGGTGCGCTCGAGGACGGCACGCCGGATGCGCTCGGCCGTGTCCGTCAGCGTCTCCGGCGCGAACAGGCGCTCGGTACCGGTGAGGTCGAGGTAGAACTCGTCGACCGACGCGGCTTCCACGACCGGTGCGAGGTCCTCCAAGGCCCGCCGCACCTCTCCGCTCTTCCGTGAGATCTCGCCGCGCGGCACCGAGACGACCGTGGCGCGAGGACAGAGCCTGAGGGCCCGAGCCGTCGGCATCGCCGAGCGGACGCCGTACGCCCTGGCCTCGTAGGAAGCCGACGTCACGACACCGCGCCCGCTCGGGGTTCCCCCGACGATCAGCAGGTCGGCCCGACCCGCGCCTTCCGGATCGGCCAGGCGCGCGACCTGGACGAAGAACGCGTCGCAGTCCACGTGCAGGATGCGCCGAGGCGGCGCACTCCCGATCTCGTCCCGGATTCCAGGCTGGTCCAACGACGCCTCGGTTTGCTGTGAACCGTGGAGCGGGGTAAGATTTCAGGAGCCCCGCGACATCACAACATAGCGGACCCTCCGCGGACCCGGGCAAGGCGTGAAGCGCCGGCGCCGCGCCGTCCGCACGACGCCCATCAAGGAGTCACGCTGCATGAGCTATCCCTTCGCTCTGCCGGACCTCGGCTATGCCCCCGACGCGCTCGAGCCGCACATCGACGCCCGCACGATGGAGATCCATCACGGGAAGCACCACGCCGCCTACACCAACAATCTCAACAAAGCGCTCGAGGGGCATTCGGCGCTTCACGACAAGTCGGCCGAGGAGCTGCTCGCCAATCTCGATGCCGTGCCCGAGGCGATCCGCACCGCGGTTCGCAACAATGGCGGCGGCTTCGTGAACCACACGCTCTTCTGGGACATCATGCGGCCCGGCGGTGACAGCGCGCCGGCCGGTGGGCTCGCCGAGGCCATCGACACGACGTTCGGCTCCTTCGATCAGTTCAAGGAGAAGCTGCAGTCCGCCGCCGCGGGTCAGTTCGGCTCGGGCTGGGGCTGGCTCGTCGTGGACGGCAAGGGCGATCTCCAGGTCGTCGCCACGCCGAACCAGGATTCTCCCCTGTCACGCGGGCTGACGCCCATCCTCGGGGTCGACGTCTGGGAGCACGCCTATTACCTGAACTACCAGAATCGCCGACCGGACTACCTCTCGGCCTGGTGGAACGTCGTGAACTGGGATGCGGTAAAAGCCCGGTACTCTGCTGCACGTCCGGGTTGACGCGACGGGTGTGTCGCGGCGCGGAGGGGCCCCGCTCCTTCGCGCCGGGCCGCCGCCGCACGAATGCGACATTCTTGTGCAGCCGGCGTCATCCGTTTATTCATGAGCGACCAGCACCCCAGATCGACCGGTGGAGGCGCCGCCGGATAGAAGCGAACTCCGACCCTCTCGATGGCTTCCCATGAATCGAGACAACCCGACAGCGACGTCCTGGATGCTCATGCGGGCCCTGATCCTCACCGCGATCCTCCTTCTGCCGATTCCAGCGTCCGCGCAGAGCCTCCGAGGCTCGCCGGTATCGCTCGATCTGCAGAACCGGGTCGCGCGCCAGCATGATTACACGTTCATCAGGACATCGGACCGCGTTCAGTATTTCGCGGAGTAGTGACGGCTCGTCCGGCTGCGCCCGTCGGACGACTTCACGCTGCACGCGGTATCCTTCCCCTACGCGCGCCCCGAGCTCGCGCTCTTCATCGAGCGGCTCGGAACCCAGTACCGGAGCGCGTGCCGCGAGCAGCTGGTGGTCACCAGCCTGACCCGCCCCACGACACGGCAGCCGCGCAACGCCTCCGCACGCTCCGTGCACCCGACGGGGATGGCCGTGGACCTCCGCTACAGCCGTGACTCGCGCTGCCGGAAGTGGTTGGAGGACGTGCTGTTGAGCCTGGAGCGCGCCGGCGTTCTGGACGTGACGCTCGAGCGCTATCCGGTGCATTACCATGTCGCGCTGTTCCCGCAGCCCTATCTGCAGTACGTGGAGCGTCTCGAGGGCGAGTCGGCCACGCGGCAGGCGACGCGCCTCGCGGAGCGCACGGCGTACACCATCCAGCCGGGCGACTCGCTGTGGGACATCGCGAGGCAGTACGGCACCACGGTGGACGAGATCCAGGCGGTCAACGGCATCGACGGGAACAGGATCTACGCCGGTCAGGTGATCGACGTCCCGCTCGGGAGTTGACCTGGCCGTAGTCACCGCCGCCCCCCCGAGCGCGGACCCACAGCTCATCCGTACGGATCTGCTCCGTTGGCTGTACCTCGGGCGCCTCACGCTCGCGTGCGGCATTCTCGCAGGCGCGCTGTTCGCCTGGTTCGACGCACGGCCCGAGGACACCTTCGTGGCGACGGTCCTCTTCCTGGTCGCGGTGATCGTGACCGCGGCGTCCTACTGGTATACGCACTTCCTGCGAAGGGAGCCGGGTCAGGGCTTCCTCTACATGCACGTGGTTCTCGACGTGCTGCTCGTGACGGCCGTCGTGCACGTGACCGGAGGGCCGGAGAGCAGCTTCGCGTGGGTGTACATCCTCGTCATCAGCGCAGGGGCTCTGCTGCTTCCGCTTCCGGGTGGCGTCCTCATCGGTGGGCTCGTGAGCCTGGTGTACCTGGCGGACGTGGCGCTTGCTCCCGAAGGGGTGCTGACGCTCGACGTGGCGCTCCGCATCGGTTTGTTCACCGTCGTCGCGCTCGTCACGGGCCTGCTCGGCGACCGGCTCCGGCGGGCCGGTCAGGCGCTCGGCGACGTGGCGTCCGCCCTGCACCAGCTGCGGCTCGATACGGGCGATATCCTGGCGAACCTCTCGACCGGCGTCGTCACGGTGGACGGGGAAGGGCGGCTGGCTTACGCGAACCCCGCCGCGGAGGCGCTGCTCGGGGTCGATCTGGAGTCGCTCCTGGGCGCGCCGGTCGTCGAGGAGCTGGACCGCGCCGCGCCGGGAATGGGCATGGCGCTTTCACGCTCGCTGGAAGGGGGCCGGAGCCGCACGCGCTCGCGCGCTTCGGTGACCCGGAACGGAGGCGTGGTTCGCCTCGGCATCAGCACCGCGTTGCTGGACCGCGGGGCGGAGACGCCGCCTTCGGCGACGGCGATCTTCGAGGACATCACCGACCTGGAGCGGGTGGACGAGCTGAACCTCCGCGCGGAGCGTCTGGAAGCGGTCGCGACGCTCTCCGCGTCGATGGCCCACGAAATCAAGAATCCGCTCGCGTCCATCCGGAGCGCGGTGGAGCAGCTGACCGGCAACCCCCTCGGCTCCGAGGACCGGGACGTGCTGCGCCGGCTCGTGCTCACGGAATCGGACCGGCTCAGCCGGCTCCTGACGGAGTTCCTCGAGTACTCGGGGCTCGAGATCGGCGCCCGGAGCCCGGTCGACCTCGGACGTGCGGTTCTGGACTGCCTCGCCGTCGTGCGCCAGCATCCCGACCTCGAAGAGGTGGAGCTCGAGGTCGACGTGGACGAGGGGCCGCTCTTCGTTTCTGGCGACGCGGATCTTCTGCACCGGGCCCTGTTCAACCTCGCGTTGAATGCCGCGCAGGCGGCGGGCCCCGGGGGCAAGGTGGTGGTGTCGCTGCACGATGAGCGATACCGTTCCGCGCCGCGCGGCATTCAGATGGACCGGCCGGTCCGGCTCGCCGTCCGGGATTCGGGTCCCGGGATCGCGCCGGAGGTGGAGCACCGTCTGTTCGATCCGTTCGTGACGACGAAGAGTGGCGGGAGCGGCCTCGGTCTGGCCGTCGTGCATCGGGCGGTCGAGGCGCACGCGGGTGTGATCTTCGTGGAGCGTGCGGTCGAGGGCGGGGCGCAGTTCGTCATCTTCATTCCGGGACTCCCCGACCGATCCGGTGGGGCGACAGAGAGCGAGAGAGGCCAAGACACGTGAGTGACGCAGCGAAGATCCTGCTCATCGACGATGAATCCTCCATCCTGGATGCCCTGCAGATCCTGTTCCGGAGCGAGGGCTTCACGGTGACGACGGCTGCCTCGGGCGCGAAGGGGAAGGAGGCGTTGCGCGAGCAGAAGCCGGATCTCGTGGTGACGGACATCCGCATGCCCGGCGTCACCGGCCTGGAGGTGCTCGCGGAGGCGCGAGAGCTCGATCCGGAGCTGCCGGTCATCCTGATGACCGCGCAGGCATCGCTGCAATCCGCGGTGCGGGCGGTCAACGAGGGGGCGTACTACTATCTCCAGAAGCCGTTCTCGAACGACGAGCTGCTCGCGATCTGCCGACGGGCCCTCGAGGCGCGTGAGCTGCGGGTCGAGAACAAGAAGCTCAAGAAGGAGATCTCGAGGCGGGCAGGGTCCGGGGGAGAGCGTCCGATCGGCACTGCCGCTCGATTCATCGAGATGCTGGACCTGGCCGAGACGGTGTCGTGCACGGACTCCACCGTTTTGATCTCGGGCGAGAGCGGGACGGGCAAGGAGGTGCTCGCGCGCTTCATCCACGACCGTTCCCACCGCTCCGAGAACGCGTTCCTGTCGATCAACTGCGGCGCCCTGTCGGACAACCTGCTCGAGAGCGAGCTGTTCGGTCACGTGAAGGGGTCGTTCACCGGCGCCGTGAAGGACAAGGATGGCCTGCTGGTCGCGGCCGAGGGCGGGACCTTCTTCATGGACGAGATCGGCGAGATGTCGCCGGCGACCCAGGCCAAGCTGCTGCGGGCGATCCAGGAGCGTGAGGTCATTCCGGTGGGGTCGACGCAGGCCGTGCCCGTCGACGTCCGGCTCGTCGCGGCGACGAACCGCGATCTCGAGGCGGAGATCACGCGGGGGGCGTTCCGGAGCGACCTGTACTACCGGCTGAACGTCATCCAGCTGCACCTGCCCCCGTTGCGCGAGCGCCGGGACGACATCCCGATCCTCGCGCGGCACTTCCTCGACGGCGAAGCGGCCGCGAGCGGTCGCGAGCGTCCCCTCGACCTGTCGGAGGACGCGCTCCGCACGCTGTCGAGCTACGACTGGCCAGGCAACGTGAGGGAGCTCCAGAACGCGCTCGAGCGGGCCGCCGTCGTGACGACGGGGCGTACCATCAAGCCGGACGACCTCCCCGAGCGGGTGCGCGAGACGCCGACGCCCCGCCTCATCCAGGAGGAGCCGGCGCGCAATCCGACCATGGACATCGTGGAGCAGGCGTATATCCTGTGGGTGCTGGAGGCGGAAGGCGGCAACAAGACGCGCGCCGCGGAAGTTCTGGGCATCGACCCGTCCACGCTCTATCGTAAGCTGAATCGGTACGGGGTCGGCGACTGACCGGGTCGTAGCTCCGTACGCGTAACCTTTGGCCGGTGGTCGAGGCGCGACCGCCAGGATCGAGGCATGACTGCCAGGATCATGGGACCCGCCGGACTGCCGCGTGAAGAGCTGCCCTGGGACCGGGTGGTCGTGAGCGTGGTCATCCCGGTGTACAACGAGCGGGCGACGGTGCTGCGCGTCCTCGAGCGGGTGCGGGAGGTGCCGCTCCACCTGGAGGTGATCGTGGTGGACGACGGCTCGACCGACGGCACCCGTGAGCTGCTGCCCAGCCTGGAGGGGGCGCTCATCGACCGGCTCGTGATGCACGAGCGGAACCGCGGCAAAGGCGCCGCGCTCCGCACGGGCTTCGCGCACGCGAGCGGAGACGTCGTGGTGGTGCAGGACGCCGATCTGGAATACGACCCCTACGAGCTGCCGTTGCTGCTCGAGCCGATCCTGGCAGGGAAGGCCGATGCGGTGTACGGCTCCCGCTTCCTGGGTGGCCCGCACCGGGTGCTTCTCTTCTGGCACTCGATCGGCAACCGGGTCCTCACCCTCATGTCGAACGTGTTCACCGACATGAACCTCACCGACATGGAGACCTGCTACAAGATGATCCGCAGGGAGCTCCTGGACACGCTGCCACTGTCGGCGAACCGATTCGGCATCGAGCCCGAGCTGACCGCGCGCCTCGCGCAAGCGGGCGCCCGTATCTACGAGCTGCCCGTGAGCTACCACGGCCGGTCCTACAGCGAGGGCAAGAAGATCGGCTGGAAGGACGGAATCTCCGCGCTCTGGGCGATCCTGAAGTACAACACGTTCCCTCCGCGGGTGCCGCGGTGGGTGGCGCCGAAGGTGGCTTCGTGGGAGCGAGAGCGTCGATTCGTGCAGGGCAAGGGCGCGGGGACGGATCGCCGGCGGGCCGTCTCGGGCGAGGCGCGTGGAAGCTGAGCCGGGGACGGGCGGGGAGGGCTGAGGTGGATGTCGGGGCGGAGCGAGAGGCGCCCGTGGGAGAGGAGGGCACCCGGAAGCTCCGTGGCCTGAAGGCGCTCGGCATCCACGCGTGGCGCGGGGTCGACTCCCGGTTCCGCGACGTGCGTTTCGCGGCGCTCATGGTGGGGCTCCTCGCAGCGCTGGTGTATGCGAATTCGCTGGCCAACGGCTTCGCGTACGACGACGACCCGATCATCGTGGAGAACGAGTCGATCCAGAGCCTGGAGGCGCTGCCCCGGGCCGTCCTGAGCTCCTACTGGCCCGGGCTCGGCGGCGAGACCGCCAGCCTCTGGCGGCCGGTGACCACGGCCGCGTTCGGCCTGCAGCACGTCCTCGGCGGAGGCTCGCCGATCGTATTCCACGCGGTGAACGTCCTGCTCCACTCGCTCGTGACGATGGGCGTCCTGGTGTTGCTCGTGCACCTCATGCCGCTGGCGGCCGCGTGGCTGGCGGCGGTGGTGTTCGCGGTGCATCCGGTCCACGTGGAGGCGGTCGCGAATGTCGTCGGATTCGCGGAGCTCTTTTCCACTGCGGCGGTCATGGGGGCCATGATCCTGCACGTGCGGAGCCCGGAGCGGAGCGGATGGAGGGTGTCGCTCGCGATCGGCCTCCTCTACGCCCTGGCGTTCGGCGCCAAAGAGAGCGCCGTCACCCTGCCCGGGCTCGTCTTCCTTGTGGACGCGGCGCGCGGCCGGCTCGCGCTCACCGACCTCCCGCGATACCTGCGGGCGCGTTGGCGGGTCTATCTCGTCATGCTCGTGGTGGCGTTGGGGCTCCTGGCCGCGCGGATCCCGATCCTGGGTGCGATCGCGAGTCCGACTGGCCCGATGGGAGCGGACATCCTCTACGAGATCCCCCGCATCTGGACGCTGGCCGAGGTCTGGACGCACTACGTTCGGCTCTGGGTCTTCCCGCTGGATCTATCGGCGGATTACGTGCCGAACGTGATCCCGATCTCGTTCGGGTGGAATGCCACGAACATCACCGGTGTCGTTCTCGCGCTGGGGATCCTCACGTCCGCTCTCGCGGCCTGGCGTCGCCCTTCGCTGACGCCGGGCGGAAGTAGCGCCCGCATCGCCGGGTTCGCGGTCGTCTGGTTCCTCGTGACGATCTCCCCGGTGTCGAATGCCCTCTTCCTCTCGGGTGTTCTGCTGGCGGAGCGGACCCTCTACCTGCCTTCGGTCGGGCTCGCCGCCCTCTCGGGGTGGCTCGTGCTCTGGTTGCTCCGGAGGCGGCTGCGCCTGGCCGTGGGGGTGCTCGCCGGAGCCGTGGTCCTCGGCAGCGTACGCACCTGGACCCGGAGTCCTACCTGGAGGGACAGCGAAAGCGTATTCCTGACGATGCTGAGGGAGCAGCCGCACTCGGGAAGGTCCCAGTGGCTGCTCGGTGACAACTTCTGGGTGCAAGGAGACACGGCTCGAGCATTGGCTACATACCGGCATGCCGTCAACCTGCTGGGTGGCCATTACCGGTTGCACGTCGAGGTCGCACGGAAGCTCATGACGCTCGATCGGTACGCGTCCGCGGAACGTCTCCTCGACCGCGTGTGGCGCGAGCAGCCGGGGCGATCCCTGGCACCGGGGCTGCTGGCGTCGGTGCGAGCCGAGCTCGGGGACGCCGCCGGTGCCGAGCGATACGCGCGCCTCGCTCTGAGGGAACGGGAATGGGACCCGGTGCGATACCACATCCTCGCGTGGGCGCTCGCGGCGCAGGGGAATTGGGAGGAAGCGCTGGAAGCACGAGCCGTCGCGGACGAGCAGGCACGCGGGCTCTTCTGGCAGCAATGGTTGTATCGAGCCTACGAGGCCCGGCGGCGCGGGGACGAGGCCGAAGTGCGGCTCGCCGTGGATTCCGCGGCATCGTACGTGCGCACCGGGACGGGAAAGGCGGCGTTGGACTCGATCCTGTCACAGGACTTTCCCTTGGTGTTCTCCAGCGCCGTGCGGTCCGCGACGGTTCTTCCGGCCATGCTCGCTGCCCCGGCGCCCTGAAATCTCCAGCACGTGTCCCGCTCCGGTATCGCAAAACGGGGGCGCGAATTGCAGAATTCCACGGCAAGGAGCGGTCTCTCGAGGGTCGCGGGCTCCGTGCTGTCCATCTAACTTGATGATGCGTCGCCGTTTAGGTAGGGTAGCGGTCGCATGGACCCAACCTTGCGAATGGGCACCGCGAATGACCTGTTTCACTTCACACCTGGAGTACTCCCATGCGGGACAACAAGGGTTTCACCCTCATCGAGCTCCTCATCGTGGTCGTGATCATCGGAATCCTGGCGGCCATCGCCATTCCGAAGTTCTCCGCCACGCGTGAGAAGGCCTACTTCGCCGCCATGAAGTCGGATCTGAAGAACCTGGCGAGCCAGCAGGAGATCTACTACTCGGACGATTACGCCTATACGACCAGTTTCGACGATCTCGGATTCGTGTCGAGTGACGGCGTGAACGTGGACATCTCTGACGCCACCAATGTCGGTTGGGCGGCTTCCGCGACCCATGACGCGCTGGACGCCTCTGAAGGCTGCGCCATCTACTACGGTACCGGCAGCACGACCACCACCCCGGTCGCTCCGTCGCAGGCCGGTGAGCTCGCCTGCACCAGCTGACGCGATTGGTGCTGCTGGTTCCCGCAATCGTAGTGCTGCGGGTGTGATTGAAGCGGAAGGTCGGTCCGGGCCTCCGGGCCCGGACCGCCCCCCCGCCCCACCGCCCCTCTTCACCCTCCCCAAACGCACGACTCCCATCAAGGCGATCCCGATGAACCCGAGACGCAGTGGCTTCACGCTGA
>Ga0079224_100015489_pt1 | contig 10679 bp, 4 predicted proteins | sample Stecom2015_FD_80414 | JGI IMG/M metagenome (GOLD analysis project Ga0079224, IMG submission 80414) | Agricultural soil microbial communities from Utah to study Nitrogen management - Steer compost 2015 | ecosystem: Environmental > Terrestrial > Soil > Agricultural land | place: USA: Utah...
ATGCGGGCGGTCGCGTCCGGCGACGCGGTCCGCTACCGACTCAGCGGCGAGCTCGAGGTCGTCCAGCGCAGCAGCTACGGATCGGGGGCCGAGCTGCTGTCGGCCAAGCTGACCGGCTTCGAGCTGATCGAGGGCGACGACGGCGACGGCAGCAACACCCCGGCCAGCTACGGCGTGATGCTGGTCCGTCGGCTCGGCGCTCCCAACCGCGTGGTGGTCTACCTGCAGCCGCTGCAGGCCAAGCTCGATCACGATCTGCTGCTGAGCTGGGACAGCCAGACCCTGCGGGTGACCGGCGCCTCGTTCCACCGCGCGCTCGAGGACCAGGACTCGGAGCTGCTCTTCGAGGTCCACGATCTCCAGCGCGACGAGACCGTCCGCGATCCCGCCGATCACGATCACCAGGCCGCGCTCGCGGCCGTGCAGATGATCGCCAACGCGATCCACACCCCGAGCTTCGCCCCCGCGGCCGCCAACAAGCTGTTCCCGTCCGAGTCGGCGACCCGCAGGTATGAGGTCCAGGCGGTCCACGACTGGGTGCTGTTCCACGCCCGGCACCGCAAGCACTGCGTCGGCGAGTCGCCGAGCAAGCCGCCCGCGCCCGGCCGGGTCTACCGGGTCTACACCCGCGACTTCGACAGCCTCGACGAGCTGATGAGCGTCGCCGAGATGCTGGTCGCCGACGCCGACGGCCTGGTCCAGTACGACTTCGAGGAGGTCGGGCTGGTCGAGTACGCGCCCGGCGTCAGCCAGCTGCGGACCTCGAGCGACGCGATCACGGCGCTGTGGCGGCCGCATGGCGACGGCGAGCAGCTGGCCTGGGTCGGCATCGCCAGCGAGGGCGCGGCGGCGGCCGAGGGCGAGCTGATCGGTCGCGGTCGGGCGCTCGCGCTCGAGCAGGTCATCGAGCCGATCTCGCCGCCGATCGACGCGCAGGCGACCACGGTGCTGCGCAGCGTGCCGAGCGTGTTCGCGGCCGAGGACGGCGTGATCGTGCTGTTGACCCTGCGCGCCCAGCAGTCGCGCAGCTGCCACTCGGTCTACTGGATCAACCCCGGCAACGCCGGCAAGATCTACGCCGAGCAGCTCGCTCGCGCCGGCGCCTGGGATCAGCTCGAGGCCGGCTTCCAGGACCCGCACGGCACCGGTCAATGGGACTTTGTCCGGCTGGTCGGCAAGGTCGAGTTCAGCGGCACGACGATGATCGACGAGGGGCAGCTGCTGGCTCGCTGGAACGAGGTCAGCGGCAACTGCCCGGCCAGCGACGAGATGTTCTCGGTCTACTCCGGCAGCGATCCGAGCGCCGGGACCGTCGAGCTGCGCTCGATCCAGCGCAAGGAGATCGCCAAGCGCCTCGACGCCCTGGCCCAGCCGGTCGACGAGTCCGAGCTCGACACCCTGCCCGCCGGCTGCCCGGTCCGGACCTTCATCTACCCCGAGATCAATCGGCTGTTCTTCGCCCAGGTGGTCGTGACCCGCAACAGCTACCCGCAATTCGAGGAGTACATCGAGCAGGGCGACATCGACGGGCTGCTGCAGTCCGGGCTCACGCCGTTCAACTTCGGCGCGACGATCAGCAACTTCAATTCCTCGGAGCTGATCTGGGCCGGCCTCAACAAGGCCGACCCTGGCCACAAGTGGGATCAGGTGATCGTGTTCACCCGCAAGGACGACGACACGCTCCCGCCCAACGACATCGTCTCCGCGCAGGTCAAGGTCGGCCTGCAGAAGATCGGCATACCGCCGATGGCGATGGTCCGCATGGAGACCACGCAGAACTGGAAGCTCGGCGGCGGCGACGTGATGGTGTTGGTGGTCCGCTTCGCCGAGTGATCGGGGCGTTCGGATCGGCATGAGCTCGAGCTTCGGTCGTGAGCCGCCCGGCAAGGCCGCGGCGGATCGCAAGGCTCCTGGCCACGCGCGGGTCGAGGAGACCGCTCCGACCAATCCCAATTGGCACGCGCTCGCGACCGCGCCGCCGCGCGCTAGCGAGGCTCTGCCCGCGGTGCCGGATCCGGTCGAGGCCGAGCCGACGGTCGAGCTCGAGTCTGCCGCCGAGCTCGGCTCGATTGAGCCCGAGCCGGCCCCGCCCCCGGACGACGGCAGCCCGGGTGACGGCAGCCCGGGCGACGACGAGCCCGGCCAGCCGCTCGACGGCGATCGGCTCCGCGATTCGATCGCCGCGCTGCCGAGTCAGCGCCTCGATCGCGAGCTCGGCGCTCGATTCGGTCGCGCGCTCGCCCATGACTTCTCCGGCGTCCGGCTCCACCTCGGCAGTCGAGCCGACTCGCTCGCGCGTAGGCTCGACGCCCACGCGTTCAGCTTCGGTCGCGACCTGGTGTTCGCCAGCGACGCCTGGGCGCCGCGGACCGAGGTCGGGCGAGCGACCCTGGCCCACGAGCTCCACCACGTCGCGCAGTTCGAGCGCGCGCGACTGCCCGCCGGCGACTTTCGGGTGGCGGGCCCCGGGCACCCGGCCGAGCGCGAGGCCGAGCGGGTCGTCGCCGGCGATCGATCGCCGATCCCGACCCACACGACCGCGGCCAGCGAGCCGGGGCTCGCGACCACCGTGCTTCGGATCCCGCGTCACCTGCCGCAGACGGCCGGCGGCCTGCGGCTGACCGTCGAACTCGACCACGGCCACGGCACCCAGCTCTACCAGGACCTGCGGCGGCTGCTGAGCGAAGAGGATCTCGACGGCGTCGAGCGGACCTTCACCGACGAGGGCGGCCAGCTGTACGAGCACGAGCGGTCGATCCGCGACTCGCTCGAGCCCTTCGTCAACGCCCGCCGCGATCTCGATCGCCTGCGCGACCCGGCCCGCGCCGAGCTCCACGACGACCTGCTCGACGACGCCGCGTCGCTGCTGTGGTCGCGCATCCGTGAGCCCCGAAGCTCGCACAGCCTGACCGACCAGATCTTCGATCTATCCGCGACCTACGCGACCTTGGTCGAGCTCCACGACTGGGAGGCCGACAACCCCGACCACGTCCCGCCGGTCCACCTCAGCAACGAGTGGCTGGCCCACCGGGCCGAGATCTTCCTCGCGCTGGTCCGGCGTAGCGACAGCCCGGTCGCGTACCTCGACATGCTGCGGGCCTACGCCGCCGACATCGATCGTCACGCGGCCCAGCAAGCCAGCGCGCCGAGCCAGACCGCCCGCGTGCTGATTGGCGCGCTGTTCGAGGACGACATCAGCCGCGCCGACATGCAGGCGGTCGAGTCGCTCTACGACGGCGTGCTCGAGAGCATCCACTACGATCCCGACACCGACGCGGGCGCGGCGGTCGGCCAGTTCCACGAGCGGTTTCCGGCCGCGCTCACCGAGGACGTGCTGCGGGTCGAGGCCCAGCTGCAGACCGCCGGCGACACCGACGTGCTCGACGACTTCCACATCGAGATCGCCGAGGAGATCGCGATGTTCCTGGCCACGCTCGACACCCCGCGTGCGTCGGCCGGCTGTGAGGAGCACGTCGTCAATGTCCGCGACATCCTCGACGCCTACGGGACCAGCGTGCTGGTGGTCGTGTTCGTGGGCCTGCTTCGGGGCCCGCGCCTCGACGGCGACGACGACGACCAGGCCGAGGACGAGCGCGCGCACGAGCCCGAAGTGGTCGAGCTCGAGCCCGAGCCTGCCGCGCGCGAGCCCGAGCCGCCGGCGCCCGAGCCCGAGCCCGAGGTCTGCGAGCCCGACTACCTGACCGCGTACCAGATCGGCGAGTGGCTGCGGCAGTTCTGGACCGATCGCCGGGCGTTCTTCGAGCGCTCGTTCAACGGCGCCCAGCTGATGTGCGGCATGAGCTTCGGCGAGCCGGAGATCGACGACTCGGTCGCCAACGCCCGGATGTCGGTGTTCACCCGGACCGGTCACCGGGTGATGCGCGAGCTCGACGATCAGCTGCGCCCGGCGCTGACCCGGGCTCGCCGGATCGCCGAGCTGCGGCTGCGACTGTTCCCGCCCGAGGGCGCCGTCGGGCCGGTGCCCGAGGACGCCGAGCTGCCGATCGAGCCGCCGCCCGACTACATCCAGTACTTCGCGCTCGACAGCGAGCTCTACTACCTGCTCGACGACGCGTTCCGGGCCGAGCCCTTCAACCTCGACGACTTCCACGATCGCGTCACCTTCTACTTCAATCAGTACTTCGGCGCGCTCACGCTCTACCAAAACAGCCTGATCCGCGCGCTGGGGCTGAGCGAGAGCATGCGCAGCAGCGGCTCCGAGCAGCTGCTGATCGACGAGTTCCCCGACGACTGGGCGCCCGCGGTTCGCCGGCTGCTGGCCTCGGCCCAGAGCAAGCCCGCGTGGACGACCGACGCGACCGAGCTCGAGGCCGCGGTCGGGCTCGACTACGCCGTCACCCGCTTGGCCGGCGCCGCCGAGCTCGCCGACACGACCTTGCAGGTTCGCCGCGAACGCGAGCTGCAAGAGCGGATCAGCGCTCACTTGCCGAACGCCGTGTCCCGCTACTGGCGGCGGCATCCCGACGATCCGCACATCCAGGAGCGGACCGTCCGGCTCAGCCACGTCTGGCCCGATCCGCTCGAGTGGCTGATCGACACCCCGCCGCCGGGCACCGAGCACCTGATCGAGACCTACGTTCGGGTCGCGCTGCGCGAGTTCAACATCGGCACGCTCCGCAGCCTCGGCCAGGCCCTGGCCCCGACCGCCGAGCGCAACGACACGCTCGAGCTCGAGCGGCTGATTAGTCAGGCTCGCGCGCTCCAGCGTGACCTCGGCGTCGCGCCGCTCAACACCGCGCTGGCCTCGCTGGAGGACTACAACCGGGGCCAGAGCCAGTTCCTGCTGATGCTCTACGTCCACGCCGCGACCGCGATGTCGATGGCCCGCGGCGTGGTCACCGAGCGAGGTCACCACGTCCGGACCGGGACGATCTTCAACTACATGATGGACGCCGCCAACTCGACCACGCTGACCGGCACGGTGCGCTGGCTCGAGCGGGTCGGCGGCGTGCACTCGTTCGTCGAGGCGATGGCGCGGGTCGAGGCCTCGCTACGGGCCGCCGGCGAGCGGCCGCCCGCCGATCAGTCGCAGTCGCAGGACAACCCGGCGAGCAGCCCCGAGCCGCACTGGGGAGCAGGCACCGATCTGTTTCCCTGGCTCGACGCGCTGCGGATGGGCATCGGTCGAGTCGGTGACGTGTCGCAGTCGCTGCAGGAGATCGAGGACGGCGCCCACGATCCCAACAGCCCGCTCTACCACCTGCTCGCAGCCGAGGCCGCCGGCGGCGGCGAGGCTCGCAACGCCGCGCTGGCCGAGCTCGGCGATCGGCTGCGCGCGGCTGATCACGCCGAGGCCTACGTCGCCGCGCGGCTGCTCTACGCGTCGGCCTTGCAGGTCCCGCACCTGATCCACGAGTACTTCAAGCCCAAGCAGGTCATCGACGCCGAGACCGTGCTCAACACCTCGATGGCTCGGACCCTGCTCGGGCCGATTCCGACGCCCGAGATCCGCCGCGCGCAGGAGGTCGTCGACGAGTATCAACGCAACCTCGAGTCCAACCAGACTCAGCTCGATCGCGGTCGGCACCCGACCCTCGATCGCGAGCTGAGCGACAACGAGAAGCGCTGGTGGGAGTCGTACAAGGCCATCTCGGGCCGCGGCCGACTGCTCGGCGAGGAGGAGCTGCAGGGCATCCAGGACTTCGGCAAGCAGCTGATCTTCATGATCGCGATCGGGGCGATCAGCGGCGGCGTCGGCTCGGCCTTCGCCGGGCTCGCGGGCGGTGGGACCCTGGCGACGCTGACCGGCATGGGGATCGAGCTGGCCGGGATCACGGCCGCCAGTCGCATGTACGGCGTGGCCACTACCGGCATCCGGCCCGAGACCAGCTTCCTCGAGGACTTCGCCGTCAACGTCGCGACCATGGGCGCCGAGCGGCTGGCCCTGCGTGGCTACAACGCCGCGTTCTCGCTCAACCCGGCGACCGCTCAGCTGACCCGCCACGTCGCCGGCCGGCTGGTCACCGAGTATCTCGCGACCAGCATCGTCACCCACGCGCACATGGTCATCCGCGCGCAGGTGACCGGCGGTCCGCTGACCAACGATCAGATCGCATCGTCGTACCTGTCCAACGCCGCGTTCCTGGTCGCGATGAAGGGCCGCGCGCTGCTCGGTCCGACCTCCACGGCTCACTTTCGTCGGCTGTTCGGTCAGCGCGGCGTCGATCAGGTCCGCGCCGACATCCTGACCACCCGGCTCGCGGCCCATGACGACGCCATCGAGGACGCGACCCGGCGCGCGGGCGAGGCCGAGACCCAGGTCGAACGCGACGCGGCGCTGCGCGACATCGAGGTCGCGATGCAGGCCAAGGCCGAGCTGCTCGAGCGCAGCCGGATCCGCGGGCTCGACGACGACATCGCCGACTTCCGGGCCGCCACCCGCCTGTTCGGCAGCGACGCTGCCCGGGCTCGGCTGTTCGGAGCCATCAACGTCGAGCCGCACCCCAACAGCCGCGATCTGACCTACTCGCGCGGTGGCGCCAGCGTCGACACCATCATCCGCCACTTCAACGAGGCCGGGGTTCCGTTCCGGATCCTCGAGGGCATCCACGGCCCGATCTTCGAGCTGACCGCGGCCGACGGGGCCGTGACTCGGCTCGAGCCGCGCCCGGCTCGCGAGTTCGGCGGCACCTCGAGCGAGACCTTCCTCGCCCAGGGTCGCTCGGCTCACGAGGGCCTGCTGCTCAGTGGTCAGCACGCCGAGCTCGGCGACATCATCGCTGCCGATCGACAGGTGCCCGCCTACCTCCGCTCGCAGCTCGGCGGCGGACAGAGCCGCGCGACCATCAGCGCCGCCGGCGTGTCGGTCCGGGTCGAGCTGCGGCTGGTCGACGACTACTCGGCCGGCACCGGCGGCCACGATCCCGGCCCCGCCCAGTATCGGCTCGACTATCGCGACGGTCAGTTCGTCGCCACCGTCGAGGTCCTGACCCGCGCGACCAACGATCAAATGGGCCGCGGCGTCACCCACGAGGTCATCGAGATCCAGCGCGCCGTCGAGCTGCTGGTCGAGGACGCTCAGCGCAGCGGCACCGACCTGAGCCGCTATGAAGCCCACGACACCATCGACGCCGTGCTGACCCGCGAGCGCGACGCTCGGGCGCTGCGGCCCGGCGGCGAGGGGGCCGAGCCGAGCGCCGACGATCTAGGGCGGCTCGCCGAGTTCCGCTACCTCGCCGGCAAGATGCACGAGGTTCGCGACGCGCTCGAGCGATTCCCGTCGCCCGACGAGGCCGCCGCGCTGCGGGAGCGGCTCGAGCTGCTCGAGGCCGAGTACCGCCGAACCTGGCGAGCCTCCGGCCTCTCGGTCGACGCCGACGTACTCGCCTCGCAGCTCGGCCGGTTCCCCGACTCGGCGCTGGACGCCTCGACCCGCGCGGCCGTCGAGGAGGCGCGCGTGACCGCGACGCTCGGCTGGGAGTCGCGCGGCGGCGTGCGAGCGCTCGACATTCAGCTGATGCTCCGCGCCCTGCATGCCGCCAACCCGGATCTGGTCGCCGGCGTCACCATCCACGACATGGGCGCCTACTATCAGTCCGCGCTCGCGGCCCGAGCCCAGCGGATCTACGACGCCGAGCTGACCAGGACCAGCGACCCCGATCTCGCGCTCGCGGCCGCGGTCGAGTCGGTGCGCGCGGGCATGGGCGGGACCAGCCTTGCGAGCTGGCGCGGCCGCGCGTTCGAGGGGCTCTCGGCCGACGAGCTCAACGGCGATCCGCTGTTTCGCAGCCAGTACGGCCAGATGCACCTGCTGACCCGCAACAACTACCCGACCTACGACGCGGTCAGCGTCCGCGGCACCAGCGAGGGCCTGCAGCCGCCCGACGAGAGCCCGCGGATCAACCCCGACGGCTCGCAGACCAGGCGTCTGCGGATCCGCTCGCAGTCGGGCACCTTGCTGTTCGAGTGGCTCGGCACCAACCCGCCGACCACCTGGACGGCGGGCGGAATCGACGTGACCCTGTGGTCCGACAAGGCCCGCGGGAGCTTCGACATGGTCGCCGGCTACCGAGCGACCGGCAGCGCCCAGACGCCGCATCGGCACGGTCGGATGCTCGGCACCCCGGAGTTCGCCGACGCCATCGATCGCTCGATCGCCTGGACGCAGCAGCGGGTCACCACGCTGCAGGCCGAGTGGAACGCCGGCGACACCAGCGTCGCCCCCGAGCTTGCTCGCATGCGCCGGAGGCTCAGCGGTCTGCAGCACTTCCAGACCCAGCTCGAGACCTCGTCCGGCTGGTCCAACGCCCGCATCGACAGCCTGCTCGAGCAGCTCCGGGGATCGCAGCTCGACATCGACGCGATCATCGACGGCGTCTATGTTCACGCCGCCGGCGGCCCGGCGCCGACTCCCGGCGGAACCGGCGGCGGAGCGACCGGCGGAGGCGGATCGCCATGAATCGACCCTGGACAACCCACGAGCAGCAGGTCGGTGAGGCCCGCAACGAACGCGAGGCCTGGCTGCACGCCGAATTCACTCCGTGCGCCGACGGCAGTCGGGCGCTGGTGATCGGCGAGCTGCCGGCCGCGGCCGGACACCTTCGACTGCAGGTTCGCTGTCGCCACATTCGCGCGCTGGTGACCTACGACTACCGGCGCGGACCGGGCTGGGCCGACGGCACCCTCGACGCGCTCGAGCTCGCCGCCGATCCGCGACCCTCGACGATCCTGCAGCCGATCGCGCTACGGGCCGCGCTGGCCGACGCCGCTCGTGACCTTCGACCGCCGCGCGACGGCCTGACCGGCGACGATCTCGACTGGGCGCGCCTGACCCTGGCCGAGGCCGCTCGCAAGGCCCTGTGGGCGCTGCTCGAGCTGAGCAAGCTAGGCGCCGCCGAGGCTCGTCATTCCGACCACGACGCGCGGCTGCGTTGGCTGGCCCAGCAGGTGGCCGCGTTCGGACGCCCGCTGCCCGAGCGCCTGGCCTCGCTCGCCGGGGGCGATGCGGTCGAGCGCCCCGATCTCGACTTCGACCGCGAGCCGCGAGGCTTCGACGTCGCAGGCTGGTTGGTCGAGGCTCTCCACGAGCCCGCCCGGCTCGCGTCCGCGGCCCCTGCCGGGCTGCCGCCCGGCAACCGCGAGATGATGCTCGCGACCGTCGAGCCGGCCCTGCAGCAGCTCGCAACCGGGGTCGAGCAGGCCCGGGCCCGCGCGACCGCGATCGCGACGCTGCGCGGCGACACCGACGACCGCGGCTTCGAGCTCGACGAGTGGCTGCGCCGGACCGGCCTGGTCGACGCCATCACCGACTTCCTGGTGCTCGCGCTCGACCAGCGCCCCCTCGATCCCGGCGGCTTCGACGATCGGGTGATGCCGCTGCTGTTCGATCTGTTCGTCGATCTCGGCTACTACCACCGGGTGCTCGATCGCGCGGCTCGTTGCCAGCGAGAGCTCGCCCACTTGCGCGAGCCCGAGCTCGCGCAAGTGGGCGACGCCGTCGAGCTGATTCGTGACAGCCGGCAGTGGCCAATCTGGACCCTGCAGGCCCACGAGCTCGACCGCGCCCGGCAGCTCGAGCGCGCGCTCGAGCGCGTCGAGGCGACTCGCTCTAGTTGAACATGCAGTCGTTGTTGCAGTTGTCGTTGTCGACCTCGTTGCCGTCGTCGCATTGCTCGACGCCGACGTGCACGTGTCCGTCGCCGCAGACATTGGGCACACACAGCGGATAGATGCACGCGTCGGTGTTGGTCATGTTGCCGTCGTCGCACTCCTCGACCCCACCTTGAATGTGGCCGTCACCGCAATAGGCCAGCTGACACGCGGGGCACTCGTCGCCGGTCAGCGCGTTGCCGTCGTCGCACTGCTCGCCGGGCTGGCCGCGCCCGTCGCGGCCGTTCCCTGGCCGGCGCGCTGCGGTTCAGCCGTCGGTGTCGGCGATGTTGCCGTCGTCGCACTCCTCGTAGCCGGTCAGCACGAAGCCGTCGCCGCACACGGCGACCTTGCAGGCGCCGACGCACAGATCATCGTTGTCGGTGTTGCCGTCGTCGCACTCCTCGGCGCCGACCCGCACGTAGCCGTCGCCGCAGGCGGCGATCTGGCACTCGGGTGTGCACTGCGACGAGGGTCCGTTGTCCGGGCCGAGATCGCACTGCTCTCCGCTCTCGACCACGCCGTTGCCACAGATCGAGTCGTCGGAATCGTCGAGGTCGTCGGACTCGCTGCCGTTGTTGGTCAACGTCACCATCCCCGAGTCCGTGGTGGTGTCGTCTGCGACGCATCCGAGCGAGGTCGCGCAGATGATGAGGAGAGAGAGCGCCGGCCAATCAGGCTTGTTCATGCCCGGATGATGGCATCCAATAACCTCGCGTCCAGTCTATTTTAGGGCCGCTCCGCCTTCGCTGCTTGCTCCTCACCGCGGTTAGGGCCGGGATTTTCAAGGCACGTGCGGCATGTACGTGCCGCCGGACAGCGCGTATTGAGGCGCGAGCACCACCTGACCGGTGGTGGTGCTGCCGTCAGTGGGCGCGTGAATCAGCCCATCGAGGCCGGCCTGGCTCGTAAACCACACGACCAGCTGTTCGCCCTTGGGGCTGACTTGCGGTCGATGGTTCAGCGCAAAGCCCGGCATGCTCTCGACATCGGGTAGCTGAATCGCCACCGTGGTCCCGGACGGATCGCCGATCTCCGCCACGTGCACCAGCGTCTGGCCCGCTTGCACA
>Ga0079224_100015490_pt1 | contig 10679 bp, 3 predicted proteins | sample Stecom2015_FD_80414 | JGI IMG/M metagenome (GOLD analysis project Ga0079224, IMG submission 80414) | Agricultural soil microbial communities from Utah to study Nitrogen management - Steer compost 2015 | ecosystem: Environmental > Terrestrial > Soil > Agricultural land | place: USA: Utah...
CAAAACAGGCTCTGGGAGGCGATTTCGCATCGTTTACGGCTGTTGGTACGACCCTTGATTCAGGTCGTCCAGTGCTCGTTGCGACGCGCGACCATCGAGAAGGAAGTGCCCAGCGAGCGGATCCGAAATTTCTCCAGACCACGACTGCCGCCATGATGACCGTCTGCCGATACGCGTCCGCTGTCGCCATTTTTCTTGTCGTCTCACTGACGCCGAGAAGTTGTGCGGATATCAGCGAGCCGGCGATGGCGGCGGAAGAACCCGTCAAGTCGGTGGTCAACGAGACCGTTCATCAGCCAGTCGACGAAGCATCCCTCGAAATCGAGGACGTCGCCGAGGCTAGCGAAATCGGTTCGTAGCGCCAGCGCGCCGCGATCCGACAAGTGCCTGTGGTGGGCATGGTGGTGGTGACATTAGCCGGTAAGGCGCCGCGACGAGCAAAGCGTTCGTTCGGCGCCACCGGCTGATGCCTTTTCCCCTCTTCCGAGTGCGCGGGTTACCTGCACCTCGACGCCCCGTCGAGTTGCGCGTCATCTTCTCTACGCCTCGGTAACGGGCCGCTGTTCGAGGGCGCGGGCAAGCGTCTGATTGAGCTCGGCGCGCGTGAACGGCTTCTCGAGATAAGCGTCGAATCCCGCGGCCAGGAAGCGTTCGCGATCGCCGGGTAGCGCATAGGCGGAGACCGCTACGATGGGCACATTCAGATAACGGTCGAGCTCTCGCAGCGCGTGGAGGACGTCGATCCCATCGTGGCCATTTCCAAGATTGATGTCGAGGAGAAAGGCATCGAAGGTCTGAGAGCGTGCGCGATCGAGCGCAGTCTCCACATCCGATACGGTTTCCACGTTGTACCGGCCACGAAGCTGATGCCGGATGAGCGCCAGCGTGTCGACATTGTCGTCAAGGACCAGGATGCGACCCGGTTCCGTTCGATGCCGGCTGGGAGGCGCAGTGGCGGCGGCCGCCACGTCTTCATCCACGATGTGGAGCGCATCGGACATCGCGCGCGGAAACGTCAGCGTGAAGGTGCTACCGGCGCCCTGACTGCTATCGAAATCGATCTTGCCGCCCATGAGCTCGACGAGGCGCTTCGTGATGGCCAGACCCAGGCCACTTCCTTCGTAGGACCGTCCGTGGCCCACGGATTCCTGGCGAAACTCTGCGAAAACGTGGGGCACGAAGCTATCGCTGATGCCGATGCCCGAATCGTGCACGAAGATACGGATATGGGTCTCATCCGCCCGCACGGAAACTCGCACAAACCCCTTCTCCGTAAACTTGATGGCGTTGTCGACGAGGCACCGAACAGCGCGATGGAACGAGGACCGGTCCAGGTTCGCCTCGAGCGACTCTGGCGGCACTTCGATCTCCAGTTGGAGGCCCTTTCTCTCAGCATGCTCCTGGAAAGCCGAGGCGGCAGACCGGACCTCGTGTGCGATGTCGAGGCGTACGGTCTCCAGTTCGATACCGCCGCCCTCGAGTTGCGCCAGATCGAGGATGGAGTTGAGCGTGTCCTGTAGGCGAATACCGCCCTTCACGATGCGCCGCGCGAGCTCGCGCTGCTCCGGCCCGAGCTCCTCGCTCAGGATCTCCGCAAATCCGAGGATGGCCGTGAGCGGCGTGCGCAGCTCATGGCTCATATTGTTGAGGAAGGCCGATTTCAGCTTCAGGAGTTCCTCCACGCGCGCACGTGCCTCTCTTTCGGCCTCGAGTTGTTCCCGATTTCGGTCCGACTCCATGTGAATGAGCCGCTCCCGAAGGTCTCTTAGCCGCCCCGTAATCGCGGCGATGATCAGGACGGCCAGGAAGTAGGGCAGTGAATGGACGAGGACCGTCTGAATATCCGCCCCGGATTCGAAACGCAGAAAGAGGATGGGATTCAGGACGAGGCCGGCCATGATGGAGGCTGCCATACCGACGCGCGGACCCCAGAACCAGGAGATCAGCATGACGGGGAGCACGGCCAGAGCTCCCGTTCCCGGGCCGACGGCCTTGTACATCGTCGGGAAAGCGACGGCATACGTGCAAACGGCGAGCGTGACCATCGCCGCCTCAACGGCCTGTCGCGCCTTCTCGTTGATTTCAGCGTCGGCTCTGTAAGCCATATCAGCCCGGGAGAGCATGCCCTGCGGGCAGGCCCCCGTTGCGTTAGTCCTGGCAAATGGCGACCTCGCGGCCGCCGAGGGTGACGAAGTGGCACGAGCCACCGCCTTCCGGTATCGACGCCAAACGAGAATTCTATACCTGCCCTTCTGAAAAAAAAGAGATGGGAATCAGGGGGGCCGTCGATCTGCATCACTCGACGAGGACCTCGGGCCGCCGTCGTTCGTCTTGCATCTTATCCGTAGGCCCCGTAGTGTTGCGGCTGATCCAACATGCGGCTCGTTTTCCTTTGCATTTCCCGATCCTCGTGCGCCCGTATATTCTTGTCATAGCCACCATCCTGGTCCTGTTGCCCTGTTGCCGAACGGGCGATGCTCCCTCACCTGGATCCGAAGCGTACGCGGAAGCGGTGAGCGCTTTCTACACGGGGCTTGCTGCCCTGCAGGTGGGTCAGGATCGGCATGCCGAGGAGCAGCTTCTCCTTGTCACCGAGCATGCCCCCGGGGAGGCCGCTGCCTGGGCAAATCTGGGCGTGTTGGCCATGCGACGCAATGAGCTGGACCTTGCCGATGAGCGACTCGAGCGCGCGCGCTCACTGGCGCCCGACCAGAGCAACATTTTCTATCTGTCGGGCCTGCTCGAGGAGGCGAGGGGAAATTCGGATGCCGCCATCGAATACTTTCAGAGGGCTGCCGATCTCGATTCGGCGAACGTGAAGGCGCGTTATGCCCTCGCTGAACAGATCGATCAGCGTGGGGATGCAGAAAGCGAAGAAGAGGTGTTGCGCCTGCTCGACTCTATTCTGGAGATCCAGCCCAATCATCTTGCCGTGATGGTGGAGCGTGCCCAGCGGGCCGCCACCTCCGGCGACGCCGACGGAGCGCAGGACATCGTCGACCGGCTGCAAGAGTTTGCGGCAGGATGGTCGGATGAAACGCGCGAGCAACTCGCCACGGTGCAACAGGCGCTCGCAACCGGCGACCTGCAAACCACGGCCATTCAGCTCACCTTCCTGAGCAACGTGCTCATGCGTGAGCCCGATTATCGCGAAAGTCTGGCTTCCATCCGGACGGATCCCGGTCAGCCCGGTGACCTCGTCTCGGAGTTGCTGGCCATCGAGCGGCCCCGAGCCATTCCTGCGCCGCCTGACGACGAGCTCTCCTTCGCCATTGAGCCGCTGTTCATGGAGGCGGCCGTGCAGACCGGCCCGGATACGGGCGCGCCCGAACCAGCGTGGGCCTGGACGCGTGCCGTGCCGCTTTCTGCCGATGGATTGCCCGTGCTGTTGGCGTACCGAGACGGCGAGCTGCACTTTGAGGATGGAATGCGCATCGACGTTCCAGCAGGGGTATCCGCCGCCGGCCTCGTCATCACGGATTATAATTATGATTTCAGAATCGATCTCGCCACAGCAGGGGCCGAAGGCTTCCGCCTGTACCGGCAAGAGGCCGACTCGTCGTTTACGGATGTGACTGGAGAGCTCGGTCTGCCGGCGTCCGTTTTGAATGCGTCGTTCCGTGCGGGTTGGTCCGTAGACCTGGACATGGAAGGCGACCTGGATTTTGTGCTGGCGCGGGATGGCGGCGCCCCCATCGTGCTGCGAAACCGGGGCGACGGCTCCTTCGAGCAGCGCGACCTCTTCGGCGACGTGACGGATGTCGTCGATTTCGCATGGGCCGATCTGGATGCCGACGGCGATCCGGATGCGGCGTTCGTCACCGGATCCGGAGCCGTGGAGGTGTACGAAAACCGTCGATCGCAGGGCTTCCATGCGCGACGCATGGCAGCCGTGGATGATGCCGTAGCACTGACCATTGCCGATCTCGGCGCCGATGGGCGGTTTGAGTTGATCGTGTTGAGCCAGGATGGGGCCATTCGAGCAGTAAGGGGCGGAGACGATGCGACCGAATTGGCCAGGTGGTCGGACAGACCAGCATCGGAATCCGCACGCCTGATGGCTATGGATCTGGACAACAACGGCGCGATGGATCTCATCGCCACGTCCGGCGGCCAAACGGCGGCGTGGTTGAACCATGGCGAGGACGGCTTTGCGCGCCTGTCGGCCGCGACGAATCTCACCACGCATTCCGTCGCGGATCTTACAGGAGGTGGCCGACTCGATTTGATCGGTGTGACGGCCGAGGGGGAGGCCGTTCGCTACGCAAACCGCGGATCGGTCAACTATCACTCGAAGAGCATCCGGCCGCAGGCCGCCACGGCCACGGGCGATCAGCGGATCAACCCCTTCGGCCTGGGAGGCGAAATCGAAATCCGTTCGGCGCTGCTCTATCAGAAGCAGCCCATCTCCGACCCGATCGTCCATTTCGGATTGGGCGAGCAGCTCGTCGTGGATGTCGCACGGATCGTCTGGCCCAACGGAGACATCCAGGCGGAGTTCGACCTCCTTTCCGACGAGACCGTCCAGGCTCGACAGCGGCTCAAGGGCTCGTGCCCCTGGCTTTTCACGAACGACGGCGAGGGGTTGCGATTCGTGACAGACTTCATCTGGCGCTCGCCTCTGGGGCTACGGATCAACGCGCAGGAAACGGCCGGCGTGATGATGACAGAGGACTGGGTGAAGATCGATGGGCACGAGCTGCGTCCGGTTGATGGTTACTATGATGTGCGCATTACAGCCGAGCTCTGGGAGACACACTTCTTCGATCACGTCTCGCTGATGGTCGTTGACCATCCATCCGAGACGGAAATCTGGGTGGATGAGCGGTTCGTCTTTCCGCCGCCGGACATGACCATCGTTGTCACGTCGAAGAGCACGCCGGTCGCACGCGTGGTAATGGCTAATGGGCGCGACGTGACCGACCTGGTGCGGGAGAAGGACGAGCGATACCTCGCCGCGTTTGAGACGGGCCAGTATCAGGGCGTGGCCGAAGAGCACTCCATCATCCTTGATCTCTCGGATGCACCCGCGGACCGGCCGCTGGTGCTGCTTGCGGATGGCTGGGTTCGACCTACGGATAGCTCGATCAATGTGGCGATCTCGCAGGGGAACCATTCCGCACCGACCGGGCTCCGGCTGGATGTCCCCGACGGGCAGGGCGGCTGGCGCACCGTGCATCCGAATCTGGGCTTCCCTGCCGGCAAGCTGAAAACGGTCGTGATCGATCTTGCGGATGCCCTCCAGGCGCTCAACGCAGATGATCAGCGCATCCGCCTCACGACCAACCTAGAGATTTACTGGGATCGAATCGCCTGGGCCGAACGGCTGTCAGATGTCGACATCCAGACGACGCCCCTCGATGCATCCGTCGCGGACTTGCGCTACCGCGGCTACTCAGCCGTGGTGGAGCCCGACCGCACGCATCCGGAAACGCCGATCTACGATTCACTGATGTCGAGCGTGCAGATCTGGCGCGATCTCGAGGGCTACTACACCCGATTTGGCGACGTGCGGGAACTGCTCCGAGAAATCGACGACCGCTACGTCATCATGAATGCCGGCGACGAGCTCGTATTTCAGTTTGATGAGGTAGCGCCGCCGCCGGAGGGATGGACACGCGACTACGTGCTGATCGGAGATGGCTGGGTCAAGGACGGAGACTACAACACCACCTATTCGGAGACCGTGAGGCCGCTGCCCGCTCACGACCTACCTGATTACACGCGGCCTATTGCGCCTCTGGAGGAGGATATCGTGTATCAACGACATCCGGAGGACTGGCAGACCTACCATACCCGCTACGTAGCGCCCGACGAGGTGCACGCTCGATTGCGGGTGCCCTAGTCCGACGCAGCCCACATCGAGGCGTCTCGGCTGCTCGGTAGGTGCAACACGTGCACGACCTTTGGCGAGTCGTCGTTGCGGGCGGCGATGACGTAGGGTTCTCCCCCGGGCCCACGAAGGTAGGCGAGCTTGCGCACGTCGCCATCGAGCCACAACCCGCTCTCCCACGGCTCGAGCGCACGAAAGGAGCCATCGCCGCTTCCGAGCAGGACGACGCCATAGCCGGCATCGTAACGGCCTCGCATCGGTGGGACAGCATAGAAGTTCTGGCCGAGCATCAGGTCGATGTGCCCGTCTCCATCGAAATCGCCTGAGAGGATCGCCCGGACGGGGGCCATCTGGGCCTGGATCGGTAAGGGTCGAAGCTCGAAGGCGCCCTCTCCGAGGTTGATGGCGAACGCCGAGGCGAAATCCTCGGCGACTAATACCTCCGCCTTCTCGATCCGATCGCGTGGGAAGAGGTCGTAGATGGTGGCCGCACCCAGTGATCGGTATGTGGGAAAGGCGCGAGCGAGGGACGGGAACGCCTCCAGCAGGACATCGCGGCTGCCCAGCGGATAGCTCTCGCCGTCTCGAAAGCTCGTGAGAACGTGGTCCGCCTCGCCGTCGGCATCGAAATCCCCGAAATACAGACGCACGGGCTCCTCCGGCGAGGCCCGCAAGCGGGAATTGAGACCCAGATTTCCAAGGACCAGGTCCTCGAGGCCGTCACCCGTCAGGTCGACGGCAGTAATGGCCGTCCACCACCCTCTCTGGCCGAATTCGACGGTCCGGGTATTCTCGGAGAGTGTCTGCGATCCCAATCCAAAGAAGATGATGGGCCGCATCCATTCCCGGGCGAGCGCCAGGTCCAGCGCTCCATCGCCGTCGAGATCCGCCCAAACGGCGTCCGTCACCATTCCTATGTGGCGGAGATCGTCGGGAGTCACATCCACGAATACGCCGTCATCGTTTCGCAAGAGCAGGCTCTTCGGGCTCGTGCCATAGTTCTTCGAGACGACTCGTCCGCCGACGAACAGGTCGACATCACCATCGCCGTCGAAGTCAGCTGCGCGAACGACGCTCCCGTTCTCATGGAAAGCCGGCAGCCTGCCGCGCGTGAAGGTGCCGTCTCCCTGATTGATATAGAGGCGGTCGAGGAGGGGCTCCGCATCGCCCCACCACTCGTTTCCGGCGCTGACGACGTAGAGGTCGAGGTCGCCATCGCCATCCGCATCCAGGAAGGTGGCATCTACATCCTCATAGAGGCTGTCAGCCCGCCACAGGGTATCGGCTGTGCGGATAAATTTACCCGTCGACGTCTGAAGCAGCAGGGCCGCCGATTGCCATTTCGCACCCCCGACGAAAAGGTCATCCAGCCCGTCACCGTTCACATCGCCGACGGCCAGCGCGGGGCCCTCCGCGGAAATTCGGTGCGGGATTAGAGGCTCACTAGTGAGATCGTTGAACGCATTTTCGTCGTGTTGGAAAGGTATCGTGACATCGACATCCGCGAAAAGCGGCCGTGCGATCGATCCGCGAAGCAACCGGGTGGTGTCGAACCCATGATCGAAGGCGTCCGCGCGGCGAAGTACGAGATGCTGGTTCGCGCCGACATCTCGCTGCACTTCGATTGCGCCGTCCGGCCATACAACCACCAGGCTGTCGATCACCTCAGAGCCCCCGAGCCCAAAATGCAGCCGTGGCTCGACGGCCGACTGGAATCCGCGCGTGGGAAAGTTCTCATGGAGCTGGAGCGTATCACCGTGAACAAGATAAACGCGGGCTCCGATGCCCCATGCGTTCGCCTCCGGACCCTCCAGGCGGATCGAGAGGAAGCGCCCTCCGCCCGTGTTCTCGAAAATGGAGGCCGTCCGATTCAGGTTGTTGATGACGAGGTCGAGGTCGCCGTCGTTGTCGAGGTCGACGCAGGCGGCCCCATTGGAGAACATCGGCTCTCCGAGGCCCCATTCGGCGGCTCGATCGGTAAACGTGAGGTCCGCATTGTTACGAAAGGCGAAGTTGGGGATCGCGACATGCGGCATCTTTTCGATGTAGTGTAGCGCGGCTTCCGGGTAGTCTCGAAGGGAGTCCTGCGCCGCCGGCCTCGATACGGCCATGAGGTAGTCCTCGTCGTTGGGCCGGCGCCAGATTCCGTTGGTGACGAAGAGGTCTTTCCAGCCATCGTTATCCAGGTCGCACAGCAGCGGCGCCCAGCTCCAGTCCGTCGCTTCGATGCCCGCGAGGTGCGCGATTTCGCTGAATCGCCCGCCTCCGCGGTTGAGCAGCAGCGTGTTCTGCTCGAACTGATGATGATACCCCGACGCGATGAGGCTGGAGACGATCTGGTAGGACTCCGCGCTCGCCGACGTCTTCAGGATTTCCTCGCGGAAGGGCAGCATGTCGAGCACGACGACATCGGGGAGGCCATCATTGTTGATGTCTCCGGCATCGCTTCCCATGGATGAGCGGCTGTTGTGGCCGACCGCCTCGCGGATTTGGTCGGTGAAGGTCCCATCACCGTTGTTGACGTAGAAGTAGTCGTTCTCGTGAAAGTCGTTCGCGACGTAGATGTCGGGCAGGCCATCGAGATTGAGGTCGCTGATGCTGACCCCAAGCCCATACCCGATCGGTCCTCTGTGGATGCCGGCCTCGGCACTGACGTCGACGAAGACGCCGCCGTCATTACGCAACAAGCGGTCGCCGGCGCGCGGATGGTCCCGATACCGATCATCGGCCGAGCCATACGTGGGCTCGCCGTGGGTGGAGTGGTTGAGAAGGAAAACATCGAGGTCGCCGTCGAGATCGTAGTCGACGAAGGCAGCTTGGGTGCCGTAACCTCGAAAAGCCAGGCCAAACTCCTCCGCGCCCTCCGTAAAGGTGCCGTCTCCGTTGTTGATGAAGAGCTCGTTGCGGCTCCGGAGGCCGGCCACGCCGTCCACCGTAGAAACATAGATGTCCAGGAGTCCGTCGCCGTTGACGTCGGCCATCACAGCGCCCGTCGACCAGTCGGAGACGCCTTCGACACCTGCGCTCTCGGTCACATCCTCAAATCGAAGATCGCCCCGATTGAGATAGAGGCGGTTGGGCCCCATGTTGGACACGAAATAGATGTCAGGCAAATCGTCGCCATTCACATCCCCCACGGCGACGCCCCCGCCATCATAGAAATAGAGATAGTTGATGATGTTGAGCTCGGGCGTGTCTTCGACATGGTTGACGAAGTCGATGCCGGAGCGGGCAGGGTCGATGGCGCGAAAAAGGGGGGGCTCGCCTCCAATGCAGCCAGCCAGGAACAGCAGCCCGATCAGGAGTCCAGCGCGCATGCCTCAGCGCACCTCGAGTATCTGAACGGGCCCGCCGCTTCTCGTGATGACCAATGCGCTGCCGGCCCGGGCCGAACGAATAGGGAGGATGTGACGCACGTCTCCCTGAAGGTTGGGTGCGGCGCGCGGGATCGCTTCGAAAGTGCCGTCACCGAGACCGGCGAGCAAGGCGCCGCGGCCTTCTATCATCGGCCCGATCTCGGGTTTGAAGGCCGAGTGGCCCCCGCCGACGTACAGATCGGACACGCCGTCGCCCGTGGCATCGAGCACGGCGATGCCGTAGATCGGTCCGATCTGCGCCTCCGCAGGTAGCGGCCGGACGGTAAGCGAATCTCCCTCATTGATCAACACGACAGAGGCCATTTGCTGAGCGTTGATCCGCAAGACACCCGCCAGTTCCGACGGCGTGAACACTTCGTCCAGGCGCTTCCCGGCGTAGGACAGGTAGGTGGGGAATCGCTCTTCGAGAAACGGCAGCCGGTCGAGCAAGGCGGGTCGTAGCGCCAGAGGGTAGACGTGCCCGTCGGCATGGTAGGCCATTACCTGATCGATGAATCCGTTGCGGTCATAGTCATGGATGAACAACTCCAACGGTTCCTCCGGTGTAGCCCGCAGGCGAGAGTTCAGCCCGAGGTTTCCGGCCACGAAATCGATGTCGCCATCACCATCGAGATCGTGGGCCACGATGCGATTCCACCATCCGGATGTATTCTCCAGTCCGGGAAATTCGGCGCGACGAAGGCCTTCGGGCGTGGATAGGAAGATGGTGATAGGCATCCAATCCCCGACGAGGACGAGGTCGAGTCGGCCGTCCCCGTCCACATCCGCCCAGACGGCATCCGTGACCATGCCGATGTCGGCCAAGTCAGGCGCGACCGTGTCCGTCACATCCGTGAAGCGGCCGTGTCCGTCGTTTTGGATAAGCACGGAACGTGGAGGAAGTCCATATCGCCAGGGAACGAGGCGCCCGCCGACGAACAAGTCCAGGTCACCGTCGCCGTCGAAGTCGTGAGGGCGCACCACGGAGCCGCTCTCGTACAGCAGGGGGAGCCGCCGCTCGGTTCGGCTGAACCCGCCGCGGCCATCATTGATGTACAGCCGATCGGCTAGCGGGGGCGCTAGACTCGAGTAGTCGACCCCACCGCTCACGACGTACAGGTCGAGGTCACCATCACCATCGGCATCGAAGAATGAGGCGCCGACATCCTCCGACAACGCGTCAGCTTCGAAATCGGGCACCTCGACGGGTCTGAAGCGCCCGGATCGTTCCTGGAGCAGAATCCGGCCGGCGAACCCTTTCGCACCGCCGATGAAAATGTCATCCAGCCCGTCGCCATTGAGGTCGCCGACGGCGGTGGCGGGACCCTCGCGCGAGTACATCTTGACGAGAAGGGGTTCTCGGATGAAGTCGACGAAGTCATTCTCGCGATGCGTGTGCTGCAGCCCGACCTCCTGTGTGATGTCACGCAGATGCATTGCGCCATTTTGGAGGGCCAGGGCGTCATCATTTTTGTCGGCGGACGGGAGGG
>Ga0079224_100015492_pt1 | contig 10678 bp, 10 predicted proteins | sample Stecom2015_FD_80414 | JGI IMG/M metagenome (GOLD analysis project Ga0079224, IMG submission 80414) | Agricultural soil microbial communities from Utah to study Nitrogen management - Steer compost 2015 | ecosystem: Environmental > Terrestrial > Soil > Agricultural land | place: USA: Utah...
CACAGGGTGTTTAACGACGACTGCACCGGCTGGTATTGAGGAGTTTGGCTGTTATGAAAGTTAAGGCGCTTTTGATTCATGTGTCACTGGCTTTTGGCATCACCTCAGGAACGGCCTTTGCCGACACCATTAAAATTGGTATACCCCAGCCCATGACAGGTCCTGCCACCCAATATGGCGATCAGATTCAGGCAGGAGCATTAACTGCTATTGATGCAATTAACGCTCAGGGAGGGGTGAAGGGTAAACAACTGGAACCTCTGTTGATTGACGATGCGTGCGAACCCAAGCAAGCGGTTCCTGCCGCCAACCGAGTAGTAAACGCCGGTGCGAAATTTGCAGTGGCTCATGCATGTTCAGGCACGACTGTGCCGGCTGTTAACGTTTATGAGCAAGAAGGTATTGTTGCCATCACCCCGGGGGCTACGTCGCCTTTGGTCACCGATACCATTAAACCGCATTATTTTTTCCGCACCATTGGGCGTGATGACCAGCAAGGGCCTTTTGCAGCCAAGTACATACTTGAGCAATTAAAACCTGCATCAATTGCGATCTTGCACGACAAGCAAACCTATGGCTCTGGTGTGGCCACGCAAGTGCGGGAAGCCTTAAGTCAGGGTGGCGCCAATATCGTGATGTACGAAGGGATTAACGTCGGCGATAGCGACTATTCCGCAGTCATTACTAAATTACGCGGGGAGAATCCAGATTTAATTTATTTTGGCGGATACCACGCAGAACTGGGCTTGTTATTGCGCCAAGCGCGTGAGCAGGGCGTAAACACCCAGTTTATGGGGCCTGAAGGGGTCGCTAACCAAGACTTGGTGGCCATTGCTGGTGATGCCGTAGAGGGCTTGTTGGTAACTTTACCGGCTGACTTTACGAAGCTTGAGGCCAATAAGCAGATCATCGAAAACTTTAACACCTACGGGCGTGATCCAGACGGGGCTTTCACCATTCCAGCTTACGCTGCGGTACAAATTTTGACCCAATCCATTGAGGCAGTGGGTGAAGATGCCGATGCGGTAGCCGATTATATGCACGAGAACGCGTTTGACACAGCCATTGGTAAAGTCGAGTACGACGAAAAGGGCGATTTGAAGCACTTTGAGTTTGCCGTGTATCAGTGGGATAAGTCAGGTGAGTTTGCTGAGTTAGAGTAAGTCAGCTGGCTGCAATGTAGCCTTAAGTCGCATTGCAGCCAATTGACTCCCTAGCAGAGGTACAATCCTGAGCGATGTTTCACCGGAATCACAAAAACTATGTCTGACTTATTACCGCAACTCATTCAACAGTTCTTTAATGGGCTGTCTTTGGGTGCTATTTATGCCCTCATCGCCATTGGTTACACCATGGTGTATGGCATTATTGGCATGATTAACTTTGCGCATGGCGAAATTTACATGATCGGCGCCTATGCCGGGCTGGTTACGCTGTCTGTCATCGGGGTGAGTTCGGGGCTACCGTTAGCGCTCGTGATTCTAATCATGCTGTTGGTGGCTGCAGCCATTACCGCTGCTTACGGCTATGCGGTGGAAAAAATTGCTTATGCCCCACTACGAGGTAGTCCGCGACTGGTGCCGTTAATTTCGGCGATCGGTATGTCGATCTTCCTGCAGAACTGGGTAGCAATTGGTCAAGGTGCCCGTGATATGGCGGTGCCTGCTTTAGTCACAGGCGCAGTGCAAATTCCCTTCGGTGATGCGTTTGTTGTGAATGCACCGTACTCTCGCATCATGATTATCGTGGTAACGGTAGTACTGATGGTGGCCTTAAGTTTTTACATTAAATATTCACGTATGGGCCGCGCGTCACGTGCTTGTTCGCAAGATTTGCGCATGGCGAACCTGCTGGGTATCGATACCAGCCGTGTTATTTCCTTTACTTTTGTGATTGGTGCCATGCTTGCCGCCGTAGGTGGTGTCTTGATTGCCTTAGCCATTGGTAAGCTCAATCCCTATATTGGCTTTTTGGCGGGAATTAAGGCGTTTACTGCAGCGGTATTAGGTGGCATCGGCAGTATCCCCGGTGCGATGCTAGGGGGTGTGTTATTAGGCTTGGCTGAAACCTTCGCTGCCGCATATATATCGTCCCAATACAAAGATATTGTGGCGTTTGGCTTGTTGGTTTTGATTCTGTTGTTCCGCCCCACTGGGTTGTTGGGTAAACCGGAGGTGCAAAAAGTCTGATGTTTAGCCGAGTCAAAACTGCTTTGTTCGCGGCCATTATTGCTGGCGTCATTATTGCGCCGGTATTTGGTTTGCAAATTACCCGTGTTGGCATGGCCACGACGATCGTCCCTGAATGGAACATGATCTTTCGTGGCATGGCCATTGTTTTTGTTTTTCACTTGATACGGCCTTATCTAGCCAAGTTTATTTTTAAGCCTAAGGCAAAGTTTACGGCGCCAGTAATGGGTGACAAGGGGCGTAAAGCACTTACGTTCTTGTTGATTGCAATTGCCCTTATCTGGCCTTTTTTCTCTGGGCGCTCACAAGTTGATATCGCGACCCTTGTGCTGATCTACGTCATGCTCGGCTTGGGTTTGAATATTGTGGTGGGCTACGCAGGCTTACTCGATCTGGGCTTTGTTGGTTTTTATGCGGTCGGCGCGTATACCTATGCCTTAATGTACCACTGGCTGGGCTTGGGCTTTTGGTGGGCTTTACCGTGCGCAGGTATTATGGCCGGGATTTTCGGTTACATACTGGGCTTCCCCGTGTTGCGCTTACGAGGCGACTACCTAGCCATTGTCACCTTGGGTTTTGGTGAAATCATTCGTTTGCTGCTGATTAACCTGTACGATTTTACCGGTGGTCCGGATGGCATTTCGGGTATTCCCAAGCCTACCGTTTTTGGTTTTCCCATGGCGCGTCGCGCCCCAGAAGGTGAGACCACCTTTCACGATCTAATGGGCTGGAGCTTCAACAACCAAGATGTGGTCATTTACTTGTACATGTTGGCGCTTGTTCTAGCCCTGATTACCTTGTTTGTTTCTAATCGCTTGATTCGTATGCCTGTGGGCAGGGCGTGGGAAGCATTGCGTGAAGATGAAATCGCGTGCCGCTCTTTAGGTTTAAATCCCACAGGTATCAAGCTATCGGCCTTTACTATTGGTGCTACCTTTGCAGGCTTTGGTGGGGCGTTCTTTGCAGCGAGACAAGGTATCGTTAACCCAGAGTCGTTTGGCTTTATTGAATCGGCGCTTATCTTGGCTATCGTTGTGTTAGGTGGCATGGGCTCTCAGATAGGCGTGATATTGGCGGCAATTCTGTTAACCGTTGTGCCCGAAATTGCGCGAGGGTTTGCCGAGTACCGCATGCTGGTTTTTGGTTTGGTAATGGTATTAATGATGGTTTGGCGCCCACAAGGCTTAATGCCTGTAAAACGACCAACGGTGGAGCTTAAAGCATGAGTCAGTCAGCGAAAACCTTGCTCGAGGTTAGCAACTTAACCATGCGTTTTGGTGGATTGCTTGCGGTCGATGGGGTTAGTTTCGAGCTTCACGATAAAGAGGTTTTTGCCATTATCGGGCCTAACGGAGCGGGTAAAACTACCGTGTTTAATTGCATTGGTGGTTTCTATCGGCCTACAGGGGGCTCGATTCGCTTAGATGGCGAGTCCATCGAGGGCAAGGCAAGCCATGTGGTGGCACGTAAAGGCTTGGTGCGCACCTTCCAAAACGTGCGTCTGTTTAAGCAGTTAACGGTATTAGAAAATTTATTGGTGGCCCAGCATTCGTTAATTAATACCAGTTTGTTCTCAGGCCTGTTTAAGTCGCGAGCTTACCGCCAGTCCGAGGAGCAAGCACAGGCGCGCGCTGCGCATTGGCTAGATTTGCTTCACTTACGTGAATTTGCGAATCGGGAGGCCGGTAATTTAGCTTATGGCTTGCAACGTCGTTTGGAAATTGCTCGGTGTATGATCACCGACCCTCGCGTGTTAATGCTTGATGAGCCTGCAGCGGGTTTAAACCCTCAAGAAAAACGCGACTTGCAAGTGCTTATTGATTTGCTTCGACGCGATTACAACGTGGCGGTCTTATTAATCGAGCACGATATGAGTCTTGTTATGGGTATTTCGGATCGTGTATTGGTAATGGAACACGGTTGTCCCATTGTTACGGGCTTACCCGCTGAAGTGCAGCGCGACCCGCGCGTTATCAAGGCGTATCTAGGAGAAGAATAGCGTGTTGAAATTAGAAAATGTTAGTACCTTCTATGGCGCTATTCAGGCTCTTGACGATGTTTCGGTAGAGGTTAATCAAGGTGAAATTGTCACCTTAATTGGGGCGAACGGCGCGGGTAAAACCACGATGCTCATGACGGTTTGTGGTTCGCCGCGGGCGTCCTCGGGTCGTATCACCTTTGAAGGGGTAGATATCACCCATAAGCAAACCCACGAAATCATGCAGCAAGGTATTGCCATTTCACCTGAAGGACGTCGTGTTTTTCCTGATTTAACGGTTTCAGAAAACCTGAAAATGGGCGGTTTTTTTCAGAACCGGGCCGCTATTGCCGAAGGTGAGGAGCACGTTTACGAGCTGTTTCCACGTTTGCGAGAACGGGCTTCTCAGCGGGCGGGTACGATGTCGGGTGGTGAGCAGCAAATGTTGGCTATTGGTAGGGCGTTAATGAGTAAGCCTCGTTTGCTATTGTTGGACGAGCCTACACTGGGATTAGCGCCCTTAATTATTGCGCAGATTTTTGAGATCATCCACACCATTCGAGATGAGGGCGTAACGGTGTTCTTAGTTGAACAGAATGCCCATAAAGCATTACAAGTTGCCGACCGAGGCTACGTGATTGAAACGGGGAAGGTGGTTTTAGCGGATACAGGTGCAAACCTGCTTGTGAATGACGATGTAAGAAAAGCCTATTTGGGGGCTTAATAATAGGAATAAGGCAACCCATAGCACGCTATGCAGGTTGCCTTTAAAGGATTAAAATAATGCAACTAACAGAAGTTATTTTTAATTCAAGTAAGCTAAGTCTTCAACACAATGGCCCAGAAAAATCTCAGCTGTGACGGCACGAAAAAGGGTGGCGTTGATCCCATCGCCTTATTTGAAGGATGGCTAGAAGCACAACATCCGCCTTTTAAGCTAGCAACTAAACGAATTTACTTATTTCTTTGGAAGCGCTTTATTAGCTGGACCAACGAACATAGGTTGCACTTTTCTAAACTAAACGAAGCTCATATTGTTAAGTTCTTAGCCGAACTTGAAGACACCAACCGTCAACAACGAGAGCGATATCAGCTTATTATTTATCGGGCCTATTGCGAGTTACAACAACTTGACCAAAGTTTCATTAACCCAGCGCAGCCGTCAAGCATCAACGATATACATAGCACTTCGTGGCGTAATACTTCCGCTAATCAAGCTAAACAATTTTTGCTGCCAACGGAAAATAAGGCACTTATTAAAGCGTTAAATGCCGAATACGTAGTCCTAAGCGATAATGGGCAAAGCTTAGCTTGGCCTACCTTATGGAAACGTCGTCGTAATAGCACCATCATTGCGTTATTACTTGGGTGTGGCCTTAAGGCCTTAGAAGTGCTGTCACTTAAACAAAGTGCTGTGATTACTGGCGAGAAAACATATTTTCAACTCGACACGGGGCAGTTCATGCCTTTTTCTGCAGAAGAACAAAAACAATTAAACCGTACCAGTCCCGACGCCTCACATATACATGCTTATATTAGCGACTATAACGGTCAGCATCGCATCCTGAATGTACCTGACTGGGCTTGCGACACGCTAACACTATGGCTGCAAACGCTGGATCACGACAGTAGCCAACATGATGGTTTGTTGTTTCCTGCTGCTCGAAAGCCGCGCGCAGGCCATCATTCCTTAGCCATGAACCCAGCAACCTTAGCCCGCGTTGTTAACGGTTGGGCAAAATTGCATGGCTTTACTGCCCTTAGTGCCCAAAAACTTCGTAATAGCTATGGTGCCGCGTGCTTGGAAGAGGGCGCTACCATCAATGACTTAAATGCCAAAATGGGCTTTGTGGCCAGCGCAGCCGGCGGGCTACGTTTAGCATCCGAATGGCAGCAGTTTTTACTGTCTCAGCCTCAAACTGAACACTGAAAAATTCCCCTGCTTATAACAACATAAACAGGGGAATAGCAGGAGTTATACGTAGTGTTTTTAACCTACATGGTTATGACCTTGTTGCGCTCTATAAGAGCCTTAGGCTAAACCTTCTTCTTTTAGGGCTTGCTGCACCCCGGCATCCGTTTCCATTTGTTGTTTAAAGCGACTTAAGCTCTGTAAATCGGATAAGTCGATTTTCATGGAATTTGCCCAGCGTAATACCGTATAAAGATAGGGATCAACAACAGAACGTCGTCCAGTAACCCAATCTTTAGCTTCAAGCTGCTTATCAAGTAGTTCGAAAAAGCGGCGTAGTTTCGATATGATGTTTTCGCGAAGTTCGTTTTGTGCCGATTCTGATTGAACGTAGCTTTTAATACCAAACAACACGCCAAAATGGCGATGAATATCCGCGTTAATAAGTGCTAGCCAACGACGAATCTCAGCACGTTCACCGGGTGTGCTGCCAATTAAGTTTGCAGTGGGTTCTAGCTCGGCTAAATACTCAAGAATGGCCGAGCTTTGTGTAAGCACTCGATCACCATCGACCAACACAGGTACTGCGCCCAATGGGTTCAATGCTAAAAAAGCAGGCTCTTTTAACTCGGTACGGCTTACTTCTTGTGCGGTATAAGGTTTACCAATCCATGCTAGTACGATGTGACTGGCTAAAGAGCAGGCGCCCGGTAGGTAATACAATTTCATAAAGCGCTCCTTCGTTCAAAATTAAGCCTGTGGTTTTAAGTGTTGCTGAAGAAACGCTTCCATTTTTTCATAAAATTCGAACTTGTTTTCATCATTGTGAAAGCCGTGGCCTTCGTTATCTTTAACGAGGTAATCCACTTCTATACCGCGGTCGCGTAACGCTTCTACCATTTGATCACTTTCAGCAATATTCACGCGGGGGTCTTGCGCCCCTTGGGCAACAAACAAAGGTGTGCGTATTTTATGGGCTTGTAGCGCGGGTGATGTGGCAACCAACCGTTCGTTATCGTGTTCTGGGTGGCCTACCATGGCGTACATTTTTTCCAATAACGGCTTCCAGTAAGGTGGAATCGTGTTCATAAAGGTTAATAAGTTAGATACGCCTACATAGTCCACTGCAGCCGCATATAAGTCAGGGGTTTTGCAAATACCCGCCAACGTGGCATAGCCACCGTAACTGCCACCATAAATGGCAATACGTTTTGGATCGGCAATGCCTTGATCAATCGCCCAATGCACGCCATCGGTAATATCGTCTTGCATGCTTAGACCCCATTGGCCGAAGCTGGCTTCCCAAAACTTACGCCCAAACCCCACTGATCCACGGAAATTAATTTGCAATACCGCATAGCCTCGGTTTGCTAAAAATTGCACCTCTGGGTTAAAGCCCCAACTATCACGTGCCCACGGGCCGCCGTGCGGATTCACAATTAACGGTAGGTTTTTACCATCACTGTTTACAGGTACGGTGAGGTAGGCTTGAATACTTAAGCCATCACGTGCCATAAAGCGCACTGGCTTCATTGGCGCCATATGTGCTTCAGGTAATGCAGGGTTGATGTCGACTAGCTTGCTTAAGGTGTCGCTTTCTTCATCATATATATAGCGGGTGCCGGGAGTTTGATCGTTATGGGCAGCCACAATGAACTTTTGCTCATCTCGTGTAGCACTTTGAAGATTAATTTCATAGCCCGGCAACCGCTCGCTAAGTTTGGTGTGGCGGCGCGCGCTTAATTCGTCGAAAAAATGATAGCGCAGTTTGTCACTTTCATAATAGGCAGCGGTAAGCACCTTACGAAGACGCGAATAGCCAGCCCCACTTAGGTCGTAATCGGCTACTTCGTAAACAAGTTCTTCTTTTTCTGGGCTGTTAGGATCAATTAGTACCAAACTTAAGGTATCGCGGTGGCGGTTACTTAAGGCGTAAAAACGTTGATTATCGCTAGTAAAAAAGAGTGGACTAACGCTGGTTCTAAAGTCGGTACAAATGATGCTGGTGAAGTCATCCGTTTCATTTGCTCTGTATAACAGATCAGTATTTAAACCATCACTGGTAATGGCTAACCTAACGTGTCCTTCGTGATCGGTTTGCCAACCCACCACGTTCCCCGGGTTGTTGGCTACTAGCTGGCTTTTGCCAGTATGAATATTGATCCGATAAATATTAAAAAGCTCGGGGTTTTCTTGATTATGAGCGACTAAAATGTGCTCTGGGTCGTCTTCTAAATCGTCTTGAATACCGGCTCTAACCCCATCATAGGGGGTTAGGTCAATTTGTTTACCACTATGAATATTCACCGCAACAACGTGAAAGTTCTCATCGCCGTTGAAGTCTTTCTCAAAAATAACGGTGTCATCACCTTTCCAGAAAAACTGCGAGATGTCGCGGTCGGATTCTTGAGTAACAACAGTTGGCGTTCCGCTAAGTGTGCTGCCTTCTAATGGCTGGACTACAATATTTTGTCGTGCCGGTTTGTTGTCAAAGGAAACCGGCTCCATATAAGCAATTTGTTTACCGTGTTCGGATAAACGAAAGAAACTACGCTCGGGGTTTTTAAAAAAATCACGCAAGGGGTATAAAGGCACCGTTTCAGCTGCTGGCACCGATTCATTAAACGAGCACTGAGACGAATTAGCCCAAAGTGATTTCAAAAGTAGCATAGGTGTTTCCTTCGTGACGATACGTTAGACTGAAGCTTATAGTAATAGACCACTATACCAACAGTCGATCATTCTTACCGCAGTAAAGGGCGGTATTTATCTAAGGTTATTCATGTCAGATCAACGCTTGAAAGTCGTATTTTTAGATAGCGATACATTACCGAGTGATATTCCATTTAAACCCTTACCCTTTGCTCACGATTTCGTTAGCTACCAGCGTAGTGCCGGTGCCGAGGTGGTTGAACGGTGCCGTGATGCCGACATTGTCATCACCAATAAAGTTCGCATCGATCAAGCTGTGCTAGACGCTGCACCTAAGCTGAAACTTATTTCTATTGCAGCCACGGGTTACGACAATATCGACTTAGAAGCGTGTCGCAAAAAAGGCGTAGCCGTTTGCAATGTACGTAATTATGCAAAACACACGGTACCCGAGCATGTGTTCGCGCTTATTTTTGCCTTACGTCGCAGTTTGCTGCCTTATCATCAGTCCATTGCCAAAGGGCGCTGGCAAGAGGCTAATCAGTTCTGCTATTTTGATTTTCCTATCCGAGACTTGGCTGGAAGTACACTGGCGACTGTGGGTGCAGGGTCGCTCGGAAAATCGGTGGCTGACATTGGAAAAGCGCTCGGTTTGAAAGTGATTTTCTCTGCCCGTAAACACCAAACAGATGTACCAGAGGGCTACGTTAGCTTCGAGACGATGCTGCAACAAGCAGACATTATTACGCTGCATTGCCCCTTAACGCCCGAGACGCGAGATTTACTCGCTGCACCTGAGTTCGCCAAAATGCAGCAACGACCGCTTATTATTAATACTGCCCGTGGGGGGCTTATTAATGAAGCCGATTTGGCTGATGCCTTAAATAACGGCTTAATCAGCGGTGCCGGTATAGACGTTACTAGCCCCGAACCGCCTGCAGCGGATAATGTTTTGCTTAGCCTAATGGATAAGCCTAACTTCATTTTTACCCCGCACGTAGGTTGGGCTAGTCACGAAGCAATTCAGGCACTGGTTAACCAGTGTTCCGACAACATCGCCGCATTTATGGCCGGCGAACCCCGCAATTTGCTTTAATCCTGCATAGACGTTATTCAAGGTGGTTACCGTTGTTAGCTGAGACCTCGCTTATCCAATCACCCAGTTTCGACTTAACAGGGCAGCAGGCACTTATTACTGGCTCTACGCAGGGACTGGGCTGGGCCATTGCTCAGGCTTTTGCGCACCGTGGGGCCGCTATTATTTTGCATGGACGCGATACGCAACGTTTGGCGCAGCGGCAAGCTCAGCTTCAAGCAGCCGGTTACACGGCTAGCGTTTGGAATCAAGACCTTAGCGAAGTAGAGCATATAGAAGGTTCCTTGGCGCGCCATGAACTTGAACCCAGTATTTTAGTTAACACGGTAGGCGTGCGCTTGCGTCATGGATTCAGCGAGCTGAAAGCAGAGCAAATTCTTTCGCATATCCAAACCAACTTAAGCGCAACAGTCATCGTGTCGCGATCGATCGCAGAAGGCATGGCCAAACGGCAGTACGGGCGTATTATTACCTTAAGTTCCATTGCAGGCCGCTTAGCGCGTCCGGGTGATGCTGTGTATCCTATTGCTAAACAGGGATTAGAGGCCATGGTAAGGGCCTTAGCGGTGGAATATGGCCCTTACGGCGTTACCAGTAATGGTATTGCACCCGGAACCTTTGCTACGGAATCCAACGTGGGCTTAGCTAATGACCCGATCAAAGGCCCTAAAGTAGTGGGCCGTAACCCGCTCGGCCGTTGGGCTCAACCGCATGAAATTACAGGTCCAGCCTTGTTTTTGGCCTCACAGGCGTCCAGTTATGTAAATGGCCACGTAGTCGTCGTCGATGGCGGCTTTTCTATTACTTTCTAAGCATCATCAAGGCATGACAGTTTCAGTTACCCGCATCGC
>Ga0079224_100015494_pt1 | contig 10678 bp, 9 predicted proteins | sample Stecom2015_FD_80414 | JGI IMG/M metagenome (GOLD analysis project Ga0079224, IMG submission 80414) | Agricultural soil microbial communities from Utah to study Nitrogen management - Steer compost 2015 | ecosystem: Environmental > Terrestrial > Soil > Agricultural land | place: USA: Utah...
GAGCGGCCGCCGTGGATCCGGTCGTTGAGCACGATGGCCATGCCCACCCCGCCGCCCAGCCACATCAGCACGAAGTCGGAGACCTCTTCGGCGGCGCCCTCGGCGTGCTCGGCCAGCGCCGCCAGGTTGACGTCGTTCTCTATGGAGACCGGTCGGTCCAGTTCGGCGCCGAGCGCGTCGAACACGCCCTCCAGCCAGGCGTGCAGGTCGAAGGAGAAGCGGACCGCGCCGGACCGCGGGTCGACCACGCCGGGGGTGCCGATGACGCAGGCGTGCAGCTTGTCCCGGGGCACGCCGGCCTGTTCGATCAGCCCGGTGACGGCCGCGCAGACCGCGCCGACCGGGTCGGGGGCAGCCGACGGGTCCACCGCGTCCTGGGCGACGACGGTGCCGGAGACGTCGGCCAGCACGATGTCGACCTCGGTCGCGCTGACGTCCAGCGCCACCGCGTAGGCGCTGGAGGGCACCACGGCGTAGAGCGCGGCGTTGGGCCCGCGCCCGCCGGCCTGGCTGCCCACCACCTGCACCAGGCCGCGTTCCTCCAGCCGGGCGAGCAGCTGCGATGCGGTGACCTTGGACAGCCCGGTCTCCTGTCCGAGCCGGGTCCGCGTCAGCGGTCCCGACGCCAGGAGCAGCTCCAGCGCGGCACGGTCGTTCAGCTGCCGCAGCAGCCGCGGAGTCCCCGGACGCCGAGACATAACCGTGACACCCCCGTCCCTATTAGTTAGGAAAGTTTCCTGTTAGTTTAGCGCCAACGTGAACCAGGTCTCGTTCCCGGCGCCCCCGCCCGCTGCCGGGCGGCGTCCGAGAGCGGGACCAGAGGAAGCACGAGTGCTATATCAGCACACCCCCGCACCGAACACGAAGCCCGCACAGCGTTCGTAGCCGACCCAGAGATGACCGGGGGGCGTCTTCATCCGACGCGACGGCGCGCGCGTGGCGACGCGTGAAGGGAGAGAACGAGTGAGATCCCCGAAGATCGCGGCCGCCTGCACGGCGGTCCTCCTCGCCACCGCCTGCGGAGGGGGCGGCGGGGGCGACGCCGCGGACCCGTCCGAGGCCCCCGACAGCCTGACCGTGTGGGTGATGGGCACCGCCCAGGACCCGCTGGTGGAGTACTTCGAGGGCGTCGAGAAGCGCTACCAGGAGACCTACCCCGACACCAAGGTCGAGGTGGAGTTCATCCCGTGGGAGGACGCCCAGCAGTCGATCACCAACGCGGTGGCCGGCGGCGACGCCCCCGACGTGCTGGAGGTCGGCAACGACCAGACCGCCAACTGGGCCACCCAGGGCGCCCTGCTCGCCCTGGACGACTACATGGGCGACTGGGAGGACGCCGCCGACCTGGACCAGAACGCGCTGGAGTACGGCCAGGCCGACGGGGCCCAGTACGGCGTCCCGTGGTTCGCCGGGGTGCGCACCCTGTACTACCGCGCCGACTGGCTCGAGGACCTCGGCAAGGAGCCCCCGGCGAACTGGAAGGAGCTGGTCGACGTCGCCAAGGCGATCGAGGAGGAGCACGACGTCCCCGGCTTCGCCGCGCCGACCGACTTCACCAACGGCATCGCCAGCTTCATCTGGAGCAACGGCGGCGAGATCGCGGTGCAGAACGGCGAGCAGTGGGAAGGGAGGCTGACCTCCCCGGAGACCAAGGAGGCCATCGACTTCTACGCCTCCCTCACCACCGAGGAGAAGGTCTCCCCGCAGTCCTACGTCGGCGAGAACGAGCTGATCCCGCTGGCCGACATGGCCAACGGCAAGCTCGGCATGTACATCGACGGCTCCTGGGCCACGGGCCAGATGGAGGAGCAGGCCGAGGACCCGGAGGTGCTGGAGGAGATCTCCGCCGCCCCGATCCCCGGCGCCGACGGGATCGCCCCGGCCTTCGCCGGCGGCTCCGCGCTCTCCGTCTTCGCCACCACCGAGTACCCCGAGTTCGCCTTCGAGCTGCTGAAGGTGATGGGCGACAAGGAGGGCGGCAAGGGCTACGCCGACGCCGCCGGCTACTTCCCGGCCTACCCGGAGCTGCTCGACGACCCGGCCTACCAGGAGGACCCGGTCACCGCCGCCGGCGCCGAGCAGATGAAGAACACCCAGTTCTTCCCGGCGACCCCGCGCTGGACCTCCGCCGACCAGGACAAGAAGATCCTGCCGGCCGCCGTCCTGGAGATCGTCAAGGGCGAGGACATCGACTCCGTCCTGGAGCAGGCCGACAAGGACCTCACCGAGACCCTCAACGAGGAGACCGAGTGACCCGGGCGCAGGCCCTCTGACCGGGGGCGGCCGGCCCCTCTCCTCCCGGCCGCCCCTCTCTCCCGCCCTTTCGACGAGCCCGCACCGGGACGCCGGACCGCACCGTCTCCGTCCCGGCTCCCCTCCAGATTGAGAAGCCAGTCATGGCACAGACCATCGAAGCGGCGCCGCCCGGCCGCACCGGCGGCGACCCCGGCGCCGCCCGCCCGCCCCGGGCCGCACGCCGCCTGCGCCTGCCCGCGCCCTACCTGCTCATCGCACCGGCCCTGGTCATCCTCACCGGGGTCCTGCTCTGGCCGATCGTGCAGATGGTGTGGTACTCGCTGCACGGGTACAGCACCCGCCACCTGATGCCGAACGCCCCGGCGCCGGAGTTCAAAGGGCTGGAGCACTACCAGACCCTGCTGAGCGACCCCGCCTTCTGGCGCATCCTGGCCAACACCGTCGTGGTGTGCGTCCTGATGGTCGGCATCACCCTGGTGCTGGGCACCCTGGTCGGCATCCTGCTGCACAAGCTGCCCAAATGGTTCTCCACCACGGTCGCCATCGGCATGATGCTCGCCTGGGCGACCCCGGCGATCAGCGCCTCGCTGGTGTTCCGCTGGCTGTTCATGCCCGGCCGGGGCCTGGTGAACGTGACCCTGGACCGGATGCCGGACTGGCTGGTCGGCTCGGGCTGGCGGGACTTCAACTGGTTCCTGGAGCCGGTGCCGCTGTTCTCCGTGCTGATCATGGTGATCGTCTGGCAGGCGTTCCCGTTCGTCGCGGTCTCGGTGCTGGCCGGGCTGAAGAGCATCCCGCACGAGCTGTACGAGGCGGCGAAGGTGGACGGCGCCAACGGCTGGCGCAGCTTCTGGAGCGTCACCTTCCCGATGCTGCGGCCGCTGTTCGCGCTGCTGCTGGTCCTACAGATCATCTGGGACCTGCGGGTCTTCACCCAGCTGTTCATCCTGGCCAACAGCTTCCAGAACAAGTCCGTCTACCTGCTCTCGTACTACATCTACCAGCAGGGGTTCAGCGCGAACCCGCCCAACTACGGCACGGGTTCGGCGATCGCGGTGGTGATGACCCTGATGATCCTCGCGGTCACCGCCTACTACCTGCGCATCATGATCAGGCAGGGGGAGACCCGATGACCGCCTCCGTCAGCCCGCCCCGCCGGCGCCGGCGCCGCCCGCCGATGGCCCTGGCCCGCCGGGCCGGCCTCTACCTGGCCGGCGTCGCGGTACTGCTGTTCTCCGTCTTCCCGGTCTACTGGATGGTCGCCACGGCCTTCCGCTCCCAGGGCGAGATCTTCTCCGCCGAGCAGACGCTCTTCCCGCGCACGCTCACCCTGGAGCACTTCGACCGGGTGGTCAACGGCCGGCTGCTGCCCGGCGTGGACTTCTGGCAGTTCCTCGCCAACAGCCTGACCGTGACCCTCGGCGCGGTCCTGGCCGGCGCCCTGTTCTCCCTGCTCGCCGCGGTCGCCGTGGCCCGCTTCCGGTTCCGGCTGCGCACCGCGTTCATCGTGCTGCTGATGATCATCCAGATGGTGCCGATGGAGGCGATCATCATCTCCATCTTCATCAACTTCCGGAAGCTGCAGGACGCCACCGGGATCACCATGCTCGGCAACCTGACCGGCATCCTGATCGTCTACACCGCGGTCTCGCTGCCGATCACCATCATGATGCTGCGCGGCTTCGTCGCCGCCGTGCCCAAGGAGCTGGAGGAGGCCGCCGCCATCGACGGCGCGACCAACGCCGTGGTGTTCTGGCGGATCCTGATGCCGCTGGTGGCGCCGGGCCTGGTCGCGGCGAGCATCTTCGCCTTCATCACCGCCTGGAACGAGTTCGTGGTGGCGCTGACCTTCCTGGGCCGCAGCACCGACAGCTTCACCCTGCCGCTGACCCTGTCCTACTACTTCGGCCGGACCGGGACCGAGTGGGGACCGATCATGGCCGCCTCCACCCTGCTGACCATCCCCGTGATGATCTTCTTCCTCTTCGTCCAGCGGCGCATGGTCTCCGGACTCACCATGGGCGCGGTCAAGGGGTAGCCCCTCCTCGAAACCCCCTTGCACCGCGGCGGCGCCGCGCGGCGCACCCGGCCCGGAGCGGCTCACCCGGCCGGGTCCCCTCCTCCGCGCGGCGCCGCCCCTCCCCACCGCCCTCCGCCTCCGCGCCCCGGCGCGCCCGCAAACGAACGGAGAGCCCTCCATGCCCGCGGACCGCTCCCTGGACCGCCTCGCCAACGCCGCCCTGCTGGTGCCGTTCGAGTCCACCACCGCCCCCCGGTGGATCCTCGACGGCCTGGCCGGCGGCATCGCCGGCGTCTGCCTGTTCCACAACAACATCGACCTGTCCGGCGGCCCGGACGCGCTGGTCGCGCTGAACCGCGCGCTCTCCTCGGCCGCCGCGGCCCCGCTGATCGCCCTGGACGAGGAGGGCGGCGACGTCACCCGGATCGGCCAGGCGGCGGGCAGCGACTACCCCGGCAACGCCGCGCTGGGCGCCATCGACGACACCGCGCTCACCCGCGACGTGCACGCCGCGCTCGGCGCCGAGCTGCGCGGCCTCGGCTTCACCCTGGACCTCGCCCCCTCGGTGGACGTGAACACCGAGGACGACAACCCCACCATCGGCACCCGCTCGTTCGGCTCGGACGCCGCCCTGGTCGCCCGGCACGCCGCGGCGGCCGTGCGCGGCCTGCAGGACAGCGGGATCGCCGCGACCGCCAAGCACTTCCCCGGCCACGGCGCCACCAGCCAGGACTCCCACGTCGATCTGCCCGTGGTGGACGCCTCCGCCGAGCTGCTCCGCTCCCGGGAGCTGCTCCCGTTCCGCGCCGCCGTGCAGGCCGGCGCCCGCGCGGTGCTGACCGCGCACATCACCCTGCCCGGCCTGGGCGTCACCGGGCCCGCGACGCTCAGCAGCACCGTCCTGGTCGACCTGCTCCGCGGCGAGCTCGGCTTCGAGGGGACGGTGATCAGCGACGCCCTGGACATGGCCGGGGTCAGCGGCGGCATCGGCATCCCCGAGGCCGCGGTGCGCTCCCTGGCGGCCGGCTGCGACCTGCTCTGCCTGGGCCGGTTCTGCTACGCCGAGGAGGTGGCCGCGGTGCGCGATGCGATCACCGCGGCGGTGCGCGACGGGCGGCTGCCCGGCGAGCGCCTGGAGGAGGCGGCCGAGCGGACCGCCGCACTGCGCGCCTGGACCGCCGACCGGCCCGCCCCCGGGCGGCCGTCCGCCTCCGGGCTGGACGGGGCGCGGCGCGCGGTCGGCGTGGACGGCGTGCTCCCCTCGCCGTCCGAGCTCGCCGATCCGGTCGTGGTGGAGCTGGACGTGCCCACCGGGATCGCGGTGGGCGAGGTCCCGTGGGGGATCGCCCCGTGGTTCCCCGGCACCGAGCGGCTGGACGCCGCCGCGGCCGACCCGGAGCGGGTGCTGGCCGCCGCGGAGGGGCGGCCGCTGGTGGCGGTCGTCCGCGACGCGCACCGCCACCCGGAGGTCCGCCGGTTCGTCGCGGCGCTGTGCCGGCGGCGCCCGGACGCCGTGGTGGTGGAGATGGGCCTGCCGGTCTGGCGGCCCGAGTGCCGGGCGCACGTCCGCAGCTACGGCGCGGCCCGGGTGAACGGGCTCAGCGTCGCCGAACTCCTCGGCGGGGCGGTGCGCACCCCGGTTCGCTGAGGGCCGTTGAGCATGCGGCCGACCGCATACCCAGCAGTCCCTGAGGCGCGGCGCCGGGGCGCGCCCGGTGCCGCGCCTCGGTAGGCTGAAAAAGGCGGCCCGCACCGGGGCCACGTCCTCGATTCCGGCAGGAGCGGCTTGGCATGACCCCGAACCGACGGATCCCGGCGGCGCACCGCCGCCCCTTTGCACCGTCCTCCCCTCGATTCACGGCATAATCGCAGCATGCGCCTTTCTGCCCGGGTCGATTACGCGTTGCGCGCCGCGGCCGAACTCGCAGCCGCCAGTGGCGGCCCGGTTACGGCCGAACAACTCGCGCGCGCCCAGGCCATACCCGGAAAATTCCTCGAGAACATCCTCACCCAGCTGCGCCGCGCCGGCCTGGTGCGCAGCCAGCGCGGGCCGGTGGGCGGCTACTGGCTGGCCCGCTCCGCCTCGGAGATATCGCTGGCCGACATCATCCGCGCGGTGGACGGCCCGCTGGCCAACGTCCGCGGTGAGCGCCCGGAGGACGTCGACTACGACGGCGCCGCCCGCAGCCTGCAGCTGGTCTGGATCGCGCTGCGCGCCAGCGAGCGCTCCATCCTGGAGAGCGTCACCCTGGAGCACCTGTCCACCGGCGACCTGCCCGGCCCGGTGCGCCGGCTCGCCGAGGACCCTGAGGCCTGGGCCAGCTGAGCCCTGCCTCTCCCCGCGAGGCAGACGCACATGTGGCGGTGGCGGCCCGGATCGGGGCCGCCACCGCCACATTGTTCTGTTCAGGTGTGAGGAGGGGGCGCGGTGGCCGGTTCCGGCCTTCACCGGAATCCGGACGGCTCAGACGCCGACCATGTCCACGACGTCGGGGACCCGATCCGGCACCTGGTCGATGTCGAGGCGGCCGTCGGACACGGACTCGGCGGGGACCGATCCGCTGAGCAGGGCGGCCTCCTGCAGCTCTGCGAGCGCGAGCTGGTCGGCGACCTCCCGCAGCACCTGGGAGAGCGGGACGCCCAGCGCCCCGCAGATCGAGGAGAGCAGCTCGGAAGAGGCCTCCTTCTGCCCGCGCTCGACCTCCGACAGGTAGCCCAGCGAGACCCGGGCCTCGGCCGACACCTCGCGGAGGGTGCGGCCCTGTCGCTGCCGAAGCCGCCGTAGCACGTCACCGAGCAGGTGACGAAGCAGGACCATCATTCGCGCTCCCTCCCAGCGGTAGCGACCATCATGAAAACACCGTACCTGCCCACCGCCTGATCGTCGCACCTCATGACCAGCTGTTCGCTGGAGGGGTAACACGATCTTGATGTCGATTTGTTCCCCGCGGCGCGTGTCTTGAACGGCCCCGGACCCGTTATTTCCCGGGCTCGCCGGTGATGGTCGAGGTCAGCAGGGAGAGCGCGGACAGCGCGGTGTGGAACCGGATCAGCTCCCGGTCGCCGTCGAGGTCCAGGCGGAGGCCGGCGGTGCGGCCGCCGGTCGTGGCCACCGCGATGTAGACCCGGCCCACCGGCATCCCGTCCTGGGGCTCCGGGCCGGCGACCCCGGTCACCGCGAGGCCGGTATCGGCCGCCAGAGCGCTCCGCGCGCCCTCGGCCATGGCGGCCGCCACATCGGGGTGGACCGCCCCGTGCCGGGCGAGCAGGCCCGGGTCGACCCCCAGCAGGCCCGCCTTGACCCCGGTGGCGTAGGCGACGACTCCGCCCCGGTAGACCGCGGAGGCGCCGGGCACCGAGGTGACCGCCGCGCCGATCATGCCGCCGGTCAGCGACTCCGCGGTGGCCAGGGTCAGCCCGCGCGCGCCCAGGGCGCGCAGCGCGTCGCGGGCCTCCTCGCCGAGGTGCGCGGCGCCCACCCGGCTAGCCGTCCGAGTCCCGGCGGGCGGCGCGGCGCAGCCGGATCGCCTGCTGCACGTAGTCCGCCCCGGTGACCAGGGTGACCACCAGCGCGGCGGCCATGATCACGTGCGCCACCAGGTGCAGCGGTTCGGGCAGCGGGAACAGGTAGACGGCGATCGCCACGATCTGCAGGACCGTCTTGAGCTTGCCGCCGCGGCTGGCCGGCATCACGCCGTAGCGGATGACGGCGAACCGCAGCACGGTGATGCCCCACTCGCGGACCAGGATGGCGATGGTCACCCACCACCACAGCTCCCCGAGGAGCGAGAGCACCACCAGCGCCGCGCCGGTCAGCGCCTTGTCCGCGATGGGGTCGGCGAGCTTGCCGAAGTCGGTCACCAGGTTGCGGCGCCGGGCCAGCTCCCCGTCGACCCGGTCGGTGATGGCCGCGACCACGAACACCGCGAACGCCGCGTAGCGCCACCCCGGTTCCGGCAGGAACATGAAGACCACGAACAGCGGCACCATGACCAGCCGGCTCATGGTGAGGATGTTCGCGATGTTGAACACCGGAACCGGCGCGGAAGGCGACTCCGGGGCGCTCATCGGGTGTCCGGCCGTTCATCGGGGGCCTCGGCGACCAGGTCGACGCCGTAGGCCTCGGTCACGGTCGCCTCGACGATGTCGCCGACCCGCAGCCCGGTGCCGTGCACCACGGTGCTGCCGTCGACCTCGGGCGCCTGGTGCGCGGCGCGGCCCTCGTAGGCGCCGTCGCCCTGCTCGGACTCGATCAGCACCTCGACGCGGGTGCCGATCCGCTCCTCGGACCGCTGCGCCATGAGCTCCTCCGCCAGCCGGTTGAGCCGGTCCACCCGCTCCGCGACGACCTCCTCGGGCAGCTTGCCCTGGTAGCCGGCGGCCTCGGTGCCGTCCTCGTCGGAGTAGCCGAACACGCCGATCGCGTCCAGCCGGGCCTCTTCCAGGAACGCGGTGAGCTCGGCGAAGTCCTCCTCGGTCTCGCCGGGGAAGCCGACGATGAAGTTGGACCGCGCGCCGGCCTCCGGCGCCTTGGCGCGCACCGTGGAGAGCAGCTCCAGGAAGCGCTCCCGGTCGCCGAAGCGCCGCATCCGGCGCAGCAGCGGGCCGCTGGCGTGCTGGAAGGACAGGTCGAAGTAGGGCACCACGCCGGGGGTGCCGGTGAGCACGTCGATCAGGCCGGGGCGGACCTCGGCGGGCTGCAGGTAGCTGACCCGCACCCGCTCGATGCCCTGCACCCCGGCCAGCCGGGGCAGCATCTTCTCCAGCGCGCGCAGGTCGCCCAGGTCCTTGCCGTAGGAGGTGGAGTTCTCGCTCACCAGGAACAGCTCGCGGACGCCCTGCCCGGCCAGCCACTCGGCCTCGCGGAGCACGTCGTCGGGGCGGCGGGAGATGTAGGCGCCGCGGAACGCCGGGATGGCGCAGAAGGTGCACCGCCGGTCGCACCCCGAGGCGATCTTCAGGTTGGCCACCGGGCCGCCGCTGAGCCGCTTGCGCGGGACGCGCGGGCCCGAGGCGGGCGCCACCCCGTCCGGCAGCGGCTCGAACGCGGCGTGCCCGGGGACGTGGGCGTCGGAGCCGTGCCGCTCCACCGGGGAGATCGGCAGCAGGGTGCGCCGGTCCCGGGGGTCGTGCGGGACGAGTTCGCGCCCGGCGACGACGTCGTCCAGCCGGTCCGCGATCTCGGTGTAGTCGTCGAACCCGATGACCTGGGCCTCGGGCAGCGCCTGGGCGAGTTCGGAGCCGTAGCGCTCGGCCATGCAGCCCGCCGCGACGACCTTCGCGCCGTTGTCCGCGGCACTCAGTAGCGCGTCGATGGAGTCCTGCTTGGCGGCCTCGATGAAGCCGCAGGTGTTGACCACGACGACGTCGGCTTCCCCGCCGGCGTCCCCGTCGACGAGGTCCCATCCGCCGGCGGCGAGCCGGCCGGCGATTTCTTCGGAGTCAACCTCATTTCGCGCACACCCGAGGGTGACGAGCGAAACAGTACGGCGCGATGACATAGCTTCCAAGATTAAGGGAGATCGGGTGCCCGGAGTGACCCGGCTTGACTACCAGCCTAGATCCATTCCACCCGGGCTCCGGCCGGAACCCCGGCACAATCCCGCCCGCCGCCTGCCGCCGCCTCGCCCGGGCCTCCCCAGGGCCGCCGCTCGGCTCACCGCACCGGCCAGAGCGGCACTCCCGCCTCTCCAGTGACCAGGATCACCTCCCCTGCGGCGGGTGGCTACCGCCCCGGCCCTCCGCCCACTCGCGCTGAAGCCGAACCTGCGGTGAAGCCCACCTGCGTCCAGCTCCGCGTCGTCGTCTTCTCCCGCCCCCTTCCCAGGGAGGTAGAGGGACCCGGCCCACCGGCCTTGCGGTCCCGTACCGGATGCGCGGTCAGGTCCGGGAAAGCAGCGGCCCTGGCTCGACGAGGCGGGCTGCACCGCGGGTGGGCGCGGTGCCGGGGCTCGGCGAGGGCTGCGCGAGGCGGGCCGGGCGTGGAGGGGGACGGCCCCAGCACTCGCGGTGCGGCGCCACCTCGCCGAGCCCGGCGCCGCCGTGGCCGATGCGGGCCGCCCCACCTCCGCGTCGGGCTCGGCGCCGCGGGGGTGTCAGAGCGCTCCGCCCCCGCAGCGCCGAGCCCGACGCGGATGGGCGGAGAAGCACGAGGCGGCCGCTCTCCTGCACACGGCGGGCGCCGGCACGGAGGCGGCGGGGCCCGGCCGGGCCCCGCCGCGTTCGCCGTGCTCCGCCGCCTCGGCGGCCCTCCATCACGGGGCGAGTTCGTCCGCCCGGAAGGTGAGGCGGGTCAGGCGGCCGTTCTGCCGCTCCTCGCCGTTGACCGCGACGCGGACGCTCGACGGGTCGCCGAGGTGGAGGTTGAGCTCGTCGTCGTCGGCCCACTCCCGGCTGGCGCCC
>Ga0079224_100015496_pt1 | contig 10678 bp, 6 predicted proteins | sample Stecom2015_FD_80414 | JGI IMG/M metagenome (GOLD analysis project Ga0079224, IMG submission 80414) | Agricultural soil microbial communities from Utah to study Nitrogen management - Steer compost 2015 | ecosystem: Environmental > Terrestrial > Soil > Agricultural land | place: USA: Utah...
CGGCGGCATCCAGCCGCACGGCGTGCTCGACGGTGCCACCTGGACCCATCCGCTCACCTGGATCTTCCAGGTGATGCCGATCTTCTTCCTGGTAGGCGGATACTCCAACGCCCTCTCCTGGCGTTCCGCGCGGCGCAAGGACGTGGGCTACGGGCAGTGGCTGCGCACCAGACTGCGCAGGCTCGGGATCCCGCTGATCCCGCTGCTGCTGGCCTGGCTGGTGATCGGGGTGGTCGCCGTCGCCGCCGGCGCCCCGAATGCCACCGTCCAACTCGCCTCCCAGATGGCGCTGATCCCCACCTGGTTCCTCGCCGCGTACCTGATGGTGATCATCGTGGCCCCGCCCTGCCTGCTCCTGTGGGAACGCTTCGGCTGGTTCTCGATCCTCGGCGTGCTCGCGCTCGCCGCGGTCGTGGACGCGCTCAGCCTCGTCGCGGATCAGCCGCTGCTGGGTTACCCGAACTATCTGCTGGTGTGGGCGGCGTTTCATCAGGTCGGTTACGCCTGGCTGGACGGCAGGCTTTCCGGTGCGGGCAGGCGTCTGCTGCTCGCCGTGATCGGGCTGGTGGGCCTGTTGCTGCTCGTGACGGTGGGGCCGTACCCGGTCTCGATGATCACCTCTGCCGCTGATGACATCTCCAACTCGAGCCCCACCCGCATCACCATGGCGTTCCTGGGCATGCTGCAGGCCGGGCTCGTGCTGTCGCTCGAGAAGCCGCTCACCGCGTTGCTGGCCCGGCCCCGGCTGTGGTTCGTCACCGTGCTGGTGAACCAGCGGATCATGACGTGGTTCCTGTGGCACCTCACCGTCATGGTGGGCCTCGCGCACCTGCTGCTGGCGCTGGACGCCCGGGCGCTGCTGCCCGAGCCGCTGGGCGGGGTGTGGTGGGCGACCCGGCCGCTGTGGGCGCTGGTGCTGCTGGGGCTCACCGGGGTCGTGGTGCTGGTGATGGGCCGGTTCGAGACGCCGCCGGCTGACGATCGCCCGGAGCCGCCGGTGTGGAAGCCGCTTGCGGCAGGCGTGACGGTGATCGCCGGGCTTGCCGTGATGGCCAACGTGGGCGTGGTCAACGAGAGCGGCGTGGCCTGGTGGTGGCCGCTGCTGCCGGTGGCGGGGATGTGGGTGTTCGGGGTGGTGCGGGTGCCAGTGCGAGGAGCTGTGGCCGCGAAATAGGTGACGACGCGTTACTCGATTGAATGCACCGGGCAAGTCCGTTGTGCAATTGGACGAGTGGACTAAGCGGCCGCCCGCGCCTCCAGGAACAAATCGACCGGCATTTCGCGCTCAAGCTTCCAGACAATCTGCATCGGCCGTGAGCCGGTCGCGTGGTCGAAGAATGCCGTGCCGAGGCAGGTGTAGGGCTCGGTGCCGATGTCGCCAGTCTTCGCTCGACGCACGAAGAGCACGACGTTGCTTCCGGCCTGGACGTGCGTGGCGTACCGACGGCCGGTAGCGCTCGCGGAACTCGTCGTGCTCTGCGACTCCCAATGGAAGTAGTCCTGGTTGATGGCGTAATCGCGATACATCGTGGTGGGCGAGTAGTCGGCCTCTGACTTCTTCAGGGTCACGAGGAGAGCGTCGGTACGGAGCGTCGGCATCCACTTCACACCCTCACGGATCGAGCCGGGAGTGCCGGGATCGAGTGTGCCCATCCCGAGACCTGCCAAGAGCTCCTCGCGGGAGTACTGAGCATGTGATCGAAGGGGTGATTGTGCAAGGCCGCTCAAGGGCCGGGGGAGGGACCGTGAGACTCGCTCCCGATACCCCAAAAGGTCAAGCACCTCGGCGACGAGCTGCGGGCGTGACCGCAGATCCTCGAGGCCTCGTCGGATTCCCTGTGTGCCCGAGGGCCAGAAGCTGAAGAAGAGCATGGCTGCGAAGAGATCCGAGTCAACATCCGGCGGTAGCGCAGGACTGGTGAGCAGCTCACGGTAGGCGCGAATGCGGTCGGGATCATCGACGTGTGTGAGGGCTGTGAGGCGACGCAGGAGCGCTTCATCGTCATCTGTGGAGGCTCTAGTGCGCTCTGCCGGGAAGGCCCAGTCCACCAGTGCAGTCCAGCTGGCTGCCCGCTTTTCGCCGAGGAATGTGCGTGACGGAGAGGCGTAGATGTCCGCCAGAGAACGCTCGGCGTCGTGGAGGTAACTGCCGAGCGAGTAATCATCGGGCTCGACGCCGGGAGCCTTGTGCTGACGGACGTCCACGATGAGATCTTTGGTGGAGAGCTTGAGCTGGCTGCGCACGTTCGTCAGCACGATGTCCTGCGCGACCTCGTCGAACACGATCTGCGAACCGGGCGGAAGGAAGGGAAAGCCGGACTGGATGCTGCGCTCCAACTTGTTCCGGGACAGCCCGGTGAGAGCGCGATACTTCAGATCGAAGCGGAACTGCGTGTTCTGTAGGCCCACGAAGTCCAGAACGGTCAGAACTGCCTTGTCATCGGACCGGCGCAGTCCACGGCCCAGCTGCTGCAGGAAGATCGTGGCGGATTGGGTGGGTCGAAGCATGAGCACGGTGTCGACCATCGGAATGTCGAGTCCCTCGTTGAAGAGATCGACGGCAAAGAGACACGTCAGCTCTCCGCGGCGCAGCTTCTCGAGCCCTTCGCGGCGCTCCTCGGGCTGGGACTGACCGGAGAGGGCCAGCGCGGGAAGGCCAGCAGCATTGAACACCCGTGCCATGTAGTGGGCGTGGTCCACGCTGACGCAGAAGCCGAGCGCCCGCATGCGCGTCGGATCGGTGACCTTGTCCTGAACGGCAGCCAACACCTTGGCGGCTCGGGCATCGTTGCCGGTGTACACCCGGTCGAGCTCACCGAGGTCATAGCGGCCGCGTGAGAAGCGGATTCCGCGAAGGTCTACTCCGTCGGCGATGCCGAAGTAGTGGAAGGGCACCAGGAGGTCTGCGCCGAGCGCGTCCCACAAACGCAGCTCACTCGCGATTCGTCCCTCGAAGAAGCTGGCTGCAACGTCCACGCCGTCGGCCCGCTCTGGTGTGGCAGTGAGGCCCAGTAGTTCACGAGGGGCGAAGTGGTCGAGGACGCGTCGGTATGTCGCTGCTTCGGCGTGGTGGAACTCGTCGATGACGACAATGTCAAAGTGCTCCTTCGCCCAGCGGGGGAGCTCATCTGCGCGGGCGATGGACTGGATCGAGGCAAAGACGTGCTTGCGGCGTGTGGGCTTCAGGCCGCCCACAAGGAGCTCTCCGAAGCTGCCGTCCTTGAGGACCTTCTGGTAGGTGTCCAGTGCCTGTTCGAGGATCTCTTTGCGGTGCGCGATGAAGAGTAGCGAGGGTTGATTCGCCGGTGTGGTCTGCATTCGCTTGTAGTCCAGTGCGGCGATGACTGTTTTCCCCGTCCCGGTAGCAGCGACGATGAGATTGCGATGGCGGTCGTGAATCTCGCGCTCTGCCTCCAGATCATCGAGCATCTCTCGCTGATGGGGGTAGGGACGGACATCGAGCAGGCTCACGTTGAAGGAGCCCGTGCCGGCGCGCCCCCCGTTCTTGGCGAGTAGAGTGTCGAGGTACTCCGCGTCCTTATCCGGGTCGTATGGCGCGAAGGCGGCATCGTCCCAGTAGGTGTCGAAGGTGGATTCGAACTTGTCGAGGAGGGTGGGAGTGGTGGTGCCTGAAAGTCGTACGTTCCACTCGAGCCCGTCGACAAGCGCCGCGCGGCTCATGTTTGAGCTGCCGACGTACGCAGTGGAGTAGCCGCTATTGCGGTGGAACATCCACGCCTTGGCATGCAGGTGTGTGGACTTCGCGTCGTAGTTGACCCGCACCTCTGCATTGAGAGCCCGGACGAAGTGATCGAGGGCCTTGCGGTCGGTGGCGCCGATGTATGTCGTGGTGAGGACGCGGATCTGCACGCCACGATCAGCCGCGGCACGTAGGGCATCTTCGAGGACGCGGATACCGCTCCACTGCACGAAGGCACAGAGCAGGTCGATTCGATCAGCGCTGGCCATCTCGAGGCGTAGCTCAGATCCCAACTGTGGGTCCATCCGGGAGTTCGTGAAGAGAGCGACGTCGCTCAGCGGGGTAGAAGGACGCGGGGCGGGCACTGTGTGAGCTTCGGTGACCGACGTGAGCAGTCGAGGGCCGGGGGTGACGAAAGGGTCATCCATCGCAGGAGGGAGGCTCTGGAGTATTCGGTTGGCAAGGTCGATCTGTTCTTCGTGCGCGGTGCCCTGCAGTGCTTTGCTCACGGCGCTCGAGATGTGCTGAGTCAGGACGTGTGCAACGTCTTCGGAGTCGACATCCGCGGTAACAGCGGTCAGCCCGTGGGTATTTGCACTGTCGAGCGAGCTGGCAAGTCCGGCTGTGACGAGTAGTTCGTACAGGCCGGGGTCCAGGTGGCCTGGCGCTGTCATTGCTCATGTCCCTGAGTAGTCGATGCGTGGTGCAGCATCTGTGGCAGGCGCTCGATGATCGGAACATCTCCGGGAGCCCATTCCAGCTTCTCCAGCTCATCGAGATTGACCCAGGTCAGGGCGTCGTGATCGGTACTTGACACCGGATCCTCTGCGACAAAAACTGCGGTGTAGCAGGAGAGTTCGATGGTCGCTCCGGCAACGTCGCTGACGCTCTGGTCGATGAATGTGCCCACCGAGACATCGACAGAGAGTTCCTCTCGGAGCTCTCGGGTCAAGGCCTCTTCGGGGCTTTCATCAGGCTCAACTTTGCCGCCCGGGAATTCCCAGAGCCCGCCTGCGCTTCGTTCCGGGTTGCGTCGAGCAGCGAACACGGTGCTCCCGCGCTGGATGATCGCACCGACCACCCGGATCTTTTTGCTCGCACCCACAGCAGCTCCCTCTCATCAGCGCGTTCTCTGATCTTACGGATCTGTCCCGACAACGGGTGCGATACGTGCAGACGAGAGGGCTGCGCTGCAGCGGCGCGCGTCTCACATCATCGGCACGAACACCCGCATCGTCCCGGCCCCGCGGTTACCCCACTCGCGATATGGCTGCAGTCGTACTCGGCGCGGTTCGCTGACCTGCACGCCCGCGGCAGGATCCGATGCGTAGGCCCACCCCTTCTCCTCGACGGTGCGACGGGCGAGCGAGGCGAACACCTCGCCGTCCTCCACCGCCAGGCCCGCGTCCACGTCGATCACCGCGTCCTCCACGTCGGCGCCGAAGTCAGCGGACTCGAGGCAGTGCACCAGAGGGCCGCGCTCCACGGCGACCTGGCCGCGCACCGCGTCGATCCGCGGATCGGGCCAGGAGAACCGGGCGGGCATCGGCAGGGACAGGGCCACCGCGTCACCGACGGCCCAGGTGCGGGAGAGCAGGAGCTTTCCGGCACTCACAGAGGCGTCGACGGCCTCGCCGTTCACCGTCACCGAGGCGCCCTCGCACCAGGCCGGGACGCGCAGCGCGAGCGTCCACTCGCCGGCACCGGCCGCCACGCGGATTCCCACCTCACCGTGAACCGGGTACTCGGTGGTCAGCTCGAGCTCGACCTCACGCTCGGCCACCGTCGCGCGCACCGTGCCGCTCACGTACTGGTGGATCGCCAGCTCGTCACCGCTCGTGGTCGCCACGTACGCGGGCAGCGAAGCAAGCGTGCGCGCGATGTTCGTCGGGCAGCAGGAGACGGTGAACCACGGGGCGCGCTGGCTCGAGCTCGCCCGCGGCGTGGGCCGGTCGGGCTCGGGAGCGCTGCCCTCGGTGCGCTGCTGGAGCGGGTTCACGTAGAAGAACGCGTCCCCCTCGGCGGAGAGGCTCGCGGTGACCACGTTGAACAGGCACCGCTCGATGACGTCGGCGTAGGCCTCGTCCCCGGTCCACAGCAGCAGGCGGTGGGCCACCTGGATCGCGGCCACGCCGGCGCAGGTCTCGCAGTAGGCGACGTCCGGCGGGAGCTCGAAGTCCTCGCCGAAGGATTCGTCCATGTGTCGGGAGCCCATGCCGCCGGTGATGTAGGTGCGGCGGGCCAGGGTGCGGTCGAACTGGGCGCGGATCGCCTCGACCTTCGCGTCATCCCCCGCCTCGACAGCCGCATCGATCGCGCCGGCGGCCAGGTACAGGGCGCGCACAGAATGTCCGCGCAGCACGCTCGCCTCGTAGACGGGCTCATCGTCCTGGAAGTACTGCTGGCCGAACTCGATCTCGCCCAGCAGGCCCCTGCCGCGCAGGTGGAGGAATCGCTCCGCGAGGCGGAGGTAGCGCGGCTCGTCCAGCGTGCGGCCGAGCTCCACCAGGGCGGTCTCCACCTCGGGGTGACCGCCTACGGCGTCGTGCCCGCCTTCGCCGAAGATCTCGCACAGATGGTCGGCGACCTTCACTGCGGCGGTCGTGAACTCGTCGGCCCCGGTGGTGCGCAGTCGCGCCACGGCCGCCTGGAACATGTGCCCGGCGCAGTACAGCTCGTGACCCCACTCGAAGTCCGAGTAGCGGGGCTCCTGGCCCTCGCGGCCGAACCGGGTGTTGAGATAGCCGTCGGCTTCCTGTGCGGGGACGATCACGGCGGTCAGCTCGCGGAAACGGCGGTCCATGTCCTGATCGCCGGTGCGGCCGATCTCCCAGGCCATGGCCTCCATCAGCTTGTACACGTCGGAGTCGGAGAACTCCCGTCCCTGGCGCACGGCGGCGATGGTGCTTTCCACGGCGGCGCTGAAGTTCCCCACCCAGCCGAGCTTCTCCATCCACAACTGGGCGTGCGGAATGGTGACGCGGGCGTTCCGCTCGAGATAGGGGGCCCAGGAGCCGCCGGTGATGGTCACGGCATCGAGTCCGAGGGGATGGTGGTTGCCAGCATCCGAGCAGATGGGGCCGACGGTGGAGTGGGTGCGCACGGGGGAGGTGGTCACAGCGGTTCTCTCATTTCACGGCGCCGACGGTGAGTCCGTCGCGCAGCAGTTTGTAGCTGAGGGTGTAGACGATCAGGATCGGGACGGCGGTCAGCACGGCCAGGGCCATCAGGCCTGGCCAGTCGATGCCGAAGGCGGAGACCTGCTGGGCGAGCAGGGCGCTCAGCGGGTAGGTGCCGGGGGAGAGGAAGAAGTTCACCGCGTACAGGAATTCGCCCCACGCCAGCAGGAACACGATCGTGCCGGTGGTGGCGACGCCGTTGCGGGCCACCGGCAGCGCGATCCGCAGGAAGGTGCCCAGGCGCGCCGTGCCGTCGATCGCGGCGGCCTCCTCGAGCTCCACCGGGACGGTGCGGAAGAACGGACGCAGCAGGATGATCGCGAACGGTGTCAGCAGTGCGGCGTCCGCGAGGATCACCCCGCCGAGCGAGTCGAGCATGCTCCAGGAGCCGAACAGCTGGAACAGCGGGATCACCGTGGCCGTCTGCGGGAGCATCTGCAGCACGATCAGGCTGCCCAGCAGCACCGCGACCAGCGGGCCGCGGGTGCGGGCCAGGCCGTAGGCCGCGGGCACCGCGATCAGGAGCACCACCGCGGTGGTGCCGGCGGCGATCAGGATCGACTGCCGCAGCGCGGTGAACAGCTCCGAGTTCAGAGCGTTCGCGTAGGCGTCCAGGGTGGGCGTGAACACGAACATGCTCGCCCGGTCGAACACCAGGGAGGACGGCTTCAGGCTGGTCAGCACGATCCACAGCAGCGGCACGCCATACAGCAGGGTGAGCAGGACCTTGATCAGGGTCTCGCCGAGACCGGCTCTCTGGTTCATCGCTCCTCCTTCAGGATGCTGCGGCTGTACAGGACGGCCAGCACGAGCACCAGCAGCACGGCGAGCACGGACGTGGAGGCGCCCAGGCCGAAGTCGTAGCGGCTGAAGGCCTGCAGGTAGCCCAGGAACGGCAGGGTGTTGGTCGCGGTGCCGGGACCGCCGTAGGTCATCACGTAGATGAAGTCGAAGCTGCGAAACCCGTACACGATGGTCAGCACCAGCAGCACCAGGGCCGTCGGCTTCGCCGCGGGGATCATGATGTGCCGGATCTCCTGCCAGCGCGTGGCGCCGTCGAGCGCCGCGGCCTCGAAGATCTCCGGGCTGATCCCCAGCAGCGCCGCACGGAACACCAGCGCGTTGAACGGGATCACCGCCCACGTGGTCACCAGCGCCACCGAGATCAGCGCCCAGGTGGCGTCATACAGGAAGGGGATCGGCTCCGAGCGCAGCGGCGTCAGCAGCACCAGGGTGTTGATCAGCCCGTCCTCGGCGAACAGGAACTTCCACACCGAGCCGTTGACTACCGGCGGCAGCGCCCACACGAACACCATCCCGGCCAGCACGATCGCCGACCAGCGGCCCTTGGTGCGCAGCGCGATCGCCGCCGCCAGGCCCAGGCCCATCCCCACCGCCGTGACGATCACGGCGACCACCACGGTGCGCACGATCGCATCGACCATCGCGCCGCTGGTGAATCCCTCGAGGTAGTTCGCCAGCCCCACGAAGGGCCACTCCTGGTTCAGCGTCGCCGAACCCACCTCGGAGACGCTCATCCGCACCAGCTGGAAGATCGGGATGGCGGAGAAGACGGCGAGGAACGCCACCCCCGGCAGCAGGAACCATGCCCTGGTGCCGAGGGGGCCGCCGCGTCGGGCCCGGCTGCGACTGCCGCGTCCCGGCGGGCGCGGACCTGCGGTCGTCGGCGGGGTGTGGCGGGTGTCCGCGCTCGCCGTCATGGTGCCTCCTGCGTGATGGATCGGGTGCTCAGGCGGAGAGCGATTCGAGCAGCTGCATGACCGTCTGCGCCGCGGCCTCGGGGTCCTGCTGGCCGCCCAGCGCGGCGCTCCACGCCTGGCCCACGGTGGTCTGCACATCCGCCACCGCCTCCGGCGGGATCGCGGCCGACGGGTAGTTCGCGCCGCCCTCGGCGACGGTCTGCGAGAAGGGGACCAGCAGCTCGTTCTCGGTCACCGCCGGATCCTGGGCGGCGTCCTCCCTCGCCGGGATGGAGCCGACCAGCTCGACGGCCGCGGCCTGGCCCTCGGCGCTGTAGTACGTCGAGGTCAGGTACTGCCACGCGAGCTCGGCGTTCTGCGAGAAGGCGCCGACGGCCTGGCCCTCCCCGCCGAGGTAGACCTGGCCGGTCTCGCCGACCGGCAGCGGGACCACCGTGTACTCGAAGGAGGCGTCGGCCTCGGCGGCGGCGATCTGCCAGTTCCCGTTCGCTGCGAACAGCGATCCACCGGCCAGGAACTGCTGGAACGGCACCGTCTGATCCCAGGTGGTGGCCTCCTTCGAGAGGTAGCCCTGCTCGACCCAGCTGTTCACCATCGCGAAGCCATCGGTCAGCGCCTGCTCATCCGGCGACTCGTAGGTGAAGCCCTGGCTGCTGAGCCAGGGGTAGGCCTGCCACTCGCCCTGCGACTGCGGCAGGCCGGACAGGGTGATGCCCGCGAGCCCGCTCTCCTGTGCCGCGGCCATGGCCGCCTCGAGCTCCTCCATCGTGGTGGGCGGCTCCAGGCCGAGCTCGTCGAGCTTGTCGACGTTGCACCACAGGCCCAGCAGGTTCACGTAGCCCTGTACGGCGTAGAGGGACCCGTCGATGGTGTGCTGGACCGAGTCGGGGAACTGCGAGGCGTCCTCATAGGCGCCCCACTCCTCGTCGATCGCCTTGAGCCCGCCGGCCAGCGCGAGCACCGAGGCCTCGGCGCCGTTGAACACCACCACGTCCGGTCCGGTCTGGCTGCCTGCGGCGCTGACGACCTTGCTGTTGAGCTGGTCGTAGGGGACGAAGACGTTCTCGACGGTCACACCCTCGTTCGCGGACTCGAACATCTTCTTGTACCTGTCCATGAGGGCGACCTGACTGTCCTCGGAGAAGTAGTGCCACACCGTGACGGTGTTCCCGCCCTGCGAACCGTCCTCTCCGGAGCCGCCGCCGGAGCCGGAGCTCCCGCAGGCCGCGAGTGCGCCTGCTGCCGCCAGGCCGGTGGTGCCGGCGAGGAATGCCCGGCGCTTCATGGGGTGGGTGCCGTTCATGTCTAACCTCCTTGTTAGAGCCCGGAGTCTCCGAGCCGACGAAACTAGCGAAAGCGTTTTCGTTAACGTACAGTGGCGCGCATCTCACGTCAAGAGCCCTCGGTGCAGGGAGGGGAAGGGGGCAACGATGAACAATGGGCACATGGAGAAGGTGGGCCCGCGTCTGCGCGACGTCGCCGACGCGGCGGGCGTCTCCGTGGCGACAGCCTCGAAAGCCCTCAATGGCAGGCAGGATGTTTCCGCCGCGACCAGGGAGAAGGTGCTCAAGGCGTCACGGGAGCTGTCCTTCCGGCCCAACCGCGCCGCGCAGCAGCTGCAGAGCGGAGCCTCGGGCACCGTGGGCCTGATCGCGAACGACCTCGACGGCCGCTTCTCGATCCCGATCATGATGGGTGCCGAAGACGGTTTCGGAATTGAGAACGTCTCGGTGTTCCTCACCGACGCGCGTGGTGATCTGATCCGCGAGCGCCACCACCTCGAAGCGCTCATGGCCCGCGGGGTGGACGGATTCATCTTCGTCGGCAGCCGCACGGACCCGCGCCCGCCGATTGCGATGGACGTGCCGGTGCCCGTCGTCCACGTCTACGCCCCGAGCGCGGATCCCGACTCGCTCTCGTTCGTGCCCGACAACGTGGATGCGGGGCGAAGGGCGACTCAGCACCTCCTCGATCTCGGCCGCACCAAGCTCGCGCTCATCTCCGGCGATCCGAGCTACGCTGCATTCACGGACCGCCACGCCGGAATCGACGAAGTCCTCGAGGAGGCCGGCGTGGAG
>Ga0079224_100015498_pt1 | contig 10678 bp, 6 predicted proteins | sample Stecom2015_FD_80414 | JGI IMG/M metagenome (GOLD analysis project Ga0079224, IMG submission 80414) | Agricultural soil microbial communities from Utah to study Nitrogen management - Steer compost 2015 | ecosystem: Environmental > Terrestrial > Soil > Agricultural land | place: USA: Utah...
ACCCCCTCCCTCCGTCTGCCTACGGCAGCCACCTCCCCCGAATTCTGCGCAGCGTCCCTGTGGGGCGGGGGAGGCCGGGTGGGGGTGTTGCGGAAAAATAGGTTCAAAGATGAGTTCGCCAACAGCACTATTTGGTGGTATTGACCTCACCCCTGCTCGCTGCACTCGCTCTCCCCTCTCCATGCATGGAGAGGGGAGGGAGAACCGCAGGTTCGGAAGGGGTGAGGGTTGGACAGGTAAGCCCTCCAGCACCGATTCCACCCAAATAGTTAGAACGATATTTTTGACTGGGCAGCTGGACAGCCGGCTGTCCAGTTTTTTTATAGAAATGGGGGAGTGGCTGCCGCAGGCAGGCGGAGGGAGCATGCAAACTAGTTCGCCAACAGCGCCGCGAATCGCAAGCTCGGCCGGCTGTGACGAAAGCCGGCTTGACGCCAGCCTGTCGGTAATCCACCAACTGACCTATGCAAAATACCCCCGGTCAGCGCGGGCAAAATCCGGCGAAGTGGCTTAAGCTAAGGCGTTCAATCTGAAAAGGACAGGATGATTGCCAACGCTTATGCTTCGCTCACTGGTTGTTACTCCGGGTGAGGATGAGCAGGAACCGTTTGTGTTTCGGCGGAACCTTGCCTCGGAAAAGCTGGAATGTGCGCTGAAGGAGCCGCACAGTGTGATCTGGATCGACATTACCGAACCCGCGCCGGATGAGATTGCATGGCTGGAAGAAACCCTGCGGCTGCACCCGGCTGTCGTCACTGATCTGAGGCGCGAAGACCGCCGGCCAACGCTGCTCATCTACCCGGATTATATGTTCCTGTCGCTGTTCGAGCCGAGGATTCAATTGCAGCGGGTGCGCAGTTCTGAAGTCCACTGCCTGATCGGGGCGAATTTTTTTGTGACGGTCCGGCAGGCCAATACATCCGCAGTGGATGACGCCTACGAACGGGCGGCGCAGAATCCCGAGTCGTTCCAGCGCGGGGTGGCGTACCTGCTGTACCTGACCACGCAGTTCGTCGTAGACGGTTACTACCCGCTGCTCGATCAGATCAGCAACCGGTTGAATGACATGGAAGAAGAAATTCTGACCGGCGGGGCGAAGATTTCGCAGCACACGATCTACCCCATCAAGAATCAACTGATTACCCTGCGCCAGATGGTGGCCCCACAGCGCGAGGTGCTTTCGAGCGTCATCGGGGAGGAGCGTCTGGCCGAGACGAACGAAAACCGCGATCTGTTCCGTCACCTGTACGAGCGGCTGCTGCGTGTCTATGATGTCATCGATTCGCAGCGTGATTTATCCAGCAACGTACTCGATCTTATACGCAGCCAGCAGGCGACCCGGCTGGCGGAAGCGGTTAACCGCCTGACGATTCTCTCGATGATCTTCCTGCCGCTCACGTTTGTGATTGGTCTGTTCGGGCTAAACTTCGTGACGACCGACCCGGAACTGCGCATACCACTCGATGGCTCGTGGATGTTCGTCCTGATTCTGCTGATGACAGCGATTTCAGCCGGTGGGCTGCTGTGGTTCTTCAGCCGCAAAGGCTGGTTGTAAACGCACCGGTGATTGAAGGATAGAGTAGGGTGAGGAGGGGCGCATTACCGCAGCGCCCCTGTTGTTGAGGTGGGATCAGTCCAGGTAGGGTGTATAACCGTAGTGTTCGTGGACCTGCTGCCGCCAGCGCGGATCGGCCATGTCCGGCCAGTTGTCCTGATCGAACCCTTCGGCATTTTCCAGCGTTTCTTTGTTGACGTTGAGAATAAACTTATGATCGCCCGTGTCCAGATCGAGCGCCTCCCAGGGGATGGCGAACAATTTGTCGCCCAGCCCCAGAAAACCACCAAAGGACAGCACCGCGTAGGCCACGCGCCCCTGATCCACATCGATCATGATTTCTGTGACTTTGCCGAGGTCTTCGCCGGCCGGGTTTTTGACGCCATTACCGATCATGGAAGTGGCAGATAGTACGAGCCTGTGCATCTTGTCTTCCTTTCGCGTTTGATATACCGTAAGAACACCGGATCGTGTTTATCCAGTCTGCATCGAAAGCGCCCGCAGCAGATGCGTTGACTGGATGGTTCCGTTGGGGGTAAGCTGAAGGGACCCTGTTTGGGTCATATGATTGAACGGCGCAGCCTGCGGGTTGACTTTGACCCGTGCGTGCGCCTGATGTATGATGATTGCGCTTGCATCCCATTGGCAGGTACTGAAATGCCGACGATCAAAGATGTCGCCAGAGAAGCGGGCGTTTCAATCGCCACTGTTTCTTACGTCCTCAACAATAAAGACGCTGGAATCAGGGATAGTACGCGCCAGCAGGTGCTCGAAGCGGTGCGGCGGGTAGGCTATGCCCCCAATGTCACGGCGCGCAACCTGAAGGCCAGCCGCAGCGGGTTGATCGGTTATGCCTGGCACGAAGTGCCGCTGGGGCAGGTGAACTCGGTGCTTGACCGTTTCACCTATTATCTGGCACAGGCTGCCGAGGCGTCCGGCTATCATATGCTGACGTTCACCCATCCCCCTGGGGACCCTGTGGAAGTCTACAGCGACCTGATCCGTACCGGGCGTGTGGATGCGTTCGTGCTGTCCGATACCAACACCGATGATCCGCGCATCCGTTTTCTGATCGATCAGGATTTCCCCTTCGTCAGTTTTGGGCGGGCTAACCCAAACTGGGATTTCTGCTGGGTCGATACAGATGGAACGGCGGGTATGCGGCAGGCCGTGGATTACCTGATCGAACTGGGCCACCGCCGGATTGCGATGGTCGCCTGGCCGGAAAATTCGCTGGTGGGCGAAAATCGGCTGGCCGGCTATCTGGATGCGCTGGAAAATGCGGGTATTCCGCTGCATCCGGCGTATATTTTTCGCGGCGAGTATGACATCCAGACCGGGCACGACGCTGTGATTTACTGGTCGCAACTGCCGCCGGACGAGCGCCCGACCGCCATCGTCACGGTGACCGACCTGATTGCTATTGGCGTGATTAACGAAGCGGAACGGCAGGGTCTGGTCGTCGGCGATACGCTTTCCGTGATTGGCTATGACGATGTGCCGCTGACTCAGTACCTTCGCCCGGCCCTGACAACCGTCCAGCAGCCAATACCGGAGATCGGCCGGCAACTCATTCAGATGCTTGAAATGATTCTGGCGCGTGAGCCACTGGCGCAGCGGAATGTCCTCTTTGCGCCCAGCCTGATAATCCGCGACTCAGTCGGCCCGCCGCCGCGCTGAGTACATGCCCATGTCCTGATAGGTCTGCACAATCTTGCGGATCGCGACCAGGTAGGCCGCTGTGCGAAAATCGGTGATTTTGTCGCTGCTGTGATAAACCTCGCGGATTTCCTGATAGGCCAGCCGCATGGTATCGTCGAGGCCGGAGCGCACCAGAGTCAGTTCATCGGTATCCATCGCCAGTTCCCGCTTGAGCCGGTCCGGAACCTGCTTGCCGGTCACAATCTCCAGCGCCTCGATCACACGGTTTATGCGCAGTTCATCCAGCCGTCGATCCATGCGTCCAAAGCGAATGTGAGAAAGATTCTTGATCCACTCGAAGTAAGAAACGGTGACACCGCCGGCATTCACGTAAGCATCAGGCAGCACCACAACCCCGCGCGCGTGCAGTTTGGCATCCGCATCGAAGGTTACCGGGCCGTTGGCAGCTTCGACAATCAGTTTAGCCTTAATGTCATTGGCATTATCCTGCGTGATCTGCCCTTCCAGCGCCGCCGGAATAAGGATGTCGCAGTCCAGACCCAGGCATTTGACCCCATCCGGCTCAAACCAATCGTCCCGGAATCCCTTCACCCCATGGGTCTCGTCCAGGTGGGCTTTGATTGCGTCTACCGGCAGGCCCTGTTCATCGATCAGCGCCCCATCACGTTCGATAATACAGACGATCTTCGCGCCGTCTTCCTCGGCCAGAAATTTCGCGGCATGGTAGCCCACATTCCCCAACCCCTGCACGATAATCCGCTTGCCTTCCAGCGAACCGGTCAGGTTTGCCAGTTTTACATCGTCAGGGTGACGGAAAAATTCACGAAGGGCGTACTGCACGCCGCGCCCGGTGGCTTCGATACGGCCTCGGATACCGCCGTTGGTAACTGGTTTGCCGGTGACACAGGCCAAATAGTTCAGGTCGGTCGGGTTGACGGAACGATAGGTGTCCGCAATCCACGACATTTCGCGCGGGCCGGTTCCCATATCCGGGGCGGGGACATTTGTGCCGGGGTGAATATAACCTTTGATAATCAATTCGTGGGCAAAGCGCCGGGTGATGCGCTGCAATTCGGCCTCGCTGTAATCGCCCGGGCGTATTCGCAGCCCGCCCTTGGAACCACCATGGGGCACGTTGACGATGGCGCATTTGTAGGTCATCAGGGTTGCCAGCGCCGTAATCTCGTCCTGGTCGACGGCTTCCGCGTAACGGATGCCGCCTTTGACCGGGAGCCGGTGGTCGCTGTGGACCGCGCGCCAGCCCTGAAACGTGCGATACGTGCCATCATCCATCTGCACGGGAAACTGGACCTGCAAGACGCTGCTGCACGCCTTGATCTGCTCGGCCAGGCCAGAAGGCAGCTCGATATGGCGAAAAGCGCGGTCAACCATTCGGTTGACATCTTCGGTAAATGATACAGCTTTATTCGCCATCTCTGCCCCTTTCCAATGCGGCTGGATCAGCTCATTATACCGCGCCGCCCGGCGGCAGTCGTCACAGATGGCTGGGTTGTGTCGGCTTGATCGAAACGAGATCGACGTGGGCGCGTGGTGGCAGGGTTGCTACAAAGATCACCGCCGCTGCGATGTCCTCAGCTTGCAGCATATGCTCACGCTCTGGCTGCGGCGGTGGGGCAGGTCGCAGGTCCAGCAGCGGGGTATTGGCTGTGCCGGGGCAGATCAGGCAGGCGCGCACAGCGAAAGGGTTGCCTTCCTGATTCGTCACCTGCGTAAGGGCATCCATCCCCATTTTCGAGGCGCTGTAGGCCACCCCCGCCGGCAGGCTGGGGCGCAGCCCGGCCCGCGACGACAGATTGATAATCAGGCCGCTGCGGCGCGCTTTCATCTCGGGCAGGACCGCTTTGGTAAACAGAAACGCGCTGGTCAGATTCACATCGAGCAGGTAGCGCCACTGGTCGCTGCCGGTATCCGTGATGCTGCGCTGGGTGACATTCGTGCCGGCATTGTTCACCAGAATGTCGATGGGGCCGAGCTTCTGGCGCGTGGTTTCAACCGCAGCCAGCACTGCTGCCTCATCGCGCACATCGGCGGCGCAGACGACAGTGCGCGCCCCTGCGGTCTGCGCCTGCTCCGCTACTGCCTGAAGCTCGGTCTCGCGCCGGGCCACCAGGGCCACATGAGCGCCCTCGGCTGCACATGCCAGCGCAATAGCACGACCAAAACCGCTGCTGGCACCGGTGATAATTACGTTCTGGTCGGTCAGCCGTTTCAATTGTTGTCCCTTATGGTTAGCGCAGACTAATTCGCCAACAACGGCGCGAATAATAAAATAACCAATTCGGCTGAATTTTTCGAGCATCTGCTGCCGGGGCCGCAAACACGAATCATTTAGGACGTAACGATTGTTCATTTTAGGTTAATAAACTGTTAGTCTCTTATATGCCGCTAATGTGCATTTTAGTTCTCTGTAAGGCGCGCTGGAACACCATGTATGAACGCAAGCAAGAAGAGCGTAAAGAGAAGGTTTTAATTCTGTCGATATATCCGGTACGGAACAACGATTCTCATTTTCCCCCAGGTAATTGCAGGGGAAGGGACGCTTAATGCAGGTCGATGTAAAACGTGCTGCTTCTCGTGCGGGAATAGAGGTTAACCGTTGGTGGACCACAGGGAAGCGACACGATCAGCCCGTTGAGGCGACACTCCCGCCACGCATTGCTATCTCTGACCTAACCATCCCAGAACAGATCGCCTACTATCGATCTCGGCTCGCCATCGACCAGACGCGGCGCATTCAGTCCGCGCCGGCGCTGGCTGCTCAGGCCAGCGAGTACGCAGCCGCAGCCAATCAGGTGTACCAGTTTGGTGATCGAAAAGTCAATATCTTCGCGCCGTTTGTGACAGCGCAGTCGGCCCTTCAGACCGTAACAACCGGCCAGCGCCGGGTGATGATTGTGTTGGGCCTGATCCTGCTGCTGGCTTTCGCTATCGACCTGGTGGCGACTTCGGTGGCGATAATGGCGCTGCTGATGCTTTTTTATTCTGGGAACCTGCTGCTCACCTTCTGGCTGTCGGTGCGCACCCTGGAGCATTCCCAGGAAATCCAGATTCCCGACGAAGTGGTTCACGCGCTGGCAGATGCAGACTGGCCCCGGTACACGATTCTGTGCCCGCTCTACCGCGAAACCGAGGTGGTCGAGCAGTTTGCCCGAGCGATGAGCGCGCTCGATTATCCCATCGACAAGTTGCAGATTCTGTTTCTGACTGAAGAGGATGACGAGCCGACCCGTGAGGCGATCCGGGCGGCAAAGCTGCCGGAGCATTTCCAGATTGTGACCGTGCCGGATGGTCAGCCGCGCACCAAACCACGCGCCTGCAATTATGGTCTGTTGCAGGCGACAGGCGATTATCTGGTGATTTACGATGCCGAAGATGTGCCCGACCCGCTGCAACTCAAAAAGGCGGTGCTGGCATTTTACAGCCGCGATTCCGGCCTGGGCTGCGTGCAGGCTAAGCTGAACTTCTACAACAGCGACCAGAACATTCTCACGCGCCTGTTTACGGCGGAATACTCGACCTGGTTCGAGATGACCCTGCCCGGATTGCAGGTGGGGCGCTTTTCCATTCCGCTTGGCGGCACATCCAACCATTTTCCGGTCAGTGTGCTGCGGGAGGTCGGCGGTTGGGATGCCTATAATGTGACCGAAGACTGCGACCTTGGTCTGCGGCTGGCAGCGCATCATCTGAACACGGTGGTGCTGGATTCAACCACCTACGAAGAAGCCAACCCCCGCGTCCGCAACTGGATACGCCAGCGTTCACGCTGGATCAAAGGTTATTTTCAGACCTATCTGGTTCACATGCGCAACCCGCGCCGCTACCTGGACCGGTCGCGGCTGGCGGAGTTTCTATCGCTGCAACTGATTATCGGCGGGCGAACGCTGGTCCTGTTGATTAACCCGTTGATGTGGCTCACCCTGACGATCTATATCCTGTTTCGCCCCTACGTCCAGCCTGCTTATGAGACGCTCTTTCCGGCGCCCGTTTTATACATGGCGGTGATCTGCCTCATCATGGGCAACCTCATGTATATCTATATCCATTTCACCGGCTGTCTGAAACGCCGCCAGTACGATCTGATTAAGTGGGCGCTGCTGCTGCCGCTGTACTGGATGCTGGGCAGCTATGCGGCATTTAAGGCGCTGGGGCAGTTGATTACCAAGCCCCATCACTGGGAAAAGACCACACACGGGCTGCATCTGAATCACGCCAGCGCCAATGGCACAGCAGCAGTGCCGGTGAATGGACATGAGGCCCCGAACGGTCATGTGCAGGCAGCGGCTGGCAGCGTACTTGCTTCAGCCGCAGTGACCTCGACCAACGGGCGCGTTTCAAATGGCGATGCCCTGGCGTATGGCTCTGGCGGGGGCGTTGATCTGGCGGCGCTGGCACGGATTCCGGCCCGGACACCTTTCTGGCAGCGGGTTCCTGCCGATGGGTGGTTAACCGCTACACTTGTGACGGCCTGCATTGCCAGTTTGGCAGCGACTCTTTATTTCCTTGTGACCAATCAGATTCTGCTTTATAAGGACTCCAGCTCGCATCTGGGCATGGCGCGCATGTTGTTCGATAACATCCGCCCGGGTTTTGCTCATCTTGGCGGTGTCTGGCTTCCGCTGCCGCATCTGGCAATGATGCCGTTTTCGATGGTTGACTATCTCTGGCGCACGGGCCTGGCCGGGGCATGTGTGTCCGTGCCGTCATATGTGATTACGGCGCTCTACATTTTCCTGAGTATTCGGCAGTTAACGCGCCACAGCATGGCGAGCTATATCGGCGCGCTGGTGTTTATGCTCAATCCTAACGTGCTCTATTTACAGGCGACCCCGCTTACGGAACCGCTGGCAGCGGCGACGATTACAGCCGCCTGTTATCATCTGCTGGTCTGGATTCAGGAAGAGAAGCCGCTTCACCTGCTGGTTGCTGCCGCTGCGACTTTTCTGGCTACACTGGCACGCTATGATGGCTGGGCCTTGTTCATGGGTTTTCTGGCCTTGATTCCCCTTATCACGCTGATGAAACGCCGGCAGCGTTACCAGGTCGAAGCCAATACGATTATATTTGGGCTGCTGGGTGGACTGGGCATCGCTATCTGGATTCTATGGTGTGCGCTCATCCTGGGCGATCCCCTGTACTGGCAGCGTAGTGAATATTCCTCGCAGGGGCAGCACGAGATGCTGATCCAACAGAATCGCCTGTATACCTATCACAATGTGCCTGAATCAATCCGCTATTTTACGGTGCTGACCGCCGTAACGATGGGGCCTGTGATGTTCGCGCTCAGTGTGGCGGGTGTCATTATTTTTGTGGCACGGAAGCGCATCTCCGCAGAAACACTTGGCGGGCTGACATTTCTGATTCCCTTTGCGTTTTACATCTTTTCGCTCTACAGCGGTCAGGTATCGATCAACCTCCCCGAACTCGTTCCGCCGGATGCGCCAGACAAATACTTCAACAGCCGTTTCGGGATTGTAGGCGTTGTACCCGGTGCGGTGTTTTTCGGTGTGCTGGCGGCATGGGTCATTTCGCTGGCCGCAAAATACTGGTCGTCGCACAGGCCGACTGGCCGGGCAGTGCTGCGCTATGGGCTGCCGGCGGTCTTTGTGCTTGGAATCGTCGGACAATCCGTCGTGACTGTCCAGAATGGCGTTGTTGCATTGCAGGACGGACAGTTTGGGCGTTCATGTCAACCACCGCAGAAGATAGTCGATTACATGGCGCGCTATTATGGCGGCGGCAGGATTCTTCTGGACACATTCAGCAATTCCAGTCTGTATCTGTTGGGGCCGGTAGCGGGTATAGAGTTCAAGAATATTATTTACGAAGGGACTGCATCACTCTGGGAACAGGCGCTTGAAGACCCGGCTGCTGTTGTTGATTGGATTGTCCTGAATCCACAGGACCCGCATGACAAAGTGGCAGCGGCTATCGACGTGCGGTCGCCTCGCTTCCTTGCTCAGTTCCTGCTGGTGGTTGAGGAAGAAGAAGGCGCGCGCGGGCTGTACCGGCGCATTACGCTGCCGCCTACACCTGAGCGTCCGATTCGTCAGGACGTGATGATTGCCAATCATCAGTGTTCCGGCTATTAGCATGATCCAGTAGATCAGTTGCCGGCCAGAACCCCGGTCCATATCAGTTCAGCAGGCCGTATACATTCAGCCGGTTCGAGAAGGTGGGAACGTAAACCTTGCCATTGGCAATGGTTGCTGGATTGAATTTTGCCAGCAGGCCGACTTCATCACGCTCGCCATTCATATCGCTGCTCCAGATGATGCGCTGGAGGTTGGTCGCATCCAGTGCGACGAGAACACCGGAATAATCCCCTTCATTGGCAAGTGGTGCGTAAAGCGCCCACAGGATACCTGTTTCCGACGCCAATCCATTGGCAGAGAGTGATAATGAACCGATGGGCATACCGGCAGCGCGAATCTGTGCTGTCGAGCTTGGCTCAGGGATAAGCTGCCGCGCTTCCCTGTCGAGGGTGAATGCCTTGATGACATCATGCTCGGTCCAGGCAAAGACTGTGGGCTGCTCATTTGGCCCGTTATCCCAGTACACCGGTGTGACGAACATGCGCCCCATCCCCAGTGCTATCGTCTGAAGGTTTGCGTTTGTGTCCGGGTTAAAGCCACCCATATCGCTTCTGTCGATCAGGTACAGGTTGCTGTCTTTGCCGCCGATCACCAAAAGGTTGGAATTCGGGATCAACACTGCTCCCGCAGAACCGATGTCGGCGTCCATCAGATCCATTTCTTGCCAGTTGGCCGGGGTAAAATAATCAGCTACCACAATCCCGGATTCGGTGTGCTGCAATTTGAGGACGCTGTTGGCATATTCCGTTCCGCCTGTATCGGCTGTGAAGGTCCCATTCCCGGTTCCCAGATAGAGATAGTCACCATCAGTGGCGATCCCGGACCCGGACATCCAGATTCCACCGAAGTATCCGTTGGGGGTTGTGTTGAAGAGCGCGGACAGTTCAAGTGTCTGGGCATTGTAGGCCGGCAGCCACCCAAACCACCAGTCACAGCAATGGGCGCTGAAACCAAAGTAGAGATGATTGTTATGCAGCAGCAGCCCGGTGCGCTGCAACTGATAATAGCGATCGAGATAAACGACCCCATTCTGGTTGTTTATCCCTATGCCCGGCATCGACAGCTCAATCAGGGTTGGGCTGCCATCTCTCGATTCGCCTGTCCGAATGTCAAGGGCGTGAAGCTTATGCACAGCCTGTTCGTTCTCCCAGTTCCGCGTCACCAGATAGATTGTGTATGTATCGGGGTCAATGACTGGCGTGCTGAGGATGCCATCTTCGCCACCAGGAATATCCACCCGGATATTCTGCGTAAATGGTTCGCCGAGGCTGACCTCCCAAAGCGGATCGGCGAGAGCGGGGTCGTCGGCATCGAAGGCATAAACGCGATTGTTCATGGTCGCTACGTA
>Ga0079224_100015499_pt1 | contig 10677 bp, 11 predicted proteins | sample Stecom2015_FD_80414 | JGI IMG/M metagenome (GOLD analysis project Ga0079224, IMG submission 80414) | Agricultural soil microbial communities from Utah to study Nitrogen management - Steer compost 2015 | ecosystem: Environmental > Terrestrial > Soil > Agricultural land | place: USA: Utah...
GCGGGCGCTGCGGGCGACGTCTTCCTCGCCGAGACGGTGCGGATCCTCGCCCGCGCGGGCTGGCGCGTGGGGAATGTGTCGGTGCAGGCGCAGCTGCGCCGGCCGCGGTTCTCGGCGCGGCGCGAGGAGGCCGAGCGGGCGCTCAGCGCGGCGCTTGGCGGCGCCCCCGTGTCGGTGTCGGCGACGACGACCGACGGCCTCGGATTCACGGGGCGCGGCGACGGCGTGCAGGTCTTCGCGGTCGCTCTCGTCGTTCCCGCCTGACCTTTAGGCTGGTGGGGTGACCCTCAGGCTGTACGACACGCGCGCGCAGGCGCTTCGCGACTTCGTTCCCCTCGACGAGCGGAACGTCACGATGTACGTGTGCGGGCCGACCGTGCAGTCGGGCCCCCACGTCGGACACCTGCGCGGCGCGCTCGCGTTCGACCTGCTGCGGCGCTGGCTCGAGCACCGCCACGGCCGCGTGACGCTCGTGCGCAACGTGACCGACATCGACGACAAGGTGCTGCAGAACGCCACGGATGCAGAGCCCTGGTGGGCGCTCGCGTACCGCATGGAACGCGCGTTCACGGCCGCCTACGAGGCGGTCGGGATCCTGCCGCCCACCTACGAGCCGCGCGCGACGGCGTCGATCCCCCAGATGCAGGAGCTCATCCAGGAGCTCATCGACCGCGGCCACGCCTACGCGGCCGACGGCGACGTCTACTTCGACGTGCGCTCGTGGGCCGACTACGGCGCGCTCACGCGGCAGGGCGTCGACCAGATGGAGGCAGACGCCGACGCGGAGCCGCGCGGCAAGCGCGACGCGCACGACTTCGCGCTGTGGAAGGCCGCCAAGCCCGGCGAGCCGGGCAGCGCGACCTGGGAGTCGCCGTGGGGCCCCGGGCGTCCGGGCTGGCACATCGAGTGCTCGGCGATGTCGCGACGCTATCTCGGCGAGGCCTTCGACATCCACGGGGGAGGGCTCGACCTGCGCTTCCCCCACCACGAGAACGAGCTCGCGCAGTCGAGCGCCGCGGGCCACGACTTCGCGCAGTACTGGGTGCACAACGGCCTCGTGACGGTCGACGGGCAGAAGATGTCGAAGTCGCTCGGCAACTTCACCCTCGCGCACGACCTCCTGGCCGCGCACCCCGCCCGCGTCGTGCGCTACGCGCTCGCGGCGGCGCACTACCGCTCGAGCCTCGACGTGTCCGACCGCGCGCTCGAGGAGGCCGCCGCGGCGCTCGAGCGCATCGACGGCTTCGCGCAGCGCGCCGCGCGCGCAGCGGGCGAGGCGGATCCGACGATCCCCGACGACTTCGCCGCAGCCATGGACGACGACCTCGGCGTGCCGCAGGCGCTCGCCGTCGTGCACGAGACCGTGCGCGCCGGCAACGCGGCGCTCGACCGGGGCGACGAGGCGGCCGTGCGAGGCGCCCTCTCAGCCGTCTCCGGCATGATGGCAGTCCTCGGCTTCCCGCCCGCGGACGACGCATCGGATCGCGGGCGCGCGGGACAGGCGCTCGCCACGGTCGTCGACACCCTCGTCGCGCAGCGCGCCGAGGCGCGCGCCGCGAAGGACTGGGCGACGGCCGACCGGATCCGCGATCTCTTCGCCGCGGCGCACATCTCACTTGAAGACACCACCGACGGAACGGTTTGGAGCATCGATGGCTAAGCCAGGACGGCCCGGCGCCAGCAAGGGCAAGAAGGGCGCGCCCAAGGGATCGGGCGGCAAGAACAAGCGGTCGCTCGCCGGCCGCGGCCCGACGCCGAAGGCCGAGGACCGCACGTATCACAAGGCGCACAAGCGCAAGCAGCTCGCAGAACGCAGCGCCGCGAAGCGCCCGCAGGCGGGCGCCGCGCCGCGCCGCCGTCCCAACGATGACAACGAGTACGTCACGGGGCGTAACAGCGTGCTCGAGGCGCTGCGCACGCGGATCCCCGCGACCGCGATGTACATCGCGCAGCGCGTCGAGATGGACGACCGCGTCAAGGAGATGCTGTCGCTCGCGCACAAGCGCGACCTGACGGTGCTCGAGGTGACGCGGCCAGAGCTCGACCGTATGGCGGGCTTCGACGGTGTGCACCAGGGCGTGGCGCTCAAGGTGCCGCCGTACGAGTACGCCCACCCGCAGGACCTGCTCGAGCAGGTGATCGATCGCGGTGAGACGCCGCTGTTCGTCGCGCTCGACGGCGTGACGGATCCGCGCAACCTCGGCGCGATCATCCGCTCGACCGCCGCGTTCGGCGGCCAGGGCGTCATCATTCCGCAGCGTCGCTCGGCGGGCGTGAACTCGGCGGCGTGGAAGACGAGCGCGGGCGCCGCGGCGCGGATCCCCGTCGCGATGGCCCCGAACCTCACGAACATCCTCAAGGAGTTCAAGAAGCAGGGTGTCTTCGTGCTCGGCCTCGACGGCGGCGGCGAGGTGCAGATGCCCGACATCGACCTCGCGGACCGGCCGCTCGTGATCGTGATCGGCAGCGAGGGCGAGGGCCTCTCGCGCCTCGTGACCGAGACGTGCGATCAGATCGTGTCGATTCCGATCTCGGCGGCGACCGAGTCGCTCAACGCGGGCATCGCCGCGTCGGTTGCCCTGTACCAGGTGTCGACGCTGCGGGCGCAGCCCGACGCCTGATCCCGCACACCGAAACGGCGCCCCATCCCGCGAGGGATGGGGCGCCGTTCTTCGTGGATCCGGTCGTCAGGCCGTCGTGGCGATGGCCTTGTCGATGAGGCGCTCGCCCGTCTCGGCGTCGAAGACGTGGACGTGGCTCGGCGTCGGCGCCAGCGTGACGACGTCGCCCGCGATCGGGTGGTTGCGGCCGTCGACGCGCGTGACGAGCTCGACTGTGTCGCCGTCGATCTGCGCGCTGCCGTACAGGTAGCCGTCGGCGCCGAGCTCCTCGACGAGGTCGACCTTCACCTGGATGCCGCCCTCGGCGTCGGGCACGACGTTGAAGTCCTCGGGGCGCACGCCGACCGTGACCTTCGAGCCGTGGGCGCGGTCGATCGCCTGGCGCTCGATCGCGACCGTGCGCGTGCCGATCTGCACGCCGCCGTCGACGATCTCGGCGGGGAAGAGGTTCATCGCGGGCGAGCCGATGAAGCCGGCCACGAAGGCGTTCTGCGGGCTCTCGTACAGGTCGCGCGGCGTGCCGACCTGCTGCAGGATGCCGTCCTTCAGCACCGCGATGCGGTCGCCCATCGTGAGCGCCTCGGTCTGGTCGTGCGTGACGTAGACGGTCGTGACGCCGAGGCGACGCTGCAGCGACGCGATCTGCGTGCGGGTCTGCACGCGGAGCTTCGCGTCGAGGTTCGACAGCGGCTCGTCCATGAGGAACACCTGCGGCTCGCGCACGATCGCGCGGCCCATCGCGACGCGCTGGCGCTGACCGCCCGAGAGGGCCTTCGGCTTGCGGTCGAGGTAGGGCTCGAGGTCGAGCAGCTTGGCGGCCTCCTCGACGCGCTTGCGGCGCTCCTCCTTGCTGACGCCCGCGATCTTGAGCGCGAAGCCCATGTTGTCGGCCACCGTCATGTGCGGGTAGAGCGCGTAGTTCTGGAACACCATCGCGATGTCGCGGTCCTTCGGCGGAACGTCGGTGACGTCGCGGTCGCCGATGCGGATCGCGCCGTCGTTGACCTCTTCGAGGCCGGCGAGCATGCGCAGCGACGTGGACTTTCCGCAACCCGAGGGGCCGACCAGGACGAGGAACTCGCCGTCGCCGATCTCGAGGTTGAGCTTGTCGACCGCGGGACGCGTGCCGCCCGGGTAGACGCGGGTGGCGTTGTCGAAGGTCACAGTGGCCATGACAGTTTCTCCTTCACCGGCAGGTACGTGCCGGACGATCCGTAGTGAATGAGCGAGGCGCCTCAGCGCGCCGCGCACCCATCGTCGGGTGCCCGAACAGTATTGCACGAGACAACGGTTTCTCGCGCGATCGCGTGAGGGAAGGCCGGATCCGCCGGCGAGCGGGCGATTCCCAGCGCGCCTCACTATGATCGGCGGGTTGCCGCCCGCAGCAGGCGGACGCGAAGGAGGGGGCAGCTCCATGACGAACGATGATCTGGCGAACGACGTGAGCAACGAGCGCCGCGAAGCCGTGCGCGCGCAGGCCAAGAAGGTCAACGCGCGCATCAGGCGGCGCAAGATCGTGCGTCGCTCCGTGATCACGATCCTCATCGTCGCGGTCGTCGCGGCCGCGGGCTGGTGGGTCTGGCGCTCCGTCGCGCCCGAACTCGAGCGCGAGGTCGTCGTGCCGCAGAATATCAGCGAGGGCGACGGCATCGACGCGGCCGCGCTCATGCCGGAGAACGAGCGCCCCGACACGGTCGACGACCCGATCCAGGTCGACGTCTACATCGACTACATGTCGGCCGACGCCGCGGTCATCGAAGAGCAGCTCGCTCCGCAGATGTACGAGTGGCTGCAGGAGGGCGTGCTCACGCTCTCGTACCACCCGGTCTCGCTGCTGTCCGGCGAGTCGAACGGCACGCAGTACTCCACGCGCGCTGCGGGCGCCGTCATGTGCGTCGTGTCCGAGGCGCCCGAGACGTTCCAGGCCTTCAACACCGAGCTCCTCACGAACCAGCCCGAGGAGGCGAGCGGCGGCTTCACCGACGAGCAGCTCGCCGCGAAGGCGGCCGACGCCGGCGCCGAGGGTGTCGAAGACTGCATCACGAACCGCACCTATGCCCCCTGGGTGAGCGAGGCCACGGAGCGCGCGCTCTCGGGCGCGCTCGAGGGCACCGACGACGTCCAACTCACCGACGCCCTCGTCGTGATCGACGGCCAGCAGTACGACGGCTCGCTCGACGATCCGGGCGAGTTCAACCAGTTCCTCCTCACGCTGCAGAGCGAGGAATACTACGGGGAGACCGACTCCGAGTAGTCTGGTCCCCGGCCCGCTCGCGGGCCACGCCGGCTTAGCTCAGTTGGTAGAGCACCGCTCTTGTAAAGCGGGGGTCGTGGGTTCGAGCCCCTCAGCCGGCACCATCATTCATGCGCGGCGCTCGGTTTCGAGGTCTACTCTCTCGTTCGTCACCCTCGGACACACGGAGGAACCTCATGCCCATGATCACCGCGCACACGGGTCAGCTGCTGCTGATCCTCGTGATCGTCCTGCTCATCTTCGGCGCCTCGCGCCTGCCGGCGCTCGCGAAGAGCCTCGGGCAGTCGGCGCGCGCATTCAAGAGCGAGATGCGCGAGATGCAGACGGAGCAGCCCGCCGACGCGCAGACGCCCGCGGCGACGCCCGCGCCGCAGCAGGCGACCGCCGCGCCCGACGCGACGACGTATCCCCGCACCGCCTCCTGACGCCGTGTGACGGCCCGTGACGCCATGCGTCGTCACAATGGTGCCGAGCCAGCGCGCCCTGCCTAGGGTCGGACACACCTCCGACACGACAAGAGGGTGACGATGGCGGGCGAAGACACGCAGACGACGGCGAGGCGGGGCGCGCGCACGCGGGCAGCACGGGGATCCGCGAAGCCGCACGGCCAGTGGAAGATCGACGGCCCCGTGCCGCTGAACGCGAACGAGGAGTTCAAGCTCGCCGACGGCGGCCTGAACGCGCGCGAACGCATCGAGACGGTCTACGCGCAGGGCGGCTTCTCGTCGATCGACCCGACCGACCTGCACGGCCGCTTCCGCTGGTGGGGCCTGTACACGCAGCGGCGCCCGGGCATCGACGGCGGCCGCACGGCGACCCTCGAGCCGCACGAGCTCGAGGACGAGTACTTCATGCTGCGCGTGCGCATCGACGGCGGCCAGCTCACGACAGAGCAGCTGCGGGTGATCGGCGAGATCTCGGTCGAGTTCGCCCGCGGATCGGCCGACCTCACCGACCGGCAGAACATCCAGCTGCACTGGGTGCGCATCGAGGACGTGCCCGAGATCTGGCGCCGGCTCGAGGCCGTCGGGCTGCAGACGACGGAGGCGTGCGGCGACGTGCCGCGCGTGATCCTCGGCTCGCCCCTCGCGGGCATCGCGGAGGACGAGCTGATCGATCCCACCCCGCAGATCGACGAGATCACGAGCCGCTTCATCGGCGATCCGTCGCTCGCGAACCTGCCGCGCAAGTTCAAGACGGCGATCACGGGGCACCCGAGCCACGACGTCGTGCACGAGATCAACGACGTGTCGTTCGTCGCGATCGATCACCCGCAGCACGGCATCGGCTACGACGTGTGGGTGGGCGGCGCGCTCGCCGCCGTGCCGAGGCTGGGGGAGCGGCTCGGCGCGTGGGCGCGGCCCGACCAGGTCGCCGACGTGTGGCACGGCGTCGTGCAGATCTTCCGCGACTACGGCTACCGGCGCCTGCGCAACAAGGCGCGCCTGAAGTTCCTCCTCGCCGACTGGGGGCCCGAGAAGTTCCGCGAGGTGCTCGAGACCGAGTACCTCGGGTACGCGCTCGCAGACGGTCCGGCCCCGGCGCGACCGACGGGCCCGGGGGATCACATCGGCGTGCACCGTCAGAAGGACGGCCGACGTTACGTCGGCGCCGCGCCCATCGTCGGCCGGATCTCGGGGCCCGACCTCGTGCGCCTCGCCGACGTCATCGAGCGGCACGGATCCACGCGCCTGCGCACGACGCCGCACCAGAAGGTCGTGATCCTCGACATCGACGAGGATCGCGTCGACTCGCTCATCGACGCGCTCGACGGCGTCGGTCTGAACGCCCGGCCGAGCCTGATCCGCCGCGGCACGATCGCCTGCACCGGCATCGAGTACTGCAAGCTCGCGATCGTCGAGACGAAGGAGACGGCGCGCGACGCGATCGAGGATCTCGAGCGCCGCTTCGAGGGATCCGACCTGCCGGCGCCGCTGACGCTGCACATCAACGGGTGCCCCAACTCGTGCGCGCGGATCCAGACCGCCGACATCGGCCTCAAAGGGCAGATGGTCACGGACGATGACGGCGCGCAGGTGCCGGGGTTCCAGGTGCATCTCGGGGGAGGGCTCGCCTCGTCCGACCGCGCTGAGGCGGGGCTCGGGCGCACCGTGCGCGGCCTCAAGGTGACGGCCGACGGCATCGCCGACTACGTCGAGCGGGTCGCGCGGCGCTTCGCGGAGGACCGCGAGGGATCCGAGACGTTCGCGCAGTGGGCGCACCGCGTCGACGACGAGGTGCTGCGATGACGGTCGCGCTCGCGCCCCGCCACACATCGCGCCGCACGGTCGACGAGCTCGAGCGGATCGCGGCCGACGGCATCGCCGAGCTCGGCAGCGGCACGGATCACGAGGCCGACGCGCAAGCCGCGCTCGCCTGGGTCGCGCGCACGTTCGATCCGGGCGCCGTTGCGGTCGCCTCCTCGATGGCGAACACCGTGCTGCCGCACCTCGTCTCGCGGTCGATCCCGGACGTCGACGTGCTCTTCCTCGACACGGGGTATCACTTCATCGAGACCCTCGCGACGCGCGACGAGGCCCAGCGGCAGCTCGACATCCGCGTCGTCGACGTGCGCCCGGAACTGTCGGTCGCCGAGCAGGACGCGGCGTACGGCGCCGAGCTGTTCTCGCGCGATCCGGAGCGGTGCTGCGCGATGCGCAAGGTCGAGCCACTGCACGGCGCGCTCGCGGGCTACGAGGTGTGGATCTCGGGCGTGCGGCGCGAGGAGTCGGCGACGCGCGCGTTCGCGCCGCTCGTGACGTTCGACCACAAGAACGGCCTCGTCAAGGTCAATCCCCTCGTGGCATGGACGAGCGACGACCTCTACGGCTATGCGGCCGTACACGGCGTCCCCATGAACCTGCTGCTCAGCGCGGGCTACCCGTCGATCGGCTGCGAGCCCTGCACGAAGCCCGTCGCCGACGGCGAGGACCCGCGCTCGGGCCGCTGGGCCGGCACCGGCAAGGTGGAGTGCGGCATCCACGTGGCGTGACCGCGAAGACGACGAGGCCGCCGTCCGGATCACTGGACGGCGGCCTCGTCGTGTGAGGGGTCAGCCCTCCTCGGGCGTGAAGTTCAGCGAGAGCGAGTTCATGCAGTAGCGGTCGCCGGTCGGGGTGCCGAAGCCGTCGGGGAAGACGTGGCCCAGGTGCGATCCGCAGCGCGCGCAGCGCACCTCGGTGCGCTGCATGCCGTGGCTGTTGTCCTCGAGCAGCTGCACCGCCTCGGGGCGCACCGACTCGTAGAAGCTCGGCCACCCGCAGTGCGAGTCGAACTTGGTGCCGCTCTGGAAGAGCTCGGCGCCGCATGCCGCGCACGTGTAGAGGCCAGCGCGCTCCTCGTCGAGCAGCTCGCCGGTCCACGCGCGCTCCGTGCCGGACTGGCGCAGCACCTGGTACTGCTCGGGGGTGAGCTCGGCGCGCCACTCCTCGTCGGTTTTCTCCACCTCATATGCCATATCACCAGAGTACGCCGCCTGGCACGCCCCGGGATCGGCCAGACTGGTGTCATGGACCTGGCGCAGCAGAAGGACGACGCCCGCAGCCGATTCGAGCGCTTCGCGCGTGAGGAAGCGCCCGGCCGAAGCGCCGTGTACGCCGACTGGGCCGAAGGCGTCGCGGGCGACGACGCGATCCTCGACATCCTCGCGCAGCTCGACTCGCCGCACCGGCAGCCGCCGCTCGTCTTCGCGGTCTCGCGCATGCTCGGCGCCCCCGTCGGCCCGTACGACGAGTGGGCGGCGTTCGCGCGCGAGCACGCCGACCGCCTCGTCGCCGAGTGCGCCGCCCGTACGACGCAGACGAACGAGCCGCAGCGCAGCGCCCCGCTGCTGTTCGCGCTCGAGCGCGTGCGCGGGCCCATCGCGCTGCTCGAGATCGGCGCCTCGGCGGGCCTGTGCCTCGTGCCCGACCGCTACGCCTACCGCTTCGATGGCGAAGGCGGCACGGCAGAACTCGGCGACGGCCCCGTGCTGATCGAGGCCGAGCTGCGCGGCGAGATCAGCGCGCCCAAGCGCATGCCCGAGATCGTCTGGCGCGCCGGCATCGACATCGAGCCGCGCGATGCGGCAGACCCCGACGACCGCGCGTGGATCTCGGGCCTCGTCTGGCCGGAGGAGGACGCGCGCCAGGAGCGCGTGGACCGCGCACTCGACGTCGTCGCGGCGGATCCGCCCCGCATCGTGCGAGGCGACGCTTCGGCGGGCACGGTGCTCGCAGACCTCGCGGCCGAGGCGCCGCAGGACGCGACCCTCGTGATCACGACGCCGGGCGTCCTGCCGCACATCCCGCGCGAGGCGCGCACGCGGCTCATCGAGGCGATCCGCGCGCTGCCCGCGCGATGGATCACGATGGACGCGCCTGGCCTGCACGACGAGTGGGATCCGCCCGTCGACGCCGAGACGTGGGACGGCTTCGTCCTCGCGATGGACGGCCGCCCGGTCGCCGCCGCGGATCCGCTCGGCGCCTGGATCGCCGACATCTGAGCGCGCCTCAGCGGCCTCCGGGCGGCCCAGACGTAGTCTCGAGTCATGTCGAACGTCCACGTCGAAAGCTCACGCGACGGCTCGGGCTCGACCGGCCTCGATGACCTCTCGCGCGCGATCCTCGCCTTCGAGTCGGAATGGCCGCGTCACACGGGCGACAAGGAGGAGGCGCTGCGTCGCAAGCTCGGCATCGAGCCGGCGCGGTACTACCAGCTGCTCGGCCGCCTCACGGACGATCCCGCGGCGCAGGCGTACGCGCCGCTGCTCATCGGCCGCCTGCGTCGCCTTCGCGAGGCGCGGAGCGCGCGACGCGCTCGGCTGCTTCGTTAGGAACGCGCACCGTTCGCGCCGATTCGTCGCACTACGATGAGTGGGATGCCGCAGTCCTCCTATCCGCGCGACCGATTCGACGACGTCCCTCGCGACCCGGCCCGCGTCGGCGCCCACAGGGCCCAGCGTCCGCGCGGGCGCTGGCTCGTCGTGCTGCTCTGGTGGCTGCTCGCCGTGGGGATCCTCACGGGCGGCGGCATCCTGGCGTTCCTCGCGCTGTCGAACACGAACTCGATCGACCTGCCCGATCCGCCGACCGCGAGCGGTCAGCAGACGGAAGAAGCCGTCACGGGTGAGATCGACACGAGCTACCGCGTGCTCGTGCTGAACGGCACGGACGATGCCGCGGCCGTCGACGGCGTCTCACAGAGCATCCTCGAGGCCGGCTGGACCGACGACATGATCACGCAGCTCGACTCGGATGCGACCGACTTCGAGCAGACGACCGTCTACTACGTCGAGGCCGACGATGAGGCGGCGGCCCGAGGTCTCGCCGACCACCTCGGCGTCACGCAGGTGACGCAGAGCGAGGAGTTCGCCGAGATGAGCGAGGGCGGCCTCACGGTCGTCGTCGGGCTCGACCGCCTCGCGGGCTGAGCCCGCGCCGGATCTCATCCCGGGGTTTGCACTCGCGGGTGGCGAGTGCCAGAATGCTTTTAGCACTCCGCATCATTGAGTGCTAAAGACCACACGCCTACGTCCGGGAGGGACGACAACACATGGCAAAGATGATCGCTTTCGACGAGGAGGCCCGTCGCGGCCTCGAGCGCGGCCTGAACCAGCTGGCCGACGCCGTCAAGGTGACGCTCGGCCCGCGCGGCCGCAACGTCGTGCTCGAGAAGAAGTGGGGCGCTCCCACCATCACGAACGACGGTGTGTCGATCGCCAAGGAGATCGAGCTCGACGACCCGTACGAGAAGATCGGCGCGGAGCTCGTCAAGGAGGTCGCCAAGAAGACCGACGACGTCGCGGGTGACGGCACCACGACC
>Ga0079224_100015501_pt1 | contig 10676 bp, 6 predicted proteins | sample Stecom2015_FD_80414 | JGI IMG/M metagenome (GOLD analysis project Ga0079224, IMG submission 80414) | Agricultural soil microbial communities from Utah to study Nitrogen management - Steer compost 2015 | ecosystem: Environmental > Terrestrial > Soil > Agricultural land | place: USA: Utah...
GGCGACTTCCCGGACGACCCGCGGCAATGCGCTTACGGGCGGCTGGCGGTCGGCCTCGAGGTGGTGAGCGCCTCCACCAACGGACTCGCGGAATACACCGCCAGCAACTTCGGCGGCGCCATGCAGGGCGACCTGCTGGCCGCGTCCTTCAACGGCAACGTCTACCGCTGCAAGCCCGACGGCAGCGGCGGGCTGGTGGACCTGCCGGGCTCCAGCGCCGGCACCGGCATCGGCCATTGCGAGGTCCTGCTCGGCGGCTTCGGCTCGCAGCCGCTGGACGTCACCGCACAGGGCGACGACGGCATCTTCCCCGGCACCATCTGGGCCGCGACCTACGGCGAGAGCAGCATCGTCGTGTTCGAGCCCGCCGACTTCGGCGACTGCGATCCCTCCGATCCCGCCGCGGACAGCGACGGCGACGGCTACAGCAACGGCGACGAGGCCGACAACGGCACCAACCCCTGTTCCGGCGGCAGCAGGCCCACCGACTTCGATGGCGACCTCCTCTCCGACCTGAACGACCCGGACGACGACGATGACGGCACGCCCGACATGGACGATCCGTTCGCACTCGATCCGGACAACGGGCTCTCGACCGGCATCCCGCTGCACTACCCGCTGTTCAACAACAACCCGGGTACCGGCCTGTTCGGCCTCGGCTTCACCGGCCTCCTGCTGCCGCGCGACGGCAGCAGCACCTGGCTCGAGCTGTTCGACCCGGAACGGCTGGCCGCGGGTGGCGCCGCCGGTCTGTTCACCGTCGAAGCGGTTGGCAGTGGCAGCGCCCTGGGCACCGCCAACGACCTGCACGACGGCTTCCTGCTCGGCATCGACGTGGACACCGGCAGCGCACCGTTTGCCGTGCGCACGCGGCTGTTGCCACCGTACTTCGCGGTCGGGGGCGGCGGCAGCACGCCGCAGCCCGGCCAGTCCTACGGCCTGGTGATCGGCGATGGCGGCCAGGACGACTACATCGCGCTGGCCGTCGCCGCGGTTGCCGGTGGCGCCGGGGCGCAGGTGGTGCGCGAAGTCGGCGGCGTGGCCACGACCGCGTCCTACGGCAGCGCCAGCTTTGGCGGCGCCGCGCCGCTGTCGGCCAGTGCCATCGACCTGCTGCTGGCGGTCGACCCGCAGCAGCTGGCGGTGCAGCCGATGCTGTCGCTCGACGGCGGTGGCAGCTGGTTCGAGCTCGGCCCGCCGTTGCCGATCCCTGCGGCCTGGCTGTCGCCGTCGGACGACCAGGGACTGGCGATCGGCTTCATGGCGAGCGCAGGCGGTTCGGGCCAGCCCTTTGGCGCGACATGGGACTTCCTCACCGTGGACGCCGGCGGCGTGGTGCAGCCGTCGCAACTCGTGGCCTCGCCGGCTGCCCTCGATTTCGGCGACGTGCTGGTGGGCGACCAGGAAACGCTGCCGCTCAGCGTGTCGAACCAGGACGGCAACCAGCACATCCTGCTGACCGCCGCGACGCTGGCCGGCGATGCCGCCTTTTCCCTGGCCTCGGCGCCGCCGCTGCCGGTGCTGCTGGCGCCGGGCCAGGCGGTGCAGTTCGGTGTTGGCCTTGCCCCGGCGTCCGCCGGCGGCAAGAACGGCAGCCTCACGCTGTCCACGGGCGACGGCGGCAGCCTGGCGATTCCGCTGGCGGGGCAGGGCAGCGCACCGCCGCCCCGGGCCGACCTGTCGATCAGCATCGGCGACGACGCCGACCCCGTCGCCGCCGGCGCCACCCTGGTGTACTCGGTGGTGGTGTCCAACCACGGCCCCGACGCCGCCACCGACGTCGTGGTGTCCAGCAACCTGTCCGAACTGGTGCACGCGCCCGCGACCATCGGCTGTGCCGGGGATCCCACCGGCGTGCCGACCTGCGTCCTCGGGGACATCCCCGCCGGCGAACAGCGGCTGTGGCTGGTCAGCGTGGACGTGGACGGCGGGGCCGCCGGGCAGCTTGCCTACAGCGAAGTCACTGCCATCGCCTCGGTGGAGGATCCCGATCCCGCGAACAATACCGCCAGCGAAGCCACCGGCATCGTCGAGGGCGCGCCCAGCGACGTCGCCGACCTGTCGGTGCTGAAGACCGCGGCAACACAGCATGGGCCGGATGGCGGCACGGTGGTGTACACCATCGTCGTCGCCAACGAAGGCCCGGGGGCCGCCATCGGCGCCATCGTGCTCGACCTGCTGCCGGCCGAGATCGACGACGCGCACTGGAGCTGCACGCCGCAGGGCGCCGGCGCCGCCTGCGCGGCGGGCGGCACCGGCTCGCTGGACGAACCGGTCGACCTGCCCCCCCAGACCTCGGTAAGCTTCACGGTGGAGGCGAGCTTCACGGATCCGGAAGGTGACGGTTTCGTCAACACCGCCGTGGTCGCCGCTCCGCCCGGGATCACCGACCCCGATTCCGCCGACAACGAGTCGTCCGCCCTGGTGCGGGCGGTCGTGTTTGGTGACGGATTCGAGGATTCAGGATCCTGAACGCGGAGTGCCGGGTACGCACGGTCGTTCGGCTGCCGTTGTGCTCCGCGACCTAAGGTTCGCTGCACAGGGAGACGACAACCCGGAGGTGGGCGATGCGCTTCAACATCAAACCCTTGCGATTGGCTCTTGCCGTGGGCGCCGTGGTACTGGTCGGCTGCAGCAACTACGTCAAGCGCGATGAACTGGCGGTGCTGCACGACAATGACCGCCGCATGCAGGAACAGATCGATGGCCTCGAGGCGCGCATGTCGCAGCTCACCGACGAGCTGCGGGTCCGCTTCGAGCGCTACGACGCGGAGATCACCCAGCTGCGCGGGCGCGTGCGGGTGGACATGACCGCGCATTTCGGCTTCGACGACGCCACCCTGCGCGACGAGGACAAGCCGGCACTGGACGACTTCGCGCGGGTGATCTCCGAGCACCACCCGGACGTGGTGGTGACGGTCGAGGGCTTCACCGACCCGGCCGGCCCGGCCGGCTACAACCGCCGCCTGGGCCAGCGCCGCGCCGAGGCCGTGGCCGACTACCTGGTCGGCACCGGTGGCCTGTCGGCGGACCGGGTCCGCGCCGTGAGCTACGGCGAGGCGCCGGAACGGCAGGTGGTGCCGGGCGCCACCCACGACGCCGGCATGGCCAACCGCCGCGTCGCGCTGGTGATCGACTACGCCGGCCGGACCTGAGCCCGGCCAGCGAATCGGATCGAGCAGGGCGCACTTCGGTGCGCCCTGTTTTTTGCGGGCAGCGCGCCCGCGCCTGAGCGACCCTCCCCATGATCGTCGTCACCCTCGGCCTGATCGCCGCCACCTGCCTGGTCTCCTTCGCCGGCTTCCGCGACCGCGCGCTGCTGGAGCGGCTGCTGCTCTGGCCACCGGCGGTGCGGCGCGGCGAGGCCTGGCGGCTGCTGAGCTACGGCTTCGTGCACGCCGACGGCCAGCACCTGCTGTTCAACATGGTCACGCTGTTCTTCTTCGGCCGGATCATCGAGCAGGTGCTCGGGTCCTGGCTGTTCGCCGGGCTCTACCTCTCGGCGCTGGTGGTGTCGATCCTGCCGACCTACCTGGCCAACGTGCGCAACCCGGCCTACCGCAGCCTCGGCGCCTCGGGCGCGGTGTCGGCGGTGCTGTTCGCCTTCATCCTGCTGGCGCCGTGGACGACGATCTACCTGTTCGTGCTGCCGGTGCCGGCGATCGTGTTCGCCGTGGCCTACGTCGCCTATTCGGTCTGGAGCCAGCGCCGCGGCCAGGACAACGTCAACCACAGCGCCCACCTCTGGGGCGCCGGCTACGGCGTGCTCTTCATGGTGCTGCTGGAGCCGCGCGTGCTCGGGCTGTTCCTGGAGCGGCTGGCCAATCCCTGAGGCCGCGACGCCGCGCGGGGCTCAGGGCCGGATCGGGATCGCCGGGTTCTCGTTGAGCGTGCCGTCCGGCTCGATCACGGCGAACTGCCTGCGGTCGCCGTCGAACACCACCGGGACCACCGGCTGGAACGGCGGCCGTCGCACGAACTTCAACTCCCAGCCGAACTTCTCCAGCTCGTTGAGGGTGATGAGCTGGTCGTCGTTGAGCTCGCGCTTGAGGACGCTGCCGGGCTTCGCAGGAGTTACCCGCCGCTCTCGCATCATCGCTGGTTCCCTGTTCCGCCACGCATGTGTGACCTGGATCCCGGTTTTGCCGGGTTGGGCGGATGGTAGTGCCTCGGCCCGGCCGTGGGACGCCGGCGGCGGCTGCGCTCACACATTTTCACAAACTGCGCAGCCGGGCTTCAGCCCGGGGCTGCCAGCACGGCCACCTCGTAGTGGGCCGTGTGCGGGAACATGTCGAACACCCGGGCCGCCACCGGGCGCAGCGACGGCATGGCGCGCAGGTCGCGGGCCAGGGATTCGGCGTTGCAGCTCGAATACACCAGTGCCGGCCGCGCCCGTTCGACCAGCGCCGCCAGGTCGGCGCCGAGCCCGCGCCGCGGCGGATTGACCACCACCAGCGGTGGCCATGCACCAGCGTCGCGGGCGAAGGCGAGTGCATCGCCGGCGACGAAGCGCACTGCGCCGGGGCCGGCGGCGGGCAGCCCGATCTCGTCGCGGCTGCGCTCGGCGCTGGCGACGGCCTCGACGCTTGCTTCCACGCCGGTCACCGCGCGGCCCGGCGCCGCGCAGTGCAGGGCGAAGCCGCCGACGCCGCAGTAGAGGTCCCAGAGCGCATCCGGCGCCCGCTGTTCCACCCAGGCGCGGGCCTGGGCATAGAGCGCCTCGGCCACGCGGGTATTGGTCTGGAAGAAGCTCCTTGGTTTGAGGTGCAGGGGCAGGCCATTGACGCGCATGGTGAGGCTGTCGTCCGTCCCGAGCACGATCTCGCGCTCGCCCTCGAGCACCGCCATCGGCACCGGCTGCAGGTTGGCGCTGACCACTCGTGCGGCAGGCAGGGCCGCCTGCAGCCATGGCAGCGCCTTGCGCATGCGCGCGATCGCCTCGGTCGAGCGCAGCACGAAGCGCAGCATCAGCTCGCCGGAGTCCTCGGCCACGGTGGCGATGACGAACTTGAGCTCGCCGCGGCGCGCCTTGATCTCGTAGGGCGGGATGCGGGCACGCGCGATGTACTCCGCCACCACCGGGAGGGCCGCCTGCAAGGCCGCGGGATAGAGCGGGCAGTGCCGCAGGTCCACGCCCAGGCCCTCGGCGTCCAGGATCCCCAGCGTGGGTTCCGCGACGGTGCCGCCGACCACCATCTTGGCCTTGTTCCGGAATCCGGCCCCGGCGCTTTGCACGGGTTCGAGCCATTCGACGCCTGGCCAGGCGGCGAGGAGCGCGCGGCAGTGGGCTTCCTTGGCGGCCAGCTGCCGATCGTAAGGCTGGTCGATCCAGGCGCAGGAGCGGCACCGGTCGGCGGCGTGGTAGCTGCAATGCATGGGGCATTATCGCCGCATGAGCGCAGGCCCGGCCCAAGCGACGGGTGCCCGCGTCCCGCGGAGCGGGGTAGCGTTAGCGCGGGGCCACGTAGCCCCCGGGCACTCCCTGCGGCGACATCACCACCTGCCACAGGTTGTTCCGCCGCGTCCGGAAGCTGGCCGCCGAGCAGCACAGGTAGAAGCGCCACATGCGCCGGAAGCGCTGGTCGTACTTCGGTGGCAGCGCGTCCCAGGCACCCTCGATGTTGGCCAGCCAGGCCATCAGCGTGTGGTCGTAGTCGGCCCCGAACACGTGCCAGTCCTCGATCACGAACAGCCCTTCCGCGGCCGCGGTGACCTGGGCCGCGGACGGCAGCATCGAGTTCGGGAAGATGTACTTCGCGATCCAGGGGTCGGTGTGGCCGGTGCTGCGCTCGCCGCCGATGGTGTGCAGCAGCGACAGTCCGTCGGGCGCCAGTGCGGCGCGCACCCGCTCGAAGTAGGTGCGGTAGTTGCGCACTCCCACGTGCTCGAACATGCCGATCGAGTACACGCGGTCGAAGCGCTCGTCCAGCTCGCGGTAGTCCTGCAGGCGGATGTCCACCGGCAGCCCGCGGCAGAGCTCGCGCGCATAGGCGGCCTGCTCGCGCGACAGCGTGAGGCCGACGCCGGAGACGCCGTAGGTTTCGGCAGCGTGCTTCAGCGCCTCGCCCCAGCCGCAGCCGATGTCCAGCACCCGCATGCCCGGCGCCAGCTGGAGCTTGCGGCAGACCAGGTCGAGCTTGGCCAGCTGCGCCGAATCGAGGTCGCGCGCCTGCTGCCAGTAGCCGCAGCTGTACACCAGCCGCTTGCCGAGCATGGCCTGGTAGAGCTCGTTGCCGAGGTCGTAGTGGCGCTCCGCCACTTCCCAGGCGCGGCGACCGGCCTGCAGGTTGAACAGCCGTGCCCTGGCGGCCGCCAGCAGGCTGTCCACGCCTTGCACCTGCTGGTCGAGCCGTGCCGCCATGATCCGGGTCAGCAGCTCGTCCAGCGCCCCGCAGTCCCACCAGCCGTCCATGTAGGACTCGCCCAGGCCCAGCGAGCCGTGGGCGAGCACGCGGCGGAAGAAACGCGTGTCGCGCACCCTCAGGTCGAATGGCCGGCTTCCGTCCAGTTCGATCCCGGCGCGCTGCAGCAGCCGGCCGACGACATCGCGCTCGCGGAGGGAGGGCAGCACCAGCATGGTCGCCGCAGGGTATTGCCGGGCAGGGCCGATTGGCTGAATCCGTGCCAACCGGAAGCGCGCGATCCGCCGACGCCCCGCCCCGCGTCCGCATGGGGCGGGCCAAGGCCCGCCCTATGATGGGGGTCAGTCCCGCATAGGGCGGGCCTTGGCCCGCCGACGCACCGCCCCGCGTCCCGGGCAACCGGTCGTGCCGCAGCGGCGGCCCAAGGCCCGCCCCATGGTGGGGTCAGAGCCGCGGGCGGATGCGGAGCTGCGAGCGCGGCTTCGGCGCCTCGGACTGGGGCGGGTTGAAGACCGGCGCGCCCGAGTCCTGCTGCGTCCGCTCGAACCACTCCGCCGCCGCGAGCAGCGTCGCATAGCCCTCGAGCGAACGGTCGGAGCGGTCCTCCGATCCGTAGGCATAGCTGGGAGGATCCAGGTGCAGCGCCTCGATCGACGCCTCGCTGTCGGCGGTGGCGCGTTCCGCGTGCAGCAGCCCCAGCAGCGACTCCTCGAACAACGCCGCCGCGGTGCGGAAGCGCACCCAGCGGTGGTTGCGCCAGTCGGTGCGGATGGCGGGGCGTTCCCCGGGTGGCGGGAGCTGTGGCGGGAAGAAGTGTGCGATCAGCGTTTCGGCGGCGCAGGCGCCGCGTTCGGCGATGCGGCGGATCAGCTCCGGCGCCATGCGCAGGTTGAGCCCGCCCTCGTCGTGGCGCAGGCGCACCTGGGCGATGCGGTCGCGGAAGCCGGGCACCCGCAGCTGGGTGTTGTCGTTCCAGTTGTGCATGGTGTCCTTGATCGCGGCCAGCAGCCCGGGCAGGCTGGGGCGGCCCTTGCGCAGCAGGCTGAGCCGCGGCTGCTCCTGGCCCTCGATGTTGTCCTCGGGCACGGCGACGAAGTCCTGCGGCTCGCAGGGCCGTTCCGGAACCTGCGCCGCGCCGACCAGGTTGATGGCGAAGGTGGGCCGGGTCGGCAGCACGGCATCGAAGAAGTGCACCGGGAAGTTGCTGCAGATGCCGCCGTCGGAAAACCAGACCCGCTCCGGGCTGCGGCGCCCGCCGCGCGGGTCCGGGCGCTGGGCATGCAGCGGGACCGCCGAGAGCAGCACCGGGAAGGCGAGGCTCATGCGCACGGCGACCAGCACCGGCAGCTCGTGCATGGGCGGCAGCGGGATGCAGCCCTCGATGCGGCGCTCGGGGCGCAGCGGCCGGGCGTGGGCTTCCATCCAGTCGACCACGCCTGCCGGGAACAGCCGCAGCATTTCCTCGCGCCGGAAGTGGAACTGTTCGGACGGCTCCAGCGGGAAACTGTAGGGCCGGCCGTGGCTCAGCGCCGTGGTCATCAGCCGGAAGTCGATTTCGCGCCGCCATGGTCGGACGTGGCGCGGGTGCAGGCCGTCGGCGTCCGGCTCGCCACCCCAGAGATCGCCAAAGGTGAGCGGTGGGTCACCGTCGCCGCGGCCGGCCAGCGACTGGATCTGGTGGTGCAGCCAGGGCGTCAGGGCATCCGGCCCGCCGTCGCCCAGGCCGGTGCAGATGCCGTAGCCGTTGTCGGGCACGCGGCGCAGCAGCGCCTGGCCCACGCCGGCCGCGAGCAGCAGGACCAGCACGCCGAAGCCGCAGAGCAGGGAGAGGCCGAAGGCGATCCAGTCACTTGCCGCCGGCATTGCGCCCAGGGCCTCCCAGCCGGCCCATGCCATCGCGCCCGCCAGCAACAAACCCGGGACCGACCAGGCCGGGAACAGCCAGCTCGCCGCCAGCAGCCAGCGCAGGGCACTGCGCCAGGCGCTGCGGCGCGAAGGCGACAGGCCGGACAGCAGCAGCGCGTGCAGGGCACGGGTGCCGGGCTCGGGCTGGAACAGGCGCTCCAGCGGCGTGGGGCCACCGCTGCCGTCGCCGGCCAGCTGCCCGGGCAGGCCGGCGAGCTGCTCGAACGCTTCCGGATTGGCGCCAGTGCTTCGCCCGTACTCCGCGGCCGCTGCGGCCGCCGCGGCGATCGCACCGGCCGATGCGCCGCCGATCGAGCGCAGCCGGAAACGCGCGGCGAAGGCGCGGATCGCCAGCGGATACACGATCCCGCTGGTGATGCCGCCCTTCATGATCAGGTCGCACTCGCGCGGATCGCCACTGCTCGGCGGGCGCGGGTGGAGGCCTTTCGCGTCCATGCCGCGATTGTATGCGCGCTCCGGCCGGGGGCGCGTCCAAGAAAAAGCGGGCGCATCCGGGATGCGCCCGCTGGCAGGCTGGCCCCTCCGCAGGCGGAGGGGCCGGTACGGGGCCTCAGCCTTGCGTCGGCTGCGCGTCCAGGCCGCGGCGCTCCAGCAGCGGCTTGATGTCGGGGTCGCGGCCGCGGAAGGCGCGGAACAGGTCCATGGCCTCCGCGCTGCCGCCGCGCGACAGCAGCGTCTTGCGGTAGTGGTCGCCGAGTTCGCGCTTGAGCCCGCCGTTCTCCTTGAACCACTGCACGCTGTCCGCGTCCAGCACCTCGCTCCAGATGTAGGAGTAGTAGCCGGCCGAATAGCCGCCGGAGAAGATGTGGCTGAAGTAGGTGCTGCGGTAGCGCGGCGGTACCTCGTCCATGGCGACCCCGGCCTTCTTCAGCGCGGCGGCCTCGAAGGCCAGCGCCTGGTCGGCGGAGGGCGCCTGTTCCGGCGTGATCTGGTGCCAGGCCTGGTCGAGCAGCGAGGCGGCCAGGTACTCGGTGGTGGCGAAGCCCTGGTTGAACTTCTCCGAGGCCAGCACCTTGTCGAGCAGCTCCTTGGGCATCGGCTCGCCGGTCTGGTAGTGCTTGGCGTAGTTGGCCAGCACTTCCGGCCAGGTGGCCCACATCTCGTTCACCTGCGAGGGGTACTCGACGAAGTCGCGCGGCACGCTGGTGCCCGCGAAGCTCGGGTAGGTCACGTCCGAGAACATGCCGTGGAGGGCATGGCCGAACTCGTGGAACATGGTCGTGACCTCGTCGAAGGTCAGCAGCGTGGGCTGGCCCTCGGGCGGCTTCGGGATGTTGAGGTGGTTGGCCACCACCGGCCTGGTGCCGAGCAGCTTCGACTGGCTGACGTAGGCGTTCATCCAGGCGCCGCCGCGCTTCGACGGACGGGCGTAGAAGTCGGCCAGGAAGATCGCCAGCTGCGAGCCGTCGGCGTCGAACACGTCGAACACCCGCACGTCGGGGTGGTAGACGGGCAGGTCGTGGCGTTCCTTGAAGGAAAGGCCGTACAGCTTGCCGGCGGCATGGAAGACGCCGTTCACGAGCACGCTGTCGAGCTCGAGGTAGGGCTTCAGCTGCGACTCGTCGAAGGCGTACTCCTTCTGCCGCAGCTTCTCGGTGTAGTAGGCCCAGTCCCAGGCGGCCAGGTCGAACTCGCCGCCCTCGGCCTCGATCGTCTCCTGCAGCTTGGCCGCTTCCTTGCGCGCATTCGCCACCGCGGCGGGGGCCAGCCGGGCGAGCATGCCGTTGACCGCGTCGGTGGTGCGGGCGGTGGCGTCCTCCAGCTGGTAGGCGGCGTGGTTGGGGTAGCCCAGCAGCCGGGCGCGCTCGGCGCGCAGCCTGGCCTGCCGCACCACGTTGGCGCGATTGTCGTACTCGCCGCCGCGGCTGCCGCGGTTCACCGAGGACTCGAAGATGCGCTGCCGCAGGTCGCGCGCGTCGAGGCTGGTGAGCGGCGGCTGGCCGGTGGTGTTCTGCAGCGCGATCAGGTAGGGCGCGTCGCTGCCCTTGTCCTTCGCCCCCTTCTCGGCGGCGGCGATGGCGTTGCCGGACAGGCCCTTCAGCTTGTCCTTGTCCTCGACCGCGACGGCCGAGGCGTTCACTTCCTTGAGCACGTTCTGCGCGAACTCGGTGGACAGGCTGGCGAGCTCGGCGTTCAGCGCCTTGAGCTTCTCCTTGTCGGCGTCCGATAGCCGGGCGCCGGCGCGCACGAACTCCTTGTGGGTCTCCTCCAGCAGGCGCAGGGATTCGGCGTCGAGGCCCAGGCCGGCGCGCTTCTGGAACAGCGCATCCACGCGCGCGAACAGCGCCGGGTCCAGCGCGATGGCGTCGCGGTGGGCGGCCAGCTTCGGTGCGATCTCGGCCTGGATCTTCTGCAGCGCCTCGTTGGTGTTGGCACCGGCGAGGCTGA
>Ga0079224_100015502_pt1 | contig 10674 bp, 8 predicted proteins | sample Stecom2015_FD_80414 | JGI IMG/M metagenome (GOLD analysis project Ga0079224, IMG submission 80414) | Agricultural soil microbial communities from Utah to study Nitrogen management - Steer compost 2015 | ecosystem: Environmental > Terrestrial > Soil > Agricultural land | place: USA: Utah...
AGCCCCGTCACGGGAGCCCCCCCCCTCGAAAGTGGAACCCGTCGGCGCCCCCCGCCTATCGAAGGTTTCTCCCTCAAGCAGACCGATGAAATCGGTCTTCTGATCTCGGGGCGCTACCAGATCGAAGGCCTCTTGGGTTCCGGGGGCACCGCCTCGGTCTACCTTGCACGAGACAGTCAGAGCGACGAGCTGGTCGTCGTCAAACGGATGAAGGATGAAGTAGCGAGGGTCGATCAGCTTCGTGCCTGCTTCTTGCTCGAAGCGCGAGCACTTTCACAGGTCGACCACCCAGCCGTGATTCGTGTGCTCGACATTGAAGAACCGGCAAATGAGCCACCCTTCTTGACCCTAGAAGCGCTGCGCGGCGAAACCCTCGGCGACTACCTCAAGCGAGAGGGCTTGCTCCCGACTCGGCTCGCTCTTGAGCTTTTCCGCGAAGCAGCCATGGCACTTCAGGCGGTGCATGACGCCGGAGTCGTTCATCGCGACATCAAACCCGACAACCTCTACCTCGTAGGAAGGGTCGGTCAGCCGGACAAGATCAAGGTGCTTGATTTCGGCATGGCTCATCTGCAGGAAGAGGGCCACGACGAAAATTCGACGAGCATTCTCGGAACCGCCCAATACATGGCGCCTGAACAGATTCTCGTCGAGCCGGTGGACGCGCGAACTGATGTGTATTCGCTGGGAGTCGTGTTGTTTCGGGCGCTCACTGGGCACCTGCCATTCGAAGGGCGCGACAAGCCTGATTTCTTGCGCCATCAGTTGTTTTCTCCGGTGCCTCCCGTCACTTGGCTCAATGAGGAGCTGCCCGAAGCGCTGCAACAAATCGTCCAGCTAGCCACTCGAAAGGCTCCGGCAGAACGCTTCCAAACCATGCGGCACTTCGAAGAAGCCCTCCATGAGCTGCTGGAGTCGGATCCCGAAGCGCCGCGTATCAGTTTCATCCCCGCAGGTGACGAACCCGACGTCTATGAGCCAACGAGCCAACGAGGAAAACGCGTTGCGTCAGTCTTGGCGACTCAATTTGGCGTCTACTCGCGACCCCATACTCCCTCTCTTGCGCAGCTAGTCAAAACTGAGCAAGACTGAGGCGTGACCTCAATTCAGCATCCCCAAAGAAAAAACTTTCTCGGACTTCTCATTTGTACGCTGGGCCTGGGCGCAGTGCTCGGCGCTTGTGCAAGCTCGGCTGCTCCGGCTGAAGCTCCTCCCAGTGCCAGTGAGGACGAAACGGCGGCTCCTGCGGACGCTCCCCCAGCCGAGACGGCGTCGCTCTCTTTTGACGACATGTCTCCCGGCCAAAAGCTGGAACACATGAAGACCGTCATTGCGCCCAAGATGGCCAAGGTCTTTGAGGAGTCACCCGACGCGCTTGAAGAGGCGTTCTCTTGCAAGACCTGTCACGGACCAGAGGCAGCAAGTGGCAACTTCGACATGCCTAGTGACTCCTTGCCCAAGCTCAGTGAGGAAGAACTCGCCGAGCATCCGGAGATGACGAAGTTCATGAAAGAACGCGTCACCCCCGTGATGGCCGAGCTCCTCGGCGAAGACGACTTTAGCTGTGGCCACTGTCATATGTCCGAGGACTGAGGGCCTCTGGATCACCTGATCGCGAAGCTCGCCCTGACCGGGCGAGGCGAGCTTCGCTCTGCCTCGGGGGCTCTATTGCCCTCAGTCCTCTGACATTCCTCCTTTGGGGGGCTTTGGCAAAGCCCCCCAGGTGCCCCGGTGGGGCACCTGCCCCCAAAACCTAAAGATCGCGCTACGCGCTCTGGCTGGGGGCTCGCGCTGCGCCCTTCGCTCATTTGACGGGCTTAAGCTTGCTCGGGGGCTTGGCTTGAGTCGACGGGTCCGGGGGCTCGCGCTGCGCGCTTTGCATGGGGACTCTTGGCCGGGACGGCCTCTCCTGGCCTTTGCTGGCGTCTTTGGTCGTGGGACTTGGTCGCGTCCGCCGGGAGGCGCTACAACGAAGCGAGGATGGCTGAGTTTGATGACACGCGGGACAGCGATGTTGCGCCCGCGCCCGATTTCGGCGCATGGCGGGATCCGCGCAAGGGCTCTCCCCTCCCCGAATTTGAAGAGGAAGCACCCGCCAGTTCCTCACCGGTCAGCTTGGGTCCTCTGGCCTTGTTAGGATTTGGACCAAAAAGGACCGACGGACCCCGTTCAGTAGTTGGACAGCCTCGCAATCCATTGCTGACGATTGCCTCACTGGTCGTCATCGTGGCCGCGCTCAAGATTGCCTCACCTGTTCTCGTTCCCCTGACGGTCAGCGCTTTTCTGGCCACACTCACGGCCCCCTTTGTTTTCTACCTCAAAGGAAAGAGGGTGCCTCCGATCATTGGGGTTCCCGTTGTGGTTATCAGTACCCTAGCGTTTGTTGCCGGAATCACCGGATTGGTCGTGGGCAGCCTCAATTCTTTTGTCCGTGAGCTCCCCGCCTACGAGCAAAAGTTCGACCTGATCGTGAGCGCCACGTCCAACCAACTGGCCGCCTGGGGCGTACCTATCACAGCCTCCAATCTCTCAACGGTGGTGCATCCGGAGTCTGCCGTTCGTTTCGTGGGGAACACGATTTCCGAAGTCGCTGACCTCTTGTCCAACACCCTTTTGGTCTTGTTGATGACGGTCTTTGTCCTTTTTGAGGCACTGGTCCTCCCCGACAAGATCCGTCTCGCCCTGAACGAACCCCACGCCGACCTTTCACGCGGCATTCAAGTTATCCGGCGCATCAAGGCCTACGTCGTGGTGAAGACTTCGACCAGTCTGGCCACAGGAATGATCATCGGCCTCGCTCTCTGGCTCCTCGACATCGACTTTCCCTTGCTGTGGGGACTGATTGCCTTTCTGTTCAATTTCATCCCCAACATTGGTTCCATCATCGCCGCCATTCCAGCCACCTTGCTGGCTCTACTGCAACACGGAATAGGTGGTGCACTCGCGACGATGGTCATCTTTATTGTCGTCAACATGACGATCGGTAGCTTTCTTGAGCCACGCATCATGGGAAAGCGGATGAACCTGAGCCCCTTGGTCGTCTTCGTCTCGTTGCTCCTCTGGGGTTGGCTCTGGGGACCTGTGGGCATGCTTCTTTCAGTCCCGCTCACAATGGTCACGCGCATCCTCTTGGACGGAAACCCTGAGACGCGCCCTTTCGCCATCCTGATGGCAGGTGCTCCCGAGGATAGCGCGCGCGCTCTCCGTTCAACGCTGCCTCCACCTTCAGTAGAGCACAAACCCTGACTTGCTTCGCTGGCCAACACCTTCCGGGCATGAGCTGCGCAAACGTGAGGTACTTTCACGATTGAAAGCCAGCCGGCGCCCGCTCGCTCGGGACACACACCAGAAACAATGGGGAGGGCGTAGCCTGGGGACCCACGCAGCTCGATTCAGTTGTTTTTGACGCAGGGGTGGTCTACTCGCCCTGCGGTCATCGAGCTCTGCTCTGACCTGATTTTCACCTCTCTTTCGCAACTACAAGAGCAAGGAATCTTAGACATGAAGCGCAATAAAATCGGTCTCATTGGTGCTGGTAACATCGGCGGCGAACTCGCCAATCTAGCGATGACCAAGCAGCTGGGCGACGTCGTCCTGTTTGACATCCCCGTCAAAGAGGAGTTCGCCAAGGGCAAGGCTCTGGATCTTGAGCAAGCCAGCACTCAAAGCGGCTCCGATTCAAACGTCACCGGCTCATCCAAGTGGGAAGACCTCGCCGGTGCCGACGTCCTCATCATCACGGCAGGTGTCCCCCGCAAGCCCGGTCAAAGTCGCGATGACTTGGTGGGGATCAACGTGCCCATCATTCGCAACGTGGCCGAAAACGCCAAGAAGTACTGCCCGAATGCCTTCTCGATCATCATCTCGAACCCGCTGGACGCCATGGTCTACGAGTACCAGAAGGTCACGGGATTCAACGCAAAGATGGTCGCCGGAATGGCGGGGGTGCTCGACAGCGCCCGCTTTACCCTCTTTCTGGCACGAGCGGCTCAATGTAGCGTGAAGGATGTACGCGCAATGGTTTTGGGCGGCCACGGTGACGACATGGTCCCCGTTCTCTCCAACTGCACCGTGAGCGGCGTACCCATCACTCAGTTCATCAACAAAGCCACCCTCGAGGGCATCGTGGCACGAACCCGTGCTGGCGGTGGCGAGATCGTCAAGTTAATGGGCACGAGCGCCTATTACGCACCTGCAGCCAGTGCGATCAGCATGGCCGAGGCCTACCTCAACGACGAAAAGCGTCTCCTCCCCGCAGCAGCCCAGCTGAACGGCGAATACGGCTACAAGGGCTTCTTTATGGGCGTGCCCACCATCATTGGGGCGGGTGGTATTGAGAAGATCGTGGAGATCGAACTCAACGCAGAAGAGAAGGCCATGCTCGACAAGAGTGCCGCCAGCGTTCAAGGCGTCGTCGACGTCGTCAACAAGACCGCTTAAATCTGCCCTTCTTTCTCCGAAGATTCTGAAAGCAACTATCCATGAATATCCACGAATACCAGGGCAAGCAGATCTTTGCCCGTTACGGGATCCCCATCTCCAAAGGGTACCCCGCCTTCTCAGTTGACGAAGCAGAGGCCGCAGCAAAGAAGATCATCGCTGAGACCGGCAGTCAGGTCTGCGTTGTGAAGGCTCAGATCCATGCTGGAGGGCGCGGCAAAGGTGGTGGCGTCAAAGTCGTCAAGGGCGTCGACGCAGTCAAGAAGGTGGCCAGTGAGATCCTGGGGATGCAATTGATCACCCACCAAACTGGCCCCGAAGGTCAGAAGGTGCGTCGCTTGTATATTGAGGAGGGTCAGGACATCGCTCGCGAACTCTACATCGGCATGGTTGTCGACCGAGATGCTCGCCGAGTCGCTCTGATGGCCTCCACCGAAGGCGGCGTGGAAATTGAAGAAGTGGCGGAGAAAAGCCCTGAGAAGCTCATCACCGAGCACATCGATCCTCTGCTGGGTCTCACGCCCTTTCAGGCACGCAAAATCGCTTTCGCCCTCAAGGTCGGTGATGGCGTCCCCGAACCCAAGAAGACGATTGCAAAGTTCGTCGACGTGCTCATGAAGTTGGGTGAGTGTTTCGTCAAGGAAGACTGCGCTCTGTGCGAGGTCAATCCCATGGTCATCACCGGCAAGGGCGAGGTGATTGCTCTCGACGCTAAGATCAACTTCGACGCCAATGCCGAAGGCCGCCACAAGGAGTGGGCAGAGCTGATGGATACGGATGAAGAAGACGCTGTCGAGATCGAGGCCAAAGAGGTCGGGCTTTCCTACGTGTCTTTGGACGGCAACATCGGCTGCCTGGTCAATGGGGCCGGGCTGGCCATGAGTACGATGGACATCATCAAGCACTACGGTGGCGAGCCAGCAAACTTTCTGGACGTTGGCGGCGGCGCGACCAAAGAAATGGTCACGAAGGCCTTCAAGATGATCCTTTCCTCCGACAAGGTGAAGGGGATCTTCGTCAACATCTTCGGCGGAATCATGCGCTGCGACGTGGTCGCTGAAGGCGTTGTGGCAGCCACCAAAGAGCTCGGCCTGAGTGTGCCCCTGGTGGTACGCCTTGCTGGTACCAACGTGGAAGAGGGCAAGAAGATCCTCAACGGATCCGGCCTCAAGATCCAAGCTGCTGACAGTATGGGCGATGGAGCTCAAAAGATCGTCGCTGCGGTCAAAGCCTGAACTTCAGAACTGAAGCCACAGAAACGAAAAAGGAATTATCGAATGTCAGTTCTAGTAGGTAAAGACACCAAAATCGTCTTTCAAGGCATCACCGGATCAGCCGGTTCATTTCACGCCGGTCAGTGCATCGCCTATGGCTCCAATGTTGTCGCGGGCTGTACTCCCACTCGCGGCGGCGAAGTCTTCAAGGCGGAAGGTCCGAAGGGTCCGGTCAGTGTACCGGTGTTCGACACCGTTGCTGAGTCCGTCAAAGAGTCGGGCGCCAACACTGCCTGCATCTTTGTGCCCCCCTTGGGTGCGGCGGACGCCATTTTGGAGGCCATGGACGCGGGGATTGATCTGATCGTCGCCATCACCGAGGGCATCCCAGTCATGGACATGATCAGGGTTCGTCGCGCACTAGAAACATCCAGCTCGACCCTCATTGGGCCTAACTGCCCCGGCATCATCACCCCCGGTGAGTGCAAGATCGGCATCATGCCCGGTCACATCCATTTGCCCGGTAAGATTGGCGTCGTCTCCAAGAGCGGCACCTTGACTTACGAAGCAGTGGGGCAGCTCACTGCTCTGGGCCTTGGTCAGTCGACGTGCATCGGCATCGGCGGCGATCCTGTCGCTGGTATGGACTTCATTGATTGCCTGAAACTCTTCAATGAAGATCCCGGCACCGAGGCCGTCATCATGATGGGGGAAATTGGCGGCAACGCTGAGCAGAATGCAGCCGAGTGGATCAAAGCCAACATGAAGAAGCCGGTTGCAGGCTTCATCGCAGGCGTCACCGCTCCCCCCGGAAAGCGCATGGGTCATGCTGGCGCTATCATTTCAGGCGGCAAAGGCACCGCGGATGAGAAGATTGCTGCCCTGGAGGCTGCTGGCGTCAAGGTTGCCCCGACTCCTGCCGAGATGGGCGTCACCTTGCAGAGCTTGCTCTGAGAAAATGACGCGGCGAGTAGACGCCGCGCAGGGTCTGCTCGACGAAGAAGACGGCGCTTTCCTCAGGGGAGCGTCGTTTTCTTTTTGAAGCTCTCGGGGCGGGGGCGGGGGCTCCCGTAAAAACTGACTCTTGTTTCTTCCTTGCGTGTAGGCATCAGTGGTGCAAGGTAATCGTGGACTTCTACCCCTTAGATTCTCTGCCATGCGCCCTTACCTACCCAAAGGCCCAGCAAAGCTCGTCACTGCACTCTCACTTTTTCTCAGCGGCGTCGCCTGTCGAGGCGGTGACCCCCCGGAGCACGGGCCGAATGAAGTGAATCCCCCTGCCGAGGGAAAACCCGACGAGCAAGCGGGCAAAGCCCCTCCTTGGACCTGGAATACTGGCGCCGCGCCCGTTGACGACGCCGCGAGTGAGTTCTTTTCGTCAATCAAGCCGATCGAGATCCGCCTTTCGATTGACGTCGACAGATGGAACTACCTGAACGAACACGCCCTCGAACTCGATGCAGACAGCACCTTCAGCCCGGGTGAAGTCAGCATCGACGGTGCTGAGTTGGGAGTCGTTGGCATCCGTCCCAAAGGCAGCCGAGGAACCCTTGGCACCTGTTTCAATGAAGCAGGCGAACAGATCTGTGACAAGCTCTCCTACAAGTTGAAGTTCAACAAATACGTCGACGACAAGCTTTTCATGGGGCTATCACGTCTCAATCTGCATTCCGCCGTTCGTGATGCCTCCTTCATGAGAGACTTCGTCGCCATGGGGATCTATCGCCGGATGGGGCTGCCAGCACCGCGCGTCGCTTTTGCGGAACTGTTCGTCAACGACCAACTGCTTGGCCTCTATGTGCTAGTAGAAGAAATCGATGAAGAGTTTCTCAAGAGTCGCTTCCCAGGTGAAAGCGATGGCAACCTCTACAAGGACCGATGGCCGTCTGGTAAGCGTTCTGGAAACCTGGCAAGCAAGCTGAGAACCAATGAGGAGGATCCGGAGCACAGCGGCTTCGAACGATTCTTTGAGGAACTTTCGCTAGGCGACGACGCGCAGCTCCCCTCCATCATGGAACGCTGGCTGGACGCCTCTCGTTTTGACAGCTTGATCGCTGTGGACGAAGCGATTGGCCACACCGACGGACCGCTCCGGTTTCTCGCGCTGGCGGAGGACCACAGTTTCTACAAGAATCACAACTTCTATCTCTATCAACGCAGCGATGAACTCTTTGAGTTCATCCCCTGGGATACCGACAGAACCTTCGACAGTGGGATGGTAAGGAGGGTTGGCCCTGTATTCCCCCGCGATTTAGAGATCAATTGCGAGGAAAACGCTACCTCACCGACCGACGACCCCGTTTGGCTTCGTTTGGAACCCAACTGTGAACCACTTGTTCGCGGTCTTGCTCTCAGCGAGCACCAGGGGGCCATGGCGCGTCTTTTCGATGGCCCCTTTTCGCTCCCTGAACTTGAGTCCATCGTCGCCTGGAATCAGCTTCGCTTGAAGGATGCCGTAGATCGAGACCCAACGATCGAAATTGATGCATGGTCGTCGGCAGTCGACAAGCTACTGGTAGAAATTCATACACGGCATGAGCTCATGCTCGATCCTTGAATCGAGCTCGGGCTCACTCGCGGTGCATCAACGTGCAGGTGGAAGGCCGTCAGGCGAGAGGAAGAGGTCATGTTTTCCACTTTGCTGGCCCGCGACCCGGGTCAGCTCCTTCTCTACGTCGAAGGCGAGGGACAACCGCCAGGTGATGAGCCGAGCTCTGGTCAAGAGCCCTCATCCTCGCCATTATTCCCCCCATGGCCCGCGTCGAAATGACGGCTCATCTGAAGACGCTCTTTCCTGCTTTGGCACAAGAGCCCTTGGTGATTGACGCCGACACCGTCGCGTCCTTGGTCCAAATCCTGGAGCAACGCACTCCCGGGATCGCCTTTTACTTGTGCGACGAACTCGGACGACTGCGTCGCCATGTAAATATCTTTGTCGATGGTGAAATGATCATCGACCGTCCAAAGCTGAGCGACCGGCTCAAGCGCGAGAGTGTCGTCTTTGTCGCCCAAGCCCTCACGGGGGGCTAGCCCTGCACGGAGAACCCACATGGAAAAACGCTGTATCATTGGGACGCGCAAAGGAACCTTCCTTTGTCAAAAGGTTGGAAGTGAGTACCGGCTGAAGCTTTGCGGTCATGCCGGAGTCAGCGTCAACTATGCTGCTGTGGATCCAAACACCGGCTCCCTGTGGGCAGCTTTGGGCTTTGGTCATTGGGGCGCGAAGCTTTCGCGCTCCGACGATGGGGGCGTCACCTGGAACGACACAGCTCAAGTCAAATACCCGGAGGGCGCCCGCTACCTCGCTTCGCCTGATCCAGGAGAAGAAGGCGAAGGTGAAGAACGTTTTGTCGCGCGCCGCGCTACACTGCTCAAGCTGTGGGTGATCGCCTTTGGCGCGCCCGGGCAAGTGCACATCGGCACCATCCCTGGTGGGCTGTTTTCAAGCCAAGACAACGGCGCAAGCTTTGAGCTGAACCGCCCCCTGTGGAACCACGAAAGTCGAGGAGGTGACCTCTTCACTGGGGATGGCAACGGAAAGACGCACTGGTTTGGCACGCCCGCCTCCGAGGGCGAGTTTGCCCCGGGGATTCATTCGATCGATATAAATGCGAAAGCTCCTGGTCAAATTCGTGTGGCGATCTCCACCGCTGGTGTTCTTGAAAGCCAAGATGGTGGCGCAACCTGGCGGGGGCGGAACCTGGGCATGACCAACGACTACCTACCCAATCCAGAGGCTGAGTGGGGCCACGACGCTCACTTCATCCAAAGCTGCCCGGCGGATCCAAATCACGTGTGGCAGCAAAATCATTGCGGAGTATTTTACAGCTCAGACGGGTGTCAAAGCTGGACCAAAGTCAGCCAACTTGAGCAAGGCGTGCACTTCGGCTTCCCGATCGCGGCGGATGACCAAGATGGGCGCACGGCCTGGGTCGTGCCAGGGATCTCCGATCAGAAGCGCATGACGATCGATGGCGGTCTTTTCGTCGCGCGCACCGAAGACGGCGGACAAACGTGGCAGCAACTGCGCCGTGGCCTGCCACAAGAAAGCGCCCATGACGTCGTGTACCGCCATGCCCTCAGCGTCAGTGAAAATGCTGTGGCCTTTGGTAGCACCACCGGCAACCTCTATCTCAGCGAGGATCGAGGCGAGACTTTTCAAACCATCGCCAACAACTTGCCCCCCATCTACAGCGTGCGTTGGGGTTGAGGCTCAGCTCACTCCAGTGCCTGAACTAGCCGATGCGCCGGACACTCACAAAGCTGGAGGTGAGCTCTACCGGCGGACCGAACTGATTGAAGACAGCAACGTCTGCTGCGTCTCGACCAAATCCAATGGACACATAGCCCCCATGAAGAAAGGGCTGAGTCGCATCAAATGAGTACCAGCGACCTTCGACGTAGGCCTCAAACCAAGCGTGCAGATCCATGGGCACCAAGCCTTCAAGGTATCCGACCACCATGCGGGCCGGAATACTCAGACTACGACACAGGGCCATACCCAGGTGGGTCAAGTCACGGCACACCCCATATCCCCGTTGATTCACCTCAACAGCCGACACAGGGACTTCACTGCTTCCTGGTGAAAACTGAATGTTGGCGCGTAGATACTCAGTGATCGCGCTCACCTGGTCGTAGCCTGGCTTGGCGCCTTGTGTGATCGACATCGCCATCTGCCCAAAGCGCTCCGACTCGCAGTACCGACTGGGGAGCAAATACTGCAAAGCGCTCACCGGCAGGTTTTGAACTTCCACAAAGGCCCCCCCAGGCAATACGTCCATGTGCTCGACCGTCTCCACCTCGGCCGCCGTGAAGACCCCAAAGTGCCCCACGGGGGCGAGCAAGCGCTGGGCGAGATTTCCAAAATTATCGGTGTACTCAACGGCAGTGCACTGAGGGACCAGCTCGTATTCTTCACGAGCCACCCACTGAGACTCCCCGCTCCTCGGCCTCAACATCAAAACAAAGGGCGTTGGCACGCGGATGTCGAATTCAAAGCGGCATTGTGTGGACAACCTCA
>Ga0079224_100015503_pt1 | contig 10674 bp, 10 predicted proteins | sample Stecom2015_FD_80414 | JGI IMG/M metagenome (GOLD analysis project Ga0079224, IMG submission 80414) | Agricultural soil microbial communities from Utah to study Nitrogen management - Steer compost 2015 | ecosystem: Environmental > Terrestrial > Soil > Agricultural land | place: USA: Utah...
CTCCATCGAAATGGCAGAAATATTTTCTACCACATTACCGATTTCCGGTGAATTGCTGGATATTTCAATCATATTTCCTTCGGTGGATAAACGAACGACATTATTTTTTTCATCCTTTGCCAATAGAGAGGCCCGGTCGATTGTATGCAGCAATTCCTTCGTTTTCATCTTGATTTTTGTTTTGCTTTGGGTCGGAATTAGGCGATCTGTTTCCGGATAATTCCCATCCAAAAGCCGGGACAGGAAGTTGATATTTTTTGTCCGGAAAAAAATTTGGTTGTTCGTAACACTGATTTGAATCAGTTCGTCAGTGTCGCTTAAAATTTTATTCAATTCTTGCAAGCTTTTTCCAGGCACGACAACATTTTCAAACTGTACCGCAGCATCTTGAATGTCCACTTCCCTTGAAGCCAACCGATGGCTGTCCGTTGCTACGAAATGCAGCCGGTTATTTGCGAGCCGCATATTTACACCTGTTAAGATCGGGCGGGTTTCCATTGTCGAGACGGCAAAAACCGTTTGTTTTATCATATTTTTCAATACATTGACAGGCATTTCAAAAGTATCATCGGTTTGAATTTTCGGCAGGAGCGGATATTCTTCGGCGTCTTGGCCGTTTAAATTAAATTCAGCTTTGCCTGAACGAATGACCGTTTTCAAACTGGAATCAACTTCAATAGATACGATATCCTCCGGCAATTTGCGGATGATTTCCGGAAAATATTTCGCATGCAAAACAATGCTTCCTTCTTCAATATGCTCCACGTTCACTTTGTCTTCTTCTTCGGCAGGAATAAAAGATTCAATTGAAATATCCGAGTTGCTCCCTGTTAACGTAATTCCATTGTGAGAAGCTTCTACTTTAATCCCTGTTAAAATCGGAATGACTGTACGAGGGGAGATTGCTTTCATAACATTTTGCAAGCTGGAAATTAGTAAATCTCTCTGTATCGTAAATTTCATAAAAAATTCCTCCTAGGGAAGTTCTCTTTATATTTATTTTATAATAAAAATATAATAATAAAAGTAATAGTCTCTGTGATTATGTGGATAACCAAAATTCACTCTACGAAAATAAGGTTGTCCACCTGTGGATAAGGTGTTCATAAGGATCGGGAATTGATAAACATAATTCACATGGGGATAAATTGATAGATTATGATTTCAGTTTTTTTATAATTTCTTCAATGTCCCGTTCCAATTGCGCATCCTTTTTAATTAGTTTTGCAATTTTTTCATGGGCATGAATTACGGTAGTATGATCCCGGCCCCCAAATTCATCCCCGATTTTCGGCAAAGAATAATCTGTTAGTTCCCTCGATAAATACATGGCAATCTGTCTCGGGAAAGCAATCGACTTCGTCCGTTTTTTCGCAGCAAAATCTTCGAGACGGAGGTTGTATTTTTCCCCAACTACTTCCTGAATATTTCGGATTGTAATCGTTTTTGGCTTATTGCTTGGCACAATATCTTTTAAAGCTTCAGCTGCAAGCGCCGCGTCTATGTCTTTGTTTACTAGAGAAGAGTAGGCAACAACGCGGATTAATGCTCCCTCCAATTCACGGATATTCGTATCGATTTGATTGGCGATGTAGAGCATCACTTCATTTGGTATATCTAACCCTTCTGCCTTTGCCTTTTTGTTCAAAATGGCTATTCTCGTTTCCAGATCCGGAGGGGTAATATCTGTAATTAACCCCCATTCAAACCGGGAACGGAGCCGGTCTTCTAATGTGGGAATTTCTTTAGGCGGCCGGTCGCTGGATATAATGATTTGTTTGCTTTCTTCGTGCAGCGTGTTAAATGTATGGAAAAATTCTTCCTGAGTTGATTCTTTTCCCGCAATAAATTGAATATCATCAATTAGCAGGACGTCCACATTGCGGTATTTATTGCGAAAGGCGGTCGTTTTATTATCCATGATGGCATTAATGAATTCATTGGTAAATTTCTCTGAAGTCATATACACGACTTTCGCGTTCGGATTGTGCTCCAGCACGTAATGGCCAATGGCATGCATTAAATGAGTTTTTCCAAGTCCGACCCCTCCATAAATAAAAAGAGGGTTATATGCCTGGGCTGGTGCTTCGGCAACGGCTAGAGATGCTGCATGGGCAAAACGGTTTCCTGCGCCAATGACAAAGGTATCGAATGTATATTTTGGATTGAGCATCGTTTTTGTGTCGTGGCTTGTGGAGCTTGTTGGCTTGGGAACAGGCTTTTCTTCAATAATTTCTGGCATGTTGTCCGGAATGATAAATTTTATGTTTAAAGTAGAGCCGGTAATTTCCGTAATAATGTCAGAGACTAAATCGGTGTACTGGTTCTCCAGCCAATCTCTAGCAAACTCGTTCGGAGCAGTAATAATGAGCGTGTTTTTTTCAATACTGTCTGCTCTCGTATTTTTCAGCCAAGTCTCAAAGCTGGGTTTGCTTACTTTCTCTTCTATCTTTTTCAGCGTAATTTCCCACAGCTCATCGATATTTTCCAAGAAGATTCCACTCCTTTCAAAAATCGCAAAAAAAACCTTCTATGTTAAAAGGCCGATTGGAAGTAAGTACGTTTTATTACTTTAGTAGGGGAAATGAAAATTATCTTATATATAACTATAAAAAAAATCTTCAACGATATCCACAGATAAAATAAAAAAAAGGTTTTCACAATGTGAATAATTTAATCCACAGCTTATCCACATTTTGTGGATAAGAAGAAAACATGAAATACTTTCCACAAGTGAAAACATAAATATGATATCAGAAAAAACCTTATCATGCAATGGCTTTTCTGCACTTATCCACATAAATAAACGGCTGTTTATTGTTTTTATCCACATAGGCCTTTTGGTGTGGATTTTTTGTCGATATTTGTTGGAAAAGAAAATTCGCTGCAGAAATTTGTTGACAGGGGATGTGGATAATTTGCAGCTGTTTTGGGGAGAGAGGGAAGGGATCCGGTTTGTTCCTGGATGAAAATCAAGTTGACAAATAGGTTTCCGTTTCAGTATAATTACAAAGACTGTCTTATAGATAATTGTATGATTGTTTAAGATAACCAATCTCCTAAAGGAGGTGCGAAAGATGAAAAGAACGTTTCAACCAAATAACCGTAAACGTAAAAAAGTACATGGCTTCCGTGCACGAATGAGCACAAAAAATGGTCGTAAAGTTTTAGCTCGCCGTCGTCGTAAAGGAAGAAAAGTATTATCAGCATAGGCCACTGAAATGTCAGTGGTCTTTTTGCACTTGCTGCGGAAGAATAGACTTGCCTTTCAGGTGATCCATCGTGAAAAAAAAATATCGGATTAAAAAAAATGAAGAATTTCAATATGTGTTTCGCCACGGAAAATCCTTTGCCAATCGGCAATTGGTTATTTATTATATTAAGAAGCCAAATCAAGAACATTTCCGTGTCGGTATTTCAGTAGGGAAAAAAATCGGGAATGCGGTGACTAGGAATCGGATAAAACGGTATTTGCGGGAAGCATTTCAAGACGTTCAACCGCAGATTAATGCTGCTTACGACATTGTTGTAATCGCTCGCAATCCGGCAAAAAATATGGGGTATGCAGAAATTAAGCGCAGTTTGATGCATTTGCTGCATAAAGAGAAATTGATTTAAGGTTTGTTCATCGTTTTGTAATTCCAGATAAGCAATATTTATTTATTAATATTTTTATTTAAACATAGAAACTTGTCCCGACTTACGCTAAAATATCTTTTAGAAATGGTTAGTGCAAATTTTGAGGAGGAAATAAGTTGCGCAAAAAATATGTCATACTTTCCCTGATCATCGGCTTATCATTGCTGCTTGCCGGCTGTACGGAAGTGGATCAGCCGATTACAGCGGAAAGTGAAGGAATATGGAACACGATATTCGTTTATCCCCTTTCTTGGAGTATAACAAAAATTGCCGAGATTTTTAATAATAGTTATGGACTATCCATTATCATTGTTACGATTTTTATCCGTTTATTGTTAATGCCATTAAATGTAAAGCAAATTAAGAGTTCAAGAGCAATGCAGGAAATTCAGCCGAAGCTGGCGGAACTTCGGGAAAAGTATAGTTCTAAAGACCAAAACACCCAGATGAAATTGCAGCAAGAAACGATGCAATTAATGAAGGAACATAACGTTAACCCGCTTGCTGGCTGTTTGCCTATTTTCGTGCAAATGCCGATATTAATCGCAATGTATCATGCGATTGTCCGTACAGAGGAAATTCGTAACTATAGCTTCCTATGGTTCCAGCTGGGCAGCCCGGACTTTATTTTGCCGCTCTTAACGGCATTTTTCACCTTCTTGCAGCAAAAGATTATGATGTCCATCAATCCATCGGCCAATATGAACCCGCAAATTGCCATGCAAATGAAAATGATGCTGTACATGATGCCGATTATGATTGGGGTTATGGCCTTCTTCTTCCCGGCAGCATTGGCACTGTACTGGGTAACAGGTAATATCTTTATGGTCGTGCAAATTCTCTTAATTAATAAGCCAATGATGAGCAATATGAATAGTGGAGGAGTTAAAAAGTGAGAGAGGTTACCGCTAGCGGTCAGACGTTGGATGAAGCGGTCCAATCAGCTTTGGAACAGTTAAACACCACGAAGGACCACGTCGAGATTGATGTCATCGACGAGGGAAAAAAAGGCATTCTTGGCATTTTCGGTTCAAAACGGGCTGTTGTAAAAGTAAGAATTAAGAAAGATCCGATTAAAGAAACGGAGAAGTTCATTCTTAATGTAACGAAAAACATGGGTGCAGATGTAGAAATAAATACGACAGTAAATGATAAACATGTTACGTTTGAATTGACAGGAAAAGATATCGCTCTGTTAATCGGAAAACGGGGGCAAACATTAAATGCGCTCCAATATTTAGTCCATCTCGTTCTGAACAAAGAAAGCCAATCATATTATCGAGTGACACTAGATGCAGAAGGGTATCGGGAAAGAAGAAAGGAAACGCTGGAATCCCTTGCGCTGAAAAAAGCGGATCGAGCGATTAAATTGAATAAAGAAATAAAATTGGAACCAATGCCTGCTTTTGAACGAAAAATCATTCATACCGTATTGCAGGAAAAAGAGGGAGTTTCGACGTTTTCTGATGGAACCGAGCCCCATCGTTATATCGTCATTGCGCCAAAATCGTAAAACCCGGCTTAGTCCGGGTTTTTTTATTTCCTTAAATGATGGATGGCAGAAAAATGTATGATAAACAGGAGAAAAAGAATACTAATAATAATTCCAATCAGCTTACAGAAAGAGGGAAGCTTATGTATTTCTCCGGTTCCATCTTTAGCGGCGAAATTGATCCGCAGCTGGAAAGCATGTATGTGACACAGGTAAAAAGCATGACGACAGGGACAAACTTGTCCGCTGAACAAGTACAGACGTTATATGACTATGTGCTGCAGCATAAAGATACTTGTATGGTGACGATTAATGATCAAATCCCGATTTTGTTAAAAGAGCAGGAAGTGGACCGGCTGGCAGCTGATTTGGAAAATATTTTGCACTTTTTTCGAGAAGGGAAGGAGTCATAATCCATGGAGAAAAAAAGCCGTGAAAAGGCTGAAACGGTAGCGGAAAAAACGTATCAGTACTCTGATTATTACAGTGATGATCAGCTTTCAAAAGGTATGGCAATTACCCATGAACAGGTTTCCGATACTTATATGGAAGGGACGGTTGATCGGAAGGAAACGAACAATGAGCGGGACGATTTCGAAACGGAAGGCATCCCGCGAAAATTACCTGGGTCAAAGAATAAACGATAAATATTTTAATTTTGAAAGACTTTCCGCTATAGGAGAGTCTTTTTATATTTTTCTTTCCATTACCCCAAATATTTATCCACTGTGGATAAGTATCCGATTCTTTATTTTTTAACCGATTTATGCTATTCTAATTTGTTAGTGATGTTTTACTTGTTCACATGTGGATAAAATAAAAAGTAACGCGGCTGGAGGTGACAAAATGATGGAAACAGATACAATTACAGCAATATCGACACCAATAGGAGAAGGAGCAATCGCCATTGTCCGTCTCAGCGGACCGGAAGCAATTTCGATTGCAGCAACTATTTTTACCGGCAAGAATTTGCATGAGGTTGAGTCCCATACGATTCACTATGGGAAAATCATTGACCCGGAATCGGAGGAAGTTGCCGATGAAGTGATGGTTTCCGTCATGCGTGCACCGAAAACATTTACACGGGAAGATGTTGTGGAAATTAATTGTCATGGTGGAATGGTTGCAGTAAACCGAGTATTGCAAATTGTCCTCGACCAAGGTGCCAGAATTGCTGAACCAGGAGAATTTACTAAGCGGGCATTTCTGAATGGCCGGATTGATTTGTCCCAGGCCGAAGCGGTAATGGACTTAATTCGTGCGAAAACGGATAAAGCAATGAATGTAGCTTTAAAGCAGATGGACGGAAGACTATCTTCCCTAATTCAGCGGCTGCGTCAAGATTTGCTGGAAACTGTAGCCCATGTGGAAGTGAATATCGATTATCCCGAGTATGATGATGTGGAACAAATGTCCCATGAAATGATGCGAAAGAAAACGAAGGAAGTGCATGAAGAAATCCAAAAGCTGTTAAGTGTCGCTAAACAAGGGAAAATTCTTCGGGAAGGGCTGGCGACGGCAATTATCGGCCGCCCGAATGTCGGAAAATCTTCCCTAATGAATACCCTTGTTCAGGAAAATAAAGCGATTGTAACGGATATACCAGGCACAACCCGGGATATTATCGAAGAATATGTCAATGTGAAAGGTGTTCCTCTCCGTTTAGTGGATACGGCGGGTATTCGTGAAACCGAAGATATTGTTGAAAAAATCGGGGTAGAACGGTCACGAAAAGTATTAAAAGAGTCTGACTTAATTTTACTCGTCCTTAATTACAATGAACCGCTATCGGATGAAGACAGAAACTTGTTTGAAGCAGTAAAAGGCTTGGAATATATCGTCATTGTCAATAAAACGGATTTAGAACAAAAATTGAATATGGATGAAGTAAGAGAGCTTGCCGGGGAAAAGCCGGTGATAGCTACCTCGCTAGTAAGAGAAGAAGGGGTAGAGCAGTTGGAAGAAGCTATTCGCAATATATTTTTTGCCGGAGAGATTGAATCTGGGGATCTCACCTATGTTTCCAATGTTCGGCATATCCAGCTGCTGAAAAAGGCTGCCAAAGCGTTAGAAGATGCGATGGAAGCGATTGAACTTGGCATGCCCCTCGATGTCATTCAGATTGATGTGACGAGGACGTGGGAATTTTTAGGAGAAATTATCGGGGATACAGCGAGCGATGCATTAATCGACCAGTTATTTTCCCAGTTCTGTTTAGGAAAATAATTTTTTCTGGAAACACTATTAGAAAAGTTAGAAAGGATGAACGAACGTGACATACAATGCAGGGCAATATGATGTGATCGTCATTGGTGCAGGCCATGCAGGGGTGGAAGCTGGTGTTGCAGCTGCCCGTATGGGAGCGAAAACATTGATGCTCACCCTCAATTTGGATACGATTGCCTACATGCCTTGTAATCCATCGATCGGCGGCCCTGCAAAGGGTATTGTCGTTCGGGAAGTGGATGCGCTTGGCGGAGTAATGGCAAAGGTAATCGATAAGACATATATACAAATGCGCATGCTCAATACACGAAAAGGACCTGCGGTGCAAGCATTGCGGGCCCAAGCTGATAAAGCCCTTTACAGCAACGAAATGAAAAAGGTTATCGAAAATGAAGAAAACTTAACGATTCGGCAAGCGATGGTGGAAAAGCTAATTGTCGAAGACGGGGTTTGTAAAGGGGTTATTACGGAAACCCATGCAGCCTATTACGGGAAAGCTGTGATAATTACGACTGGAACATATTTGCGCGGAAAAATTTTAATGGGAGATTTGGAGTACGAAAGCGGTCCAAACAATCAGCGCCCGTCCATTAATCTATCGAAAAACTTGGAAGAACTGGGAATTCAACTCGTCCGGTTTAAAACGGGAACTCCGCCGCGGGTAAAAAGCCAAACGATCGATTATTCCAAAACAGAAATTCAGCCAGGGGACGAAGAAGCCCGTGCTTTTTCCTATGAAACAACGGAATTTATTACAGATCAAATTCCTTGCTGGCTCACGTATACGAATGAAACGACTCACCAGGTAATTAACGATAATTTAGGACTATCTGCTATGTATTCTGGGATGAAGCGGGGGACTGGTCCGCGTTACTGTCCGTCCATTGAGGACAAAATTGTCCGTTTCCATGATAAACCGCGGCATCAAATATTTTTGGAGCCAGAAGGGCGAAATACGGAAGAAGTCTATGTGCAAGGGCTTTCCACTTCCCTTCCAGAATCGGTACAGCACGAAATGATTAAAAGCATTCCCGGATTAGAGAATGCAGAAATTATGCGGCCAGGCTATGCCATTGAGTATGACGCTGTCGTACCGACCCAGTTATGGCCGTCATTAGAATTGAAAAAAATATCCGGACTTTTTACGGCCGGACAAATAAACGGAACGAGCGGCTATGAAGAAGCTGCCGGTCAGGGGATTATGGCCGGAATCAATGCTGCCCGTAAAGTTCAAGGAAAAGAACCGATTATTTTGGACCGTTCCCAGGCCTATATTGGCGTGTTAATCGATGACCTTGTTACGAAAGGAACGAATGAACCATATCGCTTGCTTACTTCCCGGGCGGAGTACCGCTTGTTATTGCGCCATGATAATGCAGATTTGCGCCTGACCGAAATCGGTTATGAAGTCGGACTAATCACCGAAGAACGATATCGCCGGTTTACAGAAAAAAAGCGTCTGATTGAAGAAGAAAAGCGGCGCCTGAACAAGATTGTCATCAAACCGACAGAGGAAGTCCAGCAAATGTTGAATGAAGCAGGCGCTTCCCCTTTAAAAGAAGCAATAAAGGTGTATGATCTACTGAAACGTCCGGAATTAGGGTATGCCGATATCGAAAAAATCATCGAAAAAAACGATGCATTAACCGATGAAGTGAAGGAACAAGTGGAAATTCAAGTGAAATACGAAGGATATATTAAAAAGGCGAAGGAACAAGTGGAACGGATGCTAAAAATGGAGGACAAAAAGATTCCTGAAGATATTGATTATGATGCCATTCCTGGCCTAGCCACCGAGGCAAGGGAAAAGCTGAAAAAAATCCGCCCTCTATCCGTCGGCCAAGCGTCGCGGATTTCCGGAGTAAACCCGGCAGATATATCGATACTGCTCGTATATATTGAGCAGGGGAATATTGCCCGTACGGCAAATTAATACTAGAGGAGAAAAGCCAATGAATCCGACTGTTTTCCAACAATCGCTGCAGGAAAAGGGAATAGAATTGACCACAAAACAGCTGGACCAGTTCCATACGTATTACGAATTGCTCGTGGAATGGAATAAGAAAATGAACTTGACATCAATTACAGACAGAGAAGAAGTTTTTCTGAAACATTTTTACGATAGCATCACCGTTTCTTTCTATACTGATTTTACAAAGGAAACTAGCTTATGTGATGTAGGAGCGGGGGCTGGATTTCCCAGCATCCCTTTAAAAATCTGTTTTCCTAATCTCCGTGTAACGATTGTTGATTCATTACAAAAACGAATCGGCTTCCTTGAACATCTGGCAGAACAATTGCAGCTCGAACAGGTTCAGTTCTTCCACGACCGAGCAGAAACCTTCGGGAAAAACCGGGATTTTCGGGAATCATTTGACGTTGTAACGGCGAGAGCGGTGGCGAGAATGTCTGTACTTAGTGAACTATGCCTTCCGCTCGTCAAAAAAGAAGGACGATTTATTGCCATGAAAGGATCCCAAGGAAAAGAAGAGCTGGAGAAAGCAAAGAAAGCTATTTTCATTCTTGGAGGCAAAGTGGAAGATATTCATACTTTTACCCTTCCAAAAGAGGAAAGCGAGCGGTCCATTATTGTCATTCGCAAAACAAAAAATACCCCAAAAAGTTATCCGCGAAAGGCTGGTACGCCAAATCGAAATCCGATTGAATAAAAGGCGACCAGCCTTTTTTATTTGTACTAGAATAGGAAAGTGACTTTAATTTATTCTATTTTTTATCTAAATATGGTAAGATGAGAGTAACTGCTTCGAAATGCTCAGTATTTGATACTGCAGCTTTTTTATTATGGTTTAATAGATTGGGAGAATTACGAACGGGCAAGGTAGGATGCCCAGTTGATAAATACATAGATGTTAGAAATGTTTCACGTGAAACAATAGTTTTTTATATTTAAAGGTGGTGTTAATTATAGTGCATCCTTTTAATCGTTTTTTTGGTTTGGGGGAAAAAATCCCTGCGGAGGATGAAAAGAGTTATCGTCCTGATGAAGTGATACAAATACCGGTCCAAAAAATTGTTCCTAACCGTTATCAGCCCCGGACAATCTTTCACGAAGAAAAAATAAAAGAATTGGCACAAACGATTCGCACCCATGGGATGATCCAGCCGATTGTTGTTCGCAAGCTGGATGAAGACAAATACGAAATCATCGCAGGGGAGCGCAGATGGAGAGCTGTCCAATTATTACAATGGGAAACTGTACCTGCAATTATTCGTGATTTTACTGATACCGAAACAGCATCCGTTGCGCTGATTGAAAACTTACAGCGAGAAGAACTGACCCCGATTGAAGAAGCCTA
>Ga0079224_100015504_pt1 | contig 10673 bp, 11 predicted proteins | sample Stecom2015_FD_80414 | JGI IMG/M metagenome (GOLD analysis project Ga0079224, IMG submission 80414) | Agricultural soil microbial communities from Utah to study Nitrogen management - Steer compost 2015 | ecosystem: Environmental > Terrestrial > Soil > Agricultural land | place: USA: Utah...
GCAAAATCCGCATCCGTGCCAAAACATATAAGCGTTCAAACATACCGGTACAGTACAGCCTTTGAAACACTGTTAGGCTATCTGTACCTTGACGAACAAAAGGATCGGCTCCAGGAACTCATGGAAAGAGCGGTACAATTTATCGAGGAAGAAAAGAGTGAATAGAGATGGATCAGGAACTAATTATAGGTAAAAATCCGGTTATCGAAGCATTAAAGTCGGGACGGTCGGTCAATAAGGTGCTGCTTTCCGAAGCCCTTCATCCGACGGCAAGGGGGAAATTAATCCGGCTGGCAAAAGAAGCGGGAACGATTGTCCAAAACGTGCCAAAAACAAAGCTGGATTCCTTGACGGACGGAAATCATCAGGGAGTCGTTGCCTATGTTGCCGCCTATACGTACAGCTCAATTGATGATTTGTTTCTAAAAGCAGAAGAACGGAAAGAAGATCCGTTTTTTATCATCTTGGATGAATTGGAAGACCCTCATAATTTAGGCTCCATACTCCGTACGGCAGATGCTGTAGGAGCCCATGGGATTATCATTCCGAAAAGGCGCTCTGTCGGCTTAACCCAAACGGTCGCTAAAACCGCCGCAGGAGCATTGGAACACGTGCCGGTGGCAAGGGTGACAAATATTGCCAATACGATTGACGAACTGAAACAGCGTCAAGTTTGGGTCGTCGGCACGGCAGCAGAAGCGACAATGGATTATCGGGAGCTGGACGGGAACATTCCCATCGCGATTGTTGTTGGGAATGAGGGGAAAGGAATAAGCCGCTTAGTAAGAAAAAAATGCGATTGGACCGTCAGTTTGCCGATGAAGGGAAAGGTGAGCTCTTTAAATGCTTCGGTTGCCTGCAGCCTTCTCCTCTATGAAGTATTTCGGAATCGCCATCCGATAGGTGAAAGATAATGGTCATTTTAGTAGTAGACGGCTATAACATTATCGGGGCATGGAGCGAACTGCAAAGGCTGAAAGAGATTGATATTGGCCAAGCACGGGACAGACTGATAGAAATGATGGCGGAGTATCAGGCGATTACGAAATATCGGGTTATTATCGTTTTTGATGCATACTACGTGAAAGGAATCGAGAAAAAAGAAAAACAGTACAATATCGAAGTTATTTTCACAAAAGAAAAGGAAACCGCCGATGAGCGGATTGAGAAATTAGTAAAAAAATTAATGAATGTGAAGACCCGAGTGTATGTGGCAACTTCGGATTACGATGAACAGCGGACGATTTTTGGACAAGGAGCTTTACGAAAATCAGCCCGGGAACTATATATAGAACTGGAAGATATAAGGCGGCAAATACGGGACAGAATTGAAGAACAGCAGAAAGCAAAACCACAGTCAAAAGCTTTGCTGGATGTGTTAGACAAGAGTATGGTGGAAAAATTGGAAAAGATGCGCAGAGGGGAAGTGTAGCGTAATAAATCCTCTATTTAACTTACTCGATAGAAAAGTCAAATGCTTTATTTTTTTCAAAAAACTTTAACTATATTCCGTTGACGCCTTCCAAAATCTTCTAGTATAATAGGGACAAGTCATCATGGTGGTTAGGGGGCAAAAGATTGAGGGCCGAGAATTTTGATCGTGAACATGAACGTTTCCATTCGCTTGATGATGAGGAAATACTCGTGCTGATTCATCAAGGAAATAGTCTTGCCCTTGACTTTTTAATCCAAAAGTATCGGGGCTTTGTTCAGGCGAAGGCAAGAACGTACTTTCTCATCGGTGCTGATAAAGAAGATATAATCCAAGAAGGTATGATTGGCCTATACAAAGCAATACGCGACTATGATGATCAAAAACTGACTTCATTTAAAGCTTTTGCCGAACTATGTATCACGAGGCAAATGATTACCGCGATTAAAACGGCCACAAGGCAAAAGCATATACCGCTTAATTCCTATGTGTCGTTAGATAAGCCGATTTACGAAGAAGAATCCGACCGGACGCTATTGGATATCATTGCCGGATCACAGGATATCGACCCGGAAAAACTGCTCATCAGCCGGGAAAATAGAGGAGATATGGAACTGAAAATCTCGGAGCTTTTAAGCGAGCTGGAAAAGAAAGTTTTGCAGCTCTACCTAGATGGCCGGACGTATCAGGAAATCTCCTTAGAGTTAAAAAGGCATGTAAAATCGATTGACAATGCATTACAGCGGGTGAAGCGGAAGTTGGAACATTTGCTGGAAACGAAGGAATTAAAATGACAAACATTGACATAAATAGGGCAAACGTGCTAAATTTAATAAAGTATATTACCTCTTCTCTGGGGTGTAGTCATGAGCAAAAAGATAACTCTAGCATGCGCAATATGTTCTAGCAGAAATTATTCAACAAACAAAAATGTATCCGCACAATCTACACGTTTAGAAGTACGAAAATATTGTAAAACATGTGGGAAACATACGTTACACCGAGAGACAAAGTAACAGGCGCAGCTTAGGTAGAGTTGGGGGGTACAAGCTTGATTAAATTTCTCAAAAACGTTGGCAAGGAAATGAAAAAAGTGAGCTGGCCTAAAGGGAAAGAACTCACAAATTATACGATTGTAGTCGTTACAACAGTTGTATTCTTTGCGATTTTCTTCTTCATTGTCGATCAGCTCATTTCCTTAGGTTTAAACTTGCTATAGATTATTTGAATAATAACGATTGGATTATGCTATAATGTATAAGAATAAATTTTTGTTAAAAACCCGCGTGCCACGGGTTTTTTAAATTGGTAAAAATCAAGTTATGCTCGTTAAAAGGGAGGGACAGGCGAAAAATGGAAAAAAGATGGTATGTTGTACACACTTATTCTGGATATGAAAATAAAGTTAAAATGAATCTGGAAAAACGCGTCGAAACGATGGGCATGCAGGATAAAATCTTCCGCGTCATTATCCCGGAAGAAGAGGAAACCGAGATTAAGAACGGCAAAAAGAAGGTAGTAAAAAAGAAATTCTTCCCCGGATATGTGCTGACGGAAATGATTATGACCGATGACTCCTGGTATGTGGTGCGAAACACTCCTGGGGTTACCGGATTTGTCGGCTCCAGCGGACACGGATCGAAACCAACCCCTCTGCTCCCTCATGAAGTAGATGAATTATTTAAACGGATGGGTGTCGAGGCGCCGAGGGTAGAAGTCGATTTTGAAATTAAAGAAAATGTCCGTGTGAAGGAAGGTCCATTTAAAGACTTTACAGGTACGATTGAACAAATTGATGCAGACAAACAGAAAGTGAAAGTACATGTAAATATGTTTGGCAGGGAAACACCAATCGAATTGGATTTTTCCCAAGTGGAAAAAATAACTTAATTTTTCTGCCTGCCTTCCCGGTGGAGACGAGTAAACTTCTGAAATTATCCGAATCATGACCTTGCAAAATCTTTCCGTTCATGGTAAAATTCCTATGTTATTTACGCTCTGACATAGAGTGTTTATATGAGTGGGAGGGATAGATCCCTATTACCACATCACGGACTTAAGGAGGTGTGTCTCGTGGCTAAAAAAGTTGTTAAAGTTGTAAAACTGCAAATCCCGGCTGGTAAAGCTAACCCAGCACCGCCAGTAGGACCTGCGCTTGGTCAAGCAGGGGTAAACATTATGGGATTTTGTAAGGAATTTAATGCGCGTACACAAGATCAAGCGGGCTTAATTATTCCTGTAGAAATTACGGTGTTCGAAGACCGTTCATTTACATTTATTACGAAGACCCCGCCTGCAGCAGTTCTATTGAAGAAAGCTGCCGGTATTGATAAAGCATCCGGGGAGCCAAACAGTAATAAAGTCGCTACTTTAAAACGCGATAAAGTAAAAGAAATCGCTGAATTGAAAATGCCTGACTTAAACGCGGCGGATGTAGAAGCAGCGATGCGTATGGTTGAAGGTACGGCAAGAAGCATGGGTATTGTTATTGAAGACTAATGACAGAAAACGGGTTGCGAGCTCGAATCTTCGCAACCTTTTTCTTGGGTGTGAATGCACTTCACACTTTTATAAAAGCGGGTGCTTTTATAAGTGGGAGGTATAACCGTTATAACCACAATAGAGGAGGATAATAATGGCTAGAAGAGGTAAAAGATATCAAGAAGCGCTTAAGCTTGTAGATAAAACAAAAGCGTATGATATAAAAGAAGCGGTTGCCTTGTTGAAACAAACCGCAAAAGCTAAATTTGACGAAACTGTAGAAGTGGCTTTCCGTTTAGGTGTAGATCCTAAAAAAGCTGACCAGCAAATCCGCGGAGCAATGGTACTTCCTCATGGTACAGGGAAGACCCAGCGCGTTTTAGTATTTGCAAAAGGTGAAAAGGCGAAGGAAGCGGAAGCTGCAGGAGCGGACTATGTAGGAGATGCAGAATATATAAATAAAATCAACGACGGCTGGTTTGATTTTGATGTCGTTGTAGCAACTCCTGACATGATGGCCGAGGTTGGAAAATTAGGCCGTGTACTTGGACCAAAAGGTCTTATGCCAAACCCGAAAACAGGAACCGTTACATTTGATGTAGAAAAAGCAGTGAAGGAAATTAAAGCTGGTAAAGTGGAATATCGCGTTGATAAATCAGCCAATATCCACGTTCCGATCGGGAAAATTTCCTTTGAAGATGACAAGCTGGTTGAAAACTTCATTGCGATTACAGAACAAATTATCAAAGTGAAGCCACAAGCAGCGAAAGGCACCTACATGAAGAATGTAACGATCACTTCAACGATGGGTCCTGGAATTAAAGTGGATGTTTCTGATTACCGTTAATTGCCAATTGACATCTTAACGGTGGTTCGATATAATAAATCACGTTATCTAATCAAATAAATATTTATACCGTAGACAGTAGGGGCGTATAGCTTAATTATCCTACCGAGGTGTTTATAAACAAACAAGCCATTTTTGTGTCCGTGTTTGTTATAAAAGCTCCCGTGTGTCTGCGACCGGGAGCTTTCTCTATATACGGTATAAGCAACAATAGGAGGTGGAGCAAATGTCCAGCATACTCGAACAAAAGAAACAAATAGTAGAAGAGATTAAAGAAAAGTTCGAAAGCAGTCAAACAACAGTAGTTGTAGATTATCGCGGACTTGATGTCAGTGAAGTAACTGAACTTCGTAAACAATTGCGGGAAGCAGGCTGTGAATTTAAAGTATATAAAAACACTTTAACCCGCCGTGCGGTAGAAGCAGCGCAATTGGATGGCTTAAACGATCTGCTCGTTGGACCAAACGCAATTGCATTCAGTAAAGATGATGCTGTTGCCCCTGCAAGAATTTTAAAGAACTTTGCAAAAGATCACGAAGCTTTAGAGATTAAAGGCGGCGTAATCGAAGGTAAAGTTGCTACATTAGAACAAATCAATGAACTTGCTGACCTTCCAAACTACGAAGGTATGGTATCCATGCTGCTCAGCGTACTTCAAGCGCCAATTCGCAACTTTGCTTATGCGCTTAAGGCTGTTGCAGATCAACAAGAAGAACAACAAGGAGCTTAATGCTCTGTCCGTAATATAAACTAAAAAAATTAGGAGGATTTAATCATGACGAAAGAAGAAATGATTTCTGCGATTAAAGAAATGACCGTTTTAGAGTTAAACGATTTAGTAAAAGCTATTGAAGAAGAATTTGGAGTAACTGCTGCTGCACCTGTAGCTGTAGCTGGAGCTGCTGCTGGCGGAGATGCTGCAGAAGAAAAAACTGAATTTGATGTTGTGCTTGAAAATGCTGGTGCATCCAAAATTAAAGTTGTTAAGGCTGTTCGTGAAATCACCGGTCTTGGCTTGAAAGATGCGAAAGATCTTGTAGATAACGCTCCAAAAGCAATTAAAGAAGGCGTATCTAAAGATGAAGCAGAAGAAATTAAAGCTAAGCTTGAAGAAGCTGGCGCTACAGTAGAAGTTAAATAAGGTTTGCTATAGAGGAGAGCTCGTCGGATTCGATCGAGCTCTTTTCGGCTACCATGGGATTTTTTGCCAACAAGATATAAGGTGGGATGATTTTGAGCGAACATTATTATAGTGAAAACCCCCAATCAAAAAGCTCGCCAAAAACTTGGGATTATCGCCTGCGGGGCCACCTTTTCTCTTTTACAAGTGATGTTGGAGTGTTTTCCAAAAATGAAGTTGATTTCGGTTCGCGGCTATTAATTGAGAAATTTGAAGAACCGGCGGTTAGCGGAGATATACTAGATTTAGGCTGTGGCTACGGTCCCATCGGCCTTTCTTTAGCAAAAAGCTTTCCTGATCGGCGGGTGACGATGGCGGATGTAAATGATCGGGCGTTAATCCTTGCAAAAGAAAATGCGAAGCAGAATAACATTGACAATGTGGAAATTTTGCAGAGTGATGGTTTTTCCAATCTAGGCGGACGCCGATTCGCTGCGGTCGCAACGAATCCGCCGATACGAGCGGGGAAAAAAGTATACTATCCATGGTTTGATAAGGCCCAGGAAGCTTTACTGGAAGGCGGGGAGTTGTGGGCAGTTATTCAAAAGAAGCAAGGAGCTCCTTCGCTAAAAACAAAATTAATGGAAGTGTTTGGAAACGCGGAGATAGCAGCAAGGGATAAAGGTTACTATGTATTTTTGGCACGAAAAGTTTGACCAACGCTAAAGAATATGGTAAGATTGGAAAATGCAATAATGGGGCTTTTCTGTCATGTGCAACGTATATTTCGTTGCGCTCAGGATATGCTTATAAAATGGGGAAATATACTGCGAATCATTTCTTTTTCCATTATAACTGTATTTCGTTCCATCTGTAAACTATTATTAACAAAAATCTTTTATTTGACATTGATTAAAAGGTACATAATTCGTTGAAGGTACGAGATTTGCAGAAAAACCATTATGCAAAGGGTGCCGATGATCATCGGCCGTTATTTTTTCTAATCATGCGATACTTCACCTTGCGGGTTCTAAAAAAAGGAAAGATGACACTTTAAAAGCTTTCCCTCCGCCCCGCCAGGTGTTAGTGGAATAAATCGGATGTTGACTGGCTCCTTAAAGAACGCAGTTAATGCTGCGTTATAAAATGGTTGGCCAGTTAACCTGCGATACATTTTTATAAAAGTAGGTACACTACTTATAAATTGTATTCTTTTAAGGGGTGAAGCAGTTGACAGGTCATCTAGTTCAGTATGGCAGGCACCGCCAACGCAGGAGTTATTCACGTATTAATGAAGTGTTGGAATTGCCCAATCTTATTGAAATCCAAACTTCCTCGTACAAATGGTTTTTGGAAGAAGGATTAAGGGAAATGTTCCAGGACATCTCTCCGATTGAAGATTTTGCCGGAAACTTATCGTTAGAGTTTGTCGATTATTCATTAGGAGAACCAAAATACGATGTTGATGAATCCAAATCGAGAGATGTTACCTACAATGCCCCGCTTCGTGTAAAGGTCCGGTTAATTAATAACGAAACCGGCGAAGTGAAAGAACAGGAAGTGTTTATGGGCGACTTTCCTTTAATGACGGAAACGGGAACCTTTATTATCAATGGTGCAGAGCGTGTCATTGTTTCCCAGTTAGTGCGCTCGCCAAGCGTCTATTACAATAAAAAGGTGGATAAAAACGGAAAAACCGGATTTGCAGCTACGGTTATCCCAAACCGTGGTGCATGGCTGGAATTTGAGACGGACGCTAAGGATGTCGTCTATGTCCGAATTGACCGCACGCGCAAACTGCCGGTTACCGTTTTGTTAAGAGCTCTCGGTTTTAGTACAGACCAGGAGATCGTTGATTTATTAGGAGAAAATGAGTATTTAAGAAACACGTTAGAAAAAGATAATACTGAATCCGCCGAAAAGGCTTTGTTAGAAATATATGAACGGCTGCGCCCCGGAGAACCACCTACCGTGGAAAACGCAAAAAGTCTGCTGATTTCACGCTTTTTCGATCCAAAACGATACGATTTGGCCTATGTAGGCCGTTATAAAATAAACAAGAAATTAAGCATAAAAAATCGCTTGTTTAATCAGGTGCTGGCAGAGACGATTGTTGATCCGGAGACCGGTGAAGTACTCGCAGAAAAAGGGCAACGGCTGGAGCGGAAACTGCTGAATAAGCTGATTCCGTATATCGAGCGTCAAGAAGATATGCTCGGAGAAGAAGTGCTCAGTCCGCACGACGGAGTATTAGGAGAAGATATTATTCTGCAGAAAGTAAAAATTTATGATCCGACCGACCCGAGCGGAGAGCGGGTAATCAATGTCATCGGAAACGGTAATGTCGATTCTAAAGTGAAGCATATTAAACCGGCAGATATTTTAGCGTCGATCAGCTATTTCTTTAATTTGCTTCATGGTGTTGGGGATGTAGATGATATTGACCACTTAGGCAACCGCCGTCTACGTTCTGTCGGGGAACTGCTGCAAAACCAATTCCGTATTGGTCTGTCCCGAATGGAACGGGTCGTCCGGGAAAGAATGTCTATCCAAGATACATCCAGCGTTACTCCTCAGCAGTTAATCAATATTCGCCCGGTTATTGCTGCCATAAAAGAGTTCTTTGGCAGTTCCCAGCTTTCCCAGTTTATGGACCAAACAAATCCGCTGGCAGAACTTACCCACAAGCGGCGTTTGTCTGCCCTGGGACCAGGCGGGCTAACTCGGGAACGTGCTGGTTTTGAAGTTCGTGACGTACACTATTCCCATTACGGCAGAATGTGTCCAATCGAAACTCCGGAAGGACCGAATATTGGACTCATTAACTCTTTATCTACTTATGCGAAGGTAAATGAATTTGGTTTTATTGAAACCCCATACCGCAGAGTAGATCCGGATACAGGCGTTGTCACAAATCAAATTGATTATCTGACTGCCGATGAAGAGGATAATTATATTGTTGCTCAGGCAAACACGCCGTTGGATGAGAACAACCGCTTTAAAAACGAAGAAGTAATTGCCCGTTTCCGCGGCGAAAACATCGAAGTAAGCCGGGATAAAATCGACTATATGGACGTTTCGCCGAAGCAGGTTGTATCGGCTGCTACCGCATGTATTCCGTTCTTGGAAAACGACGACTCAAACCGTGCCTTGATGGGTGCCAACATGCAGCGTCAAGCGGTGCCGTTATTGCAGCCGGAAGCGCCAATTGTCGGAACCGGAATGGAATATGTCAACGGAAAAGATTCGGGAGCGGCAGTTATATGTAAACACGACGGCATAGTCGAACGAGTGGAAGCGAAGGAAATCCTCGTGAGACGGATTGTTGAAGTGGACGGAAAAGAAGTTCAAGGCGATGTGGACCGGTATAAATTGCAAAAATTTGTCCGGTCGAATGCGGGGACATGTATAAACCAGCGCCCGATCGTCAAAAAAGGTGAGCGGGTGAAGAAAGGGGAAGTTTTAGCCGATGGGCCATCCATGGAAATGGGAGAACTTGCCCTTGGCCGCAACGTGCTTGTAGCCTTTATGACGTGGGAAGGGTACAACTACGAGGATGCCATTATTATGAGTGAGCGTCTCGTGAAAGATGATGTTTACACTTCCATCCATATCGAGGAATATGAATCCGAATCTCGGGATACGAAACTCGGACCGGAAGAAATTACGAGAGACATCCCGAATGTCGGGGAAGACGCATTAAAGAATTTGGATGAAAACGGAATTATCCGAATCGGCGCTGAAGTGACCGACGGAGATATTCTGGTCGGTAAAGTTACACCGAAAGGCGTTACCGAACTGTCCGCCGAAGAGCGGCTGCTCCATGCTATTTTCGGAGAAAAAGCAAGGGAAGTCCGGGATACTTCATTGCGCGTGCCTCACGGTGCAGGCGGTATCGTTCTTGATGTAAAAATCTTCAACCGGGAAGATGGCGACGAATTGCCTCCGGGTGTAAACCAATTAGTGCGGGTGTATATTGTCCAAAAACGGAAGATCCACGAAGGGGACAAAATGGCAGGCCGTCACGGAAACAAAGGGGTTATTTCCCGAATCTTGCCAGAAGAGGATATGCCGTTCCTGCCGGATGGTACACCGATCGATATTATGTTGAACCCGTTAGGGGTACCTTCCCGGATGAACATCGGTCAAGTATTTGAACTTCATCTCGGAATGGCTGCCCGATTGTTAGGAATTCATATTGCTACCCCTGTATTTGACGGGGCAACAGAGGAAGATGTACAGGCGACACTGGAAGAAGCGGGGATGGCGAAAGATGCCAAAACCATTCTCTATGACGGAAGAACCGGAGAACCGTTTGATAATCGGGTGTCTGTCGGCGTCATGTATATGATTAAACTTGCCCATATGGTTGACGATAAATTGCATGCGCGCTCCACCGGGCCATATTCCCTCGTTACCCAGCAGCCGCTTGGCGGTAAAGCCCAATTTGGCGGTCAGCGGTTTGGGGAAATGGAAGTGTGGGCGTTGGAAGCTTACGGTGCAGCTTACACCCTTCAGGAAATTTTAACGGTAAAATCGGACGATATTGTCGGCCGTGTGAAAACATATGAAGCGATTGTCAAGGGAGAAAACGTGCCAGAACCGGCTGTGCCTGTATCCATCAAGGTGTTAATTAACGAACTGCACAGTCTCGGTATGGACGTGAAAATGTTAAACAGCCATGAAGAAGAAATTGATATGCGGGAGTTAGAGGAAGCAGATACACAATCAGCACACAAATTGAATCTGGAAGTGGAAGACCATTAATTCTAACCGGAAAAGGCCTCTTTTCC
>Ga0079224_100015505_pt1 | contig 10673 bp, 9 predicted proteins | sample Stecom2015_FD_80414 | JGI IMG/M metagenome (GOLD analysis project Ga0079224, IMG submission 80414) | Agricultural soil microbial communities from Utah to study Nitrogen management - Steer compost 2015 | ecosystem: Environmental > Terrestrial > Soil > Agricultural land | place: USA: Utah...
CTTGTGGAAGGAAGGCCTGTTCGATGCCACCGCCGTGAGCCCGAAGAGTGGGCAGGGGATCGCGCAGTTCATGCCGGGCACGGCCGAGCTCCGCGACCTCGCCGATCCCTTCAACCCGGCCGAGGCGCTGCGGGCCTCGGCCCGCTATCTCGCGGAACTGGCCGGCAGCCTCGGCAACATCGGGCTCGCGGCGGTGGCCTACAATGGCGGCGAGGCGCGGGCCGCCCGTTTCATGAGCCGCACGAGCGGACTGCCGGCCGAGACCCGTGATTATGTCCAGGCGATCACCGGCCATCCGGCGGAGACATGGCGCGATGCGCCGCCCGAGAAGGTCGATCTTGCGCTTGCCAGGGAGGAGGCGTTCGAGGCCGCCTGCATCAGGCAGGCCGAAGGCCGCTCGATCCGGGAATTCAAGACGGGACCCGTCGTGCTGCCCTGGGGGGCGGTGGTGGCGACGAACCGCGACCGGACCGGGGCGCAGCGCCAGGTCGCGCGGCTGAAGAACCGGCTCGGCCCGGTTCTGGCGGCGGAGAACGTCGCCTATGTGCGCGAAAGGCGGCAGGGTCTGCGCGGCGTGATGTGGTTTGCCCAGGTGGGGCGCGAGACCCGGGAGGAGGCCGAGGCCTATTGTGCGCGGGTCCGCGGGGCGGGGGGCGACTGCATGGTGCTGAAGAACTGAAGGCGCGCGCGACGCCGCGGAGCGCATCAAGGACGTCCTGCCCCGGGATTCGGCGCGGTTCGATCAGTCACCATCGCGCGGGCGCGGGATGAGGCTGATGCTGCCGCTTGCCTCGAGCACGGCGGACTTGATCTGGTCGAGGCGTTCGAGGCCCTGGTTCTCGCGCGCGGCCTCGAGGATCTCCTCGATGCTGATCCGGGCGCGGCGGAGCGCATGGGCGTCGACTTGGCCGTCGCTGATCAGCACGCTCGGCTGACCGTCGAGCCAGATCGCGAAGCGCGGCAGCCAGCCCTTCAGGTAGGAGAGGACGATGTCGGCGGCGAAGAGGGTGGTGATGAGCACGAAGGCGTTGCTGATCGAGAAGTCGTCGCCGAGGAGGGCCTGCTGCGTCGTTTCGGCCACGATCAGCAGGAGCACGAATTCGAAGGCGGTCATCTCGCCCATCGTCCGCCGCCCCGAGAAGCGGGTGATGACGAGGAGAATGATGTAGATGGTGATCCCGCGCAGGACGCTTTCCAATTCCGGCTCCTAAGGCAGGACGATGACGGTGGTCGCGACCGGCGGCGCATCGTCGAGGGCGATGCCGAGGCTGACGAGGCCGGGACCGCCCGCGCGGAGCCGGAGGGTGACGGCGGCGCGGGCTTCGTCCTCGGCGGTGAAGTCGTAGGTGATGCCGTTCGGCGCGGCGCGGGATTCGCTGGGCTGGGGCTGGATCGACTCGATGAAGAGTCCGTGCGGAATCGGCCCCTCCAGCCGCAGGCGGTGGCTGGGCGCCGCATCGGCGAAGCGCAGGGTCAGATCCTCGGCGGTGTCCCAGCGCAGGATGCGGGGGGCGTCGATGGTGCCGGATTCGGAGACGAGAGTGGTGCGGGAGAGGAGGCCGCCGCTGCCGGAAACTCCGGCGAGGGCGGCGAGGACGATCAGGAGGAGGACGACATGGGAGACCCGCTCCGCAGTCCAGATCCGCTCCTGGACGCGGCGATCCTCGGCGAGCTGGAGGCCGTCGGCGCGCACGGGAGGCATGTCGGGCTGCTGGACGCTCATGGCGGGTGATCACTCCGGACCCCGGCCGGCAGCCAACGCGCGCCGGAGGGGCAGGTTCCCCGGCGTGCCGGTCGGACGTTCGCGGTCAGCCGGCCATTTCCAGCCATTCCTCCTCGGAAAGCACGGTCAGGCCGAGTTCGCGCGCCTTCTTCTCCTTCGAACCCGCGCCGGGGCCGGCGACCACGTAATCGGTGCGGGAGGAGACCGAGCCCGCCACCGTGGCGCCGAGGGCTTCGGCGCGGGCCTTGGCCTCGGCCCGGGTCATGCGCTCGAGCGTGCCGGTGAAGACAATGGTCTTGCCGGCAAGCGGGGAACCGGATGCCGAGGGGGCCGCGACATCCTCGATCTCCAGTTCGGCGACGAGCCGGTCGATGGCGGCGCGGTTGGCGGGTTCGTGGAAGAAGTCGACGAGGGAGGCGGCGAGGGTCGGGCCCACCCCGTCGATGGCGTTGAGATCGTCCCAGGCCGGGCCCTCGTGGTCGCGCGCCTCCTCCATCGCCGTCCGGAACCGTTCCCAGCTGCCGTAGTGGCGGGCGAGGAGCTTCGCCGCGGTCTCGCCCACATGGCGGATGCCGAGGCCGAAGATCAGGCGGTTGAGGGGCACGCGGCGGCGCTCCGCGATGCTGCGGAAAAGGTTGGCGGCCGAGCGTTCGCCCCAGCCCTCGCGCCGGCGCAGTTCGGTTCCGTGGCGGGATTCGAGATGGAAGATGTCGGCCGGTTCGCGCAGCCAGCCATCGGCGAAGAAGGCCTCGATGGTCTTCGCGCCGAGGCCCTCGATGTCGAAGGCGTTGCGGGAGACGAAATGCTTGAGCTTCTCGACCTGCTGCGCCGGACAGACGAGGTTGCCGGTGCAGTAATGCACTGCCTCGCCGGGCTCGCGCACGACGTCGGAGCCGCAGATGGGGCAGGTTTCGGGAAAGACATAGGGGACCGCGTCCGGCGGCCGGCGGGAGAGGTCGACATCCTCGATCTTCGGGATGACGTCGCCCGCGCGGTAGATCGTCACCCAGTCACCGACGCGGATGTCGCGGCCCTCCCGGATGGGCTGCCCCCTGGAATCGCGGCCGGCGATGTAGTCGGCATTGTGAAGGGTGGCGTTCTGGACCACGACGCCGCCCACGGTGACCGGCGCGAGGCGGGCGATGGGCGAGAGGGCGCCGGTGCGGCCGACCTGGATCTCGATGGCCCGAAGCTGGGTGGTGGCGCGTTCGGCGGGAAACTTGTGGGCAAGCGCCCAGCGTGGTGTCGCGGAACGCGCGCCGAGACGCGCCTGCAGGTCGAGGCGGTTGAGCTTGTAGACCACACCGTCGATGTCGTAGCCGAGATTGGCCCGCTCTCCCTCGATGCGGCGGTAGTGAGCGAGAAGCTCCTCCAGTTCGTGGCAGAGGACGATAAGCGGGTTGGTCGGCAGCCCGAATCCCGCGAGGCGCTCTATCGCACCCATCTGCGTATCGGCGAGGGGCTCCGAAACCATGCCCCATGAATAGGCGAAGAAGCGCAGGGGGCGGGAGGCGGTGATCGAGGGATCGAGCTGGCGCAGACTGCCCGCCGCGGCATTGCGCGGATTGGCGAAGGTACGGCCGCCGGTCTCGGCCTGGCGGGCGTTCAGCGCCGCGAAGTCCTCGTGAGACATGTAGACCTCTCCGCGGACCTCGAGCAGGGCAGGGGCATCCGGGATCTCGTCGGGGATGTCGTCAAGCGTGCGGGCGTTCGCGGTGACGTTCTCGCCGGTGGTGCCGTCGCCGCGGGTCGCGGCCTGGACAAGCCTGCCGTCCTCGTAGCGGAGCGAGAGGGAAAGGCCGTCGATCTTGGGCTCGGCCGTGAAGGCGAGGGGTTCGTCGGCGGGGAGGTTGAGGAAACGGCGGATGCGGGCGACGAAGTCCGCGACCTCCTCCTCGGCGAAGGCGTTCTCGAGCGAGAGCATCGGCATCGAGTGCCGGACCTTGGAGAAGGCGGAGGAGGGGGGAGCGCCGACCCGCTCCGACGGTGAATCGGGACGCCGGAGTTCCGGGAAGGCCGCCTCCAGCGCGGCGTTCCGGCGTTTCATCGCGTCGTATTCGGCGTCCGTGATCTGCGGCGCGTCCTCGCCGTGATAGGCGCGATCAGCCGCGGCGATGGCGGCAGCAAGGCGGGCGAGTTCCTCGGCGGCTTCCTCGGGGGTGAGTTCCTCGGGCGGGCGGGAAGAATCCATGGCGGCGTGTCCGGTATGCTCGGGATCGCTGGCTTAGCCCGTCCGGCGGCCCGGGGTAAAGTCGGCGCCCCGCCCGGCTTCTGCTAGTCCTCCTCGACGAAGACCTCGTCGCGGCGCTTGCGGACGGCGGGGAGGACGGCGACCAGCACCGCCGCCACGGCGCAGGCGAGGAGCGCCGCCGAGATCGGCCGCTCGAGGAAGATCATCGGGTCGCCGCGCGAGAGGATCATCGCGCGGCGGAGATGCTCCTCGAGCAGGGGGCCGAGCACGAATCCGAGCAGGAGCGGCGCCGGTTCGCAGCCGAACTTGATCAGGACGTAGCCGAGGATGCCGAAGACGACGATGGCGTAGACGTCGAAGGCGTTGAGGCTGATCGAATAGGTGCCGATGCAGGCAAAGGCGATGATGGCGGGGAAGAGCACCCGGTAGGGGATGGTGAGGAGCCGGACCCAGACGCCGATCAGCGGCAGGTTCAGCATCACCAGCATCAGGTTGCCGACCCACATCGACACGATGATGCCCCAGAAGAGCGCGGGCTCGTCGCGGATGACGTTGGGGCCGGGGGTGATGCCCTGGATGATGAAGGCGCCGATCATCAGCGCCATCACCGGATGGGCGGGAATGCCGAGGGTGAGCATCGGGATGAAGGAGGTCTGTGCGCCGGCGTTGTTGGCGCTCTCGGGACCGGCCACCCCCTCGATCGCGCCGGTTCCGAATTCTTCGGGGCGCGAGGAGCTGCGCTTTTCCAGCGAGTAGGAGGCGAAGGAGGAGAGCACATGGCCCCCGCCCGGCAGGATGCCGAGGATGGAGCCCAGCACGGTGCCGCGCACCACCGGGGCGACGATCCGGCGGAAGTCCTCGCGGCTGAGCCAGAGGTTCGAGACCTTCCTGACCAGGACTTCGCGCGTCGTCTCGTGTTCGAGATTGCGCAGGATCTCGGCAACTCCGAAGACGCCCACCGCGACGGAGACGAAGTTGATCCCCGAATAGAGTTCGAAGAAGCCGAAGGTGAACCGCGGCGTGCCGGTGTAGATGTCCTGGCCGACCATGCCGAGAAGAAGGCCGATCACGATCATGCCGAGGGCCTTGAGGATCGAGCCGTGGGCAAGGGCGATCGAGGCGAGCAGGCCGAGCACGATCAGCGAGAAATATTCCGGCGCGCCGAAGTTCAATGCGGCGCGGGCAAGTGGCGGTGCCGCGACCGCGAGGACGAGCGTCGACACCGTGCCGGCGAAGAACGAGCCGAGGGCGGCCGTGGCGAGGGCCGCGCCGGCGCGGCCCTGTCTTGCCATCTGGTAGCCGTCGATGGCGGTGACGGCGGAGGAGGACTCGCCCGGCAGGTTGATGAGGATCGCCGTGGTCGAGCCGCCGTACTGCGCGCCGTAGTAGATGCCGGCGAGCATGATCAGCGCCGTCACCGGTTCGAAGGTGAAGGTGATCGGCAGCAGCATCGCGATGGTCGCGGTGGGCCCGATGCCGGGCAGGACGCCGACCAGCGTCCCGAGCAGGCAGCCGACGAAACAGTAGAGCAGGTTCGTCGGCGTGAGGACCGTCTCGAACCCGAGGGCAAGATTGGCGAGCAGGTCCAAGGCAGCCTCTCAGAACCGGAGCCAGGGCCCGAAGGACGCGAGTGGCACCCCGAGGCCGACGATGAAGATGAGCGTGCAGAGGAAGGTGAGCGCCGCGGCGATGAGGAGGGCCCGCAGGAGAGAGTTGTTCCTGCTGGCGAGTGCGCTTGCCGTGGCGGTCAGGAACAGGGCGGGCACGAGGCCGAGGCCGCGGACGGTCATGCCGAAGAAGGCGATGGCACCGAGCAGGAGGACGATGCCGCGGAGCGGAACCCGTTCCAGGGGAGGTTCCTCCTCCCGCGCGAGAAGCCCCCGGATCACGACCGCGAGGCCGATCACGCCGAGGACGCCCGCGAGCACCAGCGGAAAGTAGCCCGGCCCCATCCGGAGCGCCGTTCCTCTTTCATAGCCGGTGGCCGCATAGCCGAAGGCGAAGGCGATGCCGATGAAGATCTGTCCGGAGAGGATGTCCCGGACGGACTTGCGATGCTGCATGGCGCCTTTCCTCTTGTGCCTCGTGCAGGCGTCCGGGACTGGTGGACGCCTGCAGCCGGTCCGGCCGGCGGTTTATTCGGCAGCGCCGGCGCTCGCGATGACTTCGCCCCAGAGGTCGATCTGCTCCTGAAGGTATTGCGCATGCGCTTCGGGCGTCGCCTGGTCGAGGGGGACGGGCGCCGTGCCGAGTTCGGCGAAACGGGTCACGACGTTCTCGTCCTCGAGCGCGGTCTGGAGTGCCGCGCTCAGGGTCGCGACCACCTCCTCCGGCGTGCCGGCAGGGGCGTAGAGGCCGTGCCACACACCGACCTGGAAATCGGGAAGCCCGGCTTCCGCCGTGGTGGGGAGGTCGGGCAGGCTCTCGAGCCGTTCCGGCGTCGTCACGGCGTAGGCCTTGACCTCGCCGCCCTTGATCTGGCCGGTCGTGTTGGTGGTCTGGTCACACATGAAGTCCACCTGGCCGCCGAGAAGATCGGTCATCGCCGGGCCGGTTCCCTGATAGGGGACGGTGAGCACGTCCACGCCGATCGCATCCATGAAGAGCAGACCGCAGAGATGCGAGGCGGCGCCGATTCCGGCGTTGGCGTAGGTGACGGAATCAGGGTTGGCAGTCACGTAATCCACCAGTTCCTCGAACGTGTCCGGTTCGAAATCGCGGCGGGCGATCATCGTCATCGGCACGATCGTGACGAGGCCGATGGTCTCGAAACTTTCAGTCGGGTTGTAGGCGAGGTCGTCGTAAAGGGCGGGCGCCGTCGACATGCCGATGTGATGCATGAGGATCGTGTAGCCATCGGGCTGGGCATTCGCGACCTGGGTGGCGGCGAGGGTGCCGCCTGCGCCGGCGACGTTCTGGACGACGATCTGCTGGCCGAGCGCCGCGCTCATCGGCTCGGCGATCAGGCGGGTCACAGTGTCGGTGGGCCCGCCGGCGGCGAAGGGAACCACGATGGTGACCGGACCGGTCGGATAGTCCTGGGCGAGGGCGCCAGTGGCGAGCAGGGTCGCGAGCAGGGTCGCGCCGGTCTTCCGGAATGGCATGAATTTCCTCCGCTGTTGTTCTTGTCGGTCCCGGTCACGTCGTTGCGGCGCGCCGAAATCCGGGTTGTAGACCGTTTGTTGGTCAGCGGGGAAAGCAGGTCAAGATTGGCCCTGCATCAGCCTAAACGGCCGGTGGCATCAGCCGGGCCGAGATTCGGGATGGGTGGGCCCCGGAGGACGGAGGCTGGCCGGAGGCGTGTTCGCCGCCCGTCCCCCGGAAATCCGTCAGGCTTCGAACCCTGTCGCTTCCAGGGAGGCTGGAAGTGACGAACCGGGCATCATCTCCCGGCCGAAGCAGATGGCGCTAACCGGCCAAGCCGGTCCTCGCGCTGCAGCACGATCGAGAGCCCATGACAGGGGTGTCGGCATGTCCGGTCGTGAGCGGAACCGGGCAGCCATCCTTCCGCGCCATGGCCGCGCAGGTGCCGCTCAGGCGCCGACCGCCATTCGCGGACCGGAAGAAGTGTCGCTGCCGGCCTCGGGTTCGCTGCGCGCAACGGGATCGCGAAGCACGTAACCACGGCCCCAGACGGTCTCGATGCAGTTCTCGCCGCCGGTTGCCTCGGAGAGCTTCTTCCTGAGCTTGCAGATGAAGACATCGATGATCTTCAGCTCGGGCTCGTCCATGCCGCCGTAGAGATGGTTGAGGAACATCTCCTTGGTGAGCGTCGTGCCCTTGCGGAGCGAAAGCAGCTCCAGCATCTGGTATTCCTTGCCGGTCAGATGCACGGGCTTGCCGTCGACCTCGACGGTGCGGGTGTCGAGATTGACCGTGAACTTGCCGGTGGTGATCAGCGACTGCGCATGACCCTTGGAGCGTCGCACGATCGCATGGATGCGCGCGATCAGTTCCTGACGGTTGAAGGGCTTGGTCATGTAGTCGTCGGCGCCGAAGCCGAAGCCCTTCAGCTTCGATTCGGTATCGTCGAGACCGGAGAGAATCAGGATCGGCGTCTCGACCTTGGCTATCCGGAGCTGGCGCAGGACCTCGTGGCCGGTCATGTCCGGAAGGTTGAGATCAAGCAGGATCAGATCGTAATCGTAGAGTTTTGCCAGATCGATCCCCTCTTCGCCGAGATCGGTGGCATACACGTTCAGGCTGGCGTTCTGGAGCATCAACTCGATGCTCTTGGACGTGGCGGGATCGTCCTCAACCAAAAGAATGCGCACTCGCTACTCTCCAGTCCTACATCGGGGCCGCCCCCATGACGGCCCCTGTTAACCAAAAAAAGGTTAACTTCATATTGCGATTGTTGAGTGCTTAACGAATCTTGTCAGAGTTGTCTATATTTTTGGATCGCGGTAACGCGGAGCGCCGCTGCGCCGTGCCTGTGTACAACACTCCTCCAGAGGTTGAGTTCCTCGGCGGAAAGCTGGTACATCTGGCACGCTTCCTCCGGCTCGATCAGTCCGTGATCGACGGCCGCCACCACTGTTGCCTTGCGGCGGGCCACCCAGCGCTTGGTGTCTGCCGGCGGCAGGTCCGACCGCGTGAGCTTCGTTCCGTCCGGAAGCGTGATGCAGACTGGACCTTTGACACGACGGATGTACATATCCCTCACCCCTTAAACCGTTCCCCAGTTGTTCTGGTATTACCAGTAGCGTTAAACTCGCGTGAACCGGGCATTTTCGGAACATGACTTTTTCGATTGCCCTTTTGTTAGCCTGGCGGCCTCCATGCTCGACGAGACAAGCCTGACGACCCTTGCGGATCTCCGATCCGGGAAACCGCCTTCCGCGACGCGGGTGGTGGTGGCGATGTCGGGGGGCGTCGATTCGTCGGTTGTCGCGGCGTTGCTCGCCGAGGCGGGTTACGATGTCGTCGGCGTGACGCTGCAGCTCTACGATCACGGGGCGGCGGTGGCGCGGAAGGGCGCCTGCTGCGCCGGTCGCGACATCCACGACGCGCGGCGGGTGGCGGAGACCCTGGGCTTTCCGCACTACGTGCTCAATTACGAGGACCGGTTCCGCGAGAGCGTGGTCGACGAATTCGCGGATTCATACCTCGCGGGTGCGACGCCGGTGCCCTGCATCCGCTGCAACGAGCGGGTCAAGTTCCGCGATCTCCTCGAGACGGCGCGTGATCTCGAGGCCGACTGCATGGCAACCGGGCATTACGTGCGCCGCATGGAGGGGCCGGGAGGGCCGGAGCTTCACCGCGCCGCCGATCCGCGCCGCGACCAGAGCTATTTCCTGTTCTCGACCACGCGCGAACAGCTTGGCTTCCTGCGCTTCCCGCTCGGCGGGCTTGCCTCCAAGGCCGAGACCCGGGCACTGGCCGCGCGCTACGGCCTGCCGGTGAAGGACAAGCCCGACAGCCAGGACATCTGCTTCGTGCCGAACGGTGATTATGCCGCGGTGATCGAGAAGCTGCGGCCCGGCGCGGCGGAACCCGGCGAGATCGTGCATCTCGACGGGCGGGTGCTGGGCCGGCATGAGGGGGTGATCCGCTACACCGTCGGCCAGCGCCGGGGCCTTGGCATCGGCGGCGAGGCGGAACCGCTTTTCGTCGTCAGGCTCGATGCGGAGGCAAGGCGGATCGTGGTCGGGCCGCGGGAGGCCCTCGCCTCGCGCTCGGTCCGCGTGCGGGAGGTCAACTGGCTCGGCGATGCGCCGATCGAGGCGACGCCCGAGGGGGGCTGGGAAGTGGCGGTGCGCGTGCGCTCCACCCGGCCGCCGAAACCGGCGCGGCTCTTTCCCGATGCCGCGGGCGGCGCGCGTGTCGAACTCCTCGACCCCGAGGAAGGCGTCGCGCCCGGACAGGCCTGCGTCTTCCACGCTCCGGAGGGTAGTCGCGTCCTTGGCGGCGGATGGATCGTCCGGGGCTGACGCACGCTTCGGGCCGGCCGGACATCGGTCCCGGTGATGATCCGGGTCGAGGTCGTCTGCCGGATGTTCGTCATGCCCCTGACGTCGCTGATTGCCGCAGCGGCAATCAGCGGACATCGGTGCGTATGATCGCGAACGCGCTGCGCCTGCGGAGCGCGAAGCTGTAGCCATGGACCGGCAGTGGATGAAAGGCCGGCGGGCGGGTACGGCCCTCGCCCGCCGCCGATCGTTCCGTCGTCAGGAAGCCGGCGGGAGGCTGACCATTACGGGCGCTATGCCTCAGACCCGGGCGGCGGTCTGGAGCCAGTTCATGTAGAGCCGTTCGGCGACGGCGTTGAGATCAGGCAGCCGCGCGGAGACCTCCGCCGCCAGCTGCGCCGCACCATCGGCTCCGAGCGCCCGTTCCAGGGCCGCGGCGTATTCGGGCACGCCCGCCCAGTTCTCGACGGTGTTCTTCTCCACCTCGACATGGAACTGCACGGAATAGGCGCGGGTTTCCCATTTCATCGCCTGGACCGCGCAGGCGGGCGAGGTGGCGAGGCACTGCGCGCCCTCGGGGAGCTGCGTGATCTCGGCGGAATGCCACTGCAGGCAGGGGAACCGCTCCGGTACTCCGTCGAACATAATGCCCGCGGCGCCCTCCTCGGTCAGGCTCACGTCCATGAGGCCGACCTCGGGCGTTTCGGCCGGCCCGACCGCGCCTCCGAGCGCCTCGGCAAGGAGCTGGTGGCCGAGGCAGAGACCGAAGAACGGCACTCCGCGCTCCGCGACCGCCTCCCGGATGAACGCCTTCTCGGCGGCGAGCCAGGGGTGGACGTCCTCCTGC
>Ga0079224_100015507_pt1 | contig 10672 bp, 10 predicted proteins | sample Stecom2015_FD_80414 | JGI IMG/M metagenome (GOLD analysis project Ga0079224, IMG submission 80414) | Agricultural soil microbial communities from Utah to study Nitrogen management - Steer compost 2015 | ecosystem: Environmental > Terrestrial > Soil > Agricultural land | place: USA: Utah...
CATGTCGCTGCTCCAGCAGAGCCTCGAGACGCGCAAGCGCACCCCCGCGAAGGCGGCGGCGAAGAAGCCGGCTTCCCGCTCCACGTCGTCGGGGGGCAAGGCCACGAAGTCCTCGAAGTCGTCCCGCTCGACGAAGTCGAAGGGCGGTGCGAAGAAGGCCGCGCCCCGCAAGCGGGCCTCCTGAGGCGCGCGGCGCGATGGCGCGGGCGGACTACCGCAGCAAGCGGGACTTCACCCGGACCCGAGAGCCCGAGCCGGGCCGGCCCGGCGGACGGGGTCGGCCGATCTTCGTGGTCCAGCTGCATCATGCGAGCCGGCGGCACTACGACTTCCGGCTCCAGGTCGGCGATGCGCTGAAGAGCTGGGCAGTACCGAAGGGCCCGAGCTACGACCCGAGCGTCAAGCGGATGGCGATCGAGGTCGAGGACCATCCGGTCGGCTATGCGGCATTCGAGGGAGAGATCCCGAAGGGGGAGTACGGCGGGGGACATGTCGCCCGCTTCGACAGCGGCGTCTGGGCCACGGAAGGCGATCCGCGCGAGCAGCTCGCCAAGGGACACCTTCGCTTCGAGCTCTTCGGCGACAAGCTGCGGGGCGGCTGGCACCTGGTGCGCTCCGGAAAGCCGGCCCGCCAGCCGCAGTGGCTCCTGTTCAAGGACGACGACGCATGGGCGGGCACGCTCGAGGCCGACGACCTGCTGGCCGACGTGGCCAGGGCGCCGGCGGCCGATCGTCGGCGCGCCGGCGAAGGCAAGGCGGGCAAGAAGGGCCTGGCGCGTCCTCCCGCCCCGAAGCGCCGCAAGGACTGGTCCGGCCGGGCGGCGGCGCTGCCCGGCGCGCGCAAGGCGCCTCCCCCGGACGGCTGCTTCCAGGCCCAGCTCGCTCGGCTCGGGACGACGCCGCCCGAGGGCGGGCACTGGATCCACGAGCTCAAGTGGGACGGATACCGCATCCTCGCCACCCTCCGCGACGGGAAGGCGAGCCTGTGGTCGCGCAATGCCCTGGACTGGACGGACAGGCTGCCCGACATCCGGACCGCGCTCGAGTCGCTCGGGATCGATTCGGGCGCCTTCGACGGCGAGCTGATCGCCGGCCACGGCGCCCGCGAGGACTTCAACCTGCTCCAAGCGACCCTCTCGGGCGAACGACAGGGGCGTCTCGCCTATGTGCTGTTCGACATGCTCCATCTCGACGGGATCGACATGTCCCGGGCCCCCCTGGTCGCGCGCAAGGCGCTGCTGCGCCAACTCCTGGACGGCGCGCCGCCGCCGCTCGCCTACAGCAGCCACATCGAGGCCGACGGGGCGGTCGCCCTGCGGCTGGCCGCGGAGCGGGGCTTCGAGGGCATCATCTCGAAGCGCGGAGACCGGCCCTATGTCGGCGGGCGCGGTGACGACTGGCGCAAGACGAAGGAGCTCGCGAGCGACGAGTTCGCCGTGGTGGGCTTCACGGCGCCCAAGGGCAGTCGCACGGGATTCGGCTCGCTGCTGCTCGCGCGTCCCGACGAGGAGCACGGGTGGCGCTATGTCGGCCGGGTGGGCACCGGGTTCAGCGACGCGCGCATCCGCGAGATCGCGCCCATGCTTGCCCGCGGCGGCCGCAAGACGCCCACGGTCCACGTTCCGGAGACGGACACCGACCTGCGCTCGGCTACCTGGTTCGAGCCGCGCTTCGTGGTGGAAGCGTTCGTCCGGGGCATCGGCGGCCAGGGCCTGCTGAGGCAGGCATCGTTCAAGGGCTTGCGCCCCGACAAGGATCCGGGCGAGCTTGCCGACAGCGACCGCGCGCCGGCGAAGCCGCGCTTCGCGGGCGCGAAGCGCGCCGCGAAGCGGGGCGGGGAGACCAGGGTGGCGAAGACGACGAACGGCGCGAAGCGCGCGAGCGTGGCGAAGGGCGCGACGAAGGCGGGCGGGGCGCGGGAAGCGGACCTCCCGACGCTCTCGAGCCCGGAGAAGATCATCTTCCCCGACATCAAGGCGACGAAGCGGGAGGTCTGGGACTACTACCGGGCCGTGACGGACTACCTGCTCCCGGAGATCGTGGGGCGCCCGCTGTCGGTCATCCGCTGCCCGGAGGGAACGCAGGGGTCCTGCTTCTACCAGAAGCACCTCACCGCCGGGCTCGAGCGGGTCGGCTCCGTTCGCCTCGAGGAGGAGAGCGGCGAGATGGACGACTACCTCGTCGTCGAAGACGAGTCGGGTCTCATGGAGCTGGTCCAGTTCAACGCGCTCGAGTTCCATCCCTGGGGCTCGCATGCGAGCGACCCCGAGCGGGCGGACCGGATCGTGTTCGACCTCGATCCCGGCCCCGGCGTGTCCTTCGACGACCTCAAGTCCGCCGCCCGCGACATCCGGCGGCGCCTCGACGAACTCGAGCTGCAGTCCTTCCTGAGGGTGACCGGCGGCAAGGGGCTGCACGTCGTCGTGCCGCTCAACCCGGGCTGCGAATGGGGCCTGGTCAAGGGCTTCGCCCGCGGGTTCGCCGAGGCGCTCGCGGCATCGGAGCCCGAGCGCTTCGTGGCGGTGGCGACCAAGAGCAGGCGCCGGCGCCGCATCTTCGTCGACTACCTGCGCAATGGCCGCGGCGCGACCGCGGTCGCGAGCTATTCGCTGCGCGCCCGGCCGGGGGCGCCGGTCGCGATGCCGATCGCCTGGGGCCAGCTCGGCAAACTGTCGAGCCCGGACGCGTTCACGATGCGCGACGTGCCCGCGAGGCTCCGGCGGCGCCGCAAGGACCCGTGGGAGGGCATCGACCGCATCAGGCAGGATCTGTCGCGGTGGTCGCGGGAGGACTGACCGCCGCCGGTTCCCCGCCATTCAGGCGGTTTTCCTCGCCGGTCCCGGACGCGCGCTCGCGTCGCAGCAGCTCGCGCTTGCGCTCCGCCCCCCAGCGATAACCCGACGGGCTGCCGTCGCGGCGCACCACCCGGTGGCACGGGATCGCGACCGCCAGGGGATTGGCGGCGCAGGCCCGCGCGACCGCGCGCGCGGCGCCCGGCATGCCGATCCGTCGCGCGATCTCCGCGTAGCTCGCGGTCGAGCCCGCCGGGATGTCGCGAAGCGCCCGCCAGACCCGCTCCTGGAATGCGGTTCCGCGCACGTCGAGCGGCAGGTCCAGCCCCGTGCCCGGCGCCTCGACGAATCCCACCACGCGCGCCACCAGCGCCTCGAACCGGGCGTCGCCGCCGATCAGCTCCGCCCGCGGGAACTGGTCCTGGAGTTCGCGCACCAGGCCCTCGGGGTCGTCGCCCAGCATGATCGCGCAGACGCCGCGCTGGCTGCGCGCGACCAGCACCGCGCCGAGCGAGCACTGCCCCACCGCGAACCGGATCACGGCGCCCGCGCCGCCGGCGCGGAACTCGGTGGGACGCATGCCGAGCCTCTGCATGGATGCCTCGTAGAAGCGACTGCCCGATCCGAAGCCGGCGCCGTAGATGGCTTCGGTGACCGTTCCTCGACGGTGGGCGAGTTCCTCGCGCAGCCGGCGGGCGCGGCAGGCGGCCGCATAGGCGGCCGGGGTGAGGCCGGTCTCCGACTTGAACACCCGGTGGAAGTGCCAGGGACTCATGCCCGCCTGGCGGGCGAGCTCGGCGAGGCGCGGTGGGGCCTCGGCCGCCTCGATGCTGCGGCAGGCCTGCGCGATCATGGCGGCCCGTTGCCGGGCCGCCGTGGAGCCTGCGCCGCGCCCGCGGGGCTCGTCCCGCCGGTGCGCCGCCTCGGCGGCGGTGGGAGCGATGGTCTTCATGCTGTCGTTTCCGCGTCGTTCCATGACGCCACTGTAGGCCGCTCCGCACGCGCGCGCCCTCCGGATCTTGCGGCGTGGGCGGAGATCAGCCGGCCCGCCGGAACGTCAGGTTGATGCGCTCGCTTCCGAGCAGCGGATGCGGCCGGTCGCGAAGGGGCGCCACCCCGTGGTAGCGCAGGCGGTCCTCGCCGCCCCAGACGACGACATCGCCGTGCGCCAGCGCCACCCGGGCCGGACGATCACCCCGACGGTGCCCCCCGAAGAGGAACGTGGCCGTCATGCCCAGCGACACCGAGACGATCGGCATGGAGAAGTCGCGCTCGTCCCTGTCCTGGTGCAGCGCCAGGCGCGTGCCCGGGCGGTAGCGATTGACCAGGCAGGCGTCCGGGACGAATGCATCGAAGCCGGCGGCGAGCGCCGCCTCGCGAGCCAGCCGGGCGAAGGCCGCCGGCATCGCGGGCCACGGCCGGCCCGTGCCGGGATCGACGGGACTGTAGCGATAGCCCTTCTCGTCGCTCACCCAGCCGAGGGGGCCGCAGTTCGTCATCGCGACCGACATGGCGAAGCCGCCCGGGGTGACCATGTGCCGGAACGGGGCCTGCGCCTCGACGCGCGCGAGCCCCGAGAGCAGTTCGTCGGCCCTTGCCAGGGCGAAACCCGGCAGCACGAATGCGCGAGGGCCGATGGCGATCCGCTCGGCGGTCGGGTCGTCATCGAAGAGCCCGGGCGTGTCCATGTGCCTGCTGCCCCTCCTGCCGGCCTCGCAAGCGCGCTGCCCGCCGGCCTGCGCCGCCTCGCACCGCCGCGCGGTGGGGCAGGCCGTGGCCGGCTCAGGCGCCGGCCCGGTTCTCCGGCTTGCCGGACGACGGCGCGGCATCCGTCGACGGCAGCCGCGCGGTGGCGATCAGCTGGATCAGCGCCGCGAAGATCTTGGGGTTGCCCGCCACGATGCGCTGGCCGAACAGGTAGTTCGAGTCGCCCTCGAAATCGCCGACCAGGCCCCCGGCCTCCGTCACGAGCAGGCTGCCGGCGGCGACATCCCAGGGGCTCAGGCCGATCTCGAAGAACCCGTCGTAGCGCGCGCAGGCCGTATAGGCGAGGTCCAGCGAGGCGGCGCCCGGCCGGCGTACGCCCGCGGTGCGCTCGACGAGCAGGCGAAACAGCGGCATGAACTCGTCGAGGTTTTCGAGCCGGCTCTGCGGGAAGCCGGTTCCGATCAGCGCCTGCTCGAGCCTGGCGCGACCGGAGACACGGATCCGCCGGTTGTTGAGGAAGGCGCCGCGCCCGCGGGTGGCGGTGAAGAGCTCGTCGCGGTTCGGGTCGTACACCAGCCCCTGGGTGATCACGCCGCGCTGCGCGAGCGCGATCGAGATCGCGTACTGGGGCATGCCGTGTATGAAGTTCGTGGTGCCGTCGAGCGGATCGATGATCCAGACATGCTCGGCATCCTCGATCGACGCGGCCTGCTTGCCGGGACGATGTCCGGACTCCTCTGCTAAGATCGCGTGCCCCGGGTACGCCCCGAGCAGCGTCTCGATGATCGCCGCCTCCGCCGCCTGGTCGACTTCGGTCACGAAGTCGTTGCGCTGCTTGCGCGCGATCTTGACCGTCTCCAGGTCGAGCGCCGCGCGATTGATGATCCGGGCCGCGCGGCGCGCCGCCTGGATCGCGATGTTGAGCATCGGGTGCATGGGCTTCGGGGCAGTCCAAACAGGGGATTCTAAGGTATCGCCTCCACCGTCATGAACTCGCGACCCGCCGCGCCGGCCGGGCGGGTGGAATTCATCCTCGTCGAGCCGACGCATCCCGGAAATGTCGGGGCGGCCGCGCGCGCGATCCGCGTCATGGGCTTCAGGCGCCTCGTGGTGGTCGCTCCGCCCGATCCCGACGTGCTGCGCCATCCCCAGGCGCTCGCCATGGCGAGCGGCGCCGACGACGTGCTGGCCACCGCGCGCCGATGCGACAGCCTCGAAGCGGCGCTGGCCGACATCACCCTGGCGATGGCGCTGAGCGCCTCCGGACGCGAGTTCGGGCCGCCGCCGCTGCCACCGCGCAGCGCCTGCGCGGAACTTGCCGCCGAGCTGGGGGCGAGCGAGCGCACGCGCGTGGCGCTGGTCTTCGGCACGGAACGCACCGGCCTGTCGATCGAGCAGCTGCAGCTGTGCCAGCGCCTGTGCGCAATCCCGGGAGCGCACGACTACCGGTCGCTGAACCTGGCGCAGGCCGTCCAGGTGATGGCCTTCGTCATGAGCGAGGCCCTCGCCCCGGAGGGAGGGCAATGGCTGAGCGCACCGCGCCGGGCGCCCGGCACGCCCGAAGGCGAGCCGGCGACCGGTGCGCAGGTCGAGGCGATGTATGCCCATTTCGAGCGAGCCCTCGTCCGCATCGGCTTCCTCGACCCGGAACACCCGAAGAAGCTGATGCCGCGGCTGCGGCGGCTCTTCTCGCGCACCCGTCTCAGCGTCGAGGAAGTCGATCTGCTGCGCGGAATATGTACGAAAATAGAGCGAAGCATCGGCAAGGACGATAAATGAAGCAGCGGCGCATCCCGGCGGTGTACATGCGGGGCGGGACCAGCAAAGGCGTGTTCTTCCACGAGCGCGACCTGCCACGGGCGGGCGCGGAGCGCGATGCCTTGTTGCTGAGGATCATCGGCAGCCCGGATCCGTATCGCCGGCACACCGACGGCATGGGGGGCGCCACCTCCAGCACGAGCAAGGTCGTGCTGGTCTCGCCTTCGCATCGAGACGACTGCGACGTGGACTACACGTTCGGCGCGGTGTCGATCGAGGAGGCCCTGATCGACTACAGCGGCAACTGCGGGAACCTCTCGGCGGCGGTGGGTCCCTTCGCCATCGGCGAGGGGCTGGTGCCGGCCCGGGAAGGCGAGACGCGCGTACGGATCTGGCAGCGCAACCTCGGCCAGCGCATCGACGCGATCGTGCCGGTGCGCGACGGCGAGGTCCTCGAGGACGGCGCCTTCCAGGAGGACGGGGTGCCGTTTCCCGGCGCCGAGATCCGCCTCGAATACCACGAGCCCGTCCCGGTGCCGGGCGCGCCGGCCCTGCTGCCCACCGGCAACCCCCGGGACGAGCTGGACGTGCCGGGCGTGGGCAGGCTGGCGGTCACGATGATCACCGCCGGCAACCCGACGGTGTTCTTCCGGGCCGAGGCGCTGGGCCTCACCGGTCGCGAGCGGCCGGACGAGGTCGACCGCGACCGTCGACTGCTCGAGCGTCTCGAGGCGATCCGGGCGCATGCCTCGGTCGCCATGGGGCTGGCGGAAACGCCCGTCGAGGCGAGCCGGCTGCGGCCGGCGACACCGAAGGTGTCCTGGCTTGCGCGGCCGGCTCCGTACCGCACGAGCGCCGGGGTCGATGTGCCCGCCGAGCGGATCGACGTGCTCGCGCGCATCATGTCCATGGGGCGGCTGCACCATGCCTACACCGGGACCGGCTCGATCGCGCTGGCCGCCGCGGCGGCGCTGCCGGGCAGCCTCGCCAACGAGATCGCGCGCACCCTGCCCGGGGTGGCGACGCGCATCGGCCATGTCTCGGGCGTGCTCGCGGTGGGCGCGGAGCTCGTCTGCGACAATGGCGCCTGGCGGATGGACCGGGCCATCATGTCGCGCAGCGCCCGGCGCCTGATGAGCGGGTGGGTACACGTTCCCCGGCAAGGGGCTTGACGTCCCGCCTACACTGCATGGAGAAGCGGGGCCGCCGGCGGTCCGGAAGCCCCGAAGGGAGAATCGAGAGATGTTCGAGCGCATCCGCGAAGACATGGCGGCCGTCCGCGAAAGGGATCCGGCCGCGCGCTCCTCGCTCGAGGTGCTGCTGTGTTACCCGGGGATCCATGCGCTTGTCCTGCACCGCATCGCCCACGCGATGTGGATCAACGGCTTTCGCACCCTGGCGCGCTGGGTCTCGCACCTGTCGCGCTGGCTGACCGGCATCGAGATCCACCCGGGCGCGCGCATCGGCCGTCGCGTCTTCATCGACCATGGCATGGGCGTCGTCATCGGCGAGACCGCCGAGGTCGGCGACGACTGCACCATCTACCAGGGCGTGACGCTCGGGGGCACCTCGCTGAACGGCGGCAAGCGCCATCCGACCCTGGGCAACCGGGTGGTGGTCGGCGCAGGGGCCAAGGTGCTCGGCCCCTTCACGGTCGGCGACGATGTCAACATCGGCTCCAATTCGGTCGTGCTGAAGTCGGTGCCCCCGGGCGTGAGCGCGGTGGGCATTCCGGCACGGATCGTCACGCGTGGCGCCGCCAAGGGCGGCGAGTCGCAGGCGACGCAGTCGCGCTTCGCGGCGTATGCGGTGACGCGCGACGGCGACGATCCGCTGTCGGTCGCGCTCCATCGCCTGATCGACCATGTCGCCGCGCAGGATCGCCGCATCGAGGAGATGCAGGCGGAGCTCAAGCGCATGGGGGCGCGGCTCGAGAAGGACTGCGAGCCGCTCGATGCGAGCGACCTGAACCGCCTGGTGGAATAGGGCGCCCTGCCGGCGCCCGCTACCAGTCCCCGAGCCGGGTCCAGCCCTGCGCGTCGATGCGCAGGAACCCGCCCCGGCGCGGCGACATCGTCCAGTCGGGAAGCACCCAGCGCTCCCGCTGCCGGTCGCCCCGGCGCCAGCGGTGCAGCGCCGGCCGGTGCGTGTGGCCGTGAACGATGCAGTCGGCGGACATCCGGTCCAGCAGCTGGTCGACGGCCGCGGGATTCACGTCCATGAGGTACTCGTCCTTCGCCTGCTTGCTCGCCTCGCTGGCGTCCCGGTAGGCACGGGCGAGCCGCTCGCGCTCGGCGACGGGCCTGGCCAGGAAGGCGTCCTGCCAGGCGGCCTCCCGGCTGCTCGTCCGGAAGCGCTGGTATTCGATGTCGTCGGTGCACAGCGCATCGCCATGGCAGAGCACGACGCGCCGGCCGAAGGCCTCCAGGATGACGGGTTCCTCGCACAGCTCGAAGCCGGCCCGCTGCGGATAGCTCTCGACGATCGCCGGATCGGGCTGGCGACCGAGCAGGAAGTCGCGATTGCCACGGATCACGCGGATGCGCATGCCGTCGCTGGCGAGCCGCGCGAGCGCGGCGGCGAGCTCCTCCGCGGCCTGGTCGGTGCTGTCGTCGCCGATCCAGGCCTCGAAGAGGTCGCCCAGGAGGAACAGCTCGGTGACGCCGGGAACGGCGTCGTCGAGCGCCGCCAGGAATCGCGCGGTGAGCTCGGGCGCATGCGCGCCCAGATGCATGTCGGATGCGATCAGCGCGCGCCGCGCGCCATCGATCCGAACCGTGGCGACCGGCTCAGCCGCCAACCCGCACCACCGACTCGATCAGCACGGGCTCCCTCGGCACGTCCCGGAAGGGGCCGACGGTGCCCGTGGGGACCTTGCGGATCCGGTCGACCACGTCCATGCCCTCGATGACCCTGCCGAAGACGGTGTAGCCGTAGCCGTCGTGGCCGGGATAGTTGAGCGAATCGTTGTCGACCACGTTGATGTAGAACTGAGAGGTGGCCGAGTTCGGGTCGCCGGTGCGCGCCATGGCGATGGTCCCCCGATCGTTCTTCAGGCCGTTGTTGGACTCGATCTCGATCGGCGCACGGGTCTTGCGGGTCTGCAGGTTGCCGTCGTAGAAGTCCGCCCCGAAGCCGCCGCCCTGGATCATGAACCCGCTGATCACGCGGTGGAAGATCGTGCCGTCGTAGTGGTCGTCGTCGACGTACTGCAGGAAGTTGGCGACCGACTTGGGCGCCTTGTCCGGGTACAGCTCGACGACGATCTCGCCCTCGGACGTCTTGATCAGGACCTGCGGATTGGACTGGGCGGACGCGCCCTCGGGGCCGATTGCCAGGCCCAGGGCAAGGGCGCAGATGGCGGGGATTTTCTTGAGCAGCATGGGAACTCCGTCGTCGTGATTCGTGGGGTCATCGCCCGGCCGGCAAGGCATCGGCCGCCGGGCTGGTGCGCTGGATCAGCTCGTCCACCAGTTCGAGCTTGCGGGTGGCGCTTTCGGTGGTCGTCGCGCTGCGCGCCGCGAGATCGTACTCGCGACGGGCGAGCCGCAGCAGGACGTCCCCCAGGTTCTCGTGGGCGAGGGCGTAGGACGGCTGCACCCGGATCGCCTGCTCCAGCGTCGCGCGGGCCTTGTCGAGCTCGCCGCGCGCGGCATAGAGCGCCGCCAGGTTGTTGTAGGGCTCGGCGAGCTCGGGGTAGTCGCGGGTCAGTCCCTCGAAGGTCGCGATGGCGTCCTCCTCGCGGCCGAGGCGGCTCTGCGCGACGCCCGCGAGGAAGGCGATCTCGACCCGGCGGGGATGCCGGTCGCCCGCCCGGGCGACCTCGGCCAGCGCGGCCTCGTAGCTGCCTTCCCGGATCAGGCGCTGGATCTGCTCGACCGTGGTCGCCGCGAGGCGCGGGTCCGACCGGTCGAGGATTCGGGGCTGGTCGAGTTGCGGCGGCGGCAGGGTCTGCGCCCCGGCGGGCAGGACGAGCGCGAGCCAGCACAACACGCCGAGGCGCCGGGCTCGGGCCGGAAGGGGCGAACGGCCCGATGCTATACTCGATCGCATGGCGGCATTCTAGCAATCGCCATGAGATTCCATGTACCCCGGCGCGGCGCGCCGGCGAGCCCGTATCCCGAGACCGACAAGGATCCGGCAGCCGCTAGTCGCGGGCCGGGGCGGCGCGGTGCCTCGCGGAATTCGCGTACGATCCGCCGCTGATCCGGCCACCCGCGATTTCCCCCGATGCTGCGTATCTACAATACCGAATCCCGTCGAAAGGAAGTGTTCGAGCCGATCGAGCCCGGGCGCGTGCGCATGTACGTGTGCGGCATGACGGTGTACGACTACTGCCATGTCGGTCACGCCCGGGTGCTCGTCGTCTTCGACATGATCCAGCGCTGGCTGCGGGCGAGCGGATACGACCTGCG
>Ga0079224_100015509_pt1 | contig 10671 bp, 12 predicted proteins | sample Stecom2015_FD_80414 | JGI IMG/M metagenome (GOLD analysis project Ga0079224, IMG submission 80414) | Agricultural soil microbial communities from Utah to study Nitrogen management - Steer compost 2015 | ecosystem: Environmental > Terrestrial > Soil > Agricultural land | place: USA: Utah...
GCAGATCGCCGAGTTGTTCCTTGCCTATTCGAGCAACGTCACGGTGTTCCTGATCCTGGCCAATATCGCTTTGCTGGTGCTGGGCATTTTCATGGAACTGACGCCCATGCTGCTGATCTGCGTGCCGGTCTTCATGCCGATCATCACGCAGCTGGGTATCGACCCGGTGCACTTCGGCGTCATCATGGTGCTGAACCTGGCCATAGGCCTGGTGACGCCGCCGGTGGGCGCGACATTGTTCGCCGGTATTGCGGTGGGGCGCGTCACTATGGAACAGATCACCCGTACGATCTGGCCGTTCTATGTGGCCATGCTGCTGTGCCTGCTGTTGGTGACTTACATTCCCGGCCTCAGCCTGTGGCTGCCTGCAATGGCCGGGGCATTGTAGGCGTCGCGGCAACCACACCGACAACAGCGGCCCCCGGGCCGCTGTTGTCGTTGATGGGGCTACAATTTCACCCTGACTACGCACCTGTAGGTTGCCATGCTTACCTTCAAGCAAATTGAGGCCCTGTACTGGGTGGTGCAGCTGGGCGGCTTCGCCAACGCGGCCGAACGCCTCAACACCACGCAATCGGCCATTACCAAGCGCATTCAGGAACTGGAAACCCGTTTCAACATCCAGATTTTCGATCGTAGCGGACAGAAGGCCGCCTTGACGCGCACCGGCGAAGACCTGCTGGAAATGGCGGCCGACCTGCTGGGACGGCGCGACCAGATGCTGCTGAAAATGAAAGGGTTCAAGCCCTTCACCGGCTCGCTGCGCCTGGGCATTACCGAGATCACTGCCATGACCTGGCTGCCCCAGTTGATGCAGGCGCTGCGCGCATCGTTTCCGGAACTGGTGGTGCAACTGAAGATAGGCATGGCCTGGCACTTGCAGCAGAGCCTGCTCAACGGCCAACTGGATATGGCCATTCTGCATTGGGAAATTCGCAATCCGCACCTGGAGGCCGAACCGGTCGCACAGGTGGATTTCGGCTGGGCAGGCAGCCCCTCGGTGATTTCCCCCTCCAAGGTTTACACGCCGGAAGAGATTTCAAAAATGAACGTGATCCGGCAGGATCCGGATTCGGCGCTGAATGCGATCTATGACGAATGGCTTGCCCCCCACACGGCCCAATCCAACCTGTTCACCATCAACAGCCTGCAGGCGATGGTTGGCCTGACCGTAGCCGGCCTTGGCGTGGCGTGTATACCGGTGGGCTATTTTTCAGACCTGTTCAAGACCCGCAAGCTGGTGCAGGCGCGAACCACCAAGCCGCTGCCCACGTCGATGTACTGCGCCATGTACGCGAAGCAATCCAACTCGATGTTCTATCAGGAAATCGCGCGCATTGCGCGCGACGTATGCGACTTCACGCGCCCCTATGGGGGCGGGCTCAATACCTGATGTCGGCCAGAAATTTGCGGGCTGACTATTGCGGCAGCAAACCCGCCTTGCGAATGACGCGCGCCCAACGGTCATGATCGTCGTGCAGAAACTTCGAGAAGGCTTGAGAAGTATCGTCGATGGGCTGCAGGCCCATGCCTTCGATCCTGGCTTTTAATTCGGGATTGGCCAAGGACTGCGACACCGCCTGGGCCAGGCGGCTCACCACGGGGCTGGGCGTATTCTTGGGCGCGAGTATACCGAGCCATATGGCAGTACTGTCGAACCCCGGATAGCCTGCCTCTTGCAGCGTCGGCACATCCGGGAACTGCGTGAGCCTTTCGTCACTGGCAGCGCCCAGCACCCTGATCTTCTTGTCATCAATCTGCTGCGCTATGCCTATCGTGGGGTAAAACATAAAAGAAATCCTGCCCGCCATCACCTCGAGCAAGGCTGGTGCGTTGCCTTTGAAGGGTGCATGAAGCATGGTCGTTCCTGAATCCTGCTCGAGCATGGCGCCGGCAAGGTGCCCCGATCCACCGACCCCGGCAGACCCATAGCTGACTGCCCCGGGATTCGCACGTGCCGACTCGAGCAACTCGGCCACCGTGGAATAAGGTGAGTTATAGCTGGTAGCCAATACCAGCGGTAACACCCCGACACGTGCAACCGGCGAAAAATCGTGCACGGGATCATAGGTGGCCCGCTGCGCATTCAGAATCGGATTCACGACGTGCGACAAGGACGCCATCAACAGGGTATACCCGTCAGGCGCGGCTCGCATAAGCTCGTTGGTGGCAATCAAGGCATTGGCCCCTGCCTTGTTTTCCACGACGACGGGTTGCCCCAGAGAGCGGCCCATTTCCTGAGCGAGCGCTCTCGCGACCACATCGGCCGTGCCACCGGCGGAATAGCCCACCATGAGGCGTATGGGCTGAGCAGGAAACGCAACCACACCCTGCGCCACGGCCGAACCTGCGTAGCTGATCGCAGCGGCCAGCAAACATATCAGTGTTCTCACAATCGACTCCCTGTACACATTCGACAATGATGACCGCGTGAAATCAGGGAGCCCTGATGTTGAGCGCCGCAATCCAGTCACGCCACCGCTGCACATCGCTATTGATCAGCTTGGCAAAATCATCAGGGCTGCCATCACCCGCGACCTCGAATCCGATGGCGCCCAGCTTCTCTCGGACCGCCGGGTCATTCAGCACCGCACGTAGCGCTTCGTTGAGTTTCATCACAACGTCAGGCGGCGTTCCGGCAGGCACCAGGATTCCGTTCCACGAGGTAATGGAGAATCCCGGAACTGTTGCGCTGAGCGGCGGCACATCAGGCAGCAGGCGGGATGGCTCCCCCGCGACGGCAAGCGCGCGAACCTTGTTATTTCGGATATGCCCGAGCCCGGTACCGAAATCGATGAAATAAAACTGGGTTTCGTTGGAAATGAGTCCTAGCGCCGCATTAGGACTGGACTTATAAGAAACGCCGATGGCGTCGAAGTTCGCGTCTCTGATGAAGATCTCGCTTGCCACTTGGGCGGTCGGCGACGCGTAAGCGAAGAACAGTTCTTTGTTCACGGTGTTCGCGTGATCTATCAACTGCTGAACCGAGTCCACGGGCAGCTCATTGTTCACCACCAGCGCGAAAGGCACCTCTCCCACCAGCAGGACCGGCGCGAAATCCCGTGAAGCGTCGTAAGAAATATCCTTGTGCAGCGCCGGGTTGACGGCCAGGATTCCGCTGGTGGCCATCAGCAGCGTATAGCCATCGGGCGCCGCCCGGGCAGCGTAGTCCGTGCCGATGCGTCCTGTGGCGCCGGGTTTGGATTCGACGATCACAACCTGACCCAAACGCTTGGACAGACCATCCGCTACGATGCGCCCCACGCTGTCGGTCGCGCTGCCGGGGGCAAACGGTACAACCAGACTGATCGGCTTGTCGGGATATGCCGCAGCTGCTGCACAGGCGAAAAATAATGCGGCGGCCGCGCACAGCGGCCGAAGCAAGCTCATTTTCATGTCTCTCTCCCCCTGGATGATCAAACGATGTGGTAGCGCCGCCCCGCCGGGGCGGGGGCACGCTTTGTTGTCCTGGGACACAGCGTGCCCCAGGTGAGTACCTTAGAAAACCGCTGTACCGGCCACGGTTGTGCGATGCATGCGCCTGCGTTGCGGCAACGCGTAATCTGCGATCGCCAGATGTTGGGTCGCGCTGTTATCCCACATAAGAACATCGCCTACGCGCCATTGATGGCGATACATGAATTTCTCTTGTGTGCAGTGTTCGAACAGCCGCCTCAAGAGTTCGTCGCTTTCTTCTGGCTCAAGGCCGACAATCTCAGTGGTAAAGCCCTCATTGACATACAGCGACTTCCGGCCAGTGTATGGATGAGTACGCACCACTGGATGCACCACTGGAGGCACTTCATTTTTCTGCGCCTCGGTCAAATCCTGGCGCTCCTGATTATTTGCTTTCATCTTGTGATAGCGCGCCTGGTAATGGTGTCGCGCCCTGAGCTCGCCCAGATACTTCTGCATTTCGTCGTCAAGTGCATCGAAAGCCGCCACCGTGCTGACGAAGCAGGTGTCGCCGTAGGTTCTACCCTCCGTCGGCGCCGGAATCTCCAGGGCGTAGAGAACCGAACAGCGGCTTGGACACTCCTTGTACGACAGATCGGTGTGCCAATACTGGCCGGCGTCACTGATGCCTATGCCACGGCCGTTCTCTTCAATATTCGAAATCACGAGAATCTCTGGGTGGCTCTCCAGTAGGTACTGGCGCAGCACATGAATTTCCAGATCGCCGAAATGTCGGCTGAATTCAATATGTTCGCGCTCCGACAGGTTCTGATTCCGAAACAGCAGAACGCTGTGTTGATTGAATGCATTCTCAATTTCTGATGCCATCTCTGCGCTCAACGGCCGCGACAAATCGATATTCAGCACCTCGGCTCCAATTAATGGAGACAGAGGATTCAGTTCCAGTTTCATCGTGCGCATCCTTTATCCATGAAGAATCGTTGCTTAGGCGCAGCCAGTTTACGGAAGAGCCACATAAGGGTAAATTCACAAGTTATTAATTCGTGATAGATAACTCTTATAATGCAACGGCCATCCCTTCCGCGTCTGTCCAAGCTGCGGGTCCGTCATCTGGCTCTATTGGAAATCATCGCGAACACGGGATCGCTGCGGCAGGCAGCGAACACCCTGTCGGTTACGCAGCCTGCAGTGACTGCGATGCTGCAGGAACTGGAGTCATTGTTGGACGCACGGCTAGTGGATCGTGACCAGCAAGGCGCCAGGTTGACGCCGGCTGGCAGTGCTGTCCGTGAGAGGTTGCGGCTTGTTCTGAATGCCTTGCACGGCGTAGAAGCGACCCTGCTGGCAGCCCCCCCGCGGCCTCATCTAAGAGTGGGAGCGCTATCGTTCGCCATGCTTGGACTCATTCCAAAAACCTTAGCCACCCTAAGAAGAACGCGTCCCGACATCACCTTCGAATTTGTGGAGGGCACTGTCGAAGAAATGGTAGCGGGTGTTGCCACCGGAGATTTTGACTGCGCTTTAGGACGGCTGGGTCCGGAAATTCACGCTTTGCAAGAAAGCGATATTGCGTTCAAACCGATCTTCAACGTACCGATGAAGATCGCATGCGCGAGAAATCACCCCATCAGGAAACGCAAAAAAATCACCCTAGAAGCGCTGCAGGCCGAAGGGTGGATACTGCTTCCGAAGGGCACGGGGTCTCGCGCGGCCTTTGAGCAGGCATTTACCCAAAAAGGTTTGATTCCACCCTATCCAGTCGTGGAATCGCTGTCCTTCGCGTCGAATTTCCATATAGCTGCATCGACACACTTGCTGACCATATCAACTGCTACGGCAGTCGAGACCTACAGCCGATACGGGATCATCGACGAAGTCCCGATTCAGTGGCCAGCCAGCCTGCCGCCACTGATGTTTTTTGCGCGTAATGACGCACTGGAACTGGAATCTGTGCAAGCGCTCTATGAATGCGTCGAGATGCACGCCAGCGCCCTTCAATAGCGCCGCGAATTTTTCTCGCGGGCTCAATGCCTGATGTCGGCCAGAAATTTGCGGGCGCGGTCGGTCTGGGCTTGTGCGAAGAACTCGGCGGGCGGGGCCTTTTCGACGATGCGGCCGGCATCCATGAACCACACTGTGTCGGCCACGTCACGCGCGAAGTTCATCTCATGCGTGACGCAGACCATGGTCATGCCTTCGGCGGCCAGTGACTTCATTACCAGCAACACCTCGTTGACCATCTCCGGATCCAGCGCGCTGGTGGGCTCGTCGAACAACATGATGCGCGGCTTCATGGCCAACGCCCGTGCAATCGCCACCCGCTGCTGCTGCCCCCCCGAAAGCTCGCCTGGATAGGAGTCGGCCTTGTGAGTCAGTCCCACACGCTCAAGCAGCGCCTGGGCGTGCTCACGGGCCTGGCTCTTGCTCAGGCGCTTGAGCAGCACCGGGGCAATCATCAGGTTTTCACGCACATTCATGTGCGGAAACAGGTTGAACGACTGAAAGACGAAGCCTATGTGGCTGCGCATGTCGTCGATGGAGCCACAGCGGTATACGTCGGTGCCGTCGACCAGGATGCTGCCCTTCTGGATGGGCTCAAGGCGGTTGATCGTACGGATCAGGGTCGACTTTCCCGACCCCGAGGGGCCGCATACCACCAGCACTTCGCCCTGCCGCACCGTCGCGTTGATGTCGTCGAGGGCGAGGTAGTCGCCGTACCATTTACTGACGTTCTTGAATTCGATCATGATTTGACAGAGTCTAGGCCGCCACGGTGCGCGTTCCACCCATGCGGGCCTCAACGAGCTTGACGATACCGGTAAGAATCAGGTTCAGCGCGAAGTATGTGAGCGCCAGCAGCGCGAACACTTCGAATGGCTTGGTGAGCAGCATGTTGTTCACCTGAGCCGCCGCGAAAGTCAGTTCGTGCACGCTGATGACGAAACCGAGCGAGGTTTCCTTCACCGTCGAGATGAACTGGCTGAGCATGCTGGGGATCGTGTTGTATAGAGCCTGTGGCAACACGATCTTGCGCATGGTCTGCATGTGGGACAAGCCCAGCGAACGCCCCGCCTCCATCTGGCCGGCCGGAAGGGCTTGAACGCCGCTGCGGATGATTTCCGACAGATAGGCGCCTTCGTAGATGATCAGCGCCGCGGCCATGGTGACGACTCCGCTGACCGAGTTTCCGATCAGCAGGGGCAGGAAAAAATACGCCCAGAATATGAACATGATGAGCGGCAGCCCGCGCACCAGGTACACCACGGCCGTGGCAGGCCAGTAAAAAATTTTGATTGAACTGATGCGGCCCAGCGCCAGCAGCACGCCCAGGGGAAACGCCAGCGCCAGACTGACCAGCGCAAGCCCCACTGTGGCGACCAGCCCCCCCATGGGGCCGTGCGGCCACTGGCCCACCAACAGCAACAGCCAGTTTTCAGAAAGAATTTCCAGCATGACGCTTTACCGGGCCTTGGTCACGTATGCAACCCGTTTGGATAGTTGGGCACCACCGGCCATCAGCATCAGCGATATGGCCAGGTACAGGACGGTAACCACAAAATAGATTTCGAAGGTCTTGAACGTAGCTGATTCGATTTCACGGCCCGCGCCGGTGAGTTCAATCAGCCCAATGGCCATGGCCAGGCTGGTGTTCTTGAACAGCAGGAGCGTCTGATTGGTGAGCGGTGGAATGGAGATCTTGAATGCCTGCGGCAATATGACCTTGCGCATCGCTCGCAGATAGCTCAACCCCAGGCTGCGCGCGGCTTCCATCTGGCCGCGCGGAATGGCGCGGATGGCGCTGCGCAGGTCTTCGCTTACGTATGCCGCGGTGACCAGGCCAATTGCGATAGTGGAGTAGAAAAATTCGCCACCGATATGATTGATGACGTCGTTGATGGCAGATGGGACCAGTGCCGCCACACCGAAGTACCACAGCAGAATATGCACCAGCATGGGCACGTTGCGGTGAAACGCCACATACACTGCAATAACGTAGTTCACCGGGCGTATGTTCAACATGCGCAGCACCGCCAGCACGCTGCCCAACCCGAAGGCGAGCAGCCAGGCAAACAAGGTCATCTGAAGGGTTGTGACCAACCCTCCGAGAATCAGCGTCGGGTAGCCGTTACTGAGTAACGCAGCAAAATCCATTGTGTAGTTCATAAGCAGCTACCCGCCCCGCCGGGCTCAACCCTTGATTTCTTCGACCTTGAAGACGCGCTTGGTCGGAAACTTGCTGTCCGGCCCGAACCAGCGTTCGAAGATTTCCTGCATCTTGCCAGACGATTCGAGTTCGGCCAGCACCTTGTTCACTTCGGTGCGCAGACCGTCTTCGCCCTTGGCCAGGCCGATGCCCCACGGTTCGACGAACAGCGGGTCTTCGATGATGTCGAGCTTGACCGGCGACGCTTCGGCGTCCTGCTTGAACTTCAGCAGCATCAGTTCCGATCCGACGAAACCCGACACCTTCTTCTGCTGCAATGCCATAAACGCGGTAGGAGGATCCTTGAAGGTGACGGTGGTCACGTCTGGAATAAGGCGCTTGGCGCCCGCTTCAGATGACGAGCCCGATACTGCGCTGACGCGCTTGCCAGCCAGGTCGGCGTTGGCTTTCAAGGCGCCTGCGTCGTCGCGGCGGATCAACACTTTTTGCGGGCTGACGTAGTGCTGGTAGCTGTAGTCGATTTGCTTTGCACGATCGGGGCTCCAGCCGAGGTTGGCCGCCACCACATCGACGCGCCCGCCGGCAAGTTCCGGAATGCGCGCGGCCACGGCGATCATCTTGACTTCGAGCTGGACGCCCAGATGATCGGCGATTTCCTTGCACAGATCGACTTCGTAACCCACCACCTGACGCGTGCTCGGATCCTGGAAGCTGAACGGCTCGGACGTGCCCAATGTGCCGCAGACCAGTTTTCCGCCTGACTTGATGTCAGACAGGGCGTCGGCGTGGGCGACGCTGGCCATGCCCAGGCAGGCCAACAAAGGCAGGACCTTCAACATCTTCTTGAGGCTCATGGTTTTCTCCCGTGAAATGTTATTTAAGTTGGCCGCATGCCCAAGCCAGCTTTTCGCAACCGTCGCGTATGGCGTTGAGATCGGTGGCGAAACTCATGCGCATGTAGCCGGGGTTGCCATAGGCCGTGCCGTCAAGCACGGCGACGCCTGCGGCATCAAGCAGGTAATGCACGAAATCCAGATCATTGGCGATGACCTTGCCCTGGGGCGTACGCTTGCCCAAGAAGCCCTGGATATTGGGAAACACGTAGAACGCTCCAGCCGGCTTGGAGCAGGACATGGATTCAATGCCGTTAAGCAGGTCGACGATGAGATCGCGGCGTTCTTTGTAAATGGCGATGGTGTCGGCCACGCACTGCTGGTCAGCCGACAGGGCAGTGGCGGCGGCCACCTGGCATATCTGGCTGGCGCACGACGTGGACTGCGAAATCAAGGTGGATATCGCCTTGACCATCCATGCGGGGCCGGCCGCGTAGCCAACCCGCCAGCCCGTCATGGCGTAGGCCTTCGATACACCGTTGACCAGCAGCACACGAGGCGCCAGCTGAGACTTGACCGCCAACGGCGATACGTAACGGCCATCGTAGCAAAAGTGCTCGTAGATCTCGTCGACCATCAGCAGCACTTGCGGATGGCGTTCGAGCACGGCCAGCAGATCGGCCAGTTCCGATTCGGTGTAAGTGGCGCCCGATGGGTTGTTCGGCGCGTTCAGCAGCAGCCACTTCGTACGTGGCGTAATGGCCGCCTCCAACGCCTGAGGCGTCAATTTGAAGTCTTGCGCTTCGGTGGTGTGCACGACCACTGGTGTGCCGTCATTGAGCAGCACCATATCGGGATACGACACCCAGTAAGGCGTGGGGATGATCACTTCATCGCCAGCGTCAAGCGTGGCTTGCAACGCCGAGAAAATAAGCTGCTTGGCCCCCGTGCCGACCACAAGCTGGTCGAGCGAAAACGACAAGCTGTTTTCGCGGCTGAACTTCTGCTGCACCGCGACCAGCAAGTCACGTATGCCGGAAGACGAGGTGTATTTCACCTGGCCGCTCTCGATGGCGGCGATGCCGGCCTGCGCGATGTGCGCGGGCGTGCGCAGATCGGGCTCGCCGATTGTGAAGTCGATGATCGTCTTGCCTTCCGCGCGCAAAGCGTCAACCTTGCGCTTGGCGGCCATGCTGGGCGACGGCTTGATGGCGCTCATGCGCCGGGCCAGGAAGCTGGCGGAGTCTACTTGTTCAGGCGTTGCAATCATGATGGGTCTACAGCAGTTGCTTTGCTTCCAGTACGGGGTGCAGCCAGCTCTGGTGATCGGCGCCCGCCGCGATCTCGGCCATGATGCGTTCTTCCCTGGCCGCGTGTTCACGCGCTTTTTGCACCAGCGCATCGGCCTGGCTCAGCGGGAATGACACGATGCCATCTTCGTCGCCCACAACGACGTCGCCGGGATGGATGACCTGCCCGCCTATCGATACGGGCACATTCACGGCGCCCGGGCCGTCCTTGTAGGGGCCACGATGCGAGTGTCCGCGGGCGTAGCAAGGAAAGTCGTCGTTCTCGAAGGCCGCTACGTCGCGAATGGCCCCGTCCACGATGAGACCCACGCAGCCTCGCTGCTGCAGGTATCGCTTCATGATCTCGCCCACGCACGCATTGGACAACTCGCCGCCGGCATCCACGACCAATACATGGCCGGGCTGGATCAGCGTCATGGCCTTGTAGATGAAGAGGTTGTCACCAGGCCGCGTCTTGACGGTGAGCGCGGTTCCCACCAGTTTGCCTCGCCGGTTGTAACGCGACAGGCCCACCACGCCACTCTGCCGATGCAGGTGGTCGCTGAGGTGCGGGGTCACGATGGGCTGCAAAGCGGTGGCCAGTTCGGCGCCCAGCACCGCTGGGGCGGGATTGATTTGGAATGACATAGGGTTCTGTATGGTTCGGCTCCGGAAGCGACGATCATGCAAAAATCCCGACACATCAAAAAGGGAATTAAAGTCTACAATTTAAATTCCTTAAAGGAATATTTAGAGGAAGTTACTGGAAGCGCGGATAATAAGTTCCGATATTTCAATGGCTTAGTGACTGACCGCAACGGCAAACCTGCGATGCTGCAGCGCCAAAATTTATGCACCAAAAGGGTGCATATGAGGGTAAGTCCTTAAGGAATGAAAGCTCTCGCCGCGTGCTTCCGGTTACGTTTACCGCCGGTATTCTTGTTCGGCGGCCTGAACAAAGGCTTCA
>Ga0079224_100015512_pt1 | contig 10671 bp, 11 predicted proteins | sample Stecom2015_FD_80414 | JGI IMG/M metagenome (GOLD analysis project Ga0079224, IMG submission 80414) | Agricultural soil microbial communities from Utah to study Nitrogen management - Steer compost 2015 | ecosystem: Environmental > Terrestrial > Soil > Agricultural land | place: USA: Utah...
AGGATTTCAGATACTACACGAATTGAATATGGGAATTCATCTTCTGAAGGTAATACTTGTAATAATGCACGTTCACCTAAGGCACCATGACCAATTTCACGACGTCCAGGGCTTGTATATCTACCAGTCTCACCTACTGAAAATGCTGGGAAGTTATAGTGTAACATAAATCGTTTAGTAACTTCTTCAGTTTCTAATCCATCAATAATTTGATTTTCACCAAGTGAACCTAATGTTACAACACCTAAGGCTTGTGTTTGTCCACGTGTAAATAATGATGATCCATGAGTTCTTGGTAATAAATCAATACGGCTTGATAAAGGTCTAATTTCATCAATTTTTCTTCCATCAGGACGAACTTTATCAACTGTAATTAAACGTCTAACTTCTTTTGTAACAATACCATCTAATATTTGATTAACTTGTTTTAAATAATCCTTTTGAGCATCATAATCAAATACTTTAACACCATCATATTCAACCCAAAATGCTTTTTGTTTGAAATGTTCTAAAGTATTAGCTTTGATTTCGTCAATTTTTGCATAACGTTCTAATTTTTCTTGAATGCTTACTGCTTCAATTAATGCTTTTTCAGCGATTGCTTTAACTTCTTCAATTAAAGCAGGTTCTGGTACATAAAGTTTTGGTTCATTTTTAGGTAAACCAATTTCCTTTTGAATTTCCATTTGGAATTTAGTTAAAGCTTTAATCGCTTCATGTCCAAATAAAATTGCACCTAACATATCTTTTTCACTAACTTGTTTTGCAGAAGATTCAACCATGTTTACTGCATCAAATGTACCTGCAACAGATAATTCAATATCTGATGATTCTAGTAAAGTGTTTGATGGGTTTAATACATATTCACCATTAATACGTCCAACTTTAACACCAGCGATTGGTCCTAAAAATGGAATACTTGAAATGGTTAATGCTAAACTCGATCCAAAGATTGAGGCAACTTCAGTTGGTGCTTCTGGATCATTGGATAATACCATATTAATAACTTGTACTTCATTATAGAATCCTTCAGGGAACATTGGACGAATTGGTCTATCAATTAAACGAGCAATTAATGTCTCATGTTCAGAAGGTCTTCCTTCTCTTCTTAAAAACCCACCAGGAATTTTACCTGCAGCATATAACTTTTCTTGATATACAACTGTTAATGGGAAAAAGTCTGTTTGTGTAGCTTCATCTTTTGAGACAACACTTGTCAATACAACTGTATCTCCATAATAAGTAAGGACTGATGCCCCAGCCTGTTTGGCAACTTCGCCAATTTCAACTCTTAGGGGTTTTCCTCCAAGTGTTGTTTCAAATATTTTCTTTTCCATATAAAATCTCCTTCATTTTATATAAGTTCTTCATCTATCTAATTATTATCTTAAGTATTATATCATTTATTCAAAATTTTTATTACAAAACTGTATGTTTTTATTGATTTATGTTAACTAGTGTTAAATACCAATAAAAAAATCCTATTTTAATAAACGAAAGAAAAAAAGGACAATCAATTGTCCTTTTATCTTCTTAATCCTAGTTCGTTGATTAACCAAGCATAACGGTTCACATCAGTATCTTTTAAGTATCTTAATAAATTACGTCTGTGACCAATCTTCATGAATAAACCACGTTTTGAGTGGAAATCATGAGGATGTTTTTGTAAGTGATCGTTTAACTCATTGATTTCATAAGTTAAAATTGCGATTTGCACTTCTGGTGAACCAGTATCGCCAGGTACTCTAGCATATTTTTCGATAATTTCTTTTTTTAACTCTTTAGTTAATGCCATCTTTCTTTCCTCCTAATGTCTCGTATAGCTGAAGAATTGCTTGGCAATGCATATTCCTCGCTATCGACCTGAGATATCATATCATAATAATTATCTTTTTGCAAGAGAAATATCAAAAAATGGCTAATATAAATAGAAATATGACAAAAATTAAACTTTTATAAATTGATCGACGTTAACAACAAAGATTGTAGCTCCACCAACTGATACTTCGATTGGTAATGCTGAAAATGCACCAAATTCATTAACAATAGCATTCGGAACAATTTTATTACGTGTTTTTGAATGTCTTTCAATAATATCAATGACTTCAGGAACTTTCTCATCATTGACACCAATTAAGAATGTCGCATTTCCTTCTCTTAAAAAGCCACCTTTTGTTGTAAGACGGGTAGCAAAGAATTTTTGTTGAATTAACCCCTTTTGAACCTTATTCGCATCATCATTAGATACGACAGCAATAACTAACTTCATAAGGATACCTCCTATAGTTATATTGTAACATATTAAATTGGATTTTTTTGAAAGAATTCTAAAGTTTCTTCAACATCTTTTTTGATTTGTTCTAACAATAATGGTAATGAATCAAATTTTTCTTCATTTCTTAAATATTTTTTAAATGTAATATGAATTTCTTTATCATATAAATTACCATCATAATTCAATATAAATACTTCTAATCTTTTAGTTGCAGAGTAATTTAATGTTGGATTATGACCTAAACTTGCACAACCTTTATATTTTTTTCCGTCCATTTCAACTGTAACAATGTAAACACCAATTTTTGGTAAATAATAGTGATCATAATCGATATTTGCTGTAGGAAAACCAATTAAAGATCCAATTTTATCGCCATGGACAACCTTTCCATGGATTGAATATTCTCTATTTAAAAGCGTTTTTACTTCTTCTAAATCACCTTGATCTAATCTAGATTTAATATAAGTTGTTGAAACACGAATATTCTTAAATAAATAATCTTCGGCAATAATTAATTCAAAATTACTTTCCAAATCTTTAATTGTCCCAGAACCTCTAAAACCAAATCTAAAATCTTTTCCAACAACAATTCTTTTTACATGAATACTTTTTAAAAATTCTATAAAGGCTTCTTTAGATAATTGAGAAAATTCTAATGTGAAATGTATATTAAAAAAGTAATCCACATTTAAATTTTCAAGTGCTTTAATCTTATCTTCAACGTGCATTAAAATTGATACATTTGTTTGAGTTATTACGGAGACTGGATGTGGTGTAAAACTCATAACAGCTGATTTTGTATCATGAAATGATTTTGTAAGTTTCATAATTTGTTGATGTCCAATATGTACACCATCAAAATTACCAATTGCTAAAGTTATTGGTACATCATGTTTAATATTAAAATATTCAGAGTTATATACTTTCATAGTGATTTTCCTTTACCAAAAAAATATTTAGGTTTAAACTTATCGCCATCTAATTCATAGTACGCAATCATTTCATTATTATGATTTATAACTACAAATGGATCTTTTTCAGTTGTTTGTCTGTGATCAAGTTGAACACCGTTTTTAACTAATCGAATCATATAATCATTAAGCTTAATTCTACGAATGTTATCAAAAAGTTTTTCATCTGTAATCAAATCATTCATTGTAACTTCTTCTATATTTTTCGCATCTTTCAATTGATATTTCCCGATAGATAAACGGTTTAATTTTTCTAATGCGCCATATGTATTTAATTTATAACCTAAGTCTCTTGCTAAACTTCTAATATAGGTTCCTTTAGAGACATGAGTTTCAAAAGTTAATTTTCCATTAAAATCAATCATTTTAAAATCATAGATTTGAACGCGTCTTGGTTCTAATTCTATTTTTAATCCTAAACGTGCCATTTCATAAGCTTTCATACCATCTTTTTTTATGGCAGAATACTGTGGAGGAATTTGATCGTAACTTGGTATAAATGAATGCATCGCTTCTTTGATAAGCTTTTCATTAATTTTTACTTCTTTTTCTTGAATAACTTTACCTGTGACATCTAGGGTATCATAATCTTTACCGAAAACCATAATACCTTCATACGATTTATCTAAATTTTCAAACATAAAAAGAAGCTTTGTCGCTTCGCCAACTAAAACGATAAGTAAACCTGTAGCAAATGGATCCAAAGTTCCAGTATGACCTAATCGTTTAATACCTAATCTTCTTTTAAGCTTCATTAAACAATCATGGCTTGTAATACCTTGGGGTTTATTAATAAGTAAAAGACCATTCATTTTATCACCATATACATTATATATGAAAAAAGGCTTTTTATAAGCCTTTTTAATCATTATTTATGTTCTTCAAGCCACTCTAAAATTTTTTCTCTTGGTTGATATCCTGAAGTTCTTGAAACTTCTTTACCATCTTTATATAACACTAATGTTGGAACTGCACGAATACCTGTTTTGATTGCTTGTTCACGATATTCATCAATATCAACTTTAATAAATTTGGTATCATTCTTTTCGGTAGCAATTTGTTCTAATACAGGCATTAACATTTTACATGGACCACACCAAGTAGCATAATAATCTACTAAAACTAAACCTTCTTGATTGATAAGTTTATTGTAGTCCTCACCTTTAAATTGTTGCATGAACTGCGCCTCCTATTATTTTTTTTCATATCTATATTATACATTTGAAACTCTCTTTTTACAAAAGATATGACACTTTATAATGTAATAATTGTTACACCATTTAATCCTTCACCCTCACCACCATATCGATAAGACTTAACATATGGTGACTTCTTAATGTATTCATAAACAGCTTTTCTTACTGCCCCTGTACCAAAACCATGAATCACTCTAATAAACGGCATATTAGTTAGTAAAGCATCATCAATTGCTTTATCCATCAAATCTTTGACATCTTCATATCTTACGCCACGTAAATCAAGTTCATATTGAGCTTGTTTCATTGGTGCTTGGTCACCTTTCTTTTTAGGTGTTACGGTTTTAACTTTTGTTTTAACGGGTGTTTTAGCATGTACTTTACGTAAATCATTTTTCTTAAATGTTAATTCAAAAGGTCCAAATGCAACCACATAATCATCTTTTTTGATTGCAACTACAATGCCCTCTTGTTGATATGACTTAATATAAACTGTATCATTAACTTGAATATCATCACTTTCTATTTCTTCTTCTTTTTTAAGTGTATTCAAGCTCCCTTTAAGTTTAGCACTTTCTGGTTTTGTAAGTGTTTCCTTACGTGTCAATTCAGCAATTTTTTGAAGTAACTCTTCTTTTAATTTTTGATAAGTTTTTAACTCTTTTTCTTCAATCTTTGCTAACCGTTTTTCTTTTTCTCTTTCAAATAATTCTAATTTCTCTTGATATTCAAGTTTTTGTTTATTTAATTCTTTTTCTTTTTCTAGCAATTCTTCTTTTAATTTAAAGACTTCATTTTGTTCTTTAGAAAGTCTTTCAAGCATAAGACCAATATCTGTTTGATGATTTAGTAATAATGACTTAGCATGTTCAATAATTTCTTTCTTTATGCCTAATCGCTCTGCAATGTATAATGCATGGCTTGATCCAGAAACACCAAGTTGAATCTTATAAAGTGGTTTTAATGTAGTTTCATCAAATGCAACACTTGCTAGTAAAATATCTTTTTTCTCATAAGCATATAACTTTAGTTCACTATAGTGTGTTGTCACTAAAAGACGAATGTTTTCATTTTTTCTTAAATAATCGATAATTGAAATTGCAAGTTGTGTTCCTTCAAGTGGATCAGTTCCTGAACCTAGTTCATCAAGCAATATTAAAGATAATCCGTTTTGCTCATCAATAATATTTTTAATCTTTGTTAGATGAGATGAGAATGTAGATAAATTTTGTTCAATTGATTGTTCATCACCAATATCGGCATAAACACCTTCAAAAAAACTCATTTTTGAATTTTCACTAGCAGGAATTAATATTCCAGCATGCAAGAATAGTGTTAAAAGACCAACAGTTTTTAAAGCTACTGTTTTACCTCCAGTATTTGGTCCTGTAATAAGCAAGGTCTTATAATTTTTATCAACTTTAATGTCGATAGGTACAACAACCGATGGATCAATCAAAGGATGTCTTGCTTGAATAAGTGAAATGTCACCTTCATTATTTAAAATTGGTAAAACACCACGAATACTTAAACTATAAAGCGCTTTAGCGTGAATTAAATCCAACTTAATTAATGCTTCAAAACTTTCTAATATTTCTTTAGTATGTGGATATAATTGTTCACTTAATTGTTTTAAAATTCGATAAATTTCTTTTTCTTCTAATTGCTTTAAATATTCAATATCTTGAGTAATTTGTCGAATCTCATCAGGTTCAATAAAGACTGTTTGTCCACTTTGTGAAATGTCATGAACAATTCCTTTTATTTTATTTCGATAACTATCTTTAACAGGTATTGCATATCGATTATGACGCGTTACAATTAAGCTCTCATTTAAATAATCTTTATATTTGGTTAATAAGCCTTGTAGTGTAATTGTTAACTCTTTTGCTTTTTGATTAAGTGTTTTTCGAATTCGATTTAATTCAACGGATGCAGTATCTTTTATTTCATTTTCATCAATAATTTCATCAATCAAATCCAATGGTTTATTAAGTTCATGAATCAAATCAAAGATTTGTCCAATATATGTATATTGATCGAGTTGTTGTTGATATGACTTAAATTGAGCTACCATCTTTAAAAAATTATTTAATAGTACAACGTCCTCGATACTTAAAATCATTTCTCGATTAAGTTTGACTAAAAAATTTCCTTGATCAAAATTCTTATGGAAAGGAAATCTTTGAAATCTTTCAATGGCACTCAAGGTTTCATGTGTATAATTAAGTTCTTGTAAAAAAGTATCATAATCTTTAGCGAGTATTTCAACATTGAGCAATGATTCTGCTTTAGATGAATTTGTATACTTTTTGACTTTGTCTAGTATTATGTCTAATTCTAGCACTTTATGTGAAAAGGACATGAAACACACCTTCTTTCTAAAAAAATGGTATAATCTATATAAACAGGTGAAAAAATGAAAAATCTAACGCTTAACTTATCCAAGGGACAACTTGAAGCTCTAAAAACATTATATCAAGAAAATTTAATTAAGGTTGAACAACCTTATATCTTTTTTGCTGCAGTACATAATGATGTAAAAATTACTGCCTTTAATACTGGAAAAGTTGTCATTCAAGGACAAGAAATAAATTCTGAGGTTATTGCTATTAAAGCATATTTAAATATTAAAAATTATGCTGCAATTGGTTCAGATGAAGTTGGAACAGGTGATGTTTTTGGGCCAATTGTTGTATGTAGTGTATATGCAAGTGAAAGCGATGTTGAATATTTAGAAAGTTTAAATGTTCGTGATTCAAAAAACATGAGCAATCAAGATATTATTAAAATTGCTCCTGTTATTGCTAAAAAACTCATTCACTCACTTGTTATTCTTCCACCAGAAAAATATAATGAAAAAATTAAAGAAGGTCTTAATTTAAATAAAATTAAAGCCTTCTTACATAATTACGCAATTATTAAAACAAGTGCTAAAATTGATCGACAACTTCCTGTTATCGTTGATCAATTCTGCTTACCAAGTCATTATTATAACTATCTAAAAGATGAAAAGATTGTTTATCGTGATATCGAGTTCCATACTAAAGCAGAAACTGTTCATATTTCTGTTGCTGCTGCTTCAATTATTGCACGTTATGCGTTTTTAGTTAAAATGCATGAATTAAGCAAAAAGTTTGAAATTAAACTTAAACTTGGTGCTGGTAAAGAAGTTGATGAACAAATTCTTGAAATTTATCAAAAACATGGTGAACATGGTTTGAACGCTATCGCTAAAACAAATTTCAAAAATGTAACTAAACTTGGATTAATTATTTAATTTTAAAAATTCTTCGAACTCTAAAGGCAATGGCACTTCATGTGTCATTTCTTTTTTTGTTATAGGGTGAATATAGTGTAATTTATAAGCATGTAACATTTGACCATTATCTACATATGGTCTTTTATAACTATATAATGGATCTCCAACAATCGGATATCCAATATATTGTAGATGTACTCTAATTTGATGTGTACGACCTGTTTCTAAATTACATCTTAATAAACTAAATTTACCGTTAGTCTCTACTACTTCAAAATGTGTAACTGCATGACGTCCTGTTTTAATGACCGTATTTTTAGTTCTATAATTTGGATCTCTTCCGATTGGTGCATCAATAGTTCCAAATTGTGTATTTGGTGTACCATGAACTATTGCATAATAACTTCTTTGAATCTCATGATTTTTTAAAGCTTTTGCTAAATTTTGATGCGCCTCATTTGTTTTTGCAACCATCAATAAACCTGATGTATCTTTATCAATACGATGAACAATCCCTAATCTTTGAGGACCATTCACATCAGATAAACTTTGATAATGATAAATTAATGCAGAAACAAGCGTATCACCTTTATAAGACGGTGCTGGGTGTACAACTAAACCTTTTGGTTTATTAATCACTAGAATATGTTCATCTTCATAGACAATGTTTAATGGTATATTAACTGGTTTAACATCATATGTTTGTTCTTCTGTTATTGCATATGTAATTTCATCATTCATTGATAACATAAAACCTGGTTTAACCATTTTACCATTTACTAATATCTCTCCGTTTTTAATTGATTTTGTAATTAATGAACGACTAAAACTTGTTACCTCAACTAAAAAGTGGTCAAGACGTTTTTTATCAACTTCATGATATATAATTTTTTCCATAAGTAAACACCTTCTTTATATAGTAATACACTAGATATATAAATCCAAATACCCCCACTAACATACTTAAATTAAATTCAAAAGAATTAATACTAAAATAAGTCACTATTGATTCTTCAAAAAGATAATCTAATCCAACTGAAAAAATAAACGTAGTAATCATAATTGATGAATACATATAAAACTTACTTTTCTTTTCACTTAATTCAAGTAATAATCCGCTTATCCAAATCAATAAAAACATCATAAATATGAATAAAAATGATGGCATATTTATCTTGGTATAAGTTAATCCTATTTTAAATACGCCTAGGGACTTAAAAATTTGTGTAAATTCTAATATTGTTTTAAGTAAAAATTCGAATAATATAAGAAAACTTGTTATTAAATATTTTTTCATTGATAACCTCACTAAATCATTAACATAACGATACATCCAATTGTCCATATAACAATTGAACCTATTATCAATGATAATAAATTAAATACTAAAAATTGAATGTTTGAAAGTTTCTTTTTAATTACTTGATATTTAAAAATTAAATATAAAATAAATAAGCCATAAATTAATAGAGTAATAATAAATGATATTAATATAATATACTCACGATAAAGTAGGAAATTTGCAGATATTAAAATAAGGGGTAAAAAAATGATTAAACTTTTTCGAAAGGCATCTAAACTTAAATGAAGTCTTAATTTTTTAGAATATATTTTTTTATAGTCTTGATGTGTTGAAGATATTAATTTAAATAGGTTGACCAAAAATATCATAGATAACCTCAATTGCATCCTCTATTGTTTCAACAGGATAAAGATTTATTTTTGATTCAAAATCTAATACTTCATTAAGTTGTGCCTTGGGTAATATAAAATATTTTGCCCCTTCTTTATATGCTTGATATACTTTTTGTCTTATACCCCCGATAAGTCCAATTTCTCCATTATACCTAATTGTCCCTGTCCCAACAACAAGTTCATCAATTAGATCATAAGATGTTAGACCAAGATAAATGGATAAAGTATACATCATACCAGCACTTGGTCCCCCAGTGGACCATAGTATATCGTTAAGCTTAATTGAAGGGTATGTCGAATGAATTTCATATTTTGGATAAAATCTAAATAAATGTTCTTTTGTTTTATGAATTTTTATATCAAAAATTTCTTGATTTCTACTTATTGTTAAAATAACTTCATCTTCTAAACTCAAAAAGTATAAACCCATTGATTCATAGTCACTAAATCCTTGATGATTGACATCAATAATAATATCTCCAATCAATAGATTATCAAAAAATGTTTCTCTATAATCGACAATCATTCCAACAAATTCATAATCAATTTGAATTGAATTTACCTTTTCTTTTGCAAGTTTGTAAGACCATATAATGGCTTGTTCAATGGATGCATTTTTTTGGTTTTTGCTACGGATAATTTGTTCAAAAACATTAATTTGCTGTTCATATGGTGATTGATAATCAACATCCATATTTGGATCCAGTCGATAAACTAATCTCATAAATGGCGTAATATAATCAAGTGATATAACTGAAATACTACTCAAATATGGTGATTGTTCATATCCTTCAATTTCAAATGCCTCTTTAATTGTTTTAGATTCATTTGGTGCGATTATATAATAATTTGTTGGAACACTTAACATTAAAATAAGATAGATATAGACGAAAATAAAACTTCGCTTAATCTTCATTTACTGGCTCCAAAATGATTTTGTCTACTTTAATTTGACGTGCTTTAATACCCGCACTTTGCATCATTTTTAATGATGCTTGATTAAAATCTTTTCCATGATCTTTATTAGATTCATAAATGATTTCTTTAATTCCAGATTGAATGATCAATTTCATACATTCATTACATGGAAAAAGTGTGACATAAATTGTCGCACCTTTTAAATCTTGTGTTGAATTCAAAATAGCATTTGCTTCTGCATGAACAACATAAGGATATTTTGTATTGACAAAATCCCCTTCTTTTTCCCAAGGAAAATCATCATCATTCATACCCATAGGTAAGCCATTATACCCAATTCCGATAATACGTTTA
>Ga0079224_100015513_pt1 | contig 10670 bp, 9 predicted proteins | sample Stecom2015_FD_80414 | JGI IMG/M metagenome (GOLD analysis project Ga0079224, IMG submission 80414) | Agricultural soil microbial communities from Utah to study Nitrogen management - Steer compost 2015 | ecosystem: Environmental > Terrestrial > Soil > Agricultural land | place: USA: Utah...
CGCATACACGTTCACCACCCAGGGCCGATTCACCAACATGAGCGCCCTGTTGTTCAGCGCGGCGGTTATCGTTTTCCTGATCGGGCTGGTGTCCGAACAGATCACGGCGCTCACCTACAAGCGAGACCATGATTGACGCTGCTGCCGGCGGTGCGCTGGGTCGTCAGTCCGGCGTCCCCGCGCTTGAGACTAGCCGATGGTGGCAATGGCTCGTAATCGCCGGATGCACACTGGTTGCCCTGCTGATCAGACTGTACTACGTCGAAACCACGGTGGTCGACGGTCCGATCCGTGGCGATGCCGTTACTTATTTGGCCTACGCGACCAACCTCGTCGAGCACGGCGTGTTCTCTTCGGCACGTCCGGGCACCGAGGTCCTTCCCGATAGCTACCGCGACCCGGCCTACCCGTTCCTCGTCTCGATCCTGATGCGTCTTGCCGGCGACGGCGCCTGGTATCAGGCGCTCCTGCGCGTGCAGGCCGTACTCGGTGCAGCGACAGTCGGCCTTGCGCTGTTGCTCGGCCGACGCTGGATGTCGGCACCTTGGCTGGCGGTGGCGGGACTTGTCATGGCGTTATGGCCGCACAGCGTCACCATCACCAGCTATTTTCTCACCGAAACGCTGGCGGGCTTCCTCAGCGTTGCTTGGCTCTGGCTGCTGTCGGCGGCAGGGCACCGCTGGCAGGGAGCGCTTGCATCCGGCGTGCTGGCCGGAGCGGCAGGGCTGACCAACGCGGTGCTCCTTCCAGCGGGCGCCCTCGTGGCCCTGGCGCTGTGGGTCACGCGCAAGGTTGGGCGGGAGACTGCACTCGCACTGCTGGCTGGCTCGCTGCTGCTGCCGGGGGCTTGGACGATTCGCGGAATGGGGTTGGACACAGAGAATACGGTCACCAGCACGTCGACGGGCCGCGCGTCACAGAACCTCGTCCAGGGCTCGTGGCCGGAGTATCACGAATCCTGGCGTGACTGCGCCCTTGGCAGCGCGGAGGCGTGCGAGATCCAGCAGCGCATTGAAAGTGAGATCTCGCAGCTGCACACGAATCCCGTCGGTGGGCTGTCCGTGATGATGGAGCGGATGGCGGCGAACCCTTCTAAGTATGCCGCGTGGTACTTGAGTAAGCCTGCTCTTCTCTGGGGATGGGCCATCCGAATTGGTTATGGAGACATCTTTGTAAGTCCTGCGTTGAATTCCCCGTACTACTTGAACGCATTCTTCCGCACGACATCTGCTATCGCATATGGCCTGAATCACTGGTTGTTTGCGCTATCTGCAGCGTTTTGTCTGGGCATTGCCTTTAGATTACCCATAACAGTGCCAGATATGGTGGCGTTGGCCGTGTTCCTGTTGTACGTGACTGGCGCCTATTGGGTGTTCCAATCCGAGCCTCGATATGCGATTCCCTTCCGTTCGCTGGAGATTCTTGCGTCGATCTCTGCTCTGATGATTATGTCCGGGTGGGTGCGAGCAAAGCGACAGTCGGCTGTAACCCAATGATGCTGCACGTCATCTCCAATGAATGTAGCGCTCTGCGGATGGCGCGAGCGATCGCGCACGTCCGGGCACTTTCCTCCCAAGCGATGTCGTGACTCTGGCGGAGTTCCTGTGGGCGTCTGGCGGGAAAACTCGAGGATGCGCAAGAGATGAAGCCACGGCCTGCACTGCTGGTCCTGGCGTCCACCTACCCCAGATGGGCGGCAGACCCCGAGCCCGGCTTCGTGCATGAGCTGGCGCGACGGCTGACCAACCGGTTCCACGTGACCGTGCTTTGTCCGCACGCACCAGGCGCGACCGAGAGGGAAACAATGGACGGCGTTGACGTCATCCGTTACCGCTACGCGCCGCAAGCGTGGGAAACCCTGGTCAACGATGGCGGCATCGTCACCAACCTCCGTCGCGCGAAGTGGAAGTACCTGCTGGTTCCGGGGTTCCTGCTTGTACAGGTATGGCAGGCGTGGCGGCTGGTCCGGCGTCGGCGCGTCGACGTGATCCACGCGCACTGGCTGATCCCGCAGGGATTGATCGCCGCCCTCCTGCAGTGGCTGCCGGGCCGCAAGGTTCCGTTCGTCGTCACCTCACACGGGGCCGATCTCTATGCGCTCAAGGGCCGCTGGCTGGATCGCATCAAGACCTTCGTCGCCCGCCGCGCGGCAGCCGTCACCGTGGTCAGTACTGCCATGTGCGATCGGATGGTCGCGCTGGGTGTCCCGGCCTCAAAGGTGAATGTGCAGCCGATGGGCGTCGACCTGACTGACCGGTTCGTTCCCGATCCGTCTGTTCCGCGCTCGGAGCGTGACATGCTTTTCGTCGGCCGCCTGGTGGAGAAGAAGGGGCTGCGCCACCTGCTCGAAGCCATGCCGCATGTGCTGCGGCAGGTGCCCGACGCATCGCTTGGCATTGCCGGATTCGGACCTGAGGAAAACGCGCTGAGGGACCAGGTCAGGGCGCTCGGACTCGAAGCGCACGTCCGCTTCCTTGGCGCGGTGCCCCAGTCCCGGCTGCCGGATCTGTACCGGCGCGCGGCCCTGTTCGTTGCACCTTTCGTGCAGGCCGGCTCGGGGGACCAGGAGGGGCTGGGGCTCGTCGTCGTCGAGGCTGCCGGCTGCGGGTGTCCAATCGTGGTGGGGAATGTCCCGGCTGTCCGGGACGTGCTTGGGGACCAGCATCCCGCCTGCGTTGATCCACGGGATCCAACTGGTCTAGCAACCGCGCTTGTGAACGTCCTCGTCGATCCCGATGTGGCCGCCAGGCAAGCCGGCTCCCTGCGTCGGATGCTGGCCGGCAAGTTCGACTGGAGCAAAGCGGCCCAAGGGTATATGGAAGTCCTTTCGGAACAGCACAACAGGGGAGCTGCCGCCCGGGCACGGAACTGACTGCCGGGCGCAAGGCATCTGAACTTCCGCTGCGGCAAGACAGGCCTGTGCTACGGGTTGGCTCCGGCGGCGAGCAGGGCTTCCATTTCTGCTGCAATGGAATCCCATGTCGGCGCAGCAGGGTATGCCGCCACGGGTCTGTCCAGAAGCTTCAGCATTCGCCGCGAGAACTCCTGTGCATCGCCGACCGGGCTGAGGTGGTCTTCGCTTGCATCAAGCATCCAGTTCACCGCAGCGGTGGCGGTGGCGAGAACCGGAACCTGGCATGCCATTGCCTCGCAAAGCTTGGCCGGATAACTGTAACGACCGAATCCGGTTTCTGCAGTCACGATGCAAGCCAAATCAAGCGAATTGAGCAGCATTGGCATCGCCTCGTCCGGGAGGTAGCCCGTAGCCATCACCCCTTCTTCGGCCAGCACGTCCCGCGGAGGCTTTCCCGAGAGCAGGAGTTGCAGGTCAGGTCGAGATTTCCGTGCCAGGCGAAAGGCGTCGATCAGCATGTTGGATCCCCGGTTCGCCGACCAGCTGCCGACGTAGCCGACATACGTTGCGTCGACGTCGAGACCGAGCGATGTCCGGCATGAGTCCCTGTCCAGTGGCCTGAACTCCGGATCCGCCGCCATCGGGAGGATCGCAACTGGCGCTCCGCCGCGGCGATGGGACTGGAGCCGTTCGGCCAGCTGCGGACCGGCAGCCGTCACCAGGCGGGCCCTTCCCACCGCCCGGCGCCAGCCCCAGTGCAGGGGCAGGTTCCAAGGCATGTACGATTCGTAATTGTCGTACGCATCAACCGCAAGTTGCGCGCCTGTCGACTCTGCGAGCCTGTGCGCCAAGTATCCGTACCATGCATCAGAGCATGCAATGACCCAGTCTGGCTTGAAGGACTTTGCTTCCCTTTCCAGTTCCTGCAGCAGCGCGAACGGACCAAGCGTGCGGAGATCGTTGCTGATCCATTCGACGCCATCCGAGCTGCGCGCTTCAGGTTTCACGTTGTGGTGGCTGCACAAGAGCACGCGTACGTGGTGGCCCCGCTGTGCGAGATTTACAGGAAGGTGATAGAAGCGCCCATAAGGACGGTCAAGCAGGTCCCGTCCTTGGGGCCTTCTTTTGCAGATGAAGAGCGCTCTCATGGAGTAAGGGTAGCGAGCAGGATCGAAACCAGTCTCTGATCGAAGGAGGCCTGGGACAGTTCCCTGTGTCGAATAGCCCCCTGCCTGATCAGCCGGCCTCGCAGGTCATCGCTGCTCGCCAGAGCGACCATGGCTTGCGAGATCGACTCGATGGAGTACGGATCAAAATAGATGGCCGCGTCGCCGGACTGCTCACGCATAGCATATATATCCGAGAGCGCCATGGGAGTGCCCGTCGCCATGGCTTCGAGTGGGGGGATGTTTGTCGGTCCGAAGAACGTGGGCATTACCAGGCCACACGACCGCCTGTAAAGTTCCGCGATATCTTCGTCCGGTACGTATCCGAGAAAGCTCACGGATCCGGAAAGGCCGAGCCGCCGGACGGTGCTGCGAACCAGCCGCCCGCTGTTCTTCTCGGACCCGGCGAGTACCAGCGACAGGTCCGGCACTGAAGCCCTGGCTAACGCGAGCGCCTGGACGAGTCTGGTGTGATTCTTGTGGCGCCAGAACTGGGCCGGGTAGAACAGATAGCAGGCGGGAAGGCGATAGCGATTGTCGAAGTCGTCGGGGATGCGATTGTCCGCGATGTAGGATGGCGCGATATATGGCAACACATGAATGCGCGCAGCACACGAAGGGTACGCCTCCAGCACATGCTGCTTTCCAAGCTCGGAGTCCACGAGAATCGCAGTGGCGCCAGAGCACATGTTCCGGTAATGCTGCTCGCGTCGGTGATACAGGCCCATGACAGAGACCTCGGGAAACCGGGACTCGTGCCTATGCATCAGGTCGTGGATCGTGCCAATGGTCGGGCCCGGCATCGAGTAGCTCAGGTAGTCCTGCGCCGGAAAGATCCAGAGGTCGCACTGGAGTGCATGGAGCTGGCCCTCCATTCCCCCAAGTCGCAACGAAGATCGACGAAAACCAGCGGCAGGAACTCCGGCTCGTAACAGAGAGCGAGCTATGGTGTCCCGCAAGCCATTGGTAACAAGATGATGTTCGATCCCGCCATGCTCGCAGCGCAGCCATCCGGCCCATGCAGGATGTGCGTAAGCCACTACTGGATGGTATCCGGCGCCGGCAAGTGACCTGAAGGCGGTCAGTATGGAACTGGCGTACTGGAAAGTGCCTCCGCCGTGAGGTGGAACGCTAAGGTAAAGGCCAACGCGCTTCATCGTACGGCTGCGAAACACGCGTACCAGGGCCTTCCATTCTGGAGGTCATCGTGTCCCCACGCGGTCGTCGCCACGCGGCGCATTCCTGCCTGTTCAAGGAATGAATCGACCTCTTCCATGAACAGATAGCGCATCGGATGCAGTTCAGCAATGCGCTCGCGATCTCCATGACGCTCCACGATAATGTCGAATCGTACATCCACCCTGTGGGTTTTCGCATCGTGTGTGGGGTGGGCGGTACGGACGATCGATACTCCGTCCCCGGACAGGTGGCGAACCCGCGATGTCGGTGGGTCGGCAAGCACGCCTGGCCCATACCAGCAGTCGAAGACGAACACACCGCCTTGGCTCAGGTGTCCGGACGCGGTCTTCATGGCTGCTGCCAGATCGTCGTCGCCGACCTGGTAGCTCATGACATGAAAAAGGGAAACAACAGCATCAAAGCTTCGTCCTGCCCGAAAAGTTCGCAGATCGGCGACCTCGAAGACAGGTGTGGAGGGGCAGTGACTGACGTCTCTGGCCTTCGCCCGCTGTACCATCGAAGGACTCGAGTCAATTCCGTGTACGTCATAGCCCAGCTTTCCGAAATGAACGGCATGGGCCCCGGTGCCCGAGCCGAGTTCCAGAAGCGAGCCTGGGTTCGGGCGATGTCGCCTGATGATGCTGTCTACATATGCGGCTTCGCCGGCATAATCCTTGTCGGCATACAGCAGGTCGTAGTACGCAGCGTAGCTGTCAAAAGGTCGGCTCATCGCAGCACTTCCTGAAGGCATTCCGAGGCTCTATGGATCTGCTCGACCGTGAGGGCGACCCCGCTCGGCAAGTAGAATCCGCGCTCGTATAGACGCTCGGCGACCGGGTGGCTGTCTTCCAGGAACAATCCCATCCGGCGTAGCACGGGCTGGTGATGCATTGGGCAGAAAAATGGGCGTGTCCCAACGCCCAGCTGTCCGAGTCGCCGCATGGCCTCGCGCGCATCGAAGGGCACATCGTCGTCCAGGACGACGCCGAACACCCAGTAGTTGTTGTCAGCGTAGCTGGTCGACACAACGGGAAGTTGAAGTCCTGCGGTGCCCGCAAGCAACTCGCCGTAAAGTCGTCCCATGGCGACTTTGCGTTCGACCACCGAATCCAGGCGTTCCAGCTGCGCAAGTCCTATGGCTGCCTGCAGATTGGTCATGCGCAGATTCCAGCCTAGTCGTTCGTGTACGAATCGACGATCCGGCTGGAAGCAAAGGTTGCGCAGGCTTCGGCTGGTTTCTGCAAGCTGCTCACTATCGGTGAGCACCATGCCGCCTTCGCCTGTTGTTACGTGCTTGTTCGGATAGAAGCTGAAGGTGCTGATGTCGCCGAAACTGCCGCAGGCGCGGCCTCGATAGGTCTGGCCATGAGCTTGCGCTGCATCCTCGATGATCCTGAGGCCGTACTGGTCTGCCAGCGAAAGAATCGGATCCATGTCTACAGGCAGCCCGTACGTATGCACCACCATGATCGCTCGCGTCCGCTCGGTGATGCGGGCCTCAACAGAGTGAACATCGATGTTCCAGGTGCCAGGGTTGCTGTCGACCAGTACCGGTGTGGCTCCCGCTCTTGCAATCTGGTTTATGCAGGAGATGATTGTGAAGGCCGGCATGATGACCTCGTCCCCGACGCCCAGGCCTAACGACTCTATCGCAGCATCGAGTGCGGCAGTTCCGTTGCAAACGGCAATGCCATGCCGGCGCTGAACCCGCGCAGCGAACTCGCGCTCGAAACGCTGGACGAACGGGCCCTCCGACGATATCCAGCCCGTCTCTATGCATTCCAGGAGATATCGCTTTTCGTTGCCATCGAGAAGTGGCTGATTGACGGGAATCTCTTCGCTCATGGAGATTTGTCCTTGATCGCGATTAGGGCAGGATCAACGGGCTCGAAGCGGCTTTTGTCCTGCTCACCACAATATGGTCCCTGTTTGACCTCGATGATCTCCGTTGGTTCGAGCATCTCGAAGCCGTGCCCGCCGAAGGCCAGCAGGATCACGTCTCCCGCGGAAAGTTCGGTGCTCTGCAGGTACTCCCTAGCCTCCGAATAGAAGTCGACGCGAACGCGTCCACTCCGGATCAGGAGGACTTCCTTCGTGTACTGCACCTCCCTGCGAACCGGGTTGTGGACGTGTGGTGGAATGACGTAACCGGTGGGCCGGTTCATGTAGCCAAGCTGCTGGGAGTAGGTGCCAGGGGTGAAGAAGTGGATGCCTTCACACCTGAAATTCCGGCGCACGACCAGCGCCAGCTCGATGTCTCCGTGGACGAAGCGCTCGATCACTTTCGGAACTCCCTTGGCTATGGCGTGTCGCGCAGCTAGCGCGACGGGTGGATTCGGTGCGGCCCGGATGCTGTGGTCTCACAGGTAGTTCTCCTTGGTGACCCAAGCCAGCAACTCGGGGTCCTCGTCGACTGCTCGCTGGTGGAAATCGTACCCACTCTGCCAGCCGAGAAGCGACCGGCGCACCACGCGGCCGGACTCCCGACCCGCTGAGGTGGTGGGGTGCCGGGCCGCTGCCGCAACGTGCCGTGCCAGGTTCCGGGCGCGGCGGCGGATCCGGACGGAGACAGGGCACCTGCTGGTGCCATGGGTGCGAATGTCGGTGTAGGAATCCGAGATCCCCTGTGCGTAGGCTCTCTGGGAAAAGTAGTCCGACGTCATACGTGACGCCGGAACCGTGTGGTGGACACTCGCCCCGGAATCGAACACGGCGCGCATCCCGGCCAACCTGATCCATTCGGACACGTGCGACTCTCCGTCTCCTCGCAGATGAATCCTGTCGGCAGGCATGGCATCGGGGTGGAAGCCGACCGCCGAAAGCAGTACATCGCGACGCACCGAGAAATTGCAGCCCCAGACATAGTGCGGATCGACGTCGAACCGACCTTCACCAAAGTCAAGGATGCTCAGGGTCGCGAGCGCGCGGCCCGCGCCGAAGCGCCGTTCCCATAGCCGGGTGAGCCAGTCAGGCGGCGCGCGCTCGAAGAGTGGAAGGTTGTTGCCGCCCACGAGGGCGACTTCTCCCTCGGAAAAGGCATCCACGACGGATGCGACCCATCCCGGCCCGGCGACGATGTCGTCATCGCCGAAGACCAGGATCTCGGAGCCAGCCGCGCGCATGCCGGCGTGCCGCGCCACGTGCAGCCCCGGCTCTGGTGCCTCGACGACCTTCAGGTCGATCATGGACTTGTACCGGGCCGCGGTTTCCAGGGTGTCATCGGTGGAACCGTTGTCGACCACAACGACCTCGAAGGCGTCGACCCCGATCGACTGCGTCACCAGGGAGCGCAAGCAGGCGTCAAGCGTTCGTGCTCGGTTCCGGGTAGGGATGATGACGGATGCCTTCATCTGGCTGCCGCACTCACGAACAGACGTCGACAATCGGCCTGGTCCCTGACATGGAACATGTGTCGCTTGTACACACGGTACAGAAAGTTGCGCAGCCGCCTGCTGTTGAGGATAAACACCCGGTTCCCAAGCACGAAGCGAAGTATCCGGCGACGCAGGCCCTTGCGCTCGAAGGGCACCACTTCCTTCACGACGAAGAAGTCCGACAGGGCGTTCCGGATGGTTTCCTCCGTGAAGTGTCGGTAGTGCTTAGGCTCCAAGGGCTGGTTGACGTGCGGGACGGTCAGGAGCAACGTTCCACCCGGCTGGAGCAGCTTCCGAAGACCCTCCAGGAAGTCCCGGCAGTCCTCGGGCGGAATGTGTTCGAAGACTTCCATCAGGATCGCTGTATCGCTGGGCGGAAGATCGTGTCGTTCGGTGATGTCGAGTCGGAAAAACTCGATGCCTTCCAGGTCCGAGTTCAGTGCCTTCGCTAGTGCGATCGCGCGCGTAGAGTAGTCAATCCCGATCACGCGGCGTCCCGGAAACTGCAAGGCTAGTTCCCGCGTCATCCGGCCGTCCCCGCATCCAACGTCCACGATTGATTTCGAGGACAGGTCGCGAAGCCTGCCGAGCAGGAACTCGATCGTGGACACGTAGTGAATTCCCCAGTCGTCATAGAAGCATTGGGTGAACCCGGTTCGCCATTTCGGGACGTAGTGGTACGGGAAGCCGTACTCGGCCTCCTGCAGCGCCTGTGGATCGGCTGGGCGTGCGTCCTCAACCATCGAACGTGCTCCCTGTGTGAGCAGCGGCTGCGCTGCCTGCGCCCCGCGTCTTGAAGGAATGGAGAAACTCCATGATCTGCGGGCGATTCCAAGTGGCCATGAGGATCACGTACGTCGCCATGAACGCAAGGGCGCTGCTGGCGTCCCGGGGCAGCCCGGGGGAGAAAGCAGCCTGCAGTGCCAGGGCCGGTAGGGCGGCAAGCAGGGTGAATGCAAGCGGCTTTGCGCACGCCATGGCCCACTGTGAAGCACGAATTCCGAATACACGGTTCGCGACATAGATCTGCAGCGCCAAGCCCACGAACACCAGGACGACCCGCGTCGCGACGAATGCGATCAGCCCCTGCCGGGCGGCGACCGCGTAGCCGGCGACATAGATCACCAGGGCGGCTCCCATCGTCCAAGCCTCGATTCGCGGCCGTCCGATCGCACGATATGCCTCGCCGTTGGAACCTACCAGCCAGGCAAAGCTCTGGCCGAGGGCCAACAGGGTGAGCACGGGGGCGAGGCCTGCCCATCGGGAACCGAACAGGTCCGCCTGGACGGCCGGGGCGGCGAGCATGAGTACGGCGGCGATTGGAAAGGACACGATCGCTATCGCCTTGGTCGTGTCAATAAGCGAAGCGGCCACGACGTCGATCCTGTGCCCGCTGCGGGAGAACACGCTGTACAGGACGGGAAGAAGTGGCGAAAACGCCAACCCGAAGACCATCGCGACCACCATGGTGCCGATCCGGTAGAGACCCATGTCATGAGGTCCCAGGTAGCGCGCGACGAAGAGCGCGTCGAGCCAGCCATAGCCCCATGTCAGGACTGCACTCATCGCTGCCCAGCGCCCGAACCCCGTCAACTCGACTGCCGCAAGCCGATCGCCGCCGAGCCGTGGTCGCCATGGACTCCGCCACCACACCGCGACAAGCTGGAGAGCCTGTCCCACCACTGCGCCGGCGACGAGTGCCCAGTAGCCAGCACCCGCCAACGCAAGGGGGATCGACGCCAAGGCGGGCAGTCCGGCGGTAATCAGCCGCACCCAGAAGAGCTCCCGGAACGCGAGATCGCGCTGCAGCAAGGCAATCGGTATTGCGGCCAGCCCGGTAAGCGGGACCTGCAGGGCCAGGACCCTGACGACCGGGGTGATTCTCTGGTCGCCGAAGAAGGCCGCGATTGCGGGTGCCCCTGCGATCAGCAGCAGCCCAAGTACCGTCGAGAAGGCCAGCGAGATCCAGAAGGCTGCGTTCGCGCAGGCATCCACGGACTCGCGACGCTGCACCAGGGCCTTGCCCAGGCCTCCGTCGGCAATCGCCTGGGAGAGGCTGATGACGACCATCGCCGCGGCCATGACCCCGAAGTCTTC
>Ga0079224_100015514_pt1 | contig 10670 bp, 10 predicted proteins | sample Stecom2015_FD_80414 | JGI IMG/M metagenome (GOLD analysis project Ga0079224, IMG submission 80414) | Agricultural soil microbial communities from Utah to study Nitrogen management - Steer compost 2015 | ecosystem: Environmental > Terrestrial > Soil > Agricultural land | place: USA: Utah...
AATCCGGCTACCTGTGTGGTAGCTCCTCCCCAGTCCCTATATCATCTGCTCCTTGCCAAGCGACCACAGTCAAACCCAGCAACAGGAGTGTCCGGTGTCCGGGGATTTGAGCAACCATACGCCGATGATGCAGCAGTGTGTGTTCCTTGATTTTTAATAGGTTAAAGTGTTTTTAGGGGTCACAAGCTATACTAAAAGCTATACCAGCGCGCCGGATTTCCATGAATATCTGCGAACCATAACGGACGAAGTATTTCCGCTAAGCGGAGAGCCAAGCGCGGACGCTCCATGCGTTCTAAATCACTACAGACGCAGCCCCATATTGACTGAGGCATAAGCGCCTTCGGCAATAGTCTCGCCGGGAAGCACGACTATTTGGCACTCAACCCCAAGCCCCATAGAAATGCGCTGAAAGAACAACAGCCCGGCCTCCATGCCAACCTCTCCCGTCGCCCTCAATCGACGACCAATGCACACAGTAATATCCAAATATTGAGCCGAGTCGCCTGATGGCATTGGCCCATTGATATTCACCAAACCTGGCTAACGGTCCGCCTGGTTAATAACGGCATCCCTGATCAACTGCCAAACGAAATTACCGATATCCTCAAGTGAATAACGGCCTTTTTTATCAAACCAGGTGGCCACCCAGTTAAGCCCGCCAAGACCGAACAGTCTTAGCAGGTTGAGATCAACATCGGCCCGGATGATGCCCTGACTGGCCAGAGATTGCAGCATGGCGGCCCAGAGCCGCTCGTAACGATCGCGCAGGTCGATCATCTCCTGACGCGCCTCTCCGCGTAGCGAGCGCCATTCAAACAGCAGCACGTAAACCATGTCCGAGCCGTCAACCAGCAGGTCAAGATGGGCGTTAATGCCGCGACGCAACTGCTCAACCGGATCAGACACGCCGACCGTGGCACGGGCAAGCGCACTCGAGGCCTGCTCCAGTGCCAGCCTCATAAGATCGACCAGCAGGCTTTCCTTGGACGGATAGCGGTAGTGCAAGCTGCCCGGCAGCATGTCACAGGCTTCGGCAATCTCCTTGACCGTGGTGCGCTCATAGCCCCGCTCCCGGAACAGGGCGGCCGCCGCAGCAAGCACAAACTCCCGGTCAGACTCAGCGACCGGTCTGGTCTGATGTTTCTTTCGCTTTTTCACATACCCCCCTTTCACTGCAGGCCGCAGGCCAAATAGTCTAGCATGCCGACGCCTGAACCACTCCGCCCCCTTACACAGGGCGCACCGCTATACATATTTCTCCGCACTGTAACCTGCGCATCATTGTAATTGGCCAACCAACCAAATACATTCCCAACAAGTCCACCCCTTGCAGGAGCAATGTCATGGCCCTCGCAAATCGCAAGATCGGATACGACGAAGTGGTCACCCGCGACATCCATTTCCCGATGAATGTCAACAATGTCGCGCGCCACTGGCTCAACAATGATCCTTGGACCACCCACTGGATGAACGCCATTCTCGCCGCAGTACCGGATGGCGAGCGCTGGGTGATGAACTCGGCCCGTCGGCAACTGGACAAGCTCGATGACCCGGAAGTACGCAAGGCCGCCATCGAGTTCATCCGTCAGGAGCGCATCCACGCCCGCGAACACGACGAGATGAATGCCATCGGCGTGCAACACGGGGTGCCGATCGACAAGGTCGAGGGTGTATTCAAACTGATCCGCAAGCAGCTGCAACATCGCCTCAGCGATGACATGCAAAGCTCCATCGCTGCCGCCTTCGAGCATTTCACCGCCATTATCTCGTCGGTGCTACTTGAGCACCCGGAGCTGTTTGACGATACCCACCCGGAGTTGCGCGCCATGCTGTACTGGCACTTCGTCGAGGAGACCGAGCACAAGAGCGTCAGCTTCGACGTCTTTGTCGACGCCAGTGGCGGCGGGCTGCGAAGCTACCGGCTGCGCACCAGCGGCATGCTGCTGGCCATCGCGCTGGGGTTCCCGATCATGATCGGCAACCAGACCTATCTGTTGTACAAGGATCGGCAGGTGCTGAATCTGCGCTCGGCGGCACACATGCTGAAAGTCCTGTTCTGGCGCCCGGGCATTCTCTCGAAGGTGCTCGGCGGGGTGCTGCCCTACTTCTCGCCGACCTTCCACCCCTGGGATGATGACAACCGGGAGGTGATCCGTATCTGGAAGCGGGCCTACGAAAAGACCGGCGATACCCAACAGGCCTATCAGGCACTGCGTGATCACCGTGCTGGCAAAGCCCGGGGGGCAACCCCGGCACCCACAGCCGAGGCGGCTTGGGGACAGGCATGAAGAAAAAGCCCTTGCCGCCATCGCGCGGTGCCGCTGCGGTCATTACCGGCGCTGGCAGCGGCATCGGTCGCAGCTTCGCCTATGAAGTGGCCCGCCGCGGCGGCGCCGTAGTGTGTGTCGATATCCATGCCGAACGCGCCGCTCAGGTGGCCAGCAGTTTGCGGGCGTTGGGCAGTCACGCGGTGGCCCGGCAGTGCGATGTTGGCGATGCGGCGCAGATGCAATCGCTGGCCGAGGACGCCGAGGGCCTGCTTGGCCGCCCGGTGACTCTGGTGATCAACAATGCCGGCGTCGGTCTCGGTGGGCCGATCGGCGAAGTATCACTAGATGACTGGCGCTGGTGCATGAACGTCAATCTCTGGGGCGTTATCCACGGCTGTCATTTCTTTGCCCCGGCGCTCCGCGATCTCGGTTACGGCGGCATCATCAATGTTGCCTCCGCCGCCGCATTCGGCGCCGCCCCGGAAATGACCACCTATAACGTAACCAAGGCCGGGGTGCTGGCACTGTCGGAAACACTGGCAGCGGAGCTGGCTGGCACCGGAGTGCACGTCACCGCCCTGTGCCCGACCGTGGTACCGACCAATATCGTTGAGGATGGCCGATTACCGGAACGGCGCCGGGATTTTGCCCGCTCGGCAATGACCCGGTTTGCCTTGACCAATGCTGACCGGGTGGCACGCCAGACCCTTGATGCGTTGGACCGGGGTGATCTGTACATGCTGCCGCAGATTGATGGCCGCATCGCCTGGCGACTGAAGCGTCTGGCGCCACGGCTGTACGCCCGGGCGGTCGGCGAAACCTACCGGCTGCTGGCCGATTAACCACTGACATCAGGATACAAGGAGTCGACATGGCCTCGATCCCTGCCAACATAATGAAGCTGATGCTGCGCGTGGGCGTCAAACGTGACATCCGTGATCCGGACAAGCTGGTGCGCCACCTGCGTCGGGTGATGAATGCGCCGCTGGCGCCCTCGCCGGTACCTCGGGGCGTACGCCTGCAACACGCCCGCGTTGGCGGGGTGCCGGGCCAGTGGCTCAGCTCGCCGGACCCGACGGTGACAGTGCTGTACCTTCATGGCGGCGCCTTTATTGGCGGGCGGCTCGCGACCTACCACAATTTTTGCGGGCGTCTGGCCAAGGCACTCAACGCCCGGGTGTTCCTGCCGGACTACCGTTTGGCCCCGGAGCATCCCTACCCGGCAGCCCCGGACGATGCGCTGGCTGTCTACCGCGAGCTGCTTGATGACCCGCGCCCGATGATCATTGCCGGCGACTCCGCCGGCGGCAATCTGACCCTGGTTACCCTGCTGCGCGCTCGTGACCTGGCCTTGCCGATGCCGGCCTGCGCGCTGGCCATCTCGCCCGGCGCCGATGCCCGTGGTGAACTGATGTCGCGGCAGGCCAACAGTGACAGCGATGCCATGCTGTCGCGCCGCATGATTGATGTCGCCACCCGGGTCTATCTGGCTGGGGCCGACCCGACACTTCCCTACGCCTCACCCTGTCTGGGGGACTACAGCGGTCTGCCGCCTTTGATGCTGACCGTCAGTGCCGAGGAATGCCTGCGCGATGACGCCCATGCGGTAGCCCAGCGTGCCCGTGATGCCGGCGTGCCGGTACAGCTCCTGGAACGGGCGGATCTGCCCCATGTCTGGCCGGTATTTACTTTTCTGCTGCCGGAAGCCCGCCGCGATTTCGGCATCATCGTCAGCGCCCTGCGTCGGCATCTGGCCCCGACCGGCAGCACGTCTGCGGACCGCCCGGCGCAGGCCGCCACTGTTGTCAGCGAAGCCCCGGCATGAACATGCCCGCCTTTACCCGACCGGCAAGCACACAGACCATCGTCCCGGACCACGAGGTCATCATCATTGGCGCCGGCATTTCCGGTATCGGTGTTGCCATCCAGCTGCGCGCCGATGGTATCGACGACATCCTGATTCTCGAACGCAGCGAGGATGTCGGCGGCACCTGGCGCGATAACCGCTATCCGGGTATCGCCGTCGACATCACCTCGTTTACCTATTCGTTTTCGTTCGAGCAGAACGCCAACTGGTCGCGGGTATTCGCGCCGGGCAACGAGCTGCACCACTACACGCGCCGGGTGGCGAGCAAGTACGGTATCTATCCGCTGATTCGTTTTGGCGTGGAAGTCACCCGTGCCCGCTTCGACGACGCCAACCACCTCTGGGTGATCGAGCTTGACGACGGTCGGCAACTTCGTGCGCGCCACATCATCTCCGCCGGTGGCGGACTGATCTCGCCGAAAATGCCGGATATTTCCGGGTTGGAGCGTTTCGAGGGCGAGGTCATCCATACCGCCCGCTGGCCTGACAGCCTCGACCTGACGGGCAAGCGCGTCGCCGTGATAGGCACCGGCGCCACGGCGGTGCAGCTGATCCCGGAAATTGCCGGCAAGGCCAAGCAGTTGGATGTCTATCAGCGCACCCCGATCTGGGTGCTGAAAAAGCCGGACCGTGTCCTGCCGAGCTGGCTCAAGACCCTGTTCCGGTTCGCGCCGGGGCTGCAACGCAGCCTGCGCGGCGCCACCGATGCCGCCAGTGAAACCCTTATGGTGCTGTCGGCGATCTATTATCGGCAGGCCCCCTGGCTGGTGCGAATGTGTGAGAAGGCCGGCATCAACAACCTGCGCGAGCAGCTGCCTGATCACCCCGAACTCTGGGACAAACTGACACCGAAATACGGTTTCGGCTGCAAGCGGCCCACCTTCTCGAACGAATATTTCCGCACCTTCGCCCGCGAGGATGTCGAGCTGGTGACCACCCCGATTCAGCACATCACCGCGCGCGGCATCACCACCAGCGACGGTCGCTCACGGCGCATCGATACCCTGATTCTGGCCACCGGCTACAAGACCTTCGAGAAGGGCAATATTCCGTCCTTCGAGGTGATCGGCACTAACGGCGTCGACCTGGGCCAATTCTGGCACGACCACCGTTATCAAGCCTATGAGGGCCTGACCGTGCCGGGCTATCCAAATTTTTACATCATGCTCGGCCCCTACGCGCTGATTGGCACCTCCTACTTCAAAATGGTGGAGGGCAATGCCATCCACCTCTCACGCTGCATTCGCGAGGCCAACAAGCGTGGTGCAACGCGGGTAGAAATTCGACAATCCGAGCATGATGCCTACTTCCGCGACATCCAGAAACGCCAGCAGAACACCGTGTTCCTGAATCACAACTGCGCCCTGTCGAACAGCTACTACTTCGATCATCACGGGGACGCGCCGATGTTACGCCCCTCCACCTCGATGGAGATGCTGTGGCGGGCGAAACACCTGCCGATGGACCATTACCGCTTCAGCCGCTACCCGGATCCGCCCGACATCCCGGATCTTGCCCGGATAAAGGCCCATGCCCGGCTGGTCCCCGGCACGTCCTGACGAGACCGCCTCCAGCACGCTCGGACACTGAAAATAATACATTTGGCTGTATGGCCAAACAAATCATGTAGTGCTACTCTGCACTACATGATTTGTCAGAATCAGGATTTAACCCCATGCAAACAGCCGCCTTTCATCCCTCGCTGATCGTTGCCGGCCCGCGCCCCAGCGCCAGTCGCTGGACACGCTTTGTCAGACCGGAGCAGCTGTACCGGCAGGCCCGCGTAGCAGCGGTCGAGCGGCAGACCGAAGATGCCGTGTCGATTACTCTTGCGCCTATGGATGACAAGCCCTGTGACGCCGCTGCCGGGCAGTACCTGACACTGATCGCCGACGTGAACGGCGCGCGTATCAAGCGCGCCTACTCCCTCAGCCAGCTGCCTGATCAGAACGCCTTTACCGTCACCTGCAAGGCGATTGCCGGGGGGCGTATGTCCGGCCACCTCAACAGCGCACTGAAGGCCGGCGACCTTCTCCAGTTTGCCGGTCCCAGCGGCGAGTTCCTGCTGCCGGACAGCGTCCCGGCCCACTACGCCTTCGTCGCCGCCGGCTCCGGCATCACCCCGATCATGGCCATGCTTGAACAGCTGCTTGAGATTGACCGGTGCAGAACCCCGATTACCCTGCTTTTTGGCAATCGTCGCGAAAAAGACATTCTGTTCAGGGACCGTCTTGAGCAACTGGTCAGTGCGCATGCCAACCTGAGCGTTAGCTATTACCTCACCCGGCCGGGCAAGCGCTGGAAAGGTCAACAGGGGAGGATCAGCGCCGAAGCCCTGCCGCAACAACCGGGCACACATTACTTCCTGTGCGGGCCGGACACCTTCAACAGCAGTCTGCGTGAAGCGCTGCTGAACTTGGGCATCAGTAGTACGGCGATCAGCACGGAGCAATTCACCCAGAGCTCCGACGAGAGACGCCCGCACCCTGCCGACCCGCATCCGGTGCAGTTCCGACTGGCCGACGGCAGCGAACACGAGGTAACCGTGCGTCCGGGCGAAAGCCTGCTGGAGGCCGGCCTGCGTGGCGGCGTGCCGTTGCAGTTCAGCTGCACCATGGGTGGCTGTGGTCATTGCAAGGTCACCATCGAGACAGGCGATGTCGCCACTGATGAACCCAATTGCCTGACCGAGTCCGAGCGTCAGGCAGGCCAGACACTGGCCTGCTGCGCCTGGCCGCACAGCAAGGCGGTGGTGCAGGTAGCGGAGACCGGACTGTGAGCGCCGCCATGAACCTGCGTATGGCCGAGCTGGTGCGTCGCTCCGGAGTGAGCCGCGAGACCATTCATTACTATCTGCGCGAAGGATTGCTGCCGCGCCCGCAAAAAACCGCGCGTAACACCGCGCTTTATGGTGAAGAGCATGTCCAGCGTCTGACCCTGATCCGCTCACTGCGCGATGAGCACTTGCTGTCACTGAAAGCGATCAAGGGTCTGCTGGCAGATCAGACACAGCTCAGTTTTACCCCGGATCAGCTCGCCACGCTGGCGCGCCTGCGGCGGCACAAACTGGGCAACCAGACTGCCGACGCCGACAACAGCCTGCGCACCGAACAACTGGCCGACGAACTGGCACTTTCCGATGCCGAGTTGGCCGAGCTGCGCGCCGGCCATTTCCTGTCGGCCGACGATAACGAAATAGCGGATCAGGACGAGGCCGAAACGCTGCGCCTGTGGGCCCTGCTGCGCAACGCCGGCCTGACGCCCGCGCGCGGCTTCAGCCCACGCGACATGGCCTATATCAATCAGGCGGCGGACCTTTTGTTTCAGCAGGAAGTGACCTTTTTCCAGCAACGCCTGCACAACCTGAGTGAAAAGGAAACCGACGCCCTGCTGCACACCGTGATACCGGCTATCAACCGGCTGGTCTCCCTGCGCCATGAACGCAAGATCGCCGCGCTGCTGGAAAGTTATGCCACTGCCAGCGACGCGGCAGCGCACGCAACACCATCCGAATCGTCCGAGGAGCCTCACCATGGATAACAGCAAGATCGCCCGACCCAGACTGGAGCGCATGCTGAATGGCATGCCCCTGAAGATGCAGAACAAGGTCACCCAGGTACTGGAAAACATTTCCCTGGTTGCCGAGATACGGGACCCGAAAGTTGGCATCAGCATGTTGCCGTCGGCCTACCGTGGCTTATGGCAGAAAAAAGGCAAGAGTGAGGATGGTGTGCTGATGAAGTCCGGCCACCCGGTGCATTTCGACCTCAACTATGGCTCGGATTTTCCTGAAATGTACGACCTCTACCGTCGCGCCGTCGCCAATCAGTGGGATGGCGAATGGCAGCTCGACTGGAGCACCCAGGTCGACCCGATGAACCCGGAAGTACCGATTCTCGGCAGCACGCCCTTTATTCCCTTTGATGATCTGGAAGCTGAAGGCATCAAGCTCAGCGCCAGGGAAAAGCAGGAGCTGACCTACCACTTCTCGGCCTGGATGCTGTCGCAGTTCATGCACGGCGAACAGGGTGCACTTTACGCCTCTGCCCAGTGCACCGAGTCGGTCAAATGGGTCGACGCCAAACTGTACGGCGCCACCCAGGTGATGGATGAAGGCCGCCATCTGGAGGTGTTCCTGCGCTATCTGGAAACCAAGCTGGAGCGCATGTACAAGGTCAACGACAACCTGTTCGTGATCATCGACGACCTGCTCACCGATTCGCGCTGGGATATCAAGTTTCTTGGCATGCAGATCATGGTTGAGGGTCTGGCACTGGGAGCCTTCTCGACCATGTACAACCAGACTGGCGAGCCGCTGCTGAAAAACCTGCTGCGCTATGTGATTCAGGATGAAGCGCGCCATGTCCACTATGGCGTGCTGGCACTGCGCGAACATTTCACCAAAAACCTCAGCGGGACAGAACTGCGTGAGCGTGAGGACTGGGCCTTCGAGGTCGCCATGCTGATGCGCAACCGTTTCTTCGCCCATGAGATCTATGACGAATGGTTTGCTCACAAGCTGTCCCGTGCCACCTGGAACCGGCTGATGTCGGAGTCACCAGCCATGACCAAGTTCCGCAGCATCATGTTCCAGCGATTGGTGCCGAACCTGCAATATATCGGCCTACTGTCGCCGCGCATGGAAAGCTACTACGAGAAGGCTGGCTTGATGGCCTATGTGGGCGGCAAGAACGCCAGCGAGCTGACCGAACAGGACCTGTTGCGCGACAACGACAAACTGGCTGAACAGGCCATGAAGGATGCCCGTAACGCGGCCTGAGCATGGACCTGCTGCAGCCATCGCAAATCAGTTCGATCACAAATCAGCTCGCCGGCTCCGAAGCGTTGATCCAAATGTTGAAGCAACTGAAATACCCGGGCCATTGCCCGCAAGTTAGTACTTTGAGGAGATAAGCTGTGGGAAAAATCATTTTTGTCGAGCACGACAATACGGAACATGCGGTAAACTTCGAGGCTGGCATCACCCTGATGCAGGTTGCTGTCGACAATGCGATTCCAGGCATTGATGGGGATTGTGGTGGTGAGTGCGCATGTGGTACGTGCCATATGATCATTCCCGACGAGTGGTTCGACAAAACCGGTGCCATCAGTGAAACGGAAGAACAGATGCTGTCGATGACGCCCGAAAGAAGCCAGACATCGCGGCTGGGATGCCAGGTTGAAGCCACCGAAAACATGGATGGCATGACTGTTCGGCTACCAGAATTCCAGATGTAATCCGACGATCATCGTACCGAGGAGACAGACATGCCCAACAAGCAGAATATGACCACGACCCAGACGAAAATCGTCAACGCAACTTCTCGCATTATCCCAATGCATCTTCAGATTCGGGCCCTCAAGAATGTCATGGCGGCCAAAAAGAAGATCTTTGGTGCCAGTCGACCGGCACCGAATTTTATCGAGAAGCCCGTTGCCGATGTGACAACCCTGAAACTCGAGGATATCGACCTCAGCAACCCGTTCCTTTATCGGCAGAATCAGTGGGATACCTATGCTAAGCGTCTACGTGATGAAGCGCCGGTGCACTATCAGAAAAGCAGCTATTTTGGCCCGTTCTGGTCAGTGATGCGTTACGAAGACATACTCTTTGTTGACAAGAATCATCAGCTGTTTTCTTCCGAGCCGCAGATCGTGCTGGGCGACCCGCCAGACGGCCTGTCGGTGGAGATGTTTATCGCCATGGATCCACCCAAGCACGACATTCAGCGTCGGGCTGTGCAAAGCGTGGTAGCGCCAAAGAACCTCAAGGAAATGGAAACCCTGATACGCGGCCGCACGGAAGAGGTGCTTGACAGCCTGCCGCTGGGCGTCCCCTTCAACTGGGTGCCTGTGGTATCGAAAGAGCTGACCGGTCGCATGCTGGCCACGCTGCTTGATTTCCCTTATGAGGAGCGCCACAAGCTGGTTGACTGGTCCGACCGATTGTCTGGCGCCGCGCAAGCAACCGGCGGCGAGTTTTCTGACGAAGGTGCCATGTTTGATGACGCAGCCGACATGGCTCAGGCCTTTTCAACACTTTGGCGAAGCAAAGAAGCACGCCGCGCCGCTGGCGAAGAACCTGGCTTTGACCTTATCAGCCTGATGCAGAGCAACGACGACACAAAGGACCTGATCAACCGGCCGATGGAGTTCATCGGCAATCTCGCCCTGTTGATTGTTGGCGGTAACGACACCACACGTAACTCAATGAGTGGCGGTGTGCTGGCGTTGAATCAGTTTCCCGAAGAGTTCACCAAGTTGAAAGCGAACCCGGATCTCATACCCAACATGGTATCCGAGATAATTCGCTGGCAGACCCCCTTGGCGCATATGCGACGTATAGCAACCCAGGATGTCGAAGTTGGCGGCCAGACCATCAGAAAAGGGGACCGTGTCATAATGTGGTACGCATCAGGAAACCGCGACGAACGAAAGTTCGAAAACCCGGACCGGCTTGTTATCGATCGCAAGGAAGCGCGTAACCATATCGCATTCGGATACGGCATCCATCGTTGCATGGGCAATCG
>Ga0079224_100015515_pt1 | contig 10669 bp, 7 predicted proteins | sample Stecom2015_FD_80414 | JGI IMG/M metagenome (GOLD analysis project Ga0079224, IMG submission 80414) | Agricultural soil microbial communities from Utah to study Nitrogen management - Steer compost 2015 | ecosystem: Environmental > Terrestrial > Soil > Agricultural land | place: USA: Utah...
CTGTCTAACCCCGATACGCTTTTTCAGGTGCAATTGGACGAACCCTTTGTGCTTGACGGCGTCGGTTTATTGAAGATTAGTGATTTTCAGCAAGTGCCAACCAAGGAGAGCTACGGTTTCCGCATATCTCCACTACGTGCTGTCGCTGCGGCATACAGTGCACAGCTTTCTGTAGAAGTCACTAACAAAAATGTTTCCACGATCGATCTGACTTTTGAAGATCAAATACCGAAGCGAGGCGAGCGATTGTTAGTGACGCTTATCGATAAATATGTTGAGCTTAACCTGCACGATAAAAATGTGATTGCCGACTCGACTTTAGCCTTTATTAATGCAAGATTGCGCACCATTACAGACGAACTGGCAGGCGTAGAAGACCGTATATCAGGCTATAAGCGACGAAACCAATTAGCCGATATTTCCGAACAAGGTAAAGTACTCATTGAAAGTTCGGCAGATTTTACCAAGCGGTTGGCAGAAATCGAAACACAATTGGCGGCTTTAGATGCTGTGGCAACGTATTTGAAAGACACGCAACACCCACGTGTGGTACCATCCTCCGTTATTCCACAGGATATCGGCTTTAATGCATTGATACAACAATATAACGAATTGGTGTTGCAGCGGGAACGCCTATTATTAGCTAATACCCAAGATAATCCACTCGTGCAGAATATAACGGCACAGATTGCTGGTGTACGCGAGGATATGATAGCCAATGTTGCCTCGACCAAAAGGCAATTGGAGTTGGCTAGGCAGAGTCAACAGCAATTGGCCAATAATGTCACCTCACAAATTACGCAAGTGCCTACGATTGAACGGGGTTATATCGATTTGGCGCGTTTGCAGCAAATTAAGCAAGCCCAATATATCTTTTTACAGGAAAAGTGGGAAGAAACAGCGATAGGTCGTACGGCGAACGTATCCAACTCCAAAGTCATTGATACGCCGAAGGCCGAGAAAGATCCTTATTCACCGAAGCGAAAAATGATTTATGCTTTGGGGCTGGTCTTAGGGATGATGTTTCCGTTGGCTATCATTTATTGCAAAGATTTGCTGAATGTACGTATCCAGTCGGTAGAGGATATCGAAGGCAGAAATAGCCTGCCTATATTGGGCATGATCGCCCATTCCGATGAAAAAGAACAGGTGATTGTCTCCAAAATTTCCCGCTCGCCTATCGCCGAACAGTTTCGAGCCATGCGGACCAACTTGGAGTTTGCCTTAAATGGCGGGAAACGCTTGCTGTTTACCTCCTCCATGTCCGGTGAGGGAAAATCCTATGTGGCCTTAAACCTTGCGGTGTCTTTGGCATTATTAAACAAGAAGGTGTTATTGATGGAACTCGATTTGCGGAAACCGTCGGTAACGGCTAAACTAGGGCTTCCGGCAGGCAAAGGCTTCTCGCATTACGTCGTTCGATCTGAGATGCAGGTAGATGAAATTATCATGCCTTCTGGTGTACACGAAAGTGTAGATTTAGTGCAGGCAGGGGCTATTCCTCCCAATCCGGCTGAATTGTTAATACATCCCCGGGCTAACGAGCTGATGGAAATTTTAGCGGAACGTTATGACTACATTCTAATGGATGCTCCTCCGGTGGGTATGGTTACCGATGCACAACTCTTATCCCGTTATGCCGATTGTTGTTTGTATCTCGTTCGTCAAGGCTACACCTATAAAGAGCAGATACGGATACCAAACGACTTGGTAGCTACGGATAAAATTAAGCCCATCCAGTTGATCGTAAACGATATCCAATCAAAGGGAGGCTATTATAGTAATTATGGTTACGGATATGGTTATGGTTACGGATATGGTTACGGGGTGTATGGGCAAAAAGCGAAGAGGAGATGGTGGCGATTTTGGAAGAGATAGAACATGGATAAGTAGACGAATTTTTGAATAAAATATGGAAATCTTGCCATGTTCATAATATTAATTGACAAAGTGATATATTCAAGTTTTGAACAATAACCGAATAGCAAAAAATACTCTATTGCTCTATTTTAGGATGCTTTTGACAATGGGAGTGTCTCTTTTTACAGTACGAGTGATTCTCGATGTGTTGGGAACAGTTGATTACGGCCTGTATAATGTTGTCGGAGGAGTGGTTATGATGTTTTCTTTTCTAAGTGGAACAATGGCTTCTGCTTCACAACGTTATTTTTCTTTTGAATTAGGTAAGCGAGATTTTGATAAACTAAGAAAAATCTTCAATATCATGTTGCTGATTTATTTCTTTGTGGGAATATTGATTTTAGTATTGGCTGAAACAATTGGATTGTGGTTTTTGAATAATCGAATGGTGATTCCGCCCGAGCGACTAGATGCAGCCAATTGGGTTTATCAGTTTTCTATTTTCTCTTTCATGATGACTATGTTTACTGTTCCCTATAATGCTATGATTATTGCTAGAGAACGGATGAGCGTATATGCGTATATGAGTATCGTTGAAGTCCTAATGAAACTACTTATAGTTTATTTATTATTGGTGTTTTCGTTTGACAAATTGAAGCTCTATTCTGTTTTAATGTTCATGGTAACGACTTTCGTGACCCTTTTATACAGGAATTATTGCCAGCGAAATTTTAGAGAATGTAAATTGAAGTTTTATTGGGACAGGGGATTATTTAAGGAAATTGCAACTTACTCTGGATGGAATTTGTTTGGCGCTCTTGCCAACATATTTAATAATCATGGTACTAATATCGTTTTAAATATTTTTTTTGGACCTGTAATTAATACGTCTAGAGCTATCGCTTATCGTATAAATAGTTCTGTGAATCAATTTGTTTCTAATTTTATGACCGCTACTAGGCCACAAATCACAAAGTATTATGCGAACGGCGAAAGAAATAAGATGCTGTCATTAGTCTTTAGCAGCTGTAAACTGTCGTATTTTCTACTACTTATAATTTCAATGCCTATTTTGCTCGAGACTAAATTTATTCTTTTTATATGGTTAAAGGAACTTCCCCCCTATGTTGTAGAGTTTACACGGTTAATTGTAGTAGGCGCATTGGTGGACTCTATTTCTTATCCCTTGATGTCTGCAGCTCAGGCCACCGGTAAGATCAAGAAATACCAAATGATAGTCGGAGGTCTTATGTTGCTAAATTTACCGTTGTCCTATATATTTTTGAGTATCGGATATGAAGCAATTTCCGTTTTTTATATCGCGATTGTGAATTCAATTTTTTGTTTGTTTGCACGTCTTATAATGTTGAGAATCATACTATTGTTGTCCATTCGCAAATTTGTTGAAAAAGTCATTTTTCCTCTTATTTCTGTAAGTACCGTCGCGTACATTATGCCTTTTATTTTGTTAAATTATTTGGATTATAGTTTTAGTAGATTTATAATAATAGGTCTTGTTGCTGTAGTTTGTTCATCTATGTCCATTTTTTTCCTTGGTTTACAGAAGAATGAGCGAATTTATATTGTACAATTAATCAAACGCAAAAATAATGTTTAAGAAAATAGCAAAAAGAATTTTATCACGGGAGGTACTGAAACACTGGCGATTTATTAGGGTAAAAAAAGTATTTACTTCATCGTATAGATATGATCTTAGTCGATTCGTGAGATCATCAGATCGTGTTTCCATGACATCTACAAGTTTATTAGGTAGAATTATTCGAGAATATCATGTGATTGAAAAAGGATTGACTATGCCTGAGTGTAGGATGGGGTTTGGTAAAGAAGTTCTAATGGTTTTGATTGAAAATTGTTTACGTTATATCCAATGGTTTGGATATGATAATGAACAACTTAAACATGCTATAAGTGTAGTCTTAGAGTATGAAATGTTTCATAGCACTCATAATTTCGTGCTAGATTCTGACCTACAAAGAGCAATTGATCAAATGAAATTTGCTTCTAAACATTCCATTTTTTCTAAGCAAAAAGAGTTAACCAGTACAGATTATTTTTCTGCTGTAGAAGCACCGTTTCCCAAGTTTGCCGAATCTAGATCAAGTGTCCGAAATTATTCTGAAGAAGAAATACCTATTAATATAATTGAAGACGCAATAGAAATTGCTCGTTCAACTCCTTCTGCCTGCAATAGACAATGTTGGAGAACTTATTTGTTTACAGATAAAGTTAGAATAAAGGAAATCCTAAACGTGCAGGGAGGAAATCGAGGATTTGGACATCTTGCCGATAAATTAATTGTTGTTGCTGCAGAAGTCAGCGTTTTTACTGGTCCAGGTGAAAGAAATCAACCTTTTGTCGATGGTGGGATGTATGCGATGAATTTATTATACTCGTTGCATTATAAAAAAATAGCTGCATGTATATTGAATTGTAGTAATACTATTGAAAAGGACAAAAAATTAAGAGAGCTATGCGGTATTAGGGAATCAGAGGTTTTTATAGCTATGGTAGCCTGTGGTAAAGCGCCAGATAATATTAAAGTAGCAGTTTCGAAAAGACACAATCTTTATACTACCCATAAAACTATTTATTAATGATGAAGATCGGAATTATCACTTATCATCGCTCGCATAACTATGGGGCACTCTTGCAGGCTTATGGACTTAAATCATACTTACAATCTATAGGATATGATGTAAATATAGTTGACTATTTTCCTCACTACCATAAACAAATGTACATGTTGTGGCCGTGGTCTTATTTTAAAACTTGGAGTCTAAAAAGAAAGATCGATTTTATTCGAAACTTTCCTTTTACCGTATTACAGAAGAGAAAAAGACGTGATCTTTTTGAAAAATTTATAAATATATATTTACAGCCTATTCCGGTTAATTTACAAGAGAAATATGATGTGTTAATTTATGGAAGTGATCAAATTTGGCGTTATCAAGATACTCCTATATATAAAGGGTACAATAAGGTTTATTTCGGCTCAGACGAAATTCCCGCTAAGAGAAGAATAACTTATTCGGCCAGTATGGGAAATATGGACAGATTTGACTCTAATATTGATTTTCTTCAAACAATGTTAAAAAATTTTGATGCTGTCGCTGTTAGAGAAAAGGATCTTTTTAATAAGGTTCAACTGATTTACTCTAAAGAAGTATCATTGACATTAGACCCTGTTTTTTTATTGTCAAAAGTTACTTGGGAAGGATTGGTGCCTGAGAGAAAGTTATCGGAGAGATATATTTTATTGTATAACTTATTGTCAGATCCTAAATTGAATTTGATATCTAATCAATTAAGTAAAAAAATGGGGATCAAGATAATTGAGATAACAGGTGGAATTCGTCGGCAAGCAAGCAATGAAGTAATGATGATTAATGGCCCCTTAGAATTTTTATCATGGGTTTATCATGCTGAGTGTATTGTAACTTCTTCTTTTCATGGTGTTGCCTTTTCAATTCTTTTTCAAAAGCCTTTTTTTACTTATTTGCCAAATAATTCTGCTCGAGTTTTGAACTTACTAGATGAATTGGGATTGGAAAAGTTGTTTATAAAGGAAAATCATCCGGATTTCATCGAAATCGATTTTGAGATTGATTATAATGACGTGGGAAAAAGATTGAATAAACTCATCGCACGATCGAGAGCCTATTTAGACAGCTCTATTTAAGCCTCCGTGCCTTAAAGCTTTTTTATATGCTAGCTTATTGGATTTATCGAATATTTCAAGGACTAATATTTTTCCTTTTTTTGGACTCTTTAAATGCATGGTTCACATGGAATATTAATAATAATCTAAAGCTATTATACCTCGTAATTTCAATTGGGTTTTATATCACCTATAGAAGAAATTTTCTTTTCAAGAAATATTTGCCTCATATAATTCTGTACATATCTGCTATACTTTCTTTGGGGATTGAGTTGAATTTTGGTGGAGTTTTTGGTTTTTTCTGCACCGTTTTTCCTGTTTGTTTGTTCATAGCAACAAGAAATAACTTCAAGGTGAATACATTTAGGATAATAACGAAATGGTGGCTATCTATCTTAATACCTTCTTTATTGTTATTCGGACTTTCATTTATCATAACTTTACCTAATTTGGGAACAATTCAAAACCCATATGCTGACGCATATACTTATACAAATTATGTCCTTCTAATCAAGGGTTATTACTATGATATTCGATTCAATTCTATATTTCTTGAACCAGGGCATCTAGGGATGATAATAGCTTTATTCCTTTTTGCATATAAATTTGATATTACTCGTTGGGAAGTTCGATACCTATTATTAGTGGAGCTATTTACGTTGTCTTTAGCTGGTTATCTTTTGGTGGTTATCGGATATGTCTTTTCTTTAATTGCCAAAGGAAAAAATTTCAAGAAATTTACTTTTTATGCGGTGATGATTATTGTTTCGTTTTATGGAGTTGCGATTTTGTACAACAATGGCAATAATTTATTGAACGTATTTATTATACAAAGGTTGGCCTATGATGAAGAAAAGGGTATATCAGGAAACAACCGCACTGGCGAATATGCATATCAACTTTTGGATGAGAAACTGAAAAAGGGAAATATATGGGCAGGAACACAAAAAAAAGAATGGGAAGATGAATATTTAGGGGCTGGAGGTAAAGTTTTTTTTATAAAATATGGATTGATTTCTATTGTATTATTTGCCATGTTTTATCTCTGTTTTCTGTATAAAGCTAAAGATAGACGTTATGTTTGGCTATTTATAGGCTTATTGGTTATTACATTTTTTCAAAGAGCATATCCTTATTGGGTTGCTTGGAATCTCCCTTTTATAGCTGGGATTGCTGTAAATGAATTAGAGTGGCGAGTTAATAGATTAAAAGCTAGTAATGGAAAAGATTAGAGTTTTATATATTGTTTCTGGGACACATTTTTACGGCGACAATAGATCACTTTTAGAAATTTTAATAGATTTAAAAAAATATATTTTTATTCATGTCCTTATAGGAGGGGATATAAAAAACGATTGTCGTAAGAGCCTTTTCCTTGAGAAATTAGATGAATATAATATTGAATATACTTTAACTAAATCTGTATATAGCGTGCCACGTCTTAAAGTTGGGCAATCCATAACATTGAGATATTTGAAATGGTGGATGGTGTTTTTAAAAAACTCTCTGTTATCAGCCCCAAAGTTCTGTAAAGTTATTAGAATTTTTCGTCCGAACATTATTCATTCTAATAACGGACTAGTTTACGGAGGGTGGCTATTTTCGTTTTTATGTAGAAAAACACACATTTGGCATCTAAGGGAGTATATTGATAAGGATCATCAAATGCAGCATTGGCCATCCAAGAACTTTTTTATTAATCAAATTTCTAAAGGATGCGCAATTGCAAACTCTAAGGGTGTATTTGATTATTTTCGATTAAACTCTTCTAATAGTGCTGTTATATATAACCCTGTGGGAGTACAGTATAGTTATGAACCGAGGAAGAAAGATTATATTTTATTTGTCGGAAGATTAATTCCGACAAAAGGGGTTAAAGAATTACTGTCCATATTCAAAAGAGTCCGCCAAGAATATCCACATCTTCGACTTTTAATTGCCGGGGGTATTGAAAAGAATAATCCATATATAAGCGAATTGCTTACAATTGCAGACGAACCATCTTACGAAAATTCCGTTAGTTTTTTGGGATATTGTTCTGACGTTAATGAACTCATGAAGCAGGCCGTTTGTCTAGTTGTTCCTTCCTACTATGAGGCATTCGGCCGTATTACCGTAGAGGCATTGTTTAATGGTTGTTTAGTTGTTGGTAGAAATTCGGGAGGTACTCGTGAAATAATAGAGTTATGTAAATCAGGTTTTTTGTTTGATACAGATGAAGAGTGTATTGAGAAAATAAAAAAAATTATTCAAATGAACGCAGATGAATATGAGATGGTGGTTTCTGAATCTCAAAGATTGGCAGAGAACTATTTTAAGAGGGAACAAGTCGCTATAAAGGTTTTAGATTTTTATAGAGCAATCGTGAATTAAAATTTAAGATATAATTTACTTGGTAAATAGATAGTAACGATTTGAGAAAATGCAATAATTATGAAGAAAAAAGCAAGAGTAATCGCCTTTTACCTCCCTCAATACCATCCAGTTCCGGAAAATGACAAAACTTGGGGGAAAGGATTTACTGAATGGACAAATGTAGGAAAAGCCAAACCGTTGTTTAAAGGACATTATCAACCTCGGGTACCGGCGGATTTAGGATATTATGATTTGCGTTTGCCAGAAATCAGAGAAGCTCAGGCCCAGATGGCAAGAGAAGCAGGAGTGGAGGGGTTTATGTATTGGCATTATTGGTTTGGTAATGGTAAAAGGGTTTTAGAAAGGCCTTTTAATGAGGTTTTGGAAAGTGGAAAACCAGATTTTCCATTTTGTTTGGGATGGGCTAACCATTCATGGTCTACTAAAACGTGGGTAAGTAATTATAAGAGAGACACTATGATTTTAGAACAAAGATATCCAGGCGAACAAGATTATATTGACCACTTTTATACGGTGCTGCCCGCTTTTCAAGATAAAAGATATATAAAAGTAAATGATATGCCATTCTTTTTAATTTATGCACCCTTGGAATTTCCAGAGGTATCTTTTTTTATGGATCTATGGAGAGGTTTGGCGATTAAAAATGGTTTAAAAGGTATTCATTTTGTTGGTCTATCTAGTGGATGGACCGAATTAAGTGATAGGGTTCTTAAACTTGGTTTTGACGCTATTGCACCTGGGAATTTATGGAATGCAGAATCTGTAGTTAAAGGAAAGTGGATAAAACTTATCCAACATAAACTGAAGGATAGATTCCCTAGATTGTTTTTGGACAAGTATCGGTATAAAGACATTATAAAGAACTTCTATACCGAATATGATAGAAAGGAAAACTGTTATCCTTGTATTGTGCCTCAATGGGATAGGTCTGCCAGATCTGGGAGAAGGGCTGTTATTTATACAGGCGCTACACCGGAACTTTTTGCCGATCATGTTAAAAATGCATTGGGATATATTCAGGAAAAATCTGATGAACGAAAAATTTTATTACTAAGATCATGGAACGAATGGGCTGAAGGAAACTATATGGAACCGGACTTGGAATTTGGTAAGGGATATTTAGACGTTTTGAAAAGATGTATTGTTAAATAATGAAAATAGTACATATTATACATAGTCTCAGGGGTGGCGGCATCCAGAATTTCATCCTTTCTTTGGCGCCGGAGCAAGTAGCACAAGGGAATAATGTAACTGTGATAGTTATCGATTTGTATGATTCTGATTATTGTACTCATCTGGAGAACATCTTAAAAAGTAATCAGGTAGATGTTTTGCGCCTTAATAAGAAGCGAGGAGATAAAATATCTCTTATCAACGCGATAGCTGATTGCAGATGTATGATAAAGAGGATTCACCCTGATATTGTTAATAGCCATGCCGAGATAAGCCACCTTTACGCCGCAATCGCGATCATGTTTACTAAAATTTCACATGTGATAACAATACATAATGCCCCTGAGTCGTGGAACAGACTTGTGAAATTCGCTTGTAAAAATACGCCGTTGATATTCTGTTCGCATGCAGCTTATGAGTTGAGACAGCAAAGGAGCAGGAAGATGGTTTCGATCGATAATGGTATTTCTAGAGAAATTGTTCATAGTACTGCTATTGTGGATCTACGAAAAGAGTTTGGATTAAAAACCACTGATAAAATCATAATTTCTGTAGGATCGTTAAGGCCCCAGAAAAATTACTCCTTTTTGAAAGAAATTGTTGATGAATTAGAAGATGACAGTTATCATTTCTTTGTATGTGGTGGAGGAAAAGTGAGTGAAGGAAATATTGATCCTGCAGATTTTCAAGAATACAAGAATATACATTTTTTAGGACTGCGCTCTGACATTTCAGCAATTGAGAATGGCGCTGATCTTTTTCTTAGTTGTGCAAGTTTTGAAGGTCTTCCAATAGCTGTATTAGAGGCATATTTTAATGGGATTCCTTGTGTACTGTCTCCTATAGAACAACATCAACGAATTGCAGCGGTAGAAAAGGTCTGGATTCCGAACGAGTTCACAGCTTCTGCTTTTGTGAAGAGTATTAAGGAGGCGTTTGATAATCTAGATCATCACAATGATATTTATGAATTAAGAAGACCCCAGATTGATCCATATAGTATATCTAATGCTGCGAAGAAATATGAAGAGTTTTATGGTAAAGTGATTAGCAAAAAATGAGATTTTGTTATTACAACTAGAATTTTAGATCATTGAATAGCAACAATAACTTATCAATACAATCATTAAAGCAACTCCTTATATGAAGAAGAAATTACTATACGCCTTAGGTATTTTAACGTCTCTATTGATTACGGGAGTTGTCGTGAACAACTACAATCCATATCTCCGGACAGACTTATTCCGATCTTTTGCTAAAGGGAATTGGTATATCATATCGGAAAAGGATACGCTCTATACGATGGGTTATTATGGCGTAAGGAAGTATCTAGTAGCAGATCCAAGTCATTTACAACTATTGGCTGAAAATAATGAATTCTGCGAGGATAGAATCATAGGAAGAGGTGGCTGCATACGCGATCAATATATATATGTGACTGCACGGAGTTTTCTACCAGGAGCAGTGAGTAATAAAGAAGATAATGGAAAGTTGCTAATCTTGAGAAAGAGCGATTTGTCCATTGTCAAAGAACTGAAATACGATATCAAACTTGTAGAAGCAAAAACTTATGGAGAATTA
>Ga0079224_100015517_pt1 | contig 10668 bp, 8 predicted proteins | sample Stecom2015_FD_80414 | JGI IMG/M metagenome (GOLD analysis project Ga0079224, IMG submission 80414) | Agricultural soil microbial communities from Utah to study Nitrogen management - Steer compost 2015 | ecosystem: Environmental > Terrestrial > Soil > Agricultural land | place: USA: Utah...
AGGTATAAAATGAAAAAAACATCATTGTTACAAGAAGAAAAGCGTTCAACCATACTCTTTTTATGGTTATTTTATGTCGTATTTTTTGTTTATGAAATATTTTATTATAATCTTTTTCCAGCATTTCCTTGGAGCGATATAGGTACAAATAGTACAGTGGTGTACGATTTTATGTATGCTAAATATGGAATCATAATCGTGCTCATACCTCTATTTATTTATTTAATTAAAAAGGATAAAGTAGAACCTGTAAAATATATTTTATTTTTTGGTTATTTTTTTACTAATTTAATTTCAGATATCTTGTATTATAAAGACAGTACTCTTACTTACACTAGTGGAAATATGGTAGAACTTGTGATTATACTTTTCTCTCCAATTTTTGTGAATAAGAAATTTACATATTTTATAACAGTTGGTTTATTATTGAAATATATATTGGTTGGTATATTTATACAGGATCCATTGGTTGTGTTTCCCATAAGTATTATGATTGTGCTATCAATCATTTCCTTTATTTTACTTCACCGTTTTTTAAATTATATTAAGGCATTGAAGTATTCATATGATGAACAGTTGGAAGGTATTGTAAAAGGGGTAATCGCTACGTTGGAGTTGAAAGATCCCTATACACGTGGACATAGCGAACGAGTAGCAGCTTATGCAATGAACATGGCAGAAGCCACAGGGAAATTCAAACCATCTGAACTAAATAATTTTTATTATGCCTGTCTGTTACATGATATTGGGAAAGTTAATATACCGGATTCAATCTTGACAAAGTCTGGTAGTTTGACGGATGAAGAATATGATATTATTAAATCACACCCGGTCGTTGGTGCAGAAGCTATTCGGGATGTTGAGGGAATTGCCGATAATATTGATGTAATTTACCATCATCATGAAAGATGGGATGGGAAAGGGTATCCGGATGGACTAGCTGGGGAAAATATTCCGTTTTTAGCTAGAGTTACTGCTGTAGCTGATGCCTTTGATGCAATGACTTCATCCAGATCGTATCGTCCGGCACTTCAATTAGAAGTAGCACATCAACGTATTATCGATGGTCAAGGAAGTCAGTTTGATCCTCAACTGATTGAATTATTTAAACAAATCTACCCTCAATGGGTAAAAATTTCTAAAACATATCGTAAAGGTGTGGACATGAGAGGAGGGGAAAAACGTGAAAATTCGCAAACTAAATAAAATTAAAGTTACTTGCTGGTGGTGTTGGCTAATTCCGAAGGGATGAGTAAGTACATACTTAGGATGCTATAATTATAGCATCCTATTTTAATTTATAGAGGAGGCTATATATTGAAGGTATCCTTACAATCTGAAATAACGTTGTACCCATTATCCATTCGAAAAGATAAAAAACATTATATTGTAGAAGAGCCGGTTTCAGGTGATTTCTTTGAGCTGCCTGAGATTGGTGTTGATGCCCTCAAACGTTTGGAACAAGGTGAGGAACTCGTTTCCATTGAACATACATTAAAAAATTCGTATCCGGATGAAGAAGTGGATATGGTTGATTTTGTGGAGCAGCTGTTGGAGTTGGGGCTTGTTCAGAAAGTGGATGGTGTGCCTGTAAAAAGAGAACAGTCCAGAGCCACTACAAATTCGGGTGGTTTCTTTTGGATTCCGCAATCGGTTGGGCGTTTATTTTTTAATAGAGTGATGAACAAGGTCTACTTGCTTTTGTTCCTTGCAAACATCATTATTCTCATACTGAACCCGGAACTTTTTCCTCATTACAAAGATATATTCCTATTCGATTCTATGGTGCTGAATATCCTGATGTATTTATCAATTTCTTTAGTGCTGATTTTAATTCATGAGTTCGGACATATTCTTGCGATCCGGGCACATGATTTACCGGCTAAATTAAGTATTGGCAACCGGCTCATATTTATAGTCTTTGAAACAGACCTCACTCAAGCCTGGAAGCTCGATCCCAAAAAAAGAAATATCCTGTACCTTGCCGGAATATCTTTTGAGCAGGTAATTCTATCCCTTTCATTTGGTATAATGCTCCTTTTCCCAGGTGCGGGTATTACAGGAGTTCTTGGAATCATCGTGTTGGATATTTTCATTAAATTTATTTATCAATGCTGCTTCTATATGAAAACAGATGTTTATTATGTTGTGGAAAATATAACAGGCTGTTATAACTTGATGGAAAACGGCAGAATCTATTTGAATTCCTTAGTTAAAAAACACCGGAAAGATGGAGAAAATCATAAAGAAATATTCCAAAATGAATGGAATTTGATTCGCCTGTATAGTGTGTTCTACATAGTTGGTGTTGTTTTAACGTTAATTTTGGCAGTGATGTATTTTGTGCCACAGCTTTATTATACGTATATGACGATCTATATGAATCTTCTCGGAGCAGGTGACCGTGCCGCGTTTTGGGATGCCATTGCATTTTTGGTAATGACTATGTTCATGCTTTTCCTGCTTGTTTTTGTAGCAAGAAAACAGAAGGATGAAAACTGAGAGAAAGCGCTGAATTTGTATAAACAAGTTCAGTGCTTTTTCATTAGTTTTCCGAAAATTTTAAATTATTTTAAAAACCTACTTGACGAATAAGAATTAAATCGGTACGATACTGTTAATACTTTTAAAGTTAAGTAGTTTACTAGGGATTGAGAAAGTGAACTACCACTTTAAAATTTAATTTAATAAAGTGCTGATTAGACAACTAAAGGCGCTAAAAATACGTTTCTCTCACCAAACACATTGGAGGAGGCTGTATTTTTAGTGCCTTTTCTTTTTAACCATTGTTAAAAGGTTGTCTTGGAAGGAGGGATTTAAAAACGTAAGTAACTGATAACTACTGAATGGTCAATTATTAAAAATAAAATAAAAAAATAACTTGAAAAAATAATGAAAAGGGAGCGGTATATATGGGAAATCCAACAATTCATCCGACAGGGGCAACAGTTTACAATCCGGAAAAGGCGGCAAGCGGTTTTACAATTTTTCAGGCAGCAAATGAAGGGGCATTACTGATTGACATGAACGGGAAAGAAGTTCATTTATGGAAAGGACTGCGCGGCTTTCCGAACAAAATATTCCCAGGAGGTTTTGTGCTTGGGCACACGTTTAACCGTGATCCGCAGTATGGTTTCCAGGATGAGGGCGATTTAGTACAGATTGATTTTGAAGGTAACGTTGTTTGGAAATTTGAAAAGCATCAGTTTATCGAAGACCCGGGTCACGAAGCAAGATGGGTTGCACGTGCCCACCACGACTACCAGCGTACGGGCAGCCCTGTAGGTTATCCGGCACCAGGTCAGGAGCCGCAAACAACAGGTGGTAATACATTAATTTTGGTTCACCGTGATGTAGTCGACGAAAAAATTTCCAAACACCCATTATTGGATGATGCATTCATTGAGGTCGATTGGGAAGGAAATATCGTGTGGGAATGGAACGCCCATGAGCATTTCGATGAGCTTAACTTCAGCGAGGAAGCGAAAAAGGCCATTTATGAAGAGCCGAATCGACGTTTCTTCGGCAATCATTCAGGCGACTGGCTTCACATCAATTCGATTTCATTAGTTGGTCCGAACCGCCATTATGATAATGGAGATGAGCGTTTCCATCCGGATAATATTATTTGGGATGCGCGCGAGGCAAATATTATTGCGATTACAAGTAAAGAAACAGGGAAAATTGTATGGCAGATTGGTCCGGATTATGACACACCAGAGACGAAACATTTAGGATGGATAATCGGGCAGCATCATGCTCATATCATTCCAAAAGGTTTGCCGGGTGAGGGCAATGTTTTAGTGTTTGACAATGGAGGCTGGGGAGGCTACGGTGCGCCGAATCCAAACTCGGTTGACGGCAATAAAGTAGCGATCCGTGATTATTCCCGCATTCTGGAAATCGATCCGGTTACACTTGAAATTGTATGGCAATATACGGGACTTGAAGCGAAATTTTCTGTGCCGACGGATTCCTATAAATTCTACAGCCCTTATATTAGTTCGGCGCAGCGTTTGGAAAATGGCAATACGCTTATTACAGAAGGCTCGAACGGACGTATTTTTGAAGTAACGGCAGACCACGAAATTGTATGGGAATATATTTCTGCCTACAAAAATGAACGAGGATCGAATATGGTTTACCGTGCATATCGTGTTCCGTACAATTGGGTACCTCAATTGGAAACGCCGGTTGAAGTGGAGATTAAGCCGATTGATGTAAAAGATTTCCGCGTGCCGAATGCGGCAGAAGGCGGTGCACATTCGGTTGCTGAAATTAAAGAAGCTTTTTCTTATGGAGAAGGAGCGCTCTGCGTTGCACGTTATGATGAGACAGTGGCAAAGAAAATTACAACTTAATTCCGAGTAAAAAAATAAAAATAGTTTGTTAATGGAAAGAGTGAAAATATGAAATTAAAAGGACCGATACATTTACTGCTCTTATTTGTAATGGCGCTTATGTTGGCGGCGTGCGGTAATGATGCCAATTCAGCCAATGCTGGAGGCAAGACAATTCGGGCAGCGATTGATACAGCAGCAGGGGGCTCATTCCAAATTCGTGCCGCTGCTACGAACAGTTATTTTGCAGATAAAGACTTGAACGTACAGCTTTCCAATTTTGCCTATGGAATCGATACTGTGAACGCGGTTTTGACAAAGCAGGCAGATACAGGGTTGGCGGCGGATTATGCATTACTGAACTCACTCGGTAAAGGTGATTTCGTCGTCGTTTCTTCACTGACAGGGAGCGATGAGGATTTCAACTCTGTCAGCCTGTCGGAAATTTTGGCGGTAAAGGGAATTGAGGTACCGGCAGACATTAAAGGGAAAAAAATTGGTGTTGCAAAAGGAACGGTATCTGAATACCAATGGGCTAAATACTTGGAGCACTACAGTATCAGCGAGGACGATATTAAATATGTACCGTACAGTACACCTGATGAAGCCATTGTCGGAATGAAAAAAGGAGATATCGAAGTCGTTATCGGGTCGGGTGCCTTAATAGAGAAATTCAAAAATATTGACGGTGTGCATGAAATCGACCGACTGAGTTCTGTACCTGGTTTAAGTGTATCGAGCTATTTAATTGTGGACCGTAAATTTGCAGAAGTAAATTCAGAAGAAATCGGAAAGTTCCTGGAAGGCATTGAACAAGGGATTGAATATGTAAAAGGGGATCCGGAAGGTACTGCGGACATCGGCTATAAAGAGTTGAAAATCGCAAAAGAAGACATACTGCTTGATTTAAAACGAGTGAACTATACGCTCGGTTTTACGAAAGAAGATTATACACATCTATCCAATATGAAAGATTATTTGCTGGAGCGCGGTATTTTGGATGAAGATTTTGATTTGGATGAAAAGCTGTATCTAGATCCGGCGAAGCAAGTATTGAAAGACAAGGTAACTTACTAACTAAGGGGGAAAAGGCAATGCTGAATACGATAACAGAAGAAGCAATTGTAATTAGAAATGGCGCAAAAACGTTTCAGACAGAAATTGAAAATCCGACGTATGTATTAAAAAATGTAGATTTATCGATTAAGAAGGGTGAGTTCTATGTACTTCTCGGGCCAAGCGGCTGCGGTAAATCAACACTGCTGAATATTATTGCCGGATTTTTGGATTTGTCGGTTGGTGAATTGCAAATTGTGACTTCTCGTGAAGAAAACCGAGATGGACGTGGTTTCGTTTTTCAGTCAGCGGATTCAGCATTGTTCCCTTGGTTAACTGTTGAAGAAAATATTTCCTTTGGTTTGAAAATGAAAAATGTGCCTGCAGAAAAGCGAAAAAAGGTAGCCAATACTTTCATAAAGCTAACGGGTTTACTTGGCCATGCAAAAAAGTTTCCTGATAATTTGTCGGGCGGAATGAAGCAGCGTGTACAGCTTGCCCGTGTATTGGCAAATGAACCGGAAATCTTATTAATGGATGAGCCGTTTGGGGCACTTGATGCAATGACGCGACGAACGATGCAAAATGAGCTCATTCGAATTTGGAAAGAAACAAATAAAACCGTTATCTTTGTGACACATGACATTCAGGAAGCGATTCTTTTAGGTCAGAAGATTGGCATTATGTCTGTCGGTCCGAATTCCCGGATCGAAGCGACTTATGACGTCAACCTGTCCTACCCTCGAGATATAACAAGTGTTGATTTCAATAACCATTATAAGCAAGTCCAGACACATTTTGAGGACTTTACGATTTAATGAAAGTTTTTGTTTAGAATTAAAGGAGGCAGCTTATGACGACGATCGAACTGAAAAAAGAACAGCAAGTGACACCTGTCGTAAAGGTGAAAAAGAAAAGCCGAATCGGTAAATTGATTTTACAGTCCGGTATTATCGGCTGGTTATTTATAGTACTCGTATGGCAGATTGCATCGATGTTTTCCGAACCGATGTTTTTGCCAAGCCCGTATTTGACATTGATCGGGGCGATTGAAATTGCCAGTGATGGGACATTGTTTCTCTATATGGGCTACAGTTTTTTACGGGTGCTGGCAGGATGGACACTCGGGCTCTTAATCGCTGTGCCGTTTGGTCTGCTGATTGGAACGAACAAGTTTGTGCGTGCGCTGTTTGAACCGGTCATTAACTTTGTGCGTTTCATTCCGCCGCTTGCATTCATTACACTATTTATGCTGTGGTTTGGGATTGGCGAACAGTCAAAAGTATTTTTAATTGTCTATGCAACATTTTTTGTCATTACAATTAATACATTAACAGGGGTCTTATCTATATCAAACGATAAACTATTATCCGCTAAAAGTATGGGAGCTTCGAAATTCCAAACGCTAATTTATGTCGTTATACCTGCAACAATCCCCTACATATTTACAGGTGCGAAGCTTGCGATGGGTTCATCTTTCATGGCAATTGTCGGTGCGGAAATGGTCGCTGCGAATGAAGGAATCGGTTTTATGATCTGGAATGCACGACTGTATTTTAAAACGGATTGGATTTTTGTAGGGCTTGTCGTTCTAGGCTTAATGGGCTTTATAATGGACCGGATTTTTGCTTATACAGGACGCAAGCTGCTTAGCCGCTATAAAGTTGTGTAACATAAAAATGGGCTAAACGAATATGTTTAGCTTATTTTTATGAAAGACTTTAAGAGTAATTTTCAAATAATTGTTTTGTACTATTAATCTAATTATTCATATTTTTTTACTTGGTTTTATTGATTTGTAGAAAATTTCCATGTATTATATGTTTTACTGTAAGAATATTTGGACTTTTGTTTTTATAAAGGAGAGTAAGTTAATGGGTAAAGTATATATTGTAGGGGCAGGGCCTGGTGATGTCGATTTAATCACCGTAAAAGGCTTGCGTTGTATACAAGAAGCAGACGTAATTTTATATGATCGATTAATTAACAATGAATTGCTTTCTTATGCAAAGCGCGGGGCACAGTTAATATTTTGCGGGAAATTGCCGAACCGCCATGCAATGATTCAGGAAAATATCAACCTTTCATTGGTTCATCATGCACTGCAAGGTAAAACGGTGACCCGATTAAAAGGCGGCGATCCATTCGTTTTTGGCCGTGGTGCTGAAGAAGCGGAAGTGTTAGCGGAAAATGGCATACCGTTTGAAATCGTGCCGGGAATTACATCAGGCATTGCGGCTCCGGCCTATGCAGGTATACCAGTTACGCATCGGGAATTAGGCTCCAGTTTTGCGATTGTCACAGGACATATGCGTGAAGGGAAAAACGATTCCATCCAATGGGAGAGTTTGGCAAAGGGTATTGATACACTTGCCATCTATATGGGGGTAGGCAATTTGCCATATATTTGCCGACAACTTTTAACGTATGGCCGTGATGCATCGACACCAGTTGCATTAGTACATATGGGAACTTTTGAACAACAGCAGACGATTACAGGCACACTTGGGACGATCGTTGATATTGCCAGAGCAAACGATGTCAAAAATCCAAGCATCATTATCGTGGGTGAAGTCGTAGCATTACGTGAAAAGATAGCATGGTATGAGCAAACGGTACAACAGGATACAAGATTGAAGGAAAAAATCGTGTAAAGCAGGTGACTGTGATGAAGGCAATTTTGTATGTTGGGCACGGCACACGTTTGAAAAAAGGGGTGGAAGAAGCGGTTCGTTTTCTTGAAAAAACAAAGTCTTATGTAGAAGTCGAAATTCAGGAAACCGCCTTCTTGGAGCTGGTCGAGCCGAATATTGTTGAAGGCATTGCAAATTGTGTCAATCAGGGTGCAACACATATATCGGTTGTTCCGATTTTATTATTAACGGCCCAGCATGCCAATGAAGATATACCTGCCGAAATAAAGATCGCACAAGAACGCTTTCCTCATGTGAATTTTACAATCGGGCGCACTTTTGGAATTCACCCGGCTTTAATTGAGACAGTCTATGAAAGAATCGTCGAACAGCAGGTGCCGATTAATGCAGATGCAGAAGTTTTACTGATTGGCAGAGGAAGCAGCGACAATGCCGTTGTAAGAGATATGGCGATTATCAGTGAACAGCTGAAGGCAACTTACGGCTTCAGGGAAGTGAAATCTTGTTTTTTATATGGTGCAGGTCCTTCTTTTGATCAGACATTAGTTGAGCTGAAATCCAAGCAGATAAAGCAAGTTTTTATTGTACCTTATTTATTGTTTTCAGGACTTTTAAGTGTAGGAATCGAAAAGAAAATACGGGCGCTTGACCTTGATCCATCTTCCGTAATTTTATGTAAACATTTAGGTTATAACGAAAAAGTGCGGAATGTTTTGCTGGAAAGAGTACAAGAGGTCATCTGAAACTAGGAGGCATTTAATTATGACGAAATCAAATGATATTACCCAAACGCTTGAAAAAATTAAAGATACAGTTGCATCAGTTAAATATGGAACAGTGACTTTAGTTATTCAGGACGGTCATGTTGTACAAATTGAAAAAAACGAAAAAATAAGATTGAAATAAATCAAGATTCGCGAGGTGAAAGTTTTGACGTTAAATCTGCATAATAGCCCATTTTCCGAGGCACAGACAAAATTAATCAATGAGCTTTATCCAACATTAACGGACTATCAAAGAGTTTGGTTAAACGGTTATTTAAGCGCAATTCAAACAATTGGCGATTCCGGTCAGCCGCTTGAAGTAACGGTTACAGAACAAGGGCAAACCGTTGCAGTACTGGAGGCAGTCAATCAGGAGGCAACCATTTTATACGGCTCACAAACAGGCAACGCACAACGAGTTGCAAGTAAATTGAAAACGGCTTTAGAGTCACAGGGGGTAGAGGTCGCTCTTTCTGCAATGTCCGATTTCAAGGTGAATAGTCTGAAAAAACAGAAAAATATTTTCGTTATTACTAGTACACATGGTGAAGGCGATCCGCCGGATAATGCCATCTCCTTCCATAGCTTCCTATATGGCAAACGTGCGCCGAAACTGGAGGATGTTTCTTTCTCAGTTTTATCGCTAGGCGACAGCTCGTATGAATTTTTCTGTAAAACAGGAATTGATTTTGATGAACAATTAGAAAAATTGGGAGGAAAGCGGCTAGTACCCCGCTTTGATTGTGATTTGGATTATGACGATCTTGCATCAGTGTGGATCGGAAATGTCGTAGAAGCACTGGCACAAAATACGCCGAACAAACTGCCGGAATTACAAAAGTCTTCGGTTGCAGCAAGTACATCTGAAGAATCCGTATACGACAAAAATAATCCCTTTTATGCGGAAGTACTGGAAAGCATCAATTTAAATGGCCGCGGATCAAATAAGCAAACGCAGCATTTGGAGCTTTCATTGGAGGGGTCCGGTTTGACTTATGAACCGGGTGACAGCGTCGGCATTCTTCCGGAAAACGACGCAAACTTGGTAACCGCATTACTATTATCGCTTGGCTTTGAAGGATCGGAAATAGTGTCTGTGAAAGACCAGTCTAAAACTTTAAGTGAAGCACTCACTTCCCATTTTGAAATTACGGTACTGACAAAACCATTACTGCAAAAGCTCGCTGCCTTTTCAACAAATGAAGGGCTTAAAAAGTTGCTGGAAGATGATGTTAAGTTGAAACAATATATTTATGGACGCGACTTGCTGGATGTTGTGCAAACATTTGGACCGTTCAACTGGACTGCCCAGCAATTTGTTGAACAGCTTCGTAAAAATCCAGTACGTCTCTATTCGATTGCGAGCAGCCAAAAGGCGAATGAAGAAGAAGTGCATTTAACAATCGGTAAAGTTTTCTATGAAGTAGATGAACGTGAGCGTATAGGAGTAGTATCGGGGCAAGTGGCAGAGCGAATTGAAATTGGGGATAAGGTTCCGGTTTATATTCATAAAAACCCGAACTTCCGTCTGCCTGAAGATACAACAACACCAATTATTATGATTGGTGCAGGTACAGGCATTGCGCCGTATCGTTCTTTTTTGGAAGAACGTGCTGAGGAAGGAATCGAAAGCAATGCATGGCTGTTTTTCGGTGACCAGCATTTTGTTACAGATTTCCTGTATCAGACTGAATTGCAGCGCTGGCTTAGAGATGGGACATTGACGAATTTATCTGTAGCCTTTTCGCGCGATATGGAGCAGAAAGTTTATGTACAGCATCGACTGCTTGAAAATGCTGCAGAAGTATATAGATGGATAAACAATGGTGCGGTTATCTACGTATGTGGGGATGA
>Ga0079224_100015518_pt1 | contig 10667 bp, 11 predicted proteins | sample Stecom2015_FD_80414 | JGI IMG/M metagenome (GOLD analysis project Ga0079224, IMG submission 80414) | Agricultural soil microbial communities from Utah to study Nitrogen management - Steer compost 2015 | ecosystem: Environmental > Terrestrial > Soil > Agricultural land | place: USA: Utah...
CGCGACTGCCCCGGCGGACCGCCGCGCCGCGCTCGCCGAGGTGGCCGAGGTGATCGACGTGGGAGAGGAGCGCGTGGACCTCGCCCGTGTGCTCGAGGAGCTGCACCGTCGCGGCCACGGCCGGATCCACTCCGAGGGCGGCCCCACCCTCTTCGGCAGCTTCCTCGCCGCCGACCTCGTCGACGAGCTCTGCCTCACCCTCGCCCCGACCCTCCAGGCCGGCCCCGCGCCCCGGATCGCGCACGCCGAGCAGGAGGTGCCCGCGACGATGCGACTGGCCGGCATGCTCCGCAGCGGTGACGAGCTGCTGCTGCGCTACACCCGGCGGGGCGGCAAGCAGGAAGCCCTATAGGGCAGATGCTCGGCGGGAGGGCGCCGGGCGCACGAGCTGACGCAACTCTCCGCCCAGGGCCTGCTGAAACGTCGAACGGGCGTGGGGATCGTCGGACGAATGGTCATTCCTTTCGTGGACGAACTCTTGACTTCCTATAGGACGAAGATCACTATCTGAGGGCAGAGGGCGCCGATCGGCGCGGCAGCACTGGACGCGAAGGAGCTCCTGTGGCCCACGATGCACATCCCCATTCCCCGCACGTCCCCGACGACATTCCCCCGCCCGTCGAGGGACTGAACCCGGGCACCCACCGCGTTCTGCCCCGAGCTCCCGCGATCTCGTGGTGGATGCTGCTGCTGACCACGGTCGCGATCCTCATGACCTCGGTGGACCATCAGATCCTCCCGGCCGTGCTGCCGCAGATCTCCGAGCAGTACGGGCTCGACGCGCAGCAGGCCGGGCTCATCAACTCGGTGTACTTCGCGGGGCTGGTCGCCGGCGGCATCCTCTTCGGCTACATCTCCGATCGGATCGGCACGGGATACCGGCGCACCTGGACCTGGAACGTCGCGATGCTGTTCGCCGTGATCGGCGGAGCGCTGACCTTCGGCCTGGCCGGCAGCTTCGTCGCGTTCCTCCTGCTGCGGATCCCGATGGGCATCAGCCGAGGCGGTTCCGAACCGGTCAACGTCGCGATCGTGGCCGAGTGGTGGCCCAAGGAGCATCGAGGTTTCGCTGTCGGCGTCCACCACACCGGGTTCCCGATCGGCCAGTTCCTCGCCGGTGCTCTCATCGCGATCGTGCTCGGCTCCGCCCACTGGAGCGCAGCGTTCCTGGTCATCCCGATGCTCGGCATCCCGGTCATCATCGGGCAGGCGCTCCTCGGGCGGAAGAAGCATCAGGCGACGCTGTACCGCAAGATGCAGGAGATGGAGCAGACTCCTCCGCTCGAGGAACTCTCCACTCGCAGCAGCGGCCACTTCTGGGCCCCGGTGAAGGAAGCGCTGCGCCACGCGAACGTCCGCTGGGCCGTGGTGCTGTGCTTCCTCTTCCTGTGGGGCGAGGCCGGGGTCGTCACCTTCTTGACCACCCAGCTCATGGGCATGGGCTTCGAGGTCAGCGACGCGATCCTCGTCTCCGGCGCGTCCGGGTTGACCGGCTGGATCGGACAGGTGCTGTGGGGGACGCTCTCGGACCGGCTGGGGAGGAAGTTCTCGATCGGCTTCCTCATCGCTGGCTGGGTGGGGAGCCTGCTGGCGATGATCCTCATCCATGACCTGATGACCGCGTGGATCGTGCTGCTGATCTGGGGTCTGTTCCGCAATGCGCCGTTCCCGGTCGTGTACGCGCTGCTCGTGGACTCCGTGCCCCGCGCAGCCGGCACCGCGATGGGCATCATGATCGGTGTGGCGCTCGGCGTCTCCGGCATCTTCGCCTCCGCCGTCTCCGGCGTGGTCATCACCCAGCTCGGCTTCACCTGGCACTACATCATCCTCGCCGGCATCTGCCTGCTCGGCGTGATCCCGCTGATGCGTATCACTGAGACCGTGATGGTCGCCCGCCGCAACGACCCAGGCACCTCCGCTGCTGCGTGAACCCCCAGACTCACCCTCCAAGGAAGGACCTCTCATGACCCTCGAGACCCTGCTCGCCCCCGACGCCCACCTCGAGAAGGTCGCCGACGGCCTCATCTGGGCGGAGGGGCCGGCGTGGATCCCGGCCCGTGGCGTGCTGCGCTTCAGCGACATCCACACGAACCGGGTGCTGGAGTTCTCCGAAGAGACCGGGCAGACCGTCGAGGTCACCACGGACGCGGAGTTCACCAACGGCCGCACCCTCGCACGCGACGGCTCGATCATCGAATGCTCCCACGGCCGTCGGGCCGTGCAGATCGACCGCAGCGCCTCCACCCCTGGCGCGGACTACGCCCCCGAGGTGCTCGTGGACCGCTTCGGCGACGTCCGGCTGAACTCCCCGAATGACGTGGTCGAGAAGTCCGACGGCACGATCTGGTTCACCGACCCGTCCTACGGGATCAAGCGCCCGGTCGAGGGCCACGCGGGGGAGGAGGAGTACGGGGACCGGTACGTGTTCCGTTTCGACCCGAAGGACGGCTCCCTGATTCCTGTCGTCATCGACGTCGAGGCCCCGAACGGGCTCGCCTTCTCCCCGGATGAGTCCGTGCTCTACGTCGCCGACTCCTCGCTCGCGCCCGCCGACCAGGAGAACCCCACGCCGGGCCGTCCGCGCGGCCACTCGATCCACGCCTACGACGTGATCGAGGGACGCCACGCGAAGAACGGCCGGGAGCTGGTCGAGGTGAGCCCCGGTCTGCCCGACGGGTTCCGCGTCGACACCGACGGGAACCTCTGGTCCTCCTCCGAGACGGCGATCCAGGTATTCACCCCGGCCGGGGAGAAGCTCGGCGAGATCCCCGTGCCCGAGAAGATCGCGAACTGCGCCTTCGGCGGGCCCGACGGGACGACGCTGTACATCTGCGCGAGCTCGAGCATCTACCGGATCCGCACCCGCGCCCGCGACGCCGCCGCCCAGCGCTGACCGCCGTGCGCTGAGCGCCGCACCGCGCTGAGAGCCCGCCCGTCGGCCGCACCCGCTGTCGCCCCGTCGACCGTCTTGTCGGCGGGGCGGCGCCGTGGAAGCCTTGCCGCATGTGCCGGAACATTCGCACGCTCCATAACTTCGAGCCCGAGGCCACCTCGCAGGAGGTGCACGACGCCGCGCTGCAGTACGTCCGCAAGGTCAGCGGAATGACGAAGCCCTCGCAGGCCAACGCCGAGGTGTTCGAGCGCGCCGTCGCCGAGATCGCGCACGCCACCGAGCACCTGCTCGCGGATCTGGTCACCTCCGCGCCGCCGAAGGACCGCGAGGTCGAGCGGGAGAAGGCCCGCGCCCGCAGCGCCAAGCGCTTCGGCACGCCCGCCGCCCAGGCCGGCTGACCTCCGGCGCGCGAGCGCCCGATACGATTCAGCGACGTCGGCCGCCGCGATCAGCCCCTTTCTCATGGGCTTCGCGATCTCCTCGGGCCGCGGCTGGTCCAGCGCCTATCTCGTGATCGGCCTGATCCAGGTCGCGCTCATGCTCGCGCTGCTGGTGAGCATCCCGCTGCGGGGGAAGGTGGACCGCTCGCGCCCCGCTGCCGCGGACGAGGCGGCCGACGAACCTCAGGCCGGGCACGTCCCGCTCATGACCGCGCTGCGGATCCCGGGCGTGCTCCTGATCCGCGGCGGCTTCGCCCTCATCGGCGCGGGCTCGCTCCTGCTGCTGCTCCCACTGCCCACGGACGTCGTCGGACTCGTGGGACTGCTGCTGGCCGGGATCGGCTGCGCCCCGATCTACCCCGCGATCATCCACTCCACCCCGGCGAGCTTCGGGCGGCAGAACAGCCAGGCCATCATCGGGATCCAGATGGCCGCCGCCTACACCGGCTCCACGATCGCCCCGCCCCTGTTCGGTGCGCTCTCCGCCGTGACCGGGCTGTGGATCCTGCCGCTGTTCCTGCTGGCGCTGGTGGTGCTGGGCCTGGTGATGTCCGAGCGGCTGAACCGGCTCGTCGACGCGCGCTGAGGCGGACCAGTGGGTGCATGATGGAGACGGAACGCCGGGCCGCACCGGTGCCGACGGGGTGAAGGACAGGGTGCTTCACTGACGAATGCGATGACGAGACGGAGGGGCTCGGTATGTTCGACGGTGCGACGAAGGGCGCGAAGCGCTCTGGAGTGCTGGGCCTCGTGGCGTTCACGGTGGGAACTCTGCTCATCGGCCTGTACGTCAGCTTCTTTCAAGACTCCTTCCGCGAGGACATGCTCGGGCTGTTGTTGCTGTGGTTGGTCGTCGTAGGGGCACGAGTGATACCCGCGAAACGCGAGGGTGAACTCTCCGCGTTCAGCGATGTGATGAAGTGGCAGATTGCGATCGCCGCTGCCGCAGCAGCGGTCGTTGCGCCCTTAGGACTGAATTCAGAAGGACAGCTGGCCTCAGGGTTCGAAGGGCCTGTCTACCTCTTCCTCATCTCCTCGGGATGTGCCGCCGTCGGCTACGCACTTCTTCGCGAAGCTGAGCAGCAGTTGAAGGACAAGGCGAGAGCGGAAGAGCGTGAGGAGAGTGCTCGCCTCGCTGGGTCGGTGATGGCAGGTGCTGTCGACCGTCGGCTGATGAATGAGGTCGATGAGCTTCGTGGCGAGATCGAGAGGCTCAAGCAGCCGTGGTGGAGGCGACTGGGGCGGAAATAGGCGCTCAGCACTCGTCTCGGGCCTGCGGACACTGCCCACGCACCGCACCGGGAAGGGGGAATCGATGAGCTGACGTCGAGGAGTCAGTTCGTCACGGAAGCGAGAGGGCAGCGACAAGGGGCTTGTGCCGCTGCTCCTCCTGGGGGCCGAGGACGGACGCGAAGGGTCGGCCCGCGCCGATCTCTGCGGAGGAGGTCGAGGGTGATCGCACGCTGGTGCGGACCCTGATCCTCATCGGTGTCCTGGTGGTGCTGGGCTGCGAGGACGAGGTGGAGCGCGCAGAACGCGCAGAACACGCGCAGGGGCTGAGAGGTCAGGCGCCGTCGCGGTCGGACTCCAGCCACTGCGCGAAGGTCTCCCGCCCGATCCGTGAGATCTCCGGGACGCCGCGCAGCGCCCCGGAGGCGAGCCCCCGCCCGTAGGCGCCGGGGAAGGGCACCTCGAGCACCCGCCTCGCGGTGCCGTCGTGTGCGGACTGGCGGCGGAGCATCGCCGCGACCGTGTCCTCCTCGGGGCCGACGAGATCCGGTGCCCGGCCGACGGGCTCCCCGGCCGCGAGCTCGACGAGGTACTCGCCGACCTCCCGGGCGGCGACCGGCCGGCAGAGCACGCGCGGGACGAGCGTGACCGGCCCCAGGGAGGTGCGGGCCGCGAGCTGGCCCGCGAACTCGTGGAACTGGGCGGTGCGCGCGATCGTGTGCGGGACGGCGGAGCGGCGCGCCTCGTCCTCCTGCGCGAGCTTCGCCCCGTAGTACGAGACTGCGATCCCGTCGATGCCGACGATCGAGAGCGTCACGTGATGGCCCACGCCCTGGCGCTCCTCCGCATCGAGCAGGTGGCGGGTCGTGGTGCGGAAGAACTCGGTGGCCCGCCGCAGGGAGAGGGAGGGCGTGTTCAGGGTGTCGATCACTGCGTCCACACCTTCGAGGTGATCGTCGAGTCCGGACCCGTCGAGCACGTCCACGCCGCTGCTGCGGGAGAGGACGACGATCTCGTGTCCCGCGTCGCGTGCGGCGCGGACCGCGTGTGCTCCGACGACGCCGGTGCCCCCGGCGATGGCGATCCTCATGCGTGCCTCCTGGTCATGGTCCTGGTCGCATCGTCGTCCGGTGGAGGAACGAGGTCAAGGACCGCTTCTCCCGCCCGACTGAGCTCGAATCTCCCCGCGCCCCGACCCCCATGAAATACAGTGAAGGCACCATCCCGTGGAGGTGGGCGCCCGATGACGAAGCCGCTGCCGTTCCTGGACAGGGCCGTGCCCGCGGCGTGGGAGATCCTCGGCGAGGTGCGGCACGAGGTCGCCACGGCCGCCGGCGCCGCCGGGGTCGCGACGACCACCACCGAGCTGATGAACCTGCGCATCTCCCAGCTCAACCACTGCGCCTTCTGCGTGCACCTCCATCACCGCCGGGCCGTGCGCGCCGGCTGCCCCGAGGACCAGGTCGCACAGCTGCCGGTCTGGCGGGACTCGCCGTGGTTCGACGCGACCGAGCGGGCGGCGCTGCTGGTCGGGGAGACGGTCACCCTGCTGCCGGAGCCGATGGTCCGCGACCGCGACCTGAGGGCCGCCCGCAGCGTGCTCGGCGAGGAGGCGTTTACGGCGCTGGAGTGGTCGGCCGTGCTCATGACCACCTACAACCGTCTCTCCATGCTCTCCCACCACCCCGTGCCGGGAGCCGGCTGACCCGTCGGCGCCGGGGGCCGGGCTCCGCGCGCCCTGGGACGGGCCTCGCGCTCCGCGCCCGGCTGACTACCCTGGGCGTGGGCCGGAGACGACCCCGGGCACGCGGTGCCCGATCCCGAGGCGAAGGAGCAGCAGGATATGCGTGCAGCGCGGCACCAGGCAGCAGCGGAGGCCATCGACGCCTTCACCGCGATCATGGGGCGGGGGCACGTCCTCACCTCACCGCGCGCCACCGCTCGGTACACCACGGGCGACCGCTTCGGTCAGGGCTCGGTGCTGGCCGTGCTGCGGCCCGGCTCGCTGGTGGACATGTGGCGGGCCCTGCAGGTGTGCGTCGACCATGACCTGATCCTCATCACCCAGGGCGCGAACACGGGGCTGACCGGCGGATCCGGCCCCGGCGACCAGGACTACGACCGCGACATCGTCATCCTCTCCACGCTGCGGATCGACCGCATCCACCTCCTGCACGACGCCCGCGAGGCGATCAGCCTGGCCGGGGCGACCTTGTTCTCGCTCGAGGAGAAGCTCGCCGCGCACGGCCGCGAACCGCACTCGGTGATCGGGTCCAGCTCGATCGGTGCGACCGTGGTGGGCGGCATCGCGAACAACTCCGGCGGCACGCAGATCCGCAAGGGTCCCGCCTACACCGAGCAGGCGCTGTTCGCGCGGGTCGACGAGGACGGGCGCATCCATCTCGTGAACCACCTCGGGATCGACCTGGGCACGGATCCCACGCACATCCTGGACCGCCTCGAGCGCGGCCAGTGGGAACCCGCCGACGTCACCCCGCCACCGACAGACTCCACCGAGACCCCCTACGCGCAGCACGTGCGGGAGCTGGCGGACACCCCGGCTCGCTTCAACGCGGATCCGACGTTCCTGCATGAGGCCTCCGGCAGCGCCGGCAAGGTCATGATCTTCGCCGTCCGCACCCGCACCTTCCCGCTCGAGCAGGACAAGGCCACCTTCTACATCGGCACCGACCGCCCCGCCGACCTCGAGGCGCTGCGCCGCACCTTCCTCGCCGCAGATGCGCCGCTGCCGATCTCCGGCGAGTACTTGAGCGCGCACGCCTTCTCCCTCGCGGCCGAGTACGGCAAGGACACCTACGTCTCCCTCAAGCACGCCGGCTCCCGCACCCTGGTGCGCATGTTCGCGCTGAAGGCCTGGGCCAACGGCGTGTTCGCGAAGCTGCCCGGCTTCGGCCCGTCGGTCGCCGATGCGATCTCGCAGACGCTGTTCTCGCTGGTGCCGGAGAAGATCCCGGCCCGGCTCACCGACTTCCGCGACCGTTTCGCCCACCACCTCATCCTCGTGGTCAGCGGCAGCCAGCGCGCCGCGACCGCGCAGACGCTCCGCGAGTTCTTCGCGGCGGACGGGCACGAGGGCGAGTTCTTCGAGTGCGACGCCGACGAGGCGCAGAGCGCCACCCTGATCCGCTTCGGCGTCGCCAGCGCCGCGAGCCGCTATTACGTGATGCACCGCGCCGAGGCCTCGCAGATGGTCACCTTCGACGTCGCCCTGCGCCGCGACGACGAGGACTGGCTCGAGCAGCTGCCCGAGGAGATCTCCGACCAGCTGCTCGAGAGCGTCTACTTCGGGCACTTCTTCTGCCACGTGCTGCACCAGGACCACGTGGCGAAGAAGGGCGTGGACCCCGTCGCGCTGAAGAAGCGGATGACGCAGCTGCTGGTCGACCGCGGCGCCGCCGTGCCCGCCGAGCACAACTACGGGCGCCTCTACCCGGCTCCGGAGCACCTGGTCGCCCACTACCGCGAGCTGGACCCGCTGAACATGTTCAACGCCGGAGTGGGGGAGACGTCGGCGAAGAAGGGGTGGGGCTGAACGGGGAGCGAGCGAGACGCGTTCGGTCGCCGCTGCGGTCTGACTCCAGCCACTGCGCGAAGGTCTCCTGGCCGATCCGCGAGATCTCCGGGACGCCGCGCAGCGCTCCCGAGGCGAGTCCCCGGCCGTAGGCGCCGGGCAACGTCACCTCGAGCACGCGCCGTGCGGTGCCGTCGTGATCAGACTGCTTGCGCAACATCGCGGCCGCTGTGTCCTCCTCGGGGCCGACGAGGTCGGGTGCCCGGCCGGCGGGCTCTCCCGCCGCGAGCTCCACGAGGTATTCGCCGACCTCCCGCGCCGCGACCGGCCGGCACAGCACGCGGGGGATGAGCGAGACCGGGCCCAGCGAGGTGCGCTCAGCGAGCTGCCCTGCGAACTCGTGGAACTGGGTGGCGCGCGCGATCGTGTGCGGGACGGCGGAGCGGCGCGCCTCATCCTCCTGCGCGAGCTTCGCCCCGTAGTACGAGACTGCGATCCCGTCGATGCCCACGATCGAGAGCGTCACGTGATGATCCACGTCCTGCCGCTCCTCGGCATCGAGCAGGTTCCTGGTCGTGGCGCGGAAGAACTCGGTGGCCTTGCGCAGCGAGAGGGAGGATGTGTTCAGCGCGTCGATCACGGCATCCAGGCCCTCGAGGTGCGCGTCGAGCCCGGTCCCGTCGAGCACGTCCACGCCGCTGCGGCGGGAGAGGACGACGGTCTCGTGTCCCGCGTCGCGCGCTGCCTGAACGGCACGCGCTCCGACGACCCCGGTGCCCCCGGCGATGGCGATCCTCATGCGTGCCTCCTGGTCATTTTCGGCTGGGTGAGGGCGCTGTCACCGGTGGATTTTCTTCGTTGAGGCCGATGGCAGATGCTCGCCGATGTGGCCTACGTAGATGTCCCCATCAGCGCAGACCTGGTCGAGATAGTGAATTCGGAGCTTCTTCTCGGGAGTCCAACTGAAAGGCTTGAAATGCGCCCGCATGTGCGCCTTTCCGCTCTTGTCTGCAGACTTCGGCACAGGAAGGAGTCGCGCCTTCTTGTAGCGACTGTCCTGCTTCGTCGCTCCCGTCTCCCCTTGAGAGTGCTTGCTCGGAGGCACATGGAACGTGTCTAAGGGGCCCGAGGTGCAGAAGGCCTCCACGTCTCGGTCCCATCTGCCATCAGTCACTGCCGTGCGATACGAAGCAAGGGTGCCTAGGGCTTCCCAGGCCGCGCTGAGGGCAGTGCCATCGACGTCCGATGCGGAAATCTCACGCAACTTCTTCTCCGCTCCAGTGAAGACGATTTTGTGCCTCTTCAGCGACGCGCTCGAAGCGAGGTCACTCCAATGAGCAGGACAGTCGCCGAGCGGGTTCAACGGCGTTCCGCTGTCGGTGAATGAGTACGCCGCTTCGGGGTCGGTCTCCTTGAGAAGATCGCGGAGGTAGGTGATCTCGCGCAATACCTTGAGGTTGTCCTCGGCGGTGTCATAGCGTCGAGGCAACACTCCCGGTCGGCGGGGGTCTGATCGGTGAGGTGCACGGGTGGCGCGAGTGGGGCTGACGTTCAGTGACAGGTCGGAGATCTCGACAGCGTCGAAAGCGGGCTGGTCCGTGCGGGGGATCGCTCGTCACCTGGGGCGATGTCCCTCGGTGATCTCCAGGGAACTCCACCGGAACTCGACGAAGACCCGCGGCTACCAGGCCGTGACCGCGGACGTGAGAGCGCAGCGTCGCCGGGCCCGTCCGCAGCAGCGGAAGGTTGCCAAGGACCCGGTGCTGCAGGCCAGGGTGGACGCGGACCTCGCCGCGTCCTGGACGCCGAACGAGATCGCGGGCCGCTTGCGCCTGGAGGCCGCAGACCCGACCGTTGAACGCATGGCGAACTCTCCCGACGCACGCGGCCAGACCGTCTCCGGCGAAGCGATCTACCAGTACATCTACGCGCTCCCCAAGGGCGAGCTCGCCCGGCGGGGCATCTTCTTGCAGTCCAAGCGGACCAAGCGCCGATCCCGCACGACAGGCCGGACGAGGGGCGGCCCGATCGTGGGCATGGTCCCGATCGCGGAGCGGGGCGAGGACGCCGCTGAGCGGCGCGTGCCGGGGCACTGGGAGGGCGACCTGATCATCGGGAAGAACGGCACCTCGTGCGCAGCGACGCTGGTGGAGCGGATGAGCGGGTTCACCGGGCTGCTGGCCCTGCCCTCCAAACACGCCGAACCGACCGCGGACGCGGTCATCGAGTACTTCAACGCCCTGCCCGAGATGATGAAGGCGTCGCTGGCCTGGGACCAGGGCAGCGAGATGGCGCAGCACGTGAAGGTCTCCCTGGCCACGCAGATGCCGGTCTACTTCGCCGACCCCCACTCGCCCTGGCAACGACCCAGCAACGAGAACACCAACCGGCTCTACCGCGAGTACCTCCCCAAGGGCACCGAGATCCCCGATCACCAGCCATACCTCACCACCATCGCGGAGGAGATCAACAACCGCCCCCGCCGCCGACTCGGCTTCCTGACCCCGACAGAATCCTTCGCCCGACTACTGGCCGGCGAGCCCCATGTTGCTTCGACGCATTGACACCACCC
>Ga0079224_100015519_pt1 | contig 10667 bp, 5 predicted proteins | sample Stecom2015_FD_80414 | JGI IMG/M metagenome (GOLD analysis project Ga0079224, IMG submission 80414) | Agricultural soil microbial communities from Utah to study Nitrogen management - Steer compost 2015 | ecosystem: Environmental > Terrestrial > Soil > Agricultural land | place: USA: Utah...
CGCTGCCACCCACACCGGGACCGACGATTCCAATGGCTGCCAGCCCGGACCGAACCTCAACCGCAGGCGCGTTAGGTGCTTCCTTTCGCGACTGCGCGTTCACAGCTCGCCGAACCCGGCTCACGACGCAGGCCGCGTCAGCACCTCTTACCAGCATGCATGCTGAAGCGTCTGCGGCCCCCGCAGACAGCGGCACGAACCACAATCCGTTTCCGCTGCTCGATACGGCACGATACGCCACCGCCCACACTGACTCCTGCAAGCCGGTATGACCTACCGTGATCATCGAAAGCCCCTGCAAAGAGGTAATCGCCTTCACGGGCTGGCCGGTATTCGGTCTGCCCGCCGCGATCACCGTTCCATCGTGCAATGGGTTCCCGAAGCTGCGAACGCGAACTCGTGTAGCACGATCGAGCACCGCAAGCGCCTTTGGATGAATGAGACGCGATCCATGCCGCGAGAGCGCCGCAGCCTCATCTACCGATATACGCTTCAGCAGCCGAGCATCCGGCACCACACGAGGGTCCGCACTGAGCAAACCGGGAACATCCTTCCAGAGCTGCACCTCCCTTGAGCCCAGTGCGGCCGCGAGTAGCGTGGCAGTAAGGTCCGAGCCGCCCCTGCCGAGCGTAGTGGTGCTGCCGTTGGTGGATGAACCGATGAACCCCGGAACTACAGGCATCACTCCACGCGCCACCCTGCGCAGGATAGCCCGACGTGCCAGTTCCCGAGTGCGCTCGACATCCGGCGCAGCGTCCAGTGGTCCTGCGGTGGTAGCTATGACCTCAGTAGCATCGATGAATTCGGCATCGATCCCTCGCGAGCGCAGGTGCGCCACCACGATCCGGGCCGAAAGCTTCTCGCCGAGAGACAGTATGCGTGCCTGGTCGTGTGGACTCATGCCCGGGTTCCGGCGGGCTGAAAGCACAATGCGAACCAGATCTTCAAACTGCTGATCCACCTCGCGAAGCGCAGTTCGTCGTTCACTGTCGCAGCTTACGTCCGTCAGCGCAGCCTCATGCCTCGCTCGCAGCTCGGCCATCGGCCTTACGATTCCGCGGCTGCCTCGCTGGGAAACTGCGGTGAGTGCCAGGAATGCGTCAGTAACTCCTGCCATGGCTGATACGACAATTACACATGGTGCCGGAACATGCAGCTCCACCAGCGTTGCCGTCCTGCAGATTGCACTGCTATTCGCGAGCGCGGCGCCTCCGAACTTGTGAACGGAAGGCGTGAGGCGGGCGCGGCCAGCGCCCGCCGGAGCTTTGCCTGCACCTGACGAGGCCGTGCCTCCACCGGCACGAGCTTCGCCTGCGTTGGAGCGTGCAACCACGGAACTCATTGCGGTGCTCACGACGGCGACCCTCGAGGCACGGCGCTTTGATCGAGTGCCTGCTCCAGATCGTCGATAATGTCTCCTACATGCTCGAGCCCCACCGAGATCCGAATCATTCCCGGTACTATGCCTACACGCAGACGCTCTTCTTCCGTGAGCTTTGCATGCGTCGTGGACGCAGGGTGCGAGACGATCGTGCGGGTATCTCCAAGGTTTGCCGTGTGAGACACGAGTTCAACCTTGTCCAGGAAGCTCCGTGCGCGTGCAAGCCCACCGTTCACTTCGAGCACCACTATGCCGCCCCCGGCTGACATCTGCCGCACGGCGAGTTCGTACTGAGGGTGTGATTCGAGCAACGGGTAGCGCACTGCCGAAACGTGCTCGTGGCTGCTGAAGTGCCGTGCGATTGCAAGGGCATTGCTCGAATGCCGCTCCATTCGGATGGCGAGCGTTTCGAGGGAACGAGAAAGAATCCAGGCATTGAACGGCGAGAGTGCCGGCCCGGTCTGGCGCGCGAAAGTTTTGATCCTTGCGACCTCATCAGCGTTTCCAACCACTGCGCCTCCCAGAGTTCGACCCTGACCATCGATGAACTTCGTGGCGGAGTGAATCACCAGCGTTGCACCAAAACGAATCGGCTGTTGCAGTACCGGGGTCGCGAAGCAGTTGTCGATCACGAGCAGGAGTCCGCGTCGGCGGCACAGCTCGCCCAGCATCGTCAGGTCTGCTAGCTCCAGCCCGGGGTTGGAGGGGGTTTCCACAAAGAGCAGCCTCGTGTCAGGCCGGATTGCCGCCTCCCACTCCTCCACTCCCGCGGATGCATCCACGAATGAACTTTCTATCCCCCAGCGAGGGAGAACTTTCGTGAGGATCTGCAGATTCGCACCGAAGAGCGCTCGGGAAGCCACTACGTGGTCACCGGTGGAGAGAAGCGCCGCCAGCGTTCCGAACACGGCAGCCATGCCGCTTGCCATGCCAACTCCATCTTCGGCTCCTTCCAGCGCAGCGAGCCGCTCCACGAGCTCTTGCACGTTAGGGTTCGTATAGCGGCTGTAGACGTTTCCGGTTTCTTCATCGGCGAACAGGGCACGTGCCTGCTCTGCATCGTCGAACACAAAGCTCGAGGTGAGGAAGAGGGGCACCGCGTGCTCTCGTGCGGCGCTCCTGCCTGCCTGGATGCGAATGGCGAGTGTTTCGGGGTGCAGCGATCTGGAAGTCATGGGCGGTTCGTTGGGTGACATGCCGCCCGGCTGCGAAACAAAAAACGCCCGGAGCAGGAGCCACCGGGCGAACGCGTTTTAGCACCTTGTTTAACGTGGCGGCAATAGGCGGCAAATCACCACGGTATCGATTGTGATCGCAGGCTAGTTGCGCCTGTTTGTTCCGTCAAGGTGGCTTCAGGATCACGACACCCGAGCGAACTCAGAGGCTCCGCCGGCGGGCCACCAGCAGCTCGGCATTCAGTATGGACGCACCCGCCGCACCACGGATGGTGTTGTGACCGCAGGCCACCATCCGCAGGTCCAACACGGAATCAGCGCGAATGCGACCAACGCTCACTGTCATTCCGTTCCCGGTTCCGGCATCCCTTCGAGGTTGCGGCCGGTCCTCATCGCTCATTACGACCACCGCCCGCTCCGGAGCGCTCGGCAGATCCAGGCCTGCCGTTGCCGGCACCCAGCTGGAGATGATCTCCCTAGCGTCCTCCGGTGAAACTCGTCGGTCAAGGCCAATCGTGAGGCATGCCGTATGGCCATGCTCCACCGGCACCCTGTTTACCTGGGCGCTCACCTCGAAGTCGCTCGGCTGCACACCGTACTCGTCATGCGAACCGAGAATCTTCCGTGTCTCCTGCTCGATCTTCTGCTCTTCGTCACCGCCGATATACGGAATGACGTTGCCGAGTATGTCCAGCGAGGCGACTCCAGGGTAGCCAGCACCGGAGAGTGCCTGCATCGTGGTAACCATCACGCTGCGCAGCCGTGCTGCCTCGTGCAGCGGTGCCAACGCCAGCGCAACAACGATAGCTGCGCAGTTGCCATTTGCCACGATGCTGCCTGTCCATTTCCGAACCTCCCTCTGCCGGCCAAGCAGCTGGAGGTGATCCGGATTCACCTCCGGGATCACCAGCGGTACGTCAGGCTCCATCCTGTGGTTGCGGGCGTTCGTAAGAACCAGTCGTCCGTGCCGTGCAAACTCCTGCTCAACCTCACCCGCAACGCTCGAGTCGAGTGCGGAGAACACGATTGGCGACGTAACGCTCTCAGGAGTGCAGGCTGACAGCTTCAGCTCGCGAAGGTCGGGCGGAATGGTTGCTGAGTCGATTCGAAGTGCGTCGCCAAGCGCACGGCCTGCGGACCTTTCGGAGGCACCAACCTCTGCAACACGGAACCACGGGTGCCTGGCGAGCAACGCGATGAATGCGCTGCCTACCATGCCCGTGGCCCCGAGCACAGCTACCGGAATACGTGTCTGCTCCCCGGGAACGTTCGGTAGCGAACGTTCCCATGGTGCTCTGTCACGCGCCGGCAGTACGCCGCTCTTCACTGGTTCAGCCAGCGAGTGGGAGCGCTCAACCATGCGGCATCAACTGGCGCTGGCCACTGCTCAGCCAGCGGGTGACAGACGCCAGAGTTCCCCGTTGTCTTCGTCCGTTACCATGTACAGGAACCCATCGGGTCCCTGCCTCACGTCGCGCACTCGCTGCTCCCTGTCCTTGAGAAGGTGCTCCTCGCCAACCACGCGCTCCCCTTCAATTGTCAGGCGAACGAGGGCCTCGTCTCCCATGCTGCCAATGAACATGCTGCCTTGCCAGGCGGGGAAGGCGCTACCACTGTAGAACTGTGCTCCGGAAGGCGCAATGACCGGGTCCCAGTAATACACCGGCTGCGTAGTGCCTTCCCTCTGGGTTTCGGCGCCTTCGATCGGGTCACCCCTGTACTCGATTCCGTAAGCGGTGGTGGGCCAACCGTAGTTGTTGCCGCGCTGAACGAGGTTCAGCTCGTCACCGCCACGTGTGCCATGCTCCACCTGCCAGTATCGGCCCTCGGAGTCGAACGCTGCCGCCTGTACGTTGCGATGGCCAAGCGTCCAGATCTCCGGAAGTGCACCGTCCTGCCCGACGAACGGGTTGTCGTCAGGTACGCTGCCATCCGGATTGATTCGGAGCGACTTGCCCAGGTGGCTGTCCATCCGCTGGGCGTGCGGACGCATGGATGCCACGGAGCGCTCTCCCATGGACACGTACAACTTGCCGTCAGGCCCGAATGCCAGCCTGGACCCGAAGTGCAGTTGACCATCGAAGGTGGGCATCGTATGGAGGATTACCGATACCTGCTCCAGCGCACTTCTGTCTGCCGACAGCACTCCACGCGCTACGCTGGTGGCATTGCCACCCTCCCTCGGCTCCGAAAAGGTCCAGTAGATGGTGCGATCCGTTTCGAAGGTGGGGCTGAGTGCCACATCCAGGAGCCCGCCCTGCCTTCGGGCGTCCACTTCAGGCAAGCCCCTAAGCGGCTCCCCAACCGTGCCGGATGCTGACACGATGCGCATACGGCCTGGCCGCTCCGTAACCAACAGGTCACCGCCTGGGAGAGGCTCCACTGCCCAGGGATGCTCCAGTCCGGACGCTACGACGGTGACCTCGAACGCCACGTTGGTGAGCTCCTCACACGCCCGCGTCTGTCCCTCGAAAGCGGGCTCCTGCGACGGCGCATTGGCTTCGCCGCGCTGAACCGGCGTGCAGTTCGGGTCACGCACGGTTCCGGCCGATGCAACCTCCGCCAGGTTCTCGGACGGGCCACAGGCCGTTCCCAACAACGCAATTACTGCCAGATGGCTAACTGCAATCCTGCGCATGAATGCCTCCGTGTTGGCTGGAGTGAGGGAAAGACCAGCTTCCTCGTGTAGTCACCGGGGGGTCCGCAACCGCGTTATGAACTTGCCAGCTTCCCGTAGCCACAGCACGGAGCTCGCCACCGCGAAACAGACCAGCACGTCGCGGGCAGCCAGCGGAACCGTGCCGAAGGGTGCCTGCAGCGCAGGAAGGTAGATCACCACCGCCTGAAGCAGAAGCGACAGTCCAATTGCCGCCCACAGCCACCGGTTGGAGAACAGGTGAATGAACGCGCTCGTGCTATCGGACCTGGAATTGAGAACGTTGAACATCTGGAAGAGCATCAGTGTGGTGAACGCCATGGTCTGCGCATAGCGAAGCGTGCCACTGCCCGGGATCAATCCGCCAGGCAGAGACGCATCCAGAACACCTAGCGTGCCCACGGCCATCACCACCGCAACGAAGATTATCCCGCGCCACATCTCCGCGGTGATCACCCGCTCCCCCGCCGGCCGTGGCGGTTGCTCCATCAAACCGTGCTCGGCCGGATCAATTCCGAGCGCAAGTGCAGGGGCACCGTCGGTCACCAGGTTGATCCACAGAATCTGCGTGGCAAGCAGCGGCAGCACGAGCCCGCTACCAGCCTGCTCGAGTCCGATGACACCGGCCAGTACCACCCCGAGGAACATTGTCAGCACTTCGCCAACATTGGACGAGAGCAGGAACCGCAGGAACTTCCGGATGTTGGAGAAGATCGAGCGCCCCTCCTCAACTGCATCTATGATCGTGGCAAAGTTGTCATCGGCGAGTACGATATCAGAAGCCTCCCTCGATACGTCCGTGCCGGTGATGCCCATTGCCACCCCGATGTCGGCAGTCTTGAGCGCGGGCGCATCGTTGACGCCATCACCCGTCATTGCCACAACGTGCCCCGCTGACTTCAGCGACCTCACGATTCGCAGCTTGTGTTCCGGATTCACGCGTGCGTAAACGGACACACGTCTCGTAACGTCAGGCAGCTCTTCGTCGGCGACCTCATCCAGCATCGCACCGGTAACAGCATCCCCTCCAGCGTCCGCAATCCCCAGCTCCGTCGCAATCACCGAAGCGGTTAGAGGATGGTCACCGGTGATCATTATGGGCCGTATGCCTGCGGCTCGGGCGCGCCTCACCGCCTCGGCCGCCTCGGTTCGGGGCGGATCGATCATCCCCACGAGCCCCGCAAACACAAGGTCCCTCTCCAGGGTGTCCTGCAACTTCTCGGAATCGTCAGGCTCGTCAACGCCGTGCGGCAGCCTGTGGAACGCCACGCCGAGCGTACGCAGTGCGTTTCCGGCCAGTTCATCATTCAACAGCTGGATTTCGTTCCGGCGCTCCGGGGTTAACGAACGGCTATCGCTGCCTGTCATTTCATGCGTGCAGCGCGCCAGCACTACATCTGCCGCTCCCTTGGTGAACACGATCAGCCGGTCTTCCTCCACGATGCGGTTGACGGTGCTCATGAGCTTGCGCTCGGAGGAGAACGGCACCTCGGCTACTCGCGGCATCTTGCGATCCAGGCTCTCTGTATGCAGCCCGGTCTTACGCGCCGCCACAAGCAGTGCCGCTTCTGTGGGATCTCCCTGAACCTCCCATTTGCCGTCCTCCAGCGAGACGGACGCATTGTTGGCCCTGTCTGCGGCGGCGAGGGTGCGGGTAAGCTCGGTACCCAGTGCTCCGTCCATCGCACCGTCTTCCACGGTCACCTCGCCTTCCGGCGCGTAACCTGTTCCGCCAAACGACACCCTGCCGCTGGCGGTGACCACCGTTCGGACGGTCATCTCATTCCGGGTGAGCGTACCCGTCTTGTCGGAAGCCACTACGCTGGCTGAACCGAGTGTCTCCACTGCAGCAAGGTGCCGAACGATCGCATTCCGGCGAGACATCCGCTGGACGCCGAGTGATAGCACTGCAGTAACTACTGCAGGCAATCCTTCGGGTACGGCGGCCACGGCTAGCGCCACGGCAAAGATGAGCACGTCCACGAATGCGGATGCGCTCCGCACGTGTTCGGTGATCACGATTGTCGCAGCCATCACCACTGCAATCGCGAGCACGATTACGCCGAGCAGTCTCCCTACGCGGTCGAGCTCGGCCTGAAGCGGAGTTCGTTCCTCGGTAGACTCAGCCAGCATTCCGGCAATGCGACCCATCTCCGTGCGCATACCGGTTTCGGTAACGAGCGCCAGGCCGTGTCCATACGTGACAGACGTGCCGCTGTACACCATGTTGTGCCTGTCGCCGATCGCTGCGTCGCCGGCTATTGCTTCCGTGTCCTTGGACACCGGCAGGCTCTCGCCTGTAAGCGATGCCTCTGCGGTCTGCAGAGAGACTGCGTCCACCAGCCGTGCATCCGCCGGAATAGTGTCGCCCTCAGACACTACGATCAGGTCTCCGGGAACCACTTCCGCAGCGGGAACCGAGTGCCTTAGGCCGCCGCGAACTACGGTTGCGCCCGCCGCCGCCATGGCATTCAGCGCTGCAACAGCGGCCGCTGCCCGCCGCTCCTGAACGAAGCCCAGCGTGGCGTTCAGCAGCACGATCGTGAAGATTGCGAGCGCCTCGTACGGCAGCGCCGTGTCGCGCTCCACGAACCAGAGCACTGCGGACACCAGCGTTGCAGCCAGCAGTAGCAACACCAGCGTGTCCTGGAATTGCGCAAGAAACCGCCGCCATGCCGGTTCTGCTTTTTCCGCCTCCAGCTCATTCAAGCCGAACTGTTTGAGCCGCCGCGCAGCTTCGTCATCGTCGAGGCCACGATCCCTGTGCGACCCGAGGCCTGCGGCTACATCTTCCGCAGAGATCCTGAATGCGTCCTCCAGGCTCGCAGGCCCGGTCGCGTCAGGCATCATGACCCAGGAGTCAACGGGTTCCACTGGCGGCGTTATGCATGCTACCGGCGCCTACTCTGCGAGTACGGAATCCGCAGGAGCGGGCACCGGGGTCAGGCCTGTAACCTCGAGGATGCCAGCCTCGTCCAGCGTTTCGTTCTCCAGCAGCGCGCTGGCTAGGTCATCCAGTTGCTTCCGGTACTTCGACAGCAGCCTCCAAGCCTCATCGTGACACTCACTGATGATGCGCAGCACCTCTGCATCGATGATGCGCGCGGTCTCCTCGCTGAACGGCTTGGTTGTACCGTAACCGTCGCCGCCACCGAGGTAGGGATTCTCGCGCGGTGCAAGCTGCACCATGCCAAGCTCCTCACTCATGCCCCAGCGAGTAACCATGTTTCGTGCCACACGAGTTGCCTGCACGATATCACTCTCGGCCCCGGTGGTCTTTGTACCATAGACGATCTCCTCTGCCACCCTTCCGCCTAGCGCGCCGATAATACGTCCCCGCAGGTACGACTCCGGATAGTTATACCTGTCGTTCTCCGGCCGCTGGTAGGTAACGCCAAGAGACTGGCCGCGAGGCACGATGGACACTCGGTTAACCGGATCGGAGCCGGGAACCACTATTCCGAGTATTGCATGTCCGCCCTCGTGGTAAGCAACACGCTCGCGATCGGCGTGAGTCAGCAGCAGGGGGCGCTCGGGACCCAGCACAATCTTCTCCAGCGCATCCATGAAGTCTCGCTGGGTGACTTCGTTCTGATCACGGCGTGCAGCGAGCAAGGCTGCCTCGTTCACCAGGTTGCGAATGTCCGCTCCAGAAAGGCCGGGAGTGGCTGCGGCAATTTCGGACAGGCTCGTATCCCGCGCGAGAGGCACCTTTCGCGTGTGAACTATCAGTATTGCCTCACGCCCAACACGATCTGGCAGGTTCACGACTACCCGCCTGTCAAACCGGCCGGGCCGCAACAGCGCCTTGTCCAGCACGTCAGGCTGATTGGTTGCAGCGAGCACGATGATCCCCTCACGGCTCGAGAAGCCGTCCATCTCCGTGAGAATCTGGTTCAGGGTCTGCTCCTGCTCACTGGAACCACCCAGCACGGCCTGTCCTCGTGCGCGTCCTACCGAATCCAGCTCATCTATGAAGATTATTGCCGGCGCGTGCTCTCGTGCCTGCTTGAACAGGTCGCGAACTCGCGCAGCGCCAACACCAACAATCATTTCTACAAATTCCGAACCGGCCATCGAGAAGAACGGCACTCCCGCCTCGCCCGCAACAGCTCGCGCAAGGAGCGTCTTCCCGGTTCCCGGGGCTCCAACGAGCAGCACTCCCTTGGGCGCGGTTCCGCCGAGCCGGGTGTACTTGGCGGGGTTCTTGAGAAAGTCCACAATCTCAACGAGCTCTGCCTCGGCTTCATCTATGCCCGCCACGTCTTCGAAGGTGACGCGCTCCGAGGAATCCTTGTCGAACCTGCGAGCTCCGCTCTTTCCCAGCCCCGTGAGGGCACCACCCATTCCTCCCACTCCACCGGCCATCTGCCGTGCCGCACGACGGAACAGCCATACGTACAGGCCGATTATGAGAATGGCCGGGCCAAAACCGAACAGCAGCGAGGTCCAGGGGCTCGATTCCGCCTGGATGGGTTCTGCGCTGATCTCAACGCCGTTTGCAATGAGCAGCGCTTCCAGCCCCGGATCCACGAACGCCGGCAGCGTTGTGCTGAAGGTACTTCCGGTACGTGATTCCTGACCGCCCTCGGCACCCGAATCAGCAGGTGCCGGATACGTGATGGCGGTCTTGAGACGACCCGTTATGCGTTCGCCCTTGCTGTAAACGGACTCCACATTGGATCGCACCACCTCTTCCTTGAAGAGCGTGTACGGGATGGTGACGGAATCCGACGCGCCGGGGAAGAACAGCCGCACGATGGCATAGTTCACCAACATGATGAGCAGGAACGCAAGCCACATCCGCCTCGGCGGAATACCACCGGCAGCTCGCGCCTCCCCGCTCGAACCCGCCTTCCCGCCCCCGGATTGCGTACCGGACTTGTCGTTCGGCGCCCGGGGGCTGGTTGCCCCATCCGGTTCTCCTTGCGTCCCCATCAAGCTCCTCCGTCACCTCGATGCGCGGCGAACTTCCCTTCCGCAGTGTTTGGCAGCCCCGTCCCTTAAGCCTGAGGCTCGCGCCTGTAGCCACGTTGCGCAAGTGAATGCGTGCGGCGATAGAGCGAAGCAGATGCCCCGATCAGGGCACGAGCAGCACCTTTCCTGTAGTCTCACGCCCTTCGAGGGCACGATGAGCGTCTGCTGCATCCGCCAGCGCAAATCGCTCCCCGATCCTCACAGTCACCTTGCCGTTCCCGATCCAGCTGAAAAGCTCGCCAGCCCGCCAATCCAGCTCCTCCCTGGTTGCGGTGTAGTAGCCGAGCGAGGGCCTTGTGAGAAACAACGATCCCTTTCGATTGAGAAGCTGTGGAGCAAACGGATCCACAGCTCCGCTGGACTGCCCGAACAGCACCATGGTCCCGCGTGGGGCGAGCACATCCAGCCCCTTGAGAAATGTGCTTCGTCCCACCGAATCAAACACAACGTGCACCCCTGAGTCGTTTGTAAGACGCAA
>Ga0079224_100015521_pt1 | contig 10667 bp, 11 predicted proteins | sample Stecom2015_FD_80414 | JGI IMG/M metagenome (GOLD analysis project Ga0079224, IMG submission 80414) | Agricultural soil microbial communities from Utah to study Nitrogen management - Steer compost 2015 | ecosystem: Environmental > Terrestrial > Soil > Agricultural land | place: USA: Utah...
GGAACACGATTTCCATGCCGGGCTCGAAGTCCTTCTCGCAATCCCCGATCGCCCGCCCGGCGACGTAGCGGCAGGCGCAGGCGGTGCGAGCCCCGAAAGCCGCGCCGAGCGTAGTGTAGCCGTCGATCGGCTCGCGGTACGACCACGCCAGTCCGGCGCCCAACACCGCGAGCGCGAGCATGACTCGCGGCCAGATTCGCTGCCTGCCTGGTGTCGTTCGCTTTGCAGTTGCCATAGCCCGGTGCCTGGGGAAGAACGGTGCGCCGATGCCGCGCTGCCCCCTTCCTAACCTTGCCGCCGCCATGCTGCCAGGCCTTCTCCTGGCAGCGTGTGGCGGCGAGTCCGCGCCGCCACCCGAACCGCCGCTTCCGCGTGAGGCGCTCGCAGCGGTGGCGGAAGAGCCGGGTGCCGACCGCGAGAGGCTGGCGCGGGCTGTGGACGACCTGTTCGCTCGAGAGGACCTCGGCGAAACCCGCGCCGTCATCGTCATGCACGCGGGCGAAACGGCCGCCGAACGCTACAGCGATGGCTACGCGGCCACGACTCGTTTCCTCGGCTGGTCGATGTCGAAGACCGTAACCGGGGTGCTGATGGGGATGATCGTTGCCGACGGTCGCCTCCGGCTCGACGATTCGCCTCCGATCCCGCGCTGGCAGCGCGCTGGCGATCCGCGCGGGGAGATCACGCTGCGCCAGTTGCTTCAGATGCGCTCGGGCCTGCGCCACGAGGAGAAGGCCGAACCGGTCTACACCTCGCCGGAGGTGCGGATGATGTTCCTCGAGGGGCGCGACGACATGTCGCGGTGGGCCGAGGCCCAGCCCCTCGAGAACGAGCCCGGCCAGGCGTTCGATTATTCGACTCCGACCGCCATGATACTTGCCGACGTCGCCGCGCGAATCCTCGCGCCGGACGGCACTCCGGCGGAGCGCCAGGAGGCGGTCGCCGAATATCTGCGGGCACGGCTCGCGGTCCCGCTCGGAATGGATTCGCTGGTGGCCGAATACGACCGGGCGGGCACGATGATGGGTGGGAGCATGATCTGGGCAACGGCGCCCGACTGGGCCCGATTCGGCGAGTTCCTGCGCCACAAGGGCTCCGTGCGCGGTGCCCAGATCGTGCCGCGAAGATGGATCGAATTCATGATCAGCCCGAGTCCGCGCGCACCAGACTACGGCGCCATGGTCTGGCTCAACCGGAATTCCGGCGGCGAGCGGAAAATGCTGTTTCCCGACAGCGGCCCCGCAGACCTGTTCGCGGCGGTCGGCCACCTCGGTCAATACGTGGTCGTTTCGCCGAGCCGCAAGCTGACCATCGTTCGCCTCGGCAAGACCGATCAGGAGGATCGGCCAGCACTGGTCGAAGCGCTTGCCGGGATCGTCGCGCTCTATTCCGAGACGTAGAACGTCCCTTCCACGACCGTAACACAGCGGCCGCCGAGCCAAGCCTGTCCTTCTTCGAGCCGGCAGGCGAGATCGCCGCCGCGCGCGGAAGCCTGGTGTGCGGTGAAATTGTCGCGTCCGAGCCGGGCGACCCAGAACGGGGTCAGCACGGCGTGCGCCGATCCGGTCACGCTGTCCTCGTCGACCCCGGCGCCCGGGACGAACACCCGGCTGACCACATCGGTCGCATCGCCGGGCGCGGTGCAGATGAATTGGTGGTCGCCGAGCCGGCCGAGGCCGCGCAAGTCGGGCGCGAGCGCGCGGACCTGTTCCTCGCTATCGAACAGGAACACGTTGTACCGGTCCGGATTGCGCCAGATTTCGCGCGGTTCAGCGCCGAGCAGCGCGGTTGCCTCGTGCCACTCGCCGGACTGTGTCGGAATGGCGGGCAGCGCCAGTTCGAGCGCGCCGTCTCCCGTGCGGCGAACTTCGAGGTTGCCCGCTTGCCGCGTGCGAAAAGCGACGCGCTCGCCGCCGTCACGGCCGAGCAGGACATGGCCGCTTGCGAGAGTCGCGTGCCCGCACAGGCGGATCTCGCAGACGGGCGTGAACCAGCGCAGTTCCCAATCCGCGGCCCCGGTTTCGTCGCGGACGACGAAAGCCGTCTCGGCGAAGTTATTCTCCTCGCCGATCTTTTGCAGGATGTCATCGGGCGGCCATTCGTCGAGTATCATGACCGCCGCTTGGTTACCGATGAAAGGTCGCTCGGCGAAGGCATCGACATGCCAGTACGGCACCGCCAGAGTCGCCTCGGGTGGGTTCACGGTTTCTTCTCCAGTCTGGCGAATTCGTCGGATTCGACGAGCTCGTTTCCGGGTTCGTCCACGTGGCCTTCCGGATCGACGTGTATCAGGAGCTCGATATCGGGAAAGGCCGCGCACAGGTCGCTTTCCACGCGCTCGATGATTCGGTGCGCCTCGGCCACGGTCATCGCCGGCGGCAAGTCGACGTGAAACTGCACGAAATCCTGACTGCCGCTCGTCCGGGTGCGCAAGTCGTGCAGGTTCGAAAGCTCGGGATGTCGCGCTGCGCGTTCGATGAAGCGCAGCCGCTTTTCCTCCGGCCATTCGCGGTCCATAAGATTGCCCACCGCCTCGCGCGAAGCGCGCCACGCGCCCCACAGCAGCCATGCGGCAATCGCGAGGCCGAATAGCGGATCGGCCGAGGCGAAGCCGAGATACTGATCGAGCACCAGAGCCGCGATCACGGCCAAGTTGAGCAAGAGGTCCGACTTGTAGTGCAGATTATCAGTGCGGATCGCCAGCGACCCGGTCTGCCGGATGACGTGGCGTTGCCAGACCAGCAAGAGGAGCGTGGCGGCGATCGCAATGAGCGACACGGCGATGCCGTCGGCAGCAGCTTCCGCACGCCCGCCCTCGAGCAGTCGAATACCGGCCCGAAAAGCGATCGCGCTGCCTGAGAGAGCGATCAGGATGACCTGAACCATCGCGGCCAGGGCTTCGGCCTTGCCGTGACCATACCGATGATCCTCGTCCGCCGGGTAGGCGGCAATCCATACCCCGAGCAGAGTCGCCAGACTCGCTATGAGGTCGAGCGCAGTGTCGGCGAGGCTGCCGAGCATCGCGGTCGAGCCGGTGCGCCAGACGGCCCAGGCTTTCAAAACCCCGAGGAACAACGCCATTGCGATCGACGCGTAGGCAGCGCTGCGGGTTAGATAGTGGTGCCTATCCACGGCACCTTCTCCGTTGGCCCCGACACGCATGGATGTCGGGAATGCTCACGGGTAAAGCAGCGTACTGGTCCACCCCCCGGCGGAACGGGCGAACAACCGGCGCTCGTGCAGCCGATAATCGCGGTTGAGCCAGAACTCCATCCACCGGGGCACAAGGCGGAAACCGGTCCAGTGCGGCGGTCGGGGCACCGCGCCGTCAGGATGGCGCTCACGCAACTCCTCGACGCGGGCGAGGTAGGTTGCCCGGTCGTCGAGCGGGCGCGACTGATCCGAAGCGGCCGACCCGAGCCGCGAATCGGGGTGGCGCGACGCGAAATAGGCGTCGGCCATCCCGGGGCTCACTTCCTCGAGCGGGCCTTCGATCCGAATCTGCCGGCCGAGCGACTTCCAGTGGAACAGCAGCGCCGCGCGCGGATTGGCGCGGATTTCCTGGCCCTTGCGGCTTTCGGCATTGGTATAAAATACGAAGCCCTCTGCTCCGCGCCCCTTCAGCAGCACCATGCGCACCGAAGGCGCGCCATCGGAAGTGGCGGTCGCGAGCGCCATTGCGTTGGCGTCGTTGGGCTCGCTCGCCGCCGCCTCGGCAAACCACGCATCGAACAGTCCAAAAGGATCGTCGTGCGGAATGGCTTCCTGTTCAGGATTCACCGAATTTCGCCGAACCAAAGTTTACGCGCGGATTATGCCGGTTACGGCCTCGTGGAAGAGAACTCCGGATGCCGGCCGAAATACGTCCGTCGGCAAATTCGTGGATCTCGGGCGGGGCGAGTTTCATGCGGGATGCTCTATCGGCTCGATCCCGTGTAGGAAAGCGCCGCGCTTGCGCGACATGAGCGTTATTCCCCCGGGCCTACGCTCGGCAACGGCCTGGATCCTGCGCGGCGAGCGGCTTTTGAGCACAGCGGCGTCGGTCACGATGCTCGGGCCTTGCTCTCCTCGTCCCTCATAGCCGTGTGCCAAGATCCGCTTCGTCCAGGCCGTTGCCGGGAGCGGGTGTATCCCCTAACTAACACGCCATGGCCGATCCTTATGCTACCTTAGGCGTGCAACGCGGCGCGAGCGAGAAGGACATCAAGTCCGCCTATCGGACTCTCGCCAAGGAACTGCATCCCGACCGCAATAAGGACAACCCCGAGGCGGCGGCTCGCTTCTCCGAAGTGACCAAAGCCTACGACCTGCTGTCGGACAAGGACAAGCGGGCGCGTTTCGACCGCGGCGAGATCGATTCCGATGGCAACCCGGCGATGCCCTTCGGCGGGGCAGGAGGATTCGGGGGATTCCGTCCGGGCACGGACGGCGGCCGAAGTGGCGGATTTTCCGCCAGCGACTTCGACGGGTTCGGCGCGGGTGAGGAAACCGACCTGAGCGATCTGTTCGAAGGCCTGTTCGGCCGCGGGCCGCGCGGTGCTGGCCAGGGCGGCTTCGGCAGCCGGCGCCGGGCTCCACCGCCGCAGCGTGGAGCCAACGTGAGCTACCGGCTCAAAGTGCCTTTCGTCGACGCTGCGACGTTAAGACCGCAGCGTATCGCGCTGGCCGAGGGCGTGACGATCGACCTGAAGCTGCCGGCGGGGGTCGAGGACGGCACCCAGATGCGGCTCAAGGGCAAGGGCCAGCCCGGCCCGGGCGGTACCGGTGACGCGCTGGTCACGGTGCAGATCGAGCCACACCCATTCCTCACCCGGCAGGGCGACGACGTACGGCTGGATTTGCCGGTCACCCTCGACGAGGCCGTTCGCGGTGCCAAGGTCAAGGTGCCGACTGTCGATGGTCCGGTCATGTTGACGGTCGCAGCAGGATCGGAATCGGGAAAGGTTCTGCGTCTCAAGGGCAAAGGCTTCTCGAAAAAGAGCGGCGGGCGGGGCGACCAGCTCGTGACGCTGGAAATCGAACTGCCTCGCGATTTAAGCGAACTTGCCCGCCGCCTCGAAGGTTGGAGCGACGATACGAACCCGCGGAACCGGCTCGGCGTCTAAGCGGTTGGCATGTAACTAAATGCAACTAGGAAAGGGCGCGATGGCTCCTGGATTGACGGACCATGAGCGCTCGGGACCGCCAGTCGCCGACTTGTCGCCCGAGGCGCGGCGAAAGGAAGCGCTCAAGCATAGAGCGGGTCTGCCGGCTCACATCGCCCGGGCAATGGGCCCCCATGTCCGCGCCCGCGAAGTCGCGACGCGCGTTATCGTGGGCACTTACAACGACGGCTTCATTCACGCCGGGAATCTCGCCTACATGTCGATGCTGGCGATCTTCCCGTTCTTCATCACCGCTGCCGCCTTGTTCAGCCTGGTGGGTGAGGAGAGCGAGCGCGCGGCGACGATCAACGCGATCCTGTACGCCCTGCCGCCATCGGTAGGCAACGTGATCGAACCGGTCGCGCGCAGCGTAGTGGCCGAACGTAGCGGTTGGTTGCTTTGGGTCGGAGGCCTTTTCGGACTCTGGACGGTAGGCAGCCTCGTCGAAACCATTCGTGACATTTTGCGGCGGGCTTACGGGACGCGTGCCACCAAGGCTTTCTGGAAGTACCGGCTGCTTTCGGCGGGGATCATCGTCGCCGCCGTACTCCTGCTTATGCTGAGCCTGATCGCCCAGTTTCTTATCGGCGCAGCTCAGGAAGTGATCGAGGCCTGGCTGCCGGAGCTCAACGAGCTGATCGGAAAGCTGGCATTATCACGCCTTGTTCCTGCGCTCGGCCTGTTCGGGTCGCTCTATCTGCTGTTCTACACGCTCACTCCTGCCGCTTACCGCAAGTGGCGCTATCCCAGGTGGCCCGGTGCGCTGCTCGTAACGGTGTGGTGGGTAGCGGTGACGATCGCCTTGCCTCCACTGCTTCGGTCGGTTTTTTCTTACGACCTGACTTACGGCTCATTGGCCGGTTTCATGATCGCGCTTTTCTTTTTCTGGCTCGTGGGCCTAGGGATGGTCATGGGTGCCGAGCTCAACGCAGCGCTGGCCGAGACTCCTGAGGAAGAGGACGACCGCATCGGCCAGGCGGACGACCGAATTCGCGGCGCGGCGCCGAAGGAAGAGAAGGGGAATGCATGAGCGCTGGGCTGATGGCGGGGAAGCGCGGACTGATAATGGGCCTGGCGAACGAGAAGTCGCTCGCTTGGGGCATTGCACAAAAGTTGCGCGAGCATGGCGCCGAATTGGCGTTTTCGTACCAGGGCGAAGCGCTCGAAAGGCGGGTACGGCCGCTGGCCGAGCAGCTCGGCTCCGACTTCTGCTTCGATTGCGACGTATCGCGGATGGAAGCGCTCGATCGGGCTTTCGCAACCCTGCGGGAACGCTGGGAGACGATGGATTTCCTCGTTCACGCGATCGGCTTTTCGGATAAGAACGAGCTGCGCGGGCAATACGTCGAGACGAGTCTCGACAACTTCCTGATGACGATGAACATCTCGGCCTACTCGCTCGTGGCGGCGACCAACCGCGCGCGGCCGATGATGCCGAAGGGCGGCTCAATCCTTACCCTGACGTACTACGGCGCCGAGAAGGTCGTGCCGCATTACAACGTGATGGGCGTGGCCAAAGCAGCGCTCGAATCGAGCGTCAAATATCTCGCCAACGATCTCGGGCCCGAGAACATCCGGGTGAACGCGCTCAGTGCGGGGCCAATCAAGACGCTTGCCGCCAGCGGCATCGGCGACTTCCGCTACATCCTCAAATGGAACGAGCTCAACGCGCCGCTGCGTCGCAACGTCACCATCGACGATGTCGGCGGCGCCGGCCTTTATTTGCTCAGCGACCTCGCCAGCGGCGTGACCGGCGAAGTTCATCACGTCGATGCGGGCTACCACCTCGTGGGCATGAAGCAGGAAGACGCGCCCGACATCGCATTGGCGTAGCGGGAGTGTCGCATCGGCTTAGGGAATGAGGCCCAACGGGCTCTTTCGCAGCCATTATGTTGCCGCTATGTTCCAACCGATCTGGAAGGAGCAAGCTCATGTTGACAGGTAGATGCAGGTGCGGCGCGGTGCGTTATCAGGCCGAAGTCGAGGATGCCACGCGGCACGGCCTGTGCCATTGCGAAGATTGTCGCCGCTCCTCGGGCGCACCGGCGACGGCCTGGCTGGCGGTGCCGAAAGAGAGTTTTACGGTGACGCAGGGTGAAGCGACCCGCTGGGACGGTGACGGCGGGGCCGAGCGCTACTTCTGCGGCACTTGCGGCACCGGCCTCTACTATTTCAACGATCTGGTGCTTCCAGGAATTGCCGACGTCCAGTCTGCGACGCTCGACGACGCATCGTCCTATACGCCTGCCGCGCAGATCCAGTGCGCCGAGCGGCTCGGCTATATGGCGAATCTCGGAGAGACGCCCGAGTTCGAGCGCTGGCCCGCAGCTAGCTAGCCTTTCGCAACGCCTCGGGCTCGGCGGAAGCGGGCTGGTCCGGCCAGATGCCCCGCGTGTCGTAAACCGCCTTCTCAGCGCGCTCGGCGAGAGGGACCGAGCGGAACAGGTCATGGTCGACGAGCACGATCAGGACATCGCAGCTTTCGAGCGCGCTATCGAGGTCGATCAGCTCCGCGCCGGTATCGGTGAACTCGATCGGGAGCTCGGCGGCGTAAGGCTCGACGATGCGGATGCGGCGACCGAAGCGTCGGGCAAGCGTCGCCGCGACCAGCCGCGCCGGGCTTTCGCGGAAGTCGTCGATGTTGGCCTTGAAAGCGAGGCCGAGGCACGCGACCCGGGCCTGCGGATGGGCTTCGACCAGCGCGGACGCTTGGGCGATAGCGTGGTGGATCTTGGCGTCGTTCACTCCGCGCGCGGTGCGGATCAGCGGCGTCTGCTCGGGCGCGCCATGGACGATGAACCACGGGTCGACGGCGATGCAGTGTCCGCCCACGCCGGGGCCAGGGCTGAGGATACTCACGCGTGGATGCCGGTTCGCGAGGCGGATCACCTCCCAAACGTCCAAATCCATCGCGTCGGCCACGATCGACAGCTCGTTCGCGAACGCGATGTTGACGTCGCGGTAGGCGTTCTCGACCAGCTTGGTCATCTCGGCACTGCGCGCGTCGGTCGTGACGCAAGCACCGCGCACGAAGCGCTTGTAGAAAGCGAGCGCCTTGCGCGCACAGCGCGGCGTGATCCCACCGATCGAACGGTCGTTGTCGGTCAGTTCCTGGAGGATGCGTCCGGGCAGGACGCGCTCCGGGCAATAGGCGATCGACACGTCGGGAATACCATCCGCCAGGCCGGGCAGCTTCAAGTCGGGACGTTCGCGCGCGATCAGATCGCGCATGGCCTCTGTGGTCCCGACGGGTGACGTGGATTCGAGGATGATCGCGTCACCGGGCTTCAGCACTTTGGCTACGCTAGCGGCGGCAGCAAGCACATAGGAGGTGTCCGGCGTGTGCTGGCCATCCCTGGCGAACGGGGTCGGCACGGCGATCACGAACACGTCGGCGGGCGCCACTTCGGTCGAAGCCGAAAGCAGGCCGCGCTGGACGACGCCATGAACCAGCCCGTCGAGATCGACTTCCTCGATGTGAATCTCGCCGCGATTGATCGTGTCGACCACGCTCTGCGAGACGTCGACGCCCCGAACCGTCATTCCTCCGCGTGCGATGATCGCTGCGGTAGGCAGGCCGATATAGCCCAGCCCGATGACGCTGACGGTCGGTAGAGTATCGCCCCGCACAGTGGCCCCTTTCGCTCGATTGTCACCGGGCGGCTTCGCGCAAAAGAGTGAAGGAAGCGGTAACGTTAAGCGGCGGCGAGCAACTCGACGATGCGAACGGCGCTTTGGCCGTCACCGAATGGGTTGTGGGCACGGGCCATGGCCGAGAACGCCGCGTCGTCGTCAAGCAGGCGTTCCGCCTCGGCAACGATTCGATCGGCGTCGGTCCCGACGAGCCGGGCCGTTCCGGCCGCGATCCCTTCGGGCCGCTCTGTGGTCTCGCGCATCACGAGCACCGGCTTGCCGAGCGCGGGCGCCTCTTCCTGCACGCCACCGCTGTCGCTGAGCATGAGTGTCGCCATGCCGAGCAACCGGGCGAAATGCGGGTAGTCGAGCGGCTCGATGAGAGCCACATTGTCAAGCCCAGCGAGCTCGGCGTTCATGACCTTCCGCACGTTAGGGTTGAGGTGGACGGGAAAGATCACGGCGACGTCCGGTCGCCCAGCCAGGCGCCGAATGGCCTGTGCGATCGACTGCATGCCGTCGCCGAAACTCTCGCGACGATGACTCGTAACACCAATGATGCGCTTGCCCGCAAAACGTTCTTCCAACTCGACGAGGCCACCGGCGAGCAACGGTTTCTCGCGTAAGCGGGCAGTGATCCAGTGCAGCGCGTCGATGACGGTGTTGCCGGTGACGTGAACGGTCGATGGATCGACATTCTCGCGCAAGAGAGCGTCGGCCGCCGTCTCGGTGGGGGCAAAATGCAACGCCGCGATCGTGCCGATGACCTTGCGATTCACTTCCTCGGGCCAGGGATGGTGGATGTCGCCGCTGCGAAGGCCTGCCTCCACGTGCGCCACTGGAATCTTACGGAAATAGGCGGCCAGGGCGCCCGTCATCGCGGTGGCGGTGTCGCCCTGAACGACAACCCAGTCCGGATTCTCCGTATCCATGACTTTCCCCAGCCCGATGAGCAGGGCGGCAGTCAAGGCGTCGAGCGGTTGGTCCGGGCGCATCAGGTCGAGATCGTGATCGGGAACGATTCCGGCGATGTCGAGCACCTGGTCGAGCATGCCGCGATGCTGCGCGCTGACGCAGACGCGGCTGTCGAAACGTCCATCCGCCTCGAGGGCATGGACGAGCGGGAACAACTTGATCGCTTCCGGTCGAGTGCCGAAAATCGTGAGAATACGCCGAGACATGCCCCGCCCTTAGCGCAATCCAGTTAAGCGCGCGCTTACGGACCAGCCTCAATCGGCGATTTCCGCGGGGTTCACCACGACCGGGCTACCCGACGCAGCCGCTGGCGGCGCGACCTCGCCCGCATCCTCGCGCTGGACGCGCTCCATGTATTCCCGCTCGAGCTCTTCGACCCGCGCCTGGGTCGCCGCCGCCTCGGCGTCGATGGTGGCGAGCCGTTCCGCCCGTGCCTCCGCAATCAGCTCGGCCGCGCGAACACTTGGGCCGCCACGCCGCTCGGCGTAGGCCGCCTCGATGATCCTCGTCAGGCAGCCGAGCTCCCCGCCGGCACCGACCGGCGAACATGACAACGGCCCGAAGTCGCCAATCGCTTCAAAACTCCGCACCCGATTGGCCCACGCTTCGTTGGCAGGATTGTCGCTCTGCCGCAGGGCCTCGGGTATGCGGTAGCGCTCTCCCTCATCCATCCGGACGCAGATCACGAGTTCATCCGCGCTCGACTGCTCGCATTCATCCTCGCCGTAGACGATCACGGTATTGACGCGGTCGCCAGCGTCGTCCTGCGCGGCGGCGGAGACAGGCCAAAGCGCCAGCGAGGCGGTGAGCGCAACGATCGAATGCAGGCGTTTCATGTCTGGTCCTAGAATGACAATGTTCCAACTTGCACAACATGCGGCCGGATGGCGTGAACAGCTAATGAAGCGCCGAGCC
>Ga0079224_100015522_pt1 | contig 10666 bp, 13 predicted proteins | sample Stecom2015_FD_80414 | JGI IMG/M metagenome (GOLD analysis project Ga0079224, IMG submission 80414) | Agricultural soil microbial communities from Utah to study Nitrogen management - Steer compost 2015 | ecosystem: Environmental > Terrestrial > Soil > Agricultural land | place: USA: Utah...
ACGCGGCGCACGTCTTGCTCGCCACCGGCCGGGGCCCGCTGGTTGTAGTAGCTGCCCACGATAAACCCCGCCTCAACGCCGGTCGGCAGGAACACGCACAGCGCGCGCTCGCCCACATCCGGCCATGCCTGGTCCTTGTTTTTCAGGGTGTTGCGCACCAGCACCGGCAGGTCGTAGCTCTCCAGGTTGTCCCGATCCGGGAAGCGCACCCGGGCGGTGCCAGCCACCGGATCCACTTGGGTGATCTCGCCGATGCGGATCAGGTTCGCCACCAGCGACTCCAGCGCCGCGAGGCGCTGTTCAAAGTCAAACATTTGCACCACCACCCTTCACAGCAGAAACGTCCATCGACACGGTGTAACCGCTGGCGACCTCGTGCGTCACCTTGTCGATCATGTACTTGCCCGACAGCCCGCCGAAGCCCTCCAGCTGCACGCACGCGCCGGACCAGAGCCGGGTGTCTCCCACCAGCACCAGGGAACCGGTGGAGGCCCTGCGGTTGGCCTCATACAGCCCGGCCTTTGCCCGGCGCTCAGCTTCGGCCAGGCTGCTGGCCCGCTGCACGATCTTTTTCGTCCGCCCTTCCCGCACATCCGGGTCGGTGTAGGTGTAGGCCACCACCTGTCCGGTTTTCGGGTCGTTGTACTCGACCTTGCAGCTCTGGTACAGGTCATGGCTCTGCGCGCTCATCCGCCAGCTTTTCACCCCGGATTTGCCCAGGGTGATCGTGACGATCGGATCCTGCTCGCTCATCTTGAGCGGGTCATAGACTACCAGCTGCCGGTCGGTGACCTTGAGCGCGTAATGCTCCGCCTTGCACATGCGCTTGAGGAACGCCAGGTCGCTCTCCTCGCGCTGATCGCAGCGGTCGTACTGCGGGTCGTCCACCAGGTACGTCAGGGACAGCTGGCCGTTTTCAGCTACGTCGCCAGCGATCTCCGACAGGCGCACGTTTTCCCAGGCCCTGCTTTTCACCAGGCGCCGGATGCTGCCGCCAAGCGGGATCGATACCCCCTTGATCGTCACGGTGTTGGGCGGGCCCTGCAGGTCGATCTCGTCGATCTGGAACGTGCCACATGGCAGATCAGGCCCGGCGCCGCGCCCCGACTGTTTGATCGTGGCCGTCAGACGATCGCCCAGGACGGGCAGCCAGGGCCCCGACCACTTCCCGTGGTCGTTTTTCAGGGTGATCGAAATGTCGTCCGCCTTGCCCGGCTCATTGTCGGTGTAGGTGAACCCCAGCAGGTCAGGCGCAATGTCATGGGTGATCATCGCGCCGTTGTACTGCAGCTCGACCCATGTGCGCAGCATCATGCCCGGCGCCTCCACGGCGGCAGGTTGGTGCTGGCCACCTGCTCCGGCGTAGCGTCCGGGATGACCACCAGCACGCCGGCCGAGAAGATGGCCACATTCCGCAGCTCCCAGTTCGCGTCGATCAGATCGTCCACCAGCAGCTCGGTGCCGTAGGCCAGCAGGCTGATCACATCCCAGGTATCGCCCTGCTTGGTGGTGTAGGTCTTAGGCATAGCTCAACCGCCTTTCCCGATTCTCGTAGTCGCGCAGCTTGGCCATCAGCTCATCGGCCCCGGCAGCCACTCCGCGGCGCGCCTGATCATACACATCCGCCCCGCCGCCCTGCACGATGATCTGCGGGCTGAATTCGATGTGCAAGCCACCGCCGCCGGCATCCCCGGCCGCTCCCGCACCGGCCAGCCCGGTACTGCTGGCCGCCTGGCCAATCGTGGCGAGCGGCGCAGTCACCTCGGCCGGGTCGGCCTGGCCCATGCCTTCGCCCAGGGTGGTCATGATCGCCTGGCCGCTGGCCGTCAGCTCCGACAGCGGGCCGACCTTGGCGTCGGAGAAGGGCAGGAAGTCGCGGACCTTCCCGAGCGCACCCTTGATCGCATCGACCGGGGCCGACACGGCCGACTTGATGCCATCGGCCAGCGTGCTCAGCAGCTTGGCGCCCGACTCGAACAGACTGAAATTGCTCAGCCAGTTGGTCAGCATGTCGAATCCGCCCATGATCCAGCCCAGCGGGTGGAACATCAGAAACACGGTCTTGATGATCTCGAAGCCGCGCTGGAAGAACCCGACCACCCCGTCGATCGCCGCCGCCGCCCAAGCCTTCATCGTGTCCCAGGCCTTCCCCAGCCACGCGACTACGGTGTCCCAGTTCTTATACAGGGCGACGCCAGCGGCGATCAGGGCCGCGATCCCCGCCACCACCCAGGTGATGGGATTGGCCAGCAGCGCCGAGTTGAACAGCCACTGCGCGGCGGTCATCGCCTTGCTGATCACGATCGCGCTCTTGCTGGTGGCGGTACTGGCCGCCATGGCACCGGTGTAGAGCAGCCAAGCGGTGCGGCCGATGGCCATGGCCGCCTGCACGCTCAGCAGCGCTCCGCGCACGAACGTGAACGCATAGCCCCCGGCGATCGCCGCCACTTTGATCGCCATGAACGCAGCAGCAGCGCCGACGATGGCCGTCGTGATGCCCTTGTGCTCTTGCGCGAACTCGGCCAGCTTGAGGGCCAGCGGCGCCACAGTCGCCAGCAGGCTGTTGATCGGCGGCAGCAGCACGCCGCCGAGGGTCGTGGCGAGCGCCTTGGCGCCCTCCATCGCTTTCTTGGCCTGCTGCTGGGTGGTGCCCTGCATCGCCGCAAACTCGGATTCGAGACTCGCAGCGTAGTCGGCCCGATCACCGACCAGCTTGAAGGCGCCCGACAGGGTGTCCAGGTTCGCCACCAGCGGCGCGATGCCGCCGATCGACTCGCTGCCGAACAGCTGGGTCATCACCGCCGTTTGCTCGTGCGCATCCAGCTCGCGGATGCTGCGCAGCACGGACATGATCGCCAGCTCCGGCGCCTCCTGCATGTCCTTGGCCAGCTGCTCCGGGTTATCGAAGCCCAGCATGGCGAGCGCCGCCTTTTGCGTGTTCGTCGCGCTGCCGCCCTTGGTCAGGGCCATGATAAAGTTTTTCGATGCCGTGGCCGCCACTTCCGAGGCCGCACCACCGGAGAGCATGGCCGCAGCCAGGGCGGCGCCCTGGGAATCGGACAGGCCGGCGCTCTTGAACACCGCACCCTGCCGCTGCAGCACGTCGCCAATGTCCAGCGCCGTGGCGTTCATGTTGTTCGCCAGATGATTGGCTGCGGCCGCCAGCTCGGTAGCCTGATCCATCGTCAGACCCATGGAGCTGCGCCAGGCCTTGAGCATTTCGCCCGCCTGGTCGCCGGTGGTGTCGAAGGCGACGCCCATCTTGGCGGAAACCTCGGCGAACTTCGCCCACTCCTCCCGGGCAAAGCCGGCCTGCGCAGCGGCCGTGTAGGCCCCGATGATGCCCTCGCGCGCCACACCGGTGGACACGGCCAGCGCCGTCGCTTCCTTGCCGATGGCGGCCAGCTCCTCGGGCGTGGCGTTGGCTACCTTGTTGAGCTCGGCCAGCGACTGCTCCCAGTCGGCGGCCAGCTTGATCGGCGTGCCGAGTGAAGCAGCCAGGCCCACGGCATCCAGCATCTGGCCGCGGTAGTTGTCTCGCGCGGCCTTGTTCGCCTGCTGGGCGGCGGTGATTTTCTGCAGGCGCTCCTGCGCGGCCCCGGCCTTTTTGGCCGCGGCGGCCAGCTGCTCTTGGCGGCGCACCAGATCGGCGGTGCTGCTGTCGGCCAGATCCAGCTTCGCGGACAGCTGGGTCAGCTCGTCACGCTCGCGCTCGAGGCTCCTTTCCGCCTGGTCTGCGGCCTTGCTGGCCTTGTTGAACTCGGCGGCCATTTTCTTGGTCGGCACGCCGACGGCCGCGATCTCGGCGGCCAGCTGCTCGGCGTTGGCCTTGGCCGACGCATAAGCGGCGGAGCTGCGTTCAACGGCGCCGCGCAGTTCGACGATCCGGTCGACCGCCGCCCGCTGGCCGCTGAGCGCAGCCATCTGCTGGTTGATCGTGTCCAGCGCGCCGGCGGCGGATCCCATGACCTTGGCGAAATTGCCGGCCATCTGCGCCGCCAGCTGGAAGTTCACCTCATACGTTTTGGCCACGGATCACCGCCCCTTTGCTTCATTTCGGCCGCTTCTTTTCGAGCGCCTGAATGTCCTCCAGCCACTCGTTCAGCTCGGCCAGCGGCATACCGAGCCAGTAGGTCACCGGCGTATATGTCCGCGACCTGGACAGCGCCAGGGCGGCGGTTCGCACCGCGCGCACTGGGTTCGCCGTTCGCAGGCCTATGCGTTCAAAAAATTGCTCACCGCCTGGGTGATCTTGTTGAACTCGCGCGCCGGCAGCGCATGGAAGAACTCGACCGGCAGCTTCGCGGCGGTCGCGGCCACCTCGGCGCAGAAGTCCATATCCGTGCTGGGCAGCGGCGAGAAGTGGCCGGCAGCGGCCCAGCGGCGCTTGACATTACTCAGGTCCTGGCCGGTCAGGCCGTCCAGATCCAGCTCGATCTCGGGGTATTCCTGGCCCTCGAAGTGAATCGGGGCGCTGAATTTGTGCTTCGTCATGACGGGTACTCTCCTGTTTGGGTTAGTGGGGTGGCCCGGGCATTTACATGCCCAGGTCCTTGCGCACGGGCGCCAGGTGGTCGACGCCGTTCACCTTGAACACGAAATTGTATTTGTCGATTTCGAGGCGTTCCACCCCGCCGACAAACACCTTCATGTAGGTGACCTCGAACTCGTTGGACGAGTCCATGGCGGCGGCCGCTTCCAGGCTGCCCAGGCCGATGCGCTTCGGGGTGCACTTGGTCACCACACGGACGGGCATCGTCTTGAGCACGCCATTACCGGCGTCGTTCACCTGGATCGAGCCGCGGAACTCCAGGTGATGGGACTGCGGCGCGGCCAGACTGGTGCCATCCCCGGTCAGGGTGCGCCAGTTCAGCGTCAGGCCCATGCTGCTAAAGTGGCCCAGGGTCGGGCTGTCGATCTCGCCGGCGATGCCTGCACCGGTCACGGTGTCGGTCATCGACTCGATATCCGGCAGCTCCACGGTGGCCACGCCCAGCGGCGTGACCCCGTCCTTGTAGACCTTGTAATTGATCAGCCTTTCGGGAATCTGGTTGCTCATTCGCTCACGCTCCTATTAGCCGAAAAGGCCCTCGAGATAGGCGGGATCATACTCCAGAATGAAGTCGATCTCGCGGTTGGGACTCGGCGGGGTGATATACACATGGAATCGGGCAATCCCGTCCATCAGGTCGGTGATCGGGTTCTCCGACTCCAGGAACTCCACCCGGCCGCCCAGGATGAACTGACGCGCGGCCAGACCGTTCAGCCAGATGTTGGCCGAGTCGATCACCGTGTCGATCTGCCGTCGGTTCAGCGGGTCGTCCACCTTCTGCCAGAAGGTCAGGATCAGGCTATTGCCGATCCAGATGAACATGCGGCGGATCGCCAGGAAGGCGTCCTTCGGGTCGCTGATTGCCGGATAGGCTGCGGTGCGGTTGCCCCAGGCCTTCCAGCCGCCAATTAAGTTCAGGGCCGTGATGATGCCCTCGCCGTTGAGGAACGCCGCCTGATCCGGGCCCAGGAACACCTCGGAACCGTCCGCCAGCACGGTCGAATCGGCCTGCAGGGACTTGTTCGAGGGCGACACATACGGCACGTCGTCATTGGCGCCGTCGGTCTTGCAGATCAGGCCGGCCAGCTGGGTCGACAGGTGATACTTTTCACCGCCCAGCGACAGCATCGGCCAGCAGATGGCCTGCTGCGGGTCGGTGATGTTGTTGCTGTTCTTCCAGGCCGGCGCGTCGCTGTACTTCTCGACCTCATCGGTCGGAATGTCCGCCAGGGAGATCGCGCGGAAATGGCTGTTGATGTTCGAGGCCTTGGCCTTCATCACCGCAGCCACGGCGCTGCTGCCGGAGAACTTCGGGGCCAGCACCTGGCCGGGCACCTGGCGGAAGCGCGGGAACACTTCGTTCAGCAGCTCCAGGCCGGTCGCCTTGCCGGTGCCGGAGTCGATGCCGCCGATGATGTCCGATTCGGTCACCATGGACGGGTCCAGGTGCGCATAGTCCACCTTGAGCTCGGCGTCGGCCGCAATGGCCCCATCTTCCAGGCGGTTGATGATCGCCAGGCCGGCGGTGTTGTAGGTCACCTCGTAGTCGGTTCCCGCGACGTGGGTGGTCGCCCCGTCGCTGCTTTTCACCACCACGGTGGCCTTGAGCACGCCGGCTTCCGGCAGCGGTGCAGCATCGCCCACCAGCTTGATCTCTTGGCCGGTGACCGCCTTGCGGTGCACCGCAGGATCCAGCACGTTCACCAGCACCACCGGCGCGACCGCGAACAGCGCGAAATGGCTCTTGATGAACTCGGACAGGGTGAACTCGAACAGCCCCTGCGCATTGGCCGGCTGGAAGCCTACGGCCTGGACAGCCTCGGCGTAGTTGTACGCCAGCATCGGCCTGTTGACGGCAGCGGCCGGGTCAGCGGTCAGGTTGACCGGAGCCGTGCCGAACACCACCGGAAGGCCGGCGGCGGCCGTGACCGGCGGAAGGATCGAGGTCGGAACCTCGGAAGCGTGGACGCCGTGACGGTACGCCATTATTCAGTCACCCCATCTTTCTTGAGTTGTCGGGCCTCGGCGTAGCGCAAAGCCTCGACGCTCGAAGCGTCGGCCAGGCGCTTTTGCACCTCGGACAGTTTCGACACGGGCACGATCAGATCGCGCACGCAGCGATGCTTTTCGGCAAGCTCGTGCACATGCGGCAGCAGCTTGCCATCCTTGAAAATCGTGAACTTCGCGAGCTTGCCGCCAGCCAGCGGCGGGCCGACGTAGATCGTCGCCTCGGCCACTCTGGCGGTGGCGGCCGCCGCGGGTTTCTTCTGAGCCATTAGAGTTCCTCCTCCTGGAGAGCTTGCGGGGTTGGGATGATCCAGGCCGTGACCAGGACCAGCTGCCAGAACGGGGCCGGCTGGTCCTCGAACAGCTCCCATTCTATGGGCATTTCAAGCTGATAGCGACGATCCAGAATCGGCGCGCGCAGCAGATCGTTCTTGATCCGCGCCATGGCGCTGAGCAGATACTCATGACCCGTGCCGTCGAAGTCCTCGGAATAGGTCTGGATGATGATCTGCGCGGTGACTCGGGTCTGGTCGCTGGACTCGGTTTTGCCCTTGGCGGGCCGCACGATGATGAACGGCGCCTCGCTTTGACGATCCTGATCCCGGGCGGCGCCACGCGCCGGCGGCAGCCATCCGTTGATGATGCGAAACGTGCGCGGCGCCTCGTGCTTGCGATCCGTCTGCAGGCGGTAGTCCTTGACAATGTGCGCGATGCGCTCGCGCAGCGCGCGGCACAGCTCCACCTCCGTACCAGCGGTCACCGTAACCGGGTTATGCACGGCCTCGGCCCCCCTTCAACAGCTCTCGGTTGATCTCGTGCTCCAGGCGCGACTCCAGCATTTGGCGGGCGCGCACTTCGATCGCCTCGCTCACGGTCTTGCCGCCCAGCAGCTGCGGGATCGCAGGACCCCAAACACCGGTGACCGGGTAGCGCTCGCCCCACTGCTTTGCCTCGCTGGTGCGCCGGAATGCCTTTACCCCTGCCCGCGTTTGGAGCAGAAAGGCGCCCTTGTACGGCACCTTGCCGGCGCGGCGCGCGACGGTCGCGCGCAGGATTGGCCGGCGGGCCGGCTGAGGCTTGCCCGGGGTGACCGAGAAGTCCGCCAGGTTCAGCGCGCCCCCGCGCCAGGTGACCTGGGTGCGCAGGTTCGAGGTGGAGGCCTTGGTCGTCGTGACTTTGGCCGCTACCTTGCGCTGCCGGACCGCGTACTCCTTGCTGATCTCCTTGCCGCCCTGGGTTTTGGCCGCCGCCATCGCCCGGTTCAGGGCGCGCATCGCCACCAGGCGCGCGGCCTTTTCCGTGGGCAGCAGCTTCTGGATGCGCCGCACATCGTGGGCATGAACCATCACAGCCATCGCCGCGCCTCCTTTCTTACGATTCGTTCGCCTGAATGGTGATCTCGAGCACGCCCATATTGAACGCCACATCGGTCACCGTGTACCGCTCGCCGTCCAGCACCAGCTGCTCGCCTCGTACCGGCGACCAGGGCAGCTCCTCGGCGGCGACATAGATCCGCTTTTCGCTGACAAACACGCCCTCGGCGTACTCAGCGGCGGCGCGGGTGCTCCGCTCCTGCATCACGTCACTGTCGACCACCGCGACCACGCGGTGGCCATTGATCTCGTGCTCATCGGCGAACTCCCCCGGGTTGATGAACACCCGGGAGATATCCGCGTGCACGGCCTGCTTGAAGGCGCTGGTCATTCGTCCACCAGCAGGCCATCGGCGCGCAGCTGATCGGCCAGATCCTCGGGCATCGACTGCGCGCCGGCCCGGAGCGTAAGGCGCGAGCCGTTATGCAGCACGGTCGCATTGACCGCCAGCACCACGCTCACCTGGCCACTGGCCGGGCTGGCCGCCTTCGCCACGGCTTCCACAGCGGGAGCCGCCGGCGCGGGAGCAGGGGCCGCTCGCGCGGCGCCCCTGTTTTTCGGCTGACTTGCCATCTTGCTCACTCCTTTCGGCGGTGCCGGACGTTAGTCCAGCACCTTGAGCACGCGGAAGCCGTCGATCTGATGGATGATCGGCAGCGGGCGGCTCTTGATCTGCACGATGCGACCAGCCGGGTTCTTGCGCTGGGTCCAGGAGTCCGGGACGCGGCGACCGGCGTAGATGGCCGGGGCCTGGTTCCCTTCGTCGCCGCGCATCAGCACAACGGCGCCGTAGGCCATGGTGGTGCGCACCAGCGGCGAGCCGATCAGGACAGACTTGGTCGGCACCATCGGCTGCTCGTCGCCGTTGTCGTCCAGATACCACTCGTCATAGCCCCACAGGTCCAGGCCAGCAGCCTTGATTCGGCCGTAGTAGGTCACGCCGTTGGGCAGCAGCTGCGGGTCGATCTCCCCCATATCCACACGGCGCAGGTCAAGCTGCTTCTGCAGCTTCTCGTTGGCCAGCAGGGCGTCGATCGCATCCTGGCCCAGCACCGCATCGATCGCCGTCACGCCGGAATTCTGCATGATGATCCGGCGGCTGCTGCGCAGGTCGGCCAGGATGTCGGCGCCCGATTCATTCCAGCGGACGCCGGCGCCCAGGGCCACATAGGGCTGATCCGCCGGGTTGGCAGGCCAGTATTGCAGCTCCTCGTCGTAGCCCTCGCCCTTCACCTCGATCTTGCCGGTGAACAGCGCCTGGGCACACATGACCTCCTCGCGGCGGGTGATCATGTCGTCCAGCTCGGCCAGGTCCTTGCCCAGCTGGCGAGCGGCGCGGACGTTCGGGTCGATGTTTTCGCCGTAGGCTTCGCCCGCGGCGCGCTTGAGCAGGTCCTCGGCGGTGGTCACCATATCCGGCGACACTTCCGGGGCCTTGTAGCTGTTGACGGTGCGCGCATCCCGCTGCACGGTCTTGCCGCCGATCTTCGGGTGCACGAACGGGGCCAGCTTGCGCTTACCCTTCACAATGTCGATATCGACGGACTCGGTGTCGAAGGGCTCGACGTTGGAGAAATAGCGGTCGCGCAGGAAGGACTGGGCCGGCTTGGCCAGCTCCAGAACCTGCAGCATTTTGCGAGTATCGAAAAGACTCATAGCGTTCAGCTCCTTTCGCGGCGGTTAGGCCACAGTATCCTTGAAGAACAGGCCGCGGGCGCGGGCTGCGTCGATGTGATCGGCCGCGGTGTCGGTGCCGCCGAATACCAGGGCGCGACTGTTGTACTCGCCGGTGAAGTATCCTGGGGCAACCGCGTCGGCGGAAGTGGCGTCGACGGTTTCCGCCAGCACGGCCACGGGGTTCTCGGTGCCGTCGCTCTTGCTGCTGTCGACCGGCTTGTACTTGCCGGTTGCGGTGACGATGCCCAGCACGGTGCCGCGCACGACAACGCCAGAGCCGGAGGCGATCACCACCTCGTCAGCCACAACGGGCTGCACCTGGGTGCCGGCGAAAAGATTATCCGGGGTAAACGTTTCGGTCTGCTGAAGGGCCATTTGGCATCACTCCTCGTTAAATTTTGCGGCGAGTGCGCGCGGTGAAGGCTTGCGCAGCGGCATCGATGACGGCCTGGTCTTTCGCCTTGGCCTGGGCTTCCTTGTCATCCTCGCCGGTGGCGGGCTGCACATCGTTGGGGTCGCTGGCATCGCTCTGGCGATCGGCCAGGAACTTGTCCTTTTGCTGCTTCTCGGCCTTGATCAGGGCGATGGCCACGGACTCGGCAGTGGCGCCGGTCGTGAACTTCGCCTCGGTGATCAGCTTCTCGTGGCCTTTGATGGCCAGTTCTTCGATGGCCTGGATGCGGGCGCGCTCCTGGGCCTGGCCGGCCTGGATGCCTTCCTCGCGCACCGCGCGGTACAGGTCCGGGTGTTCGGCCTTGAGTTGTTCGAGGTTCATCGGTTCTCGCTCCTTTTCCTCGGATTGACCGGCCGGGCCGGCGGGTTGGGTATTCGGCTGCGCCTGATTCAGCCACGATTCGGGCATTTTACCATGGCGCTCGGGATCCAGTTTCAGGCCGTTGACCACCATTTGCGCACGGGACAGGCTGGCGGCAATCCGCACGCTTTCCTCGATCTCGGTGGCAAAGCCCGGATCGACCGCCTCAGCGGCCGTCCGGTACGTCTCACCGTCCCGCAGCTCGAACAGCTGCTCGACGGTACGGCCCGTTTTCTCGTGGTA